>ERZ780157.183-NODE-183-length-90298-cov-7.028290_pt1 | contig 90298 bp, 85 predicted proteins | sample MGYA00511169_ERZ780157 | MGnify/ENA primary metagenome ERZ780157 (study PRJEB29588, sample SAMEA1965149) | human gut metagenome | biome: human gut; feature: human-associated habitat; material: faeces | place: Denmark | collected 2008/2010 ...
TATCGATATAAAGGTAATTCTTCTCACGAATTTCAGAAAAAGTCTGTATCCCTATAGGATATAATCTTTGCAAAGCTTCCATATCAATCATATTTTTCACAAAGCTACAAAAAATATCCGTTCAAAAAGAAAGCAGGCAGAAAACTTTTTCCCGCCTGCTCCTTTTACTTTATATGAACAGCTCCACAGGTACAAAAGGTACAGTAAATACACCCCGCATTTTTCCACACACACGTACGCACGTACCTAACTAATGCACGCACGTGTGCGTGTGTATAGAGAGCCCCCCAAAAGTGTACCTGCTGTACCCGCCATAACCACCGCACCTGATAAACTCATCATACCCGCCACACCCATCGTCAAACAAACACAGTGCTATATAAGTCCTAAAGCAGTGCTTTACGACCTCTAAAGCTATGCTTTAGCCTTCGTAAAGCACTGTTCTAACAAATATATCAACTATCTTCACAGACAGTTGATATATCTCACATACAAATCATATTAGCTTCATGCTAATATGAGGGTATAAGTCAGGAACATACCACTGTACTCTTCCCGACCTTTTGTCAACGTCAAACCTTGACGTATAGTTCTGTTATCCGTACTCTTTCCCCATACCTGATATTAAATTCGATTTATATAGGGAGCTTTGCGACTTATTCATATTGCCAAATGTCATCCATAGTAATTGGCACATAGGCCCCATCTTTCATTTCTATAATGACAGAGGGCTCATGCACAATAAGAGTATGCCACATTCCGGCAGGTACTTGTACGCCATAAATACCACTTGCAGGATTCAATTCATGCCGAGCACATTCAACACCTTTTTCATCATAAAAAAGTTCCGTTATATGACCTCTAAGCAGAATGACAGTCTCAATTGTTTTAGTATGACGATGAATAGGAACATGCGTTCCCGGTAGCAAGGCATTGAGCATACGCTGCGAAGTGTCACCTTCACCATTACGCAAATCAAGATTAATGCGCCGCCACTCATTTGTTCCCGCCTGAGCTAACAGTTCATCAAGCAGTTTATCATTTATTTCCATATTTTTCATTAACTTTTGCACGTAGATATTCTTCGTGTAGGTGATAATATTTTCTCTTGAACAAGACATAGACGATACAAAGTAATACCAGCACTACAACTAAATACAAATACTTATTCATTGGCAAATAAATAGCCCCCAAAGAGATTATTAATTGCATAACCATATAGACGGTCGACACTACCACATGCTTAATATGCAATTCATTGGCCATCAATTGATAAACATGTTTACGATGAGGTTTGCCTATATTTTCATGCAATAATATCCGATGGAGAATAGTGAGTACACTATCAACGCCATATACCATTAGCAGCAGAATAGCCCAATAGTTTCCGCTTTTTAATATATAAGAACCTAAAAAGTAAAGCAAAATAAACGCAATGGATACACTGCCCACATCACCTGCAAAACATTTTGCCTTAGTGCGGAAGTTAAAGAAGCAGAATATCAGCACGCTAAGCAAAGCCACAATAATGAAATTCCGGTCGACAAACCCCTCCCGCGAATTGAGAATAAGCAACGGAACAAGCACAGCCAACGAGTAACCGCCGGTAATACCATTTATTCCATCCATAAAGTTATACGCATTGATAATGCCGGTGCATACTATGAGCGCAATGATAACCACCCACCAATACTCGGGCAGCAAAATACCCCACTGGTAGAACATGAGTGTCATGGCGACAAAGTGCACAATCAAGCGAAATTTATTGGATACCGAATGAATATCATCCGCAAAACTGATACCACCCAACATAGTGAGTCCTAACAGGAACCAAGGACACGTAAAACCATAGAAGGCAGCATAAAGCCAGGCTCCAAACAAGAAAATAATACCTCCGCCACGCAACACAATAGTACTGTGCGATGAACGCAAGTTGGGTTTGTCTATAATGTTAAACTTGTCGGCAATCTTAAAATAGACCCATTCAAGAACAAGTAATAATACTGCTATTAACAGATATACAACCATACTTATTTTGTATTTGTAAATGATTTAATGGTTTGTGTAAGTCCTTCTTCGGCACGTATGGGCATTTTATCTATACCCAGTGCCTTTTTTATTTTAGCATTGCTAACCACATAGTCTTCAGTTAGCTTTGTCAAACGCTCCGAGTTTAGTGGCAGGTGCAACCCATCTCCCACCTTCGCCATACCATTCATCAGCCCTTTGGGCAGATACCAAATACGTGCTTTCTTACCCAAAGCCTTGCAGATAACTGTAATAAGTCCGTTGGTCGATAACGCTTCATCGTCACACATATTATAAATGCCCGATTCCACTTCCTTAACAAGCAGCTCTTTTATGACAAAACAAAGGTTGTCAATAGAGGTAAAGCAGCGGTGATTTTCAAAAGCCCCCAAAGGCCAGGGTACTCCTTTTTTCACCACTCCATAGAGCAGATTGAGATTCCCCTTGTTTCCGGGACCATGTATCATACAGGGACGCAGGATATACACTTGCTTATCTGAAGCCGGATGAGATAGAATATATTCTTCAGCTTTGATCTTCGATTCACCATAAGGTCCTACTGGATTGGGGACAATATCTTCAGTCAGAATATCACCAGGGACAAAGTCAGCAGCCGCTTTCACCGATGAAAAGAAAATGAACTTCCCGGCCGATGATTTAAGAAACCAGTCATACATCTTTTGAGTGAGCCCCGTATTTACCTTAAAATACACTTCCGGCCCAGAAGTTTTCTTCAAATCATGTGCCTTGCCGGCAAGATGGATAACGGCATCTACTTGTGGAATCTTATTTTCGTCAAGATCATCCCAGGAAAAGGTCTTGATCACACCCTCCTTTTCAGGCGCTACGATATCAAGGCCGTAAATTTCATTACTTTGCCCCAAAGCTTTTACCAAATTCCCCCCTACAAAGCCATGGATACCGGTAATTAGTATCTTCATATTATTCTTTAGTAATAAATAATTCAAAAACTTTCACGAAATACTTCAAGCCCAGCAATGGCATACAAGTCCAAATACCATTCTCGCGGCATGCACGAATAATTTCTTTATTAAGAATCCAGTTACTTTTCCAATTGGCAGTGCTCCTCCCTCCTGTACGCATCTTCATAAAGTCCAAAGGCAAATACTTCGACTTTAATTTATTTGAATAAAGAAAACGAGTCAGCAACTCATAATCAGCTGCAATCTTGTAGTCATACTGGTAATAGCCATATTTCTCAAAATTGTGCTTATATGTATAAAACGAAGGATGTGCAGGCATAAAGCCAAAGCGGAAACGCCAAGGCGCAAAGTTCTTAGACGAATAATAGCGTACTGTCTTATCCAAATCACTGTCATTCACAAAGCGAACATCACCATACACTGCCTCGATGGATTTATCCTGTTCAAAAGCCTCTGCTACCTTTGAAATCACATCCGTGCGATGAAAGAAGTCATCCGAATTGATAATGCCCACTACGTTACCGGTAGCCATTTTGATACCTTTATTCATGGCATCATACATACCCTTGTCCTTCTCTGAGAACCATTTCATGCGGCCATTGAATTTAGGCTCATATTCCTTGATTATGTTCACGGTTTCATCCTTAGACAAGCCGTCGGCAATGATGTATTCCAAATCTTTATAGTCTTGTTTCAGGACACTCTCAATTGTGTCACGTAGTGTGGCTGCACTATTCCATGTTACCGTAACTATTGATATTCTCATACATTCATATTTTTACTCAATTATTCTATCCTTGATTTTCACAGCAGGATTGCCTCGATAAATAGAGTATGTCTCCAAATCCGTAGAGGCCACAGACCCAACAGCAAGTACTGCGTGGGAATGCAAAGTCACACCAGGGCAAACCAAGCACTTAGCACCCACCCAAACACCATCCTCAATCGTAATTTCGCCAACCATCAGGTTAAATGCCGATTTCTTGTAATTATGATTACCACACATCAGCATAGAATCTTGGCTGATACAGACATTGCTACCAATAGAAACTTTACCTAGATTATCAATCCATACACCCTCGCCAATCCACGTGTCATCACCAATCGTCAGATTCCAAGGATACTTAATATTCACAGAAGGCTTAATAAACACTCCCTTGCCGATTTTTGCTCCAAATTTTCGAAGTAACCATTTCTTAAATCCCATCATTGGAAATAAACTTGACTGCAAGAACATGGAGTTTAAGAAAAACCACAACGTTCTCTTAACAACACTCACATTCGCAGCCCATTCCCCTACAGGGTATTTAGACAAATCAGTCTTATTCATAATAATTTTGTGTTGAAATTTTCGAAATGAAGTTCTCTAAAGCTCATACACAAACTCTGGTTTCGCTCCCTTACCCAAAATCCAGTTATATAAGTCAACCATCATTTGGGCAACCTTGTGCTGTTCATACTTCTCCTCCATCAGACTCCTGCCACGAATACCCATTGCAAGAATATCATCATCACTCTTATGCAATGATTTAATAATCACCTCCGCAATCGTCTCAGGACTATTATCTTTCCACCAACCACAACCACAATCATTCAGTTCCCCCCACGGAGTACCCAATGACGCATATACCGGAGTTCCACAAATCAAAGCCTCAGGCACAATCATACCAAAGTTCTCTTGCGCGCTGGGTACAAACAAGGTCCAAATATTAGCAAGACGCTCATATTTTTCTCGTCCCTGCACAAAACCAACAAAGTTAACCCTGCCCTCAAGTCCCAGCCTTATAACCTCATTCTTCAGAAATCTCTCATAATCATCCGAGCCTTTACCCATAACATCTATAGAGAAAGGAATGTCACATCCTTTTCCTAAAGCTAAGGAAGCACCCTGCAGTAAGTTCTCCACCTTTTTGATTGGATGAAGGCGACCTAAATATCCAAGCACTTTTTTAGAAGGAGCCGATGTTTTCAAGTCTACCCCCTCAGGGAAAACAACAGGATTAGGAATAACTGCAATCGGTCCCTTATAGCCAAACTCACGAATATACTTCATCTCCTGCTCACAAGTAGCATGCAAACAATCAGCTTGAGCTATATCCTTGTCAAACCAAAGCTTGCGCATAGGCCACTTCTTCCACGGTTTCACCTTGAGAGCTGTTGGATAAAGCATACCATGCGGAGACAACACATATGGACGCCTCTTCTTACGCGCAGTCTCACAAGTTATATGACTAGTGTACAACCACATCGTGTTAGTATGATACAAGTCATAATCGCTGTCCGACAAAAAAGATTTGATGTTCTTAGACAACGCTATTGGAGTTTTCCAATCATGTTCAACTAATTTCATCCACGGCCTTCCTTTACCTAAAACAACATCATCGGCACAAGCAGCATCTGATGTAAGCAGATCCACATTGGCATTCACGTCATATAACCCTTCCAACAAATCACAAGTACATGTTGAAGGACCTCCCCAAGATACTTGCAGGGATGGTATCGTTTGTAATACTTTCATGTCAATTGTAATTAATCAACGATTCACCCATCAATTAAGCTTTCGAACAAGGACCTTCTACTGCAAAGTTATCCTTACCGTTTAATAAATTCTCGCAAAGAGACATCAACTGGAGGGCAGCATTCTTCGGACTCCACACATCACGAATCGTCTTATATGCCTCAATGCTCATCTTTTCTCGCTCTTCCGGGTGTTTAATCAGCCACAATACCTTATCGAACAAGTCATTCTTCTTCCCCAGGTCAAAAGACAATCCATTCACACCATCTTTAATCAGATAAGGTGTAGAACCTGTTTCGATTGAACTTACCGGACAACATCCACTACTCATTGCCTCATTAAGGACAGCACCCCAACCTTCATTTTTATCACTCGTAAAGCAGAATATATCATGAGTACGCATTGCTTCCATCACTGTACTGTTAGACACTTGTCCTAACAGATGAACATGATTCTCTAATCCCATCTTTTTTATTGCTGAAGCTATTTTATCATATTCTGGCCCGACACCAATCATGTCGACTAAAAAATCGACATGATTGGTGCGCAATTGCGAAGCAAGTTGAAGCATCCGTTCCGGATTCTTCAACTGTAAAAATCTTGCTACCCACAAGATTTTTACAATGGAAGTGCTCCGTTTCGCTCTTTGAATATTTTCAATGTCTATTTCAGGGACCGCAGTAAAATATCCCCATTTAAAGCATTTTCCTTTAAATGAAAACATCTTTGCAAAGTCACCTGCAGCATATGCACTTGCACACAACGCATATACGGGTTTTCCATGGCAATGAGTGTGATAAAACCACTGTTGTTGTAACAAACGTGGCGAAAGCAGATTTAGCAATCCACGCTTCAGCCAACGCTCACTATATATAAATGTTAACTTCCCCGTTTTGACCCGTTCCTTCAAAAATGTAATTGGAGCAGCTCCATATATCATTACATCGGCATCACGAATTATCTGCATCGCAAACTCTTCACCCATTTTACCATTCTGCATACGTACTAGATAGGGACGTTTTGTAAACTCATTTTCGCCCCCCTTCTGCTCGCCCACCGAATTATATCCGGTTTCAATGAACCAAAATTTTCCCCCTGTGAGTCTATTCAACTCATCTGAGATTCCCACTTGATGTATATTTAATGCTAAAGAAACAAAAACTATATTCATTCTATTCTGTAACAGTATTCTTATCTATATTGATAAAATCAAGATAATTATGAACAAGCGTATCTATATCTATGGTAGAATTTAATGTCTGTTTCTCATGTTTATCCATATAATGCTTTATATTTCGTGCTAAAGCAATGTAGTCATGAGGTTCAATCACCCACTTTTCAAAGTCTGCTTTTGGTATCAACTCAGTTATTCCAGTACCTTTAGCCGTCATAAACGGCACTCCACAAGCATACGCCTCAACGTACACACATCCAAAAGAATCCCAATAAGAAGGAAGAACAAATAAATCTAATGTGTTATAATATGCATTAAGTTGGGTATGGTCAACTTCATTATTAAACTCAAAATATTGTTCAAGTCCTTTTTCTTGGATATATTGTTCACAATCTTCTCTTGTATAGCCTGTACCTACAAAACTTACCTTTATGTCTGTATAGTCCGATTCAACTAAAATTTCAACAGCTTTAATAAGAGTAATTTGATCCTTTAGTTTCCAGAAGTTTGCTACACAACCAATAGTAAATGTTTTGTTTTCACCTAATAAATTTGATGATTTTTTGAAGAACTTGTCAGTATTAACTCCATTGTACAAAACATACTTGCTATTAAGCTTAATTCCTTCATTTCTATCAAGGTATTGCAATATCTCCTTGCTAACCCCAACATGAAGGTCGATCTTGTTACACTCTCTCACACCATACCACGATGCTCTCTTCCTATGCCATTCTTTCTTGCTGAACCTACCCAATGACAATCCCAGCACATCATATCCATGATGTTGCAGCACCGTCAAGCATTTCTTATTCTGATACTTCACATGATTTGCGAACCGTGCGTTATTCGACACATGCGCATGCACTACAGTAATGTCACTGTATGCTATGCCCAACCGTTTCAGACATTTATCCATCGCACGCAATGACAACCAAATATTTGACCCTGGCCACATATTCGAAGGCAAATCATAGCGAGTAAAGCGATGTACCTTCACTCCCCCATACTCATAGTCCTTCTCCTTACTCAGCCACGAAGTAGGTCTAAGCACCACCACCTCGTATCGCCCATCTTTCTCAATAGCCTTTACCTGGTCATACACATAAGGTCCACGAAACGATTCCTGAGTTGGAAATAGCTCGGTAATAACCAAATATATCTTTTTATTCGGCATTAATGTCTTGTGTTTTTATATGATAAACACGAATTACTGACAAACTATTCATGAATTATATTTCTTCGTGCAAAAAGAAAGAACTAATTAACAGATAATTAAACATTACACGAGGCTAAAAAATATCAATCTCTAATCCGTGTACATTCGTATTCCCCAATTTTACAATTTTATAAACTCTATGATTTTTTGCGTAACAACACTAAAACTATACGCTATGAGTCCACTGATAAATAAAGCAGCTACTGCTTGCATCCAAGATGTGTCCACAACCCTAGGCACAATATACATATGCACCAAATATAGCTCCAAACTATACGTCCCACAGAACAGCAACAACTGACTCTTTCGTATTCTCTGTGGTAATAGATACAGTCCAACCATCATCATAATACCTAATGGTAGCTTAATCCCCAATTCTACAGCATAGTAATAATAAGTATCGAACAACTCTCTCAATGCGGGCAACTGCTTAGCAGCCAAACAACTAATTCCCACTATAGCCATCATCACCATAATAGTAACTAACGTTCTCTTACTCCATCCATTAACTTTTTCCACATAGTCAGAACATACCACACCTGCAAAAAAGCTCAATGCTTGCTCAGCCCTAATAGCCCCCATCACTCCAAAAGTATACAACGCGAATGCGCCAAACGCAACCCACTTATACTTACCCAGAAATCTGTTCGCTACCCAAAATACAATATAGCATCGTACCATATAATCTATATACCAGTATACAGACTCCCAGCAGCAAATATCCAACAGTAATCGCTTCCAATTCCCAGCGCCTTCTATCATTACACATACAATACGAAACAATACATAAGGCAATACCAGTCGCAACAATTTCTTTTGCCCAAACTTATTCAATCCATTCTTCTTATACGACTCGCTTAGTCCAAAACCAGACAGAAACAAGAACATCGCTACTCCTATACCTCCTAACGGTGTAAAAGGCTTGAATAGCCACTCTCCAGTTACATGACATATCATGATAATGAGCATCGCCCATCCACGATAAACATTAGTATTTGGTCTTGATGTCACACGATTATCCACAATGGTAACCTTCCCATCTGGAAATATGAATATCACCATCGTGATAATCATTATGAATAATATAATGTTCAACATTTATTATATATAAACTTATTACTTAACAAACTACTCGTAAGAGTTAACTTTCTCTTCAAGTAGCCTATACTTTTTGAGGTACTTATAATCAATCGCCTGACCAACTATAATCCAATATAGCAAACACAAGAAACCTCCACCAGAGAACACATACCCTTCCCAACAAGCATGTAATAACATCGCTATCAATAGAGCTTTTTTAAATTTTGCACTTGTGTCATCTTCATTTTTTACACAATTATAAGCAAAAAGAATAATTAGAAAATAACAAATTGCACCAAACAACCCCGTCATAGAAAGAACAGCCATGTGTGAACTACCAGGTTCAATCGTACCATCTGGCCAGTAAATATCACCTCCCACTGGATCAATCGAAGCAAAACCTATACCCACTATTGGGGAGCTTAAAAATTCATTCCATCTAAATGTAAACTTGTCGTCACGACTACCAAAAGTAGATCCCATTTCCACATTCCTTTGTTGCTTTTCTACAACACCACTGAATACAGAACCAGCAAATGGGAGAATCGCCAGACAAGCTACTAATATAATAACCTTAGCACTCTTCTTAGCGCTTTGGTCAACTTTTCGAGAGAATAAAGCAAATAGAATTGGAACAACTAAAGATAAAACCGCACCACGACTAGCAGAAAAAAAGCAGGCCAAAGCGGACATAATAAACAAAACAATATAAATTTTCTTCTGTCCATAACTCTGATATGCAAAAAAAAAGGCTATAGTTATAATTGCGGCAATAGGACCTAGCATCATTGAGTGTTGGAATAATCCACCAAACAAACCCGTTGATGTAACTTGTTCCTGCATATTCATATCAGAAGACACAACCATTCTTGCATAATTCAACCCTAAGAAACGGCAAAGACAAGATATTGGCACAAGAATTGAACACAGAATTAATACATTCTTAAATACCATATTTCTGAACACGACAGCTCGCTTTGTTACCAAAGCAGATGAAACCACCATCGTAACAACAGTAAACAGTAATAGTCGCATTTTAGAATTAAACACAGGATCTATTGGTAGTATTAGAACATTCAATACAAGTACTATGTACAATGTAAGATATTTACCATTGAAATGAATACCACCAATCAAAACATATCCCAAAGACAAAGCCAATGCGACAAAATATACAGATTGCATCCACAAAGGCATAAAACCGCAAACAGCGCCAACGGAACCAATGGCCAGCAACCACGCCAATACCTTCCCTATAGAAGAGGCTTCAATATTTTGAAACAGCGGATTCTGAAATATATCTAAAAAGAAATTCTTCATATGTAATTACATTGAGGTCAACAAGTCATTCCAATGCTTTGCTATAATATTAGAATAAAATAGTTTGGCTCGATTTATCACACTTCTTTGTGACTTACGCAAATCTTCTGTTTCTGAAAGTTTCGCAACAACAGCATCAGCGTATTCATTCTCATCAAAACAAGGCACAAGTATACCAGCGTCACCAATCACTTCACGAGGTGAAACCGGACAATCGAATGACACCACAGGTACGCCATAATAAAATGCCTCTATAAATACCAACCCAAAACCTTCGGAGTCAGACACAGAGAGTAACAAATCAGAATTACTATATATTTTCTGCAAATCACGTTCAAATCCACATAACCTCACTCGTTGTAGATTGTGCACTTTAATATATTCTTCCATCTCACCTCTGCAAGGGCCATCTCCATACACCGACAGAGTATGTTCAGGTAACTGTGTAGCCACCTTCATCCAAATTCTCAGAAGACGCATACACCCCTTCTCCGTACTTAGTCTACCCACAAAGCAAATATTCTTATTTTGTAGTGTAGAATATTGCGCCGCATCCACTGAATAAGGTAATGGATTAGGTATTACACTTATCTGATTTACATCAAACGAAGGCATTACACGCTTAAATTCTGCACTTGCACTTTGTGTAAGCAATATCACACCATCGCACTTCAGTAGATACTTATGTCTACATTTTGATCTCCGGCTATTTATCCACACAGATAACTGCCTTACACCAAAACTTTTCTTTTTCGCCGCATCTATCAGCGTTTTTTCATATCCTTCCAACGACCAGTGAAACACCTGTATTATTTTAATATCGTTATCAAAAGGCAATGCAGATACCAAATCATAAGTCTGATTCACCAGTACCTTACACCCCATCTCATGCAGCTTCTTTAGTAGTACCTTGCGCAAATAAGCATCCGACATTTTGTTTATCGAAAACTTATTCTTAACACTCTCAAATACCTGCCTGTATGCATCCTGTTCCACATTATCGAACGAAACTACATACTTACAATCCCCCTCATACTTATTTAGCGATAGTATTATAGCAGGCACACCTATTGAATTCAACCCATTAACCACGTTAATAGTCTGAATTTCAGTGCCACCTAACAGATTTAAATCTTCAATAAAAAAAACGTATGGATAAATAGATTTATGCATACTCTACTACTATGTTCACTTAATTACTTTACACCTATTAATATTGGGCAGTATTTCTTTGAAAAAACAATAATACCATAGGATAAAAGCATTATACCCAACGATATAAAATAATACCCGTAGCTAAAATCCACAATTGGATATATTATTCTCAAAACCATTATTACCAAAGGATGCAGACCCATTATAACTATAGTACCATTACTCAAATCTGTCACCCATTGTCTTTTTAGTTGAATCAATTTAGATAGGCCATAAACCATAACTGTTCCCGATATGCCACCAACAATACAAATTGTTACATATTTTCCACAAAGACTTGTATAAAGGTGAACTGGACCATTGTATAACAAAACTGCAAAAGTTAAAACAAAACCAACTAACAGCATCACAACTGCAGCAATTGGACCTAATTCATTAAAAGTAACCTTCCACCTCTCAAGACCATATCCTATCATAAAAAATGGATATGCTGTAATAATATTCAGTATAGAATTTTGAAAAAATAGTTTACTATAATTTAGATACGCTGCAATAGAGAAGAAGAATATACAAAAAACAACATGAATAAGCCATTTATTTCTAATCATTGAACCTTCTATTAATTGAAATAGAATCTTTACCAACACAAGTGTATAGATAAACCAAAAAACACTTAATTCTATTGCGTTACCGATAATTGCCTCACCCCAATGATGTATAAGTACATCACATACCGATTTACCATTTTTGAGAATATCAACAGCGCTGACTTTTGCCAATGCAGGTATCAACCAAACAATTGATGGTATTATTAAGCGCATATACATCTTGCTCACGCAAACTTTCATAGAATCTGCTTTTTGCGCCAGATAGCCAGATGTTATGAAAAACAAAGGGACATGAAATACATATATAAAATCATTACCAGGCGCAGACATATGACCTAATACAATTAGATATATTCCGATTATTTTTATCCAGTCTATCCACAAAACTCTTTGCTTCATACTATATTGCATTTTAATGCTGTTTTCAAAAACTCCCCGCTTTTTGTTCTATTTGCTGTAAGCAGAGTTTCTACCTTATTCCAATCAATAGGTGCAGTCAGAATCCTTCCAATAGGCCTCTCTGCAGAGAATATCCTATCTGACAAACCTATCGACTCCAGCAAAGATGCAAGTCTTACATTGCCCCCGCTATACTGATTTCTTAGCGGAATAGCGACAAATGGCTTATGCATCAATATGGCAAATATAACACCATGGAATGATGTTGATATCACATATTCCGAATGATATATCGCAGATAACCATTCTGGTATAGTTAGATATTCATTCTTATGACCTGGAATCAAATCCTGAGCTGGATAATATCCCGAAGAACTTACAGATTTCAACTCCAACCTATTTTGTTGCAAGAAAATAGAAATCTGTCCCCATTCCAACTCTTCTGATGTCAACACATTCAGATAATATAGGAAAACATAAGGTTTCTGAGGTTTCGAGTCTTTGTCAATAAACTTCTCGTAAACAGAAAATGGTGCAAGTACAGTGGGATCAACCACCAGCTCGCTATCCTTAAAACCTAACTTCTGGCAAAGTTCATAAGCGTTCTGTTCACGCACACTAATAGCATTCAGTCCTTTTAAGTACTGCGTAAACAATTCGTACTCACTTTCCTGTATCTTTCTACCTATACTTGCAGCATACGATATACGAAGCGTCTCTTCATTACCAAACTGCAAATACCATACAGGCGTTACAGGATTAGCCATCTCCAAGTTCCACACTTGATCGCTACCAACTATATAGGCTTTTGCCTTTGGAGCATTCACTTTTAGCTCTTCGTATGTGAAATAGCGTTGTGTGAGTTCAACATTGTCAACAAGGAACGCTTGAAATGCTCTTTTTTGATTATTTATCATATTAATATGGTGAAGCTTCTTATAATGTTCCAGTTCTGTATACATCTGCTTGCGAGCAGGCGAAACCAATGAAATTGCCGACCTTATGAATTGTTTCAAGAGATGAAAACGTTCTCCTGCAACTTCTGCATCAGAACTGTATTTTATCAAGAATGACGAATGTCCTTGCAATTTCAAATAGCTCTGCAAAGCATAACACTGTAAAATCTGACCATAATTATCATCCGAGCCACTATGTGTAAGTACACCTATACGCATATCTTAATATTACTTATTTTTATAAAAGTACAACAGTTTCATTATTTTTAGTCGTATGCGCTCCAATAAGAACGATGTTGTGAAACGCACGTCAGTTGCTATTACAGTTTGACCATTAAACTCTGCAAAATTCACTTGATGTCCTCCTTCTTTATAATACTCTTGTTCCTGAGGTATCACATTTTCCTTAACAAGATGTTCTTTATATGTGTTTAAAGTTAGTTCATCAATCTCCATTATGTGAACTTGACCTCCATAAACTATCTCACAATCCTGAGTAGGTCGATAGAGCTTACCATCTGCTTCAATCAGGCTACCAGCACAACGTCCATACTTATTACTTACACATATCGGACTTTCCGGATGCAACTTATAATCTCCATCAAAGCGAGAGGATGTATACAATTCAAGATAATATGTTTTATCATCACAATACGAAGTGAACAGGTAGTAAGTATTACCTTTTTTATATAATGAACTATCCGCAAAATCAAAGTGCAAATTCTCAGGTTCCTTATCTCTGGCCAATATCACCTTATAAAGTTCAAACCTTGTAAGATCATCATTTACAGCCTTATATAGTCGAATATTATGATCACAACCAGTTTCAGGCATCATGTATATTTCACCACCTTCTTCAAATACGAAAGGATAAGAGAAGTGACACTTTTCATCATGCGTGATGGTGACAGGCTTAGTCCAATGCTTTAAGTCTGTTGTTGACACCATCTTGATAAAACCAAGTCCTCTGCCAAGAAGCATTTCCTCATAGAAAAGAAACAAGCGACTATTATACACAAACAAAAATGGATCAGCCTGCATTATCTCTGGATAAAACAAACTAAACGCTGTACGCTTCGGGAATTGCAGCACACTCTTCTTATCTGTATCAACAAATGGTTTGCTATTCTGTACAGATACATCTATTGTAAAACACTCACATACTGCCATTATCTAAACAATTTAAACAGTCGCTTTAGTAATTGTCTAATCGGGATGTAACACTGATACAGAAAAGGTTTGATGTCTCGTATGTTAAATACAAAATGCGCATCGGCAGTTACTGTCTGTTTCAACCATGTAAAAAATGATACTCTCCTATGCAGAACATTACCAAAATCCACCATCTGCTGAAGATAATACGGTGTCTTTACTTTGAGTGAAGTAACAACGTCTTCGCTCACCCCTTCATCGCAAAGTTTCACCCATAGCACAGGATAGTTTACCCCTGCAGCTGTGTATAGATAACTTGTACCATCATTACGCAGGTTCGCTTCGAGAAAGTAGAATTTATCACCCTTACACATAAGTTCGATGCTGAACAAACCTTCGTATTTGATGAGGCCTATAAACCTGCGTATCGAATCTTGAATCTCGAGTGGGTACTTGTCCATTCTCTCCAAACAGATATAGTTAGACTGGCTATGGAAGTAGTCTCTAATCTTTCTGACCGTTGCAGGAACTAAGACATGCGCACCTTGATTATATGCAAGTCCAACTATGTCCAGTTCAAAATCCTTCTCTATATATTCTTGTATAAGATACTCAACTCCCTCTTGCAGATTTTTAACAAGTTCCAACTGGTTCTGACAAATGTACATCACATCCTTCGAACTTGCTATGCTACTATTTGCCTTTATCAAGCATGGGAAGATTATATCATCCGGCAAGTTGTGAATATCGTTCACATACCAAGTCTTAATCAAAGTAAAACCACTTTTCTCTGCTATCGGAAATGTATTCCATTTGTCAACCAGATAGTTTATGCCCCCTTGCTCACTATTAGCATTGAAGATATAGAATTTGTCCCTTAACTCATCATAATGCAAGTCCAAGAAACAAATGGAAGAGTCGCTACCACTAAGTATAACTGATTTTTCATCACTCTGCAAGTTCTCTTTTTTTAAAATTTGTAAAGACTCTTCCAATGAATTTAAGAGGTACATCTTCTGTATATACCTGCTGAAACGCAGATAGCAAAATCTAAGGTTGCAATGCTCCAATAGTAGCACTACCGAATAGCCACCCTCACCTAAGCTTCGTATAAGACCTAATGTATTCAAGTGATTGGCACCTATAACAAAGACCTTTTTTTTATTCTTTATAATATTCATGCTTATGTGTGAGGAGATACAATTTACGTCTTACTTTATCAAATAGTTTCTCTGAAGTTAATTTCCAAATTATTGCCTTAAATAGCATATTCTTGTGACTATAGAAATATTCGCGATACGGAGCCTGCACAGAGTGTTCTGCTGCACCATTTATACGGAGTATATCTGAATACTCCACAATCTCGTACGTTGGTTTTATCGCATGAAATATCTCATCACCTTTCTTTGTTGAAACAAGAATGGCAGAAACCCCCTTGTCGTCATCTTTTATCTTATCCGACTGAGTATAGCCCCAATAGTCAGCAAGAGTTATATTTGCACCACTCTTAAATTGCTTTGCTGGACAACGATGACATGAAGGTCGAAGATAATAATTATTCAAGAAACCTGTTAAGAAAGGATGTTCATACAATGTCTGCGACAAAGTGACAAACTCTTTTGAATCAGCCTTTGCCAAATCAATTGAGAAACTGAATTTTTTCCAGCCTTCACGCTTATCTCTGAAGCAAATATCCTTAACCGAATAACCCGGATACAGGCTTAGTTCTTCCCTCATATACCAACGAAATACACCAGGTGAAGGAACGCCATGACAAACAAAGTCTACCGTAAACAGATTGTCATATTCTTTACATAGAAACTTCTTCAAACCTGCTATTTGGCATGGCGTTCCAGAGAAAAGTACTTTGCGGCCAGCTTTCAAAAACAATTCTGTCTGTATAAACGTATCACCTATTATACTCTGGATATACTTCGAACTTCTGAATATTTTTAATCCTTCTTTCACTTCAGTATAGGTATGTTCAACCTGCCAATTCTTGTTCCACGCTGCGCCAAACACCACCCCACCTTCATCTATGATATGCTCTGCAATCATAGTAAAGATACCACCAGAAGAACTCTTTACTCGAATGTCTTCTTCTGGATTAATAGCAGCATAACATTGCATAGGCTTCTTAGGTTCATCCTGATTGATTACAGGACAAACCTTCTCACAGAGCCCACAATCTATACAAAGCGTCACATCTACCTTAGGATAAAGAAAACCTTCCTCGTCCTCATGCATCAAGATACACTGCTTAGGACAGCGCTGCACACATGCGTTGCATCCGCAACATTTTGATTTATGATCGATATTTATCATTTATTGTATTCCAAAAATCTAATGATAATTCCACCTTAGGCATTTTTGCTTGTGATGGATATAGTTTATGCATCTTTGTCTGTTGAGCAACTAGAATCTTCCTAAGAAACACCTTCCCAAGTTTAGGTAAATAGTAGTGTATCGCCTTGATCTTATATTTTTTATCAATTTTAGTATCTTTCCAAAACTCCATTGTTGGTTTGTGCCTTTTTCTTATATAATCATAAATTTCTTCAAATAATCTATAACCCATCGTTCTATCTAAACACATATATAAACAAGATAATATAAACCGTTCAACACTCTGATTTACATACCATTTCTCTTGCACAATGGTTTTGTCAGCATAATCTAGGACAATATCTGCAATTTTAATTGTTGACATAATATGACGCTCTCCCAAAAGAGACATTATACTGCCACTTCGCCAACGATATTTATATGTTACATCAGATATTACAGCTACTTTAGGTCCATGAGAATACACTTTGAAACTCCACACGTCATCTTCAAAATAAATACCCTCATCAAACCTTAATTGATGCTCATCTATAAAACTCTTCCTGAATAGTTTATTAACAGGCAATCCAAAATCATTTAAGTAAATCATTTCTTGATTAGTCATGAAATTATAAAGCTTGTCAAAATAATAGTAATTCTTAGATGTTTTCTTGGCAGGTTTATGTATTTCTCCTGTTTCATCAAGGTATCCAAGCATATTCGCCATTACGAAATCGGCATTATCACTATGTTTTAACAGTACTTCGATAGTTTTTTCATCGATAGTATCATCAGAGTCTAAGAAGTAGATAAAATCACCTTTAGCTCTCTCTATACCAGTATTTCTCGCTGCGGACAAACCTTTATTTACCTCATGTCTAACTATACGAAATTCAACTTCTCCTTTATAGTTTTCAATAAAATATCTTGCAATTTCATAGCTATTATCGGACCCACAATCATCTATAATTATACACTCAATGTTTGTATATGTTTGAGCTGCCACACTACAAAGACAATCCTTTATATACTTTTCAACCCCATACATAGGAATAATGACAGACACTTTTTTCATCTTCCAATAATTTTTGATATTTTTCTTTTAATATTAAAGGATATCTCGTGGTATTTCAAAGCCTGAACCATCTTGTTCTTATATTGACTATTCTCCTGTATGCGCTTGGCAGTACCAGTTTCAATCTGATCAATAATATTATCAAAGAATTGCAATAAATACTCCTCATAGTTCTTGCCTATGCCACAAATTAAGTCATCTCCATACGAAAAAAATCTGAGATATTCTTTATCATTATTATCAATTTCAACAATACGCTGAACAGCATCTTCTATAGAAAAAAAGTCATGAAGATTGATGAAGGCAGAAGGATTGAAGTCTTCGTTAATCAGAGGATTACCCCAATAAATAGGGACAGTATCTGAAACAAACGATTCCATAATCTTTTCTGTAGTATAACCTGGTTTCGAATAGTTCTCTATTGCAATGTTAAATTTATATTGACTTATAAAATCTAGTTTATCAGCAACAGCTCCCCCAACATTGTTGTACAATCTTCCACCGCAATCTACTTGTTTATATTCATTCAAACGTTTATAAAACTTTTCGCGTATTGGATCTGCATTAGCATTTGATACCACAAAAGAGCAGAATTTCCTATTCAGCAATTGATTTGATGTTCTATCCATTTTCTTCTTTTTAAGATAGTCAAAAGATGAGTAAGTATAAAACAAAGGCAATCGCATATATCTATCACTGAAGGTCAAATGATCAAAACCTAAGCCGTAGTCGCATAAGTTAAAGTCTGGAGTTATGCTCTCTCCAGTAAAAAAAATTTTAATACATGTATTATATCTTGGTTCAAGATATTCTCTGCCAAAGCATGAAAACAATAATATATCGGGTGTCTCTGATTCTTCTACCTCATACTTTTGGGATAGAATCTTATAAAAACAAGAATCCTTGAATCGAAAATCCAACCAAAAGTCGATGCATTTTACTCGTATTTTCCTCATAATATACTATTTTTTTTTATAAATCGTTGTCTAACGAAATATAAAAGTTTTGTTTTTGTATTTTTATCAAGTCCTATTACTCCAATAATTGTACCAGCACTAATAATACTGATACTCCCCATTAAGAAAAAACCTATGATCGTATTAACATCGATATAAAATGATGCATAGAATGGCAAGATAAAAGATACTAAACTTATAAAAATACATTTGCAGCATATTGTCCATAAGGATCGCTGTGATATATCAACAAACTTTGCCAAAAGGTAAGGTTTAACAATAAAACCAATAACACAGTCAGCTACTAACCATACCCATGCAAGTGTCATTGGACCGAAGCCTAACTTGAAGAAAAGATATACCAACGGGAATTGTATAAAGTAAACCAATGATGTGAGTATAACATTCTCTTTGAGTTTACCTTTTGCAATAAGACCAGCATGAAATGACATCACCAAAACAGAAAACATATTTTGTATCAAGACTATACGAAGAAATCCTAATGTATATCCAGGCACCTCCTTTAACCAAATATGAAGTAAGGGCTCTGCAAGGAAGAAGAGCGGAAGGGATATCATCCACATCAAATAGTAGCTATATTTAGAAGAACTTAACAATAGTTTTTTAAAACCTTCTATATCATCCGATGCATACTTCTTTATTATTTGTGGATTGGCAGCCATTCGGAAATTGTTCACAAATTGGACTGCTATACCATTAACCTGAGATGATATAGAGCGAGCGGTAACTACTGCAGGAGCGAAGAAAAGGTTGAGCAATAATACAGAGCCCTGACCATTCAAGGCCATTCCGCCAAACTCTAGGAAATTCCAACTGGAAAAAGCACCAATCTTGTTAATTAACTGCTTGTCATAAAAACGTGGGTTATATTTGGACTCTTCGAAATTTCTAACACAATAAATGCGATAGAACGACAGTGATATAAAACTAAAAATGAAATATAACATAGCATAAACATATAGTTTATCATAGTCTGTAAGCGTGAGTGCATAGACTATAAGGAGTTTCATCACGCTTTCAATAATTGATGCGTATGCATACACATTCATACGTTCATGAGCGTTGATGGTTGCCACATAAGGTACCTGTGTGATATTCATAAATGCCGTAACTACCGACAAATGAAATACCCAAACTGCTGCTCCCAAACGCTCCACCGGTATTACCATCTTGTTGTACAAATACCATAAACCAATAGTCTCAGCTATCAGAACAATGAGCAATCCAATAGCGATATGAATGGATAGCGTAGTGGAGAATGTAATTTTCTGCTTTTGCTTATCTCCTTCTCCTAAGGCATAAGTAATAAAGCGAGAGGAACCACTTGCTAACGCAGAATTGATAAAACTCATGAAAGTAACGATTCCGCCTACAGTAATATATAGACCATAATCATCTATACCTAAAACCTCAAGAAAAACCCTTGAGGTATAAAGCGAGATAACAATAGTCACTAGCATTCTGAAATAGAGAAATACTGTATTTTTCGCTATTCGTTTGTTATTTGCTGTATTGTCGCAAGTACTCATTTACTTTCTCCCTATTAAATATCAGCGACTTACTATCGCCATCAATTCATTTTACCTTACGCTCCCCGTAGCCATAACCGTAGCCATAACGTTTACCATAGCCATAATACTTCCCATATTTACCATAACCATAGTAATAGCCGTATTTCTTCTTCTGAAGATCCAAACCATTGATGGCAATACAGAGATTAGGCAATTTACTATTTTCAGCGAGTTCATTAATCAAAGTAAACTCAGCCTTACGAGTGTAATCAGCACGGCATACATAAACAGATAAGTCCGCTACACGTCCTATTAGCAAGGTATCCGTCACCATACCTACAGGAGCAGTATCCAGTATCACGTAATCAAAATTCTTCTTCAGTGTTTCAACAGCTTTCTCCAATCCGTCACGAGCCAACAACTCTGTCGGATTAGGCGGAACGGTTCCACCGGGAAGAATATATAAGTTTTTGTTTGTATCAGAAGGCTGTACCAAACCCATCAGATTTGTAGCAGGATTAGTCAGAAATTGAGTAATACCATGTTCCTTTTTAGGAATATTAAATACTTTATTCAAGCCCGGTTTGCGAATATCAAGCCCTACAATCACAACCTTCTTTCCTAACAAAGAAAGACTGATAGCCAAATTAGCGGATATAAAAGACTTGCCTTCACCACTAATGGTAGAAGTCACCAAAATGACATTCTTACCATTTTCAAGCATGAACTGAAGGTTGGTACGGACATTACGGAAAGTCTCGCTCATCAGATTGTTCTGATTCTCAAATACGGCAATAGCCCCTGTCTTTTCATCTGCTAATGGAATGTCACCGATAACAGGGAGCGAAGTCAGTTTCTCAACATCAGCACGACCTTCTATCTTAAACTTAGTCAGACCAATCAAATAAATGGCACCAACCGGAATACCTATTCCAAATACCAAAGCCGCCAAATAAATCGTCATCCGCTTCGGAGAAATCGGAGCTCCGTCCGCCTGTGCCTCGTCAATAATCTTGGCGTTATTGGCTATGGCGGCCAAAACAATGGCATTCTCCTCACGCTTCTGAAGCAGCATCAGATACAGACCGGACTTGATTTCCTGTTGGCGGGCAATACTAACAAACTGACGTTCCTGAGTGGGAGCGTCACTGATACGACGGGAATAACGGCTCGCTTCACGGGCCAAATCAGCCCTAGTGATCTCAAGACCTTTCAGTGTTGCATCCAAGGTGGTTTGTATATTACCGCGCATCGCACGGATACTAGCATTAAGATTTACAATTGCCGGATTACTTTCCGTGGATGTACGCAACAGACGGTTACGCTCAGCCACCATTTCATTATACCGATCAATTGCTCCTGCAACACCAGCATCCTGTAAACCGACATTTGCAGGCAGGATTTCATATTCGGTACCTTGCAAATATCTTTGCAAATCCATAACAAGATTAATCTGAGTCTGATTCTCCACACGTTTCTTCTCGTATTCAGCATTGCCGGTCAAGGCAATCTGGGCTTCACTCGTCAAATCAGTGATACCCGCGCTACGCTTGAAGTTCTCCAAATCCCGCTCCGTACTGCCCAGTTCCTTTGAGATGATACCTATACGTTCGTCAATAAACTCGGCTGTTTTCTGAGCCACCTCATTCTTATCATTGTTGGCATTGATATTATACATCTCAAGCAGCTTGTCTATATAGTCCTTACCACGCCGGGTATTGGAATTCATAAGTGAAACGGTCACTACGGAAGTAGCTTTCGAAGTAGGAGTTATTGACAGGGAACCGGCGTATCCCTTCGCCACAGAAAAAGGCCTGTTGATGTAAGCTGTAATATGACGTTCTTTCGTAACACTCTCCGGACGAACCGATGACAATGTATCATTATTCGTGAAAAAAGCAACCGTACCTTCATCAGTAGGAAACACTGCCGGCAATTTTTCAAACTGTTTCTGATACTCCTTTTCTCCTACCCTAATCTGTACATCCATCGCACCGGAAGGTTCCAAGGACATATCTACCACCATCGTCTGCGGAAGTTTATCCGCTTCCTGTGGAGTCAGACTTACCAAAACTGGGGAAGTACGATACAGTTCTCTTTGGGGAAACTCATCTTTATCCATATAAGTCACAAATAATCCCAAAGAACTGACCACTTCCCTTGCCAATGTTCTGGAACTCAGGACTTCAATTTCATTCTCTATATTACTTGATGAAGAGACAAAACCGTTTAGCCCCATCTTTTCCAGTTCGGAAGACATATTCGCACCGCCACCCTTCTTTTCATCCTTAATCAGAACAGTGGCAGAAATATTGTATACAGGTGTTGTCAGACGCAGATATCCCCATGCTAAAGCAACACAAACTATAACCGAAACTACGAACCATGGCCAATGAATCAGATAGCGGAAAAGGATTTCCTGAATATTGATCTGTTCTTCGGATTGTGCCCTCATTTTTTCTTTTCCTTCCTCAACCATACGATGTTATTATCTGAAGATTGTTACTAATAAACTTGCCAATGAAATTAAAATAGAAGTAGCCGAAAACCATATACTTGTACTGTTGCTGATATCCGAATTGCGAGCCTTTGCCTTGTTCGGAGTCACATAAACAATATCATTCTGCTGCAACCAATAGTAAGGAGAAAGAAGAGTTTCAGCCTTATTAAGATCCAGTGTTATGATTTGTTGTTTGCCATTGGCATCTTCACGAATCAACTTTACATTGTCACGGATTCCATAAATGGTCATATCACCTGCCATGGCCAAAGCTTCCAATAAATTCACTTTCTCATTGCTGATAGTAAATGTACCGGGACTAGCGACTTCTCCTAACACAGAGATTTTGTAATTGACCATACGTGCAGTAACAATCGGAGTTTCTTTTATGTAGGGTTTCAACTTTTCCACTATCATTTGCTCTACCTCCTTTTTGGTCAGTCCCCCGACTTTCAATGTCCCCAATACAGGGAAATTGATATTCCCCTCGTTATCCACCAGATAAGTCTGTTGGGAGGATTGGGAAGCGCCCTGTGAATTTCCGGCAGTCAAACCAGCAGAACCAGTCATTCCCAGGTTGAAAGGAGCCGCCAGTTCAGGGTTCGTACATGATACCATGATAGTAAGTTGATCCTTAGGCATTATTCTGGCATCATACAGGGTTTCCTGTTGGGTAACCTGTCCCACAATTTCAGAGTCCTGCAGATAGGGGACTTTCTTGTATGACTGGCAGGAAGCAAGCAAAAAGAGTGCAAACAGGCAGGGAAGTATCCCACCGACTTTTTTCTGCATACTTGTAGCAATGCAAAATGAATTGTTCATAATATATTCTAGTTTATTATTCTTTATCCAACACCTCAAACCTCGGAGAATTCTTCGATTTGAACTCGGGCACCACCTTCTTCATCAACCGGACGGTATCCATAATCTTGACGGCACGGGACAACCTCTCGAACTCTGAATAAGTGTCAAGGATATCGGAATATTCATACCGGCGAACCTTAGCGATCATGATCTTTTTATTTTCAGTCGGAATCGTATTCTCCTTATCGCTCAGGACCTCTTCGTAAAGCTTCTCACCGGGACGTAAACCCGTGAACTCGATCTTTATGTCTTCACCGGGACGATAGCCAGCCAATTCAATCATACGGGTGGCCAGATCGACGATCTTGACTGCCTTGCCCATCTCAAAGACAAATATCTCATTGCCCTCCCCCATAGTGGCGGCCTCCATCACCAGACGGCAGGCCTCGGGAATCGTCATAAAGAAACGGATGATATCAGGATGGGTGACGGTGACCGGACCGCCATTCTCGATCTGTTCCTTGAAGCGGGGAATGACGGAACCGTTACTGCCCAATACATTTCCGAAACGCGTTGTGATGAATTTGGTACGCCCTTGCACTTTCCCCTCACGGATGGCACAACCCAGGCTCTGCACGTAGATCTCGGCAAGGCGCTTGGAGCAGCCCATCACATTCGTTGGGTTAACAGCCTTGTCAGTAGAAACCATTATCATCTTCTCCGCACCGTATTCAACGGCCATGTCCGCAACCTGGCGGGAGCCGGTGACATTCACCAAAACCGCCTCACAGGGGTTTTCCTCCATCAAAGGAACATGCTTGTAGGCGGCGGCGTGGAAGACCACCTGGGGATGGTAATTTTCGAATACCATACGCACGCGCTCTTTAACACGGACGTCACCGATGACAGGAATGAAATCTATATCGGGATAATTCTTCTCGAATTCAAGACGCACATTATGCAAAGGGGTCTCAGCGGAATCAAACATGACAAGTTTACGGATGCCCAGACCGACAAGCTGGCGGCAAAGTTCGCTGCCTATGCTGCCTGCTGCACCGGTCACCAGAACGACTTTACCACGGAATTCTGCAGCCACCTGGCGAAGGTTGATATTGATTTCCGCACGGCCCAAAAGGTCCTCGATCTTGATGGGACGGACCCACTGGTGGAAGTTACCGTCAGAATCGGCCTCACTGATCGTCGGGGCTATCAGGGTCTTGAGATCATTGCTCTTGCAGTATTCCAAAAGACGGTTTTCCTCAAGACGGGTATCCTCATAACGGGAAAACAAAATACCTTTAATGCCACGCTTACGGATGATGTAATCCACATCGGAATCGTTTTCAAAATAATAAATGGGAAGATCGGCCAAACGGCGGCGACTGTTGTTCTTGCCATAAACATAAAAGCCCGCCACCTTGTAATGGGAACTGTCCCTGAGACGAAGCTTCAGCGCCACACTCTCCTCGTCGGTGCCATAGATAAGGATACGGGTGTTCTTCTTGTTCACCCAGTCCAGCAATAGATCGTACGTGATGATGAGTGAAACACGAAAGACTGTCAGCGCAACCAGGGTCAGAAGACCGTCGAGAAGAAGGCAGGAAAAACGGTATTTATCGAACGCAGACGTTTCGGGAATAATCCAGAAAGAAACGGCAAGCAGGCAGACAGACTTGAACAATACGGCACACATGACACGCCAGAGCTCACGGGCCTGGGAAAAACGGATCGTGTTGCGATACGTGTGGAACAACAAAGAGCCGACAACACTACCCAGCAAAGAAACGAGAACAAACTGACAAAGAACCCAGTCACTCACAGGTATATGTGCCATATAATGAATGACAGCATAAGCGATCAATGAACATACTACTGATATTGTTGTGTCAATACCCAAAATAATCCAATAGCTCAAATAGTTCTTACGAGCGTATTGAGCTATCCCCCTTAATGTCTTTTCCATTATAGTATAAACGATAAATTGTGTATCAGAGATACAATGAGATATAATCAGATACTAAAATCAAGATTTCACCGATTCTACATAACCGATAGGCATATCCACACATGCACAGCCTAACAGATTCAGTCGCACGGCAATCTTAGTCTTACCATCTACATTGACCAGTTCACCCACCAGTCCGGTCAGAGGTCCCTTGATGACACGTACTTTTTCACCACGCGCCAAAGGGGAGCTGTTCATGCAAACAGCTTCTTCGGAATAATCAAGCATAAAACGGAAACGAGCCATCTGCTCGTCGGGAATCACTGCCGGTGTGCTCTCACCCCGCATCACCATATAGCGACTAACTGTAGAAAAACTAAGGACTTCCATGCGCTCTTTCTGATCAACATGGACAAATACCATCATTGGAAGAAGAACAGCTTCTACTTTTTTACGCCGGTCGCTCCATTGATGAATCTCCTGTTGGACAGGAACAAAATTTTCAATCCCCATTTTGTCCAAACGCTCGGCAACTTTCTTCTCATGATGCATACGCACCATAGCTACATACCAGCGTTTAGAGTGTGCTACGCCTTCCCCTGTCCCATTACTAGGCCCAGCATTTACTGATTTTCGGCTTGTTAAAATCATGTTTTTTTACCCCATATACATCCGTTACTTTTTAGGTAACGGATAAAATGCATCAGAACATACTTTATGACGAAAACGGAAAGAATACAAGTATAAGGAGGGGCCAACCGGAAATTTGCTTGATGTTCAGCAAAATGAATTTAAAATCGGACAATAAAAAGTATAGGGCATGAAAATGAGTTCTTTTCATGCTCCGGGATTTTCTTATACTAAAATTTAAATAAAACAAAAAAAAATGTAGAATTGCTTGTTTGCTATTTATGTTTTTGGCTATCTTTGCAACAAATTTTAAATCCGTTACCTAAAAAGTAATGGATATAGTTTATCACTGATTAACAGTTGATTATCTTTAATTATCCTTTCACTTTACAATTTCTGATGTAAGATAAATTTCCTTTATTCACTTCTGTTCTTTCTTCCAGTCCGAAGCCTTTCAAATAAGTCTGTGTGGTTTTTATGGATTTATGTCCCAACGCCTCGCTAATCATTTCAATGGACACTCCCCGATACTTGGCAATAGTAGCCCACGAATGGCGTAGCGTGTAAGAAGTGACCGGAGATTTCAAATGTAACGCCTTCGCCAGCTCTTTCAGATTTTTGTTAAATTGACGAAGGGCAGACTGATATTCCCGGTAAGCCTTTTCATCCTTCCGTGACTTATCACCACAAAGAATATCAAGCAAATAATCCGGACAACCGGGTTGGGACTTCCGAACGCTCCGAAGTCGGTCGATCTTCACCATAGCACTATCCAACACTTCTACACTCATCGGCGTTTTCGTCTTGATGCGATTATAGCGAAGCATATTATTTTCAAGAGCCGATTTTTCCAAATGTGCCAGATCGGCAAACGACATTCCACAAAGTTGGAACAGCAGGGAAGCAATGTCCTGAATGCGGCGCAAACGTTCCGATCGGGGATCGTCAAACAAAAGCCTATGCAGTTCGGCAGCAGTCAAAGCCCTCTTCTGACAAACATCGATTCCCGTATAAGCCTCATGAAACAACCGCGGCACAAAAGGGGCATTACCCGCTTCCACCCCACGATTGTAAATGCTACGAAGCATACGCATATACGTAGAAATCGTATTAAGCTTCAATCCATTCTCGTAAAGATACTGCCCGTAAAGCCGCAGGCTCTCACGGGTGATTTGCCTGAACGACACATTACACGTACCACAAAACACACTGAAAGAAAAAAGAGCATTCTTATAGACATGCGCTGTAGAATATCTGCCTTCTTCACGTAAACGATCGATGTAGAGCTCGCCACACCGACTAAAACCTTTTTTGTTCGTCATTTGCACCATTAGTTATTTGATTATTATACCATTATTGGCAAGCAACAAAAGAACGAATCTTTTCGAAGATAGATCGCACTCTACAGAGAAAAAAGATATAATGTATTTTAATACATTCTTTATTTATTATATATATTAGTTGCCGGATGGGGTGCCGGAACGCAAAAAACGTGCGTCCGGATTCCCCTTCCTACAAGGCGTTTGAGAGATTTTCAAGGGGTGCCGCGAGGGGTGCCGCTAAATATGGCCCCGAAAACCCCTCCCGCGTATGTCATTAAAGCCCCTCCGGGCGTGAGCCGAAAACATCACTTTGAACCGGAATGAACCGCACAATTGCCCGGTTCAAATAAACGGTATACCTTTGAGCCGAATTAATAATATTCAGTTATGAACAAATCAATAGCAGAAATGCTGAAAAAGGGCTACATCCTCTTCCCTAAAGTCTTATTCGAGGAACAAATGAAGATGACTAAAAACGCAACGGGCAGTTTCGAAGCGTTCATCTTGGTATTAACCCATGTCAATTACAGCACTGTGACGTGTCGCGTCAACGGTCAGACCTTCGAATGCCGGAGGGGAGAATCGGTAATCTCCCTCACCCACTGGGCGAAAGTGTTCGGATGGAAACTCAGCCGCACACGCCGTTTCTTCGATAGGATGTACGAAGAAGGGATCATTGAAAGAGTGGTCAATCCGTACATCACGCACATCCGTATCCCCGACTATGACTTGCTGATCGGACAGAGACACCGTGAGGCGGCACGTGAAGAAACGGGTGGTGTCACCTTCGAGGTTTTCTGGGAGAAATATCACGAGGTAACCCAAAAGCAAAGGGTCAATATCGGCCGTGCCAGACGGGAATGGAAGAAACTTTCTCCCCGCGAACGCAGTATGAGCATACGGCAGATTGACGAGTATTACGATCATCTGACGGATACAAAATACTGTATGCAGGCAAGCACTTATCTGTCGGACAAAGCGTTTCTGGATGAATATGATTATTGAAACGATTCATGGATGACATTGTAAACCCGCAGGACGTCGAACTCGAGGAAATCGTACTCGGCGCCTGCCTTATAGAGAGCAAGGCGATCACATTGGTTGCCGGAATATTGCGCCCGGAAGTGTTCTACATTGAGAAGAACCGTGAAATCTATGCCGCCCTGCAGAGTATGTACCGTGCAGGGCAGGTCATAGACCTCATGACCGTAAAGGAAGAACTCACACGAAGGGGCAAACTCGACTTCATCGGAGGTCCTTATGCACTGGTAAGCATTACCACACGCGTAGCGTCCAGCGCGCATCTGGAGTACCATGCCCGTATCCTGCAACAGAAGTATATCCGCCGTGAAGCGATCTTGGGATTCCATAAACTGCTGGCACAGGCTGCCGACGAGACAACGGACATAGCCGACACGCTGGCGGATGCGCATACCCTTCTCGACCAATTGGAAAAGGAATGCGGGATGTCCGAACATCTCCGTTCCATGCTGCAATTGATGGAGGATACTGTGGAACTGATAGAGACACGTGTCGCCTCGAACAAGAACGGAGTTACCGGCTTGCCGACGGGATTCAACGAGCTGAACCGCCTGACGTGCGGCTGGCAACCGGGCGACCTGATAATCATCGCCGCCCGTCCGTCGGTGGGAAAGACGGCTTTTGCGCTGCATCTGGCACGTGCCGCCGCTTCCGCCGGTTATCACATTGCCGTGTACAGTCTCGAAATGCAAGGGGAACGCTTGGGAGACCGCTGGCTGCTGGCGGCTACGAAGGAGGTTTCTCCCGCCCACTTGCTGAGCGGGGCGCTTACTCCGTCCGAACTCCGGGAGGTCCATGAGGCATCGACGGAACTGTCGCGCCTCCCTATTTACATCGACGATAATCCGTCGGTGAGCATGGATTATGTCCGCACGTCCGCCAAACTGCTGCAAAGTAAGGGGGATTGCGATTGTCTTTTCATCGACTATCTGCAACTCTGCGACATGAAGAGCGACCAGCACAACCGTAACCGCGAACAGGAGGTGGCTCAAGCGAGCCGGAAAGCGAAAATGATAGCTAAAGAGTTGCATATCCCCGTGATACTTCTCAGCCAGTTGAACCGTAACGTGGAGGGACATCCCGACGGCCGTCCCGCTCTGAGCGACCTTCGTGAGAGCGGGGCTATCGAACAGGACGCCGATCTCGTACTGATGCTTTCCCGTCCCAGCCTGTCCGGTCGTGAGACAGACCGTAGAAGCGGTTACCCGACTGAAGGATTGGGAGTAATCGATATTGCCAAACATCGTAACGGACCTACCGGTGAGATTTACTTCCGCCACGACAAGAGTATGACGAAGCTGGTGGATTACGAGCCCGACTTGGAATGGATGAAGAAAAATACCACCCGTTAGGTGTCGGCCAGCCGGGAAATCAACTATGCGCAAACGACCGTATCTTTGTGTCTGATCGAGCGGTTGCCTGCATGAAATCAACCGTATTTATCTAACAAATCGACCGCTCCTTTCAAGTGAAAAGAGCGGTCGTATCGTTCGGGAAGTACCGTTGTCTTATCCGGAAGAAGCAGTCGTTTTATTCTGAAAATGCAGTCAATTGATGTCCGGATGTCCCTGTGCCGGTACATATCCATCCGGCTCGCCCAGATAGCGCGCGATCAGGCGTACTTCCCGTGCGCTGAACATTTTCAGTTTGGGATGAAAATCTCCCGTTGCGAGCTCTTCCATCAGAGGGGTACAGTTGCGCATCCAGCGGCGGAGTTTCGCCACAGACACATGATCGCTCAGCTTGGGGAAATACATCTTCGCCAACTCATTCTTATCGTAACATCTCACACGAAATTTTTCTTCTTCCATTTTCTATTGAGTTATTCTTTGGTTAATGCTATAAAGGTACTCTTTTTTATGCAATGAAGCAAATGTTCAGTCAAAAACAATAACCATCGTTCAGTGTCGTTCGGTGTCGTCCACTCCCCCTTTCGGATGTGGTATCTTTGCAGTGTAATCGATTACAGAACAATTAAAAATTATCAATTAAAAAATTAAGTTTATGGCACAAAAGTATGTAGTGGTAGAGCGTAAGAATCCGTTGAAACCACAAGAAGCAGCTAAGTTTTACGCGATGGCACGCAGCAACCGCAGAGTGGATACGGACGAAGTAATCAGCCGTGTGTCGGAGCGTTCCTCCTATTCTATCGGTGAGTTGAAGGGTTGCATTACGGAGTTTTTGTTGGAGATGAAGAATCAGTTGGCGTTGGGTAATATTGTCCTTCTGGGCGATATGGGCAGTTTCCGTGTAACGATTGCCACCGGCAATGCAACGGAAACGGCAGAGAAATTTAAGGCGGACACCTGTATCAAGACCTCGCGTGTCCGCTTCCGTCCGGGCAATATGCTGTTGGATATGTGTAAGGCGATGAAGTATACGCTGGTCAAGAAAGGGGAAAGCGATGAAGCGGTTGTCCCCGATCCGGACGGGAAGCCGGATGGCGGAAACGGTGGCAGTGGAAACCCGGATGACGGCAATAATGGAGAAGCTCCGGATCCGGGAGAATAAGATCTAGGATGTTTGGTGGTATTAATTTAAAAATTCAAGAATTATGAAAAAGTCTATTTGGAAACAAATTTTACAGATCATTATTACAGTAGCTACTTCAATCGTATCTGCTCTGGGTGTAACGTCTTGTATGGGACATATCTAAACGACCGGATCGAATGAAAGAGTTGAAAGAGTTCTCGTTGAAGGAGGAATATGTGCCGCGCAGCATTCTGTATATCGTTGTGCATTGCAGTGCTACCCGTGCGAATATTCCCTTCACGGAGGAGCAGTTGCTCCAATGCCATCTGAAACGTGGCTTCAAATGTATCGGGTATCATTTTTATGTGACGAAGGATGGCGCGCTGCACCACACCCGCCCAATGAGTGAGATTGGCGCACACGCGCTCGGATTCAACCTGCACAGTTTATCGATTTGCTATGAAGGTGGACTGGATGAATTGGGTAAGCCGACGGATACCAGAACCGCTTCGCAAAAAGAAACGCTCCGCCGGGTATTGGGTGAGTTGAAAGGACTGTATCCCGAAGCTAAGATTGTAGGGCATTATCAGTTGAGCGCGAATGTTCATAAAGCGTGCCCATGCTTCGATGCGAGGAAAGAGTATGAAGATTTGTAGGAATAGCGGTTCCTCTTAAAATAAGAGGTATGTGGATAATAAAGGCGGTTCGGATGGATGAACCGCCTTTTTATTTTGTATAAACTGATATTTTTTCGTATTTTTGTTCCATCTATTATGAACCGAATCATTCAACTGATATATGTATACACCTCCTTTCACCATATCTGCTCATGCCATTAATCTGATTGCGGAAAGCTAATCGGATAAGAACAATTCACAGTTCGTTGGCCATAGAAGGAAATACTTTATCCGAAGATGAAGTGAAGGATATCATAGAAGGCAAGACTGTTATAGCGTCGGTAATGGAAGAACCGGCAGATTATGGCAATCACTCATATTAGGGAAATTACACCCTCTGTTTGAACATCTCCCTGTGGAAAATATGGTGTATGCCAACCAAGAGGCTTATTATAACGCTATTCAAGCCAGCACAGCAGCAGCCAATTCCGGACCTTTCATTGACTTTATGCTGCAAGAGATTCTGGATGCTTTAAAAAATCATCAAGGAAGTCCCCTGCCCCAGAGCGAATACTCTGAAGTTCGGGATAAAGTTCGGGTTAAATTCGGGATAAGTTCGGGACAAATTATTGAGTTGATTCGTCATAATTCAAGCATAACACTTGACGAAATAGCTGACACTCTTTCTGTGACACGCCGTGCTATTGAAAAGAAAATCAAGGAACTTCGTGACGCAGGTTATATAAGGCGTGAAGGGAGTAATAAATCAGGGTGTTGGGTGATTATCGAATGAAATTGGTAGCAAGTTTCTTTTTTCTCCATTCCCGATACAACAATCCGGGAAGTGTATATACAATCCATCCGCAGCGTTTCAACTGTTTCTTGGGTTCGCTAAAGATGCGATAGGCAAATTCAAGATGCATCTTAACCATCCAATGGGGAGCGCGCTTCACATCCGTCCCGCTATAAAACTTAAAGGCGGCTCCGACGGCAATCATCACTCCCCTTTTCAGATAAGGCTTCAGACGGCTCATGAATATCTCCTGTTTCGGAGCACCCAGAGCCACCCAGATGATGTCCGCACCATCTTCATCTATCATCCGTGCAATTCCGGGATAATCGAAGTCTTCTACATTACAAAACGGAAGTTCATAAAAAGTCATCCCATTGATACGTTCGTCAATCTGTGAAAGATGATAGCTAAGCCCTTGCAAAGTGCCCTGTGAAGTCCCCATGAAAAACATCCGGTACTTTTTCTGCCGGATGATGTCCATAAAGATTTCACTTCCGCAATACTGCTTCCGCTCAATTCCATAGAGCCAGCGCAGATAAAGCGGCACATAACTGCTGTCGCAAATAGAGAACATACTGCCGTTCACCACTTCCAGATAGTCCGGCTTCCTGTTGGCCGTGTTCAGTATAACCCCGTCCGCCACACAGATGTAGCCGGGAGAGGAAGTTTGCAGTTGGCGGTCGATGGAAGAGAAAACGCTTTGTTTGTCAAATTCGTAATTGATGTTGAAGTATTTTTCCATAAAGAAAAAAGTATATAGTTACGTATATCCCATAGGTATTCACCGATAAGCAATCCGTTTTCTTGATGTATGGGATTCGGATAGTTTAAACAGCCATTCTTTTATTTGCGCCAAAACCAACGATGAAATAAATACCAAAGGAACAATCACAAAAAAGAACATTCCGAATTGGGACTGGTTGATAAAATAATGTTCCTTAAACCACGGATAATAAATTGCATCGAATATATAACAACACAAATAAACGTCCAGTGACAATAAAGAAACTTTGGTAAATATTTTCCTCATCAGCGGAACTTGAATATCCCGCTGATAAACTAACAAAAAGAAGATAACGGCTATGATGGTCCCAAACATACCGGAAGGATCTCCCGCTATATGAATCAACGGACGATTATGGACGAACAATATATTGAAGACGGGATTAATCAAACAACATATTATAATTATTCCCCATCCACATAATGGATTAATTTTAGGCTGATATTCTTTTACATAACTCCCAATAAAGAAAAACATCAAAGGATAACAAGTCTGCCAGAATCCGGGAACCAGATGAAAGCCATAACGATTAAACAAATCAGGAATAGCTGTCATCGCAAACAATATCCCTATCCACACTATTTTCTGTTTTTGAGTGGGAATAGCCTTATATAAAAGATTTAAAAATGGAGTGAAAAGAAATAGACCAACCCACATCTCAATATACCACGCATAAGGGATTGCCGAGAAATCAAGAATCTTGAGTCCTGATTTGAATAATGAAAGATCCTCATGCAAATAATATTTTCTAAAAACAAGGGTCAATATTGAAAAGAAAACGTAGGCAATCAGCACCTTCCATATTCCCCGATAGTATTTTTTCTCTGATATTTTATTTGTATTCAGGTATCCGGTCAGCATGATGAACAATGGAACTCCCGTTTGAAACAAAGGGATAATCCCTGCTTGTAGGAACAAGGATAAGCCTTCAAAATCAGTAGAGCGAAACGGAGTATGTAAGACAAAAAAGTGTCCGGCTATTACAAATAAGATTGCCAGACTTCTAATAATATCAAGACCAAGAATACGTAGTTTGGCACGCTTTTTGTCCCCCCCCCTCAAAGTTACAGAGGTTTGTGTTTTCATTTTCATTATTCATTGATTTATTAGGGATTTTATTTTAAGTTCTTCCACTTAATTATAAATGTATTCACATCATTGTCTTCTGCCCATCCACTCTTTTCTGATTCTTCAATTTCTTTTTCAAATTCTTCGTCAGAAAAACAATAAGGCAATGGAGTATTACGCAAATTATCCCATTCGTGTATATCCATTGGCAAAAGCTCACTAATATCTAAATCTAAGGGCATATTATCCATAAAGTATCTTAGTAAACAATTCATCCCATTTCCTATAAACGACTTCCGATGAGTATTCTTTCCGGAGCTTTTCATAGGCTTTACGTCCAAGTTCCTCTGTTAATACAGGTTGATTCCACAAAGTCAGGACTTGTTTTTCCAAGTCATTCAGATTATTCGGTTTAAACAATCGTCCGATAGCACTCTCTCCTTTGCCTATAATTTCAGTAAATCCACCATGATCGGGACCGATACAAGGTTTGCCAAACTGTGCCGCCTCCAAAATAGCCATAGGAAAACCTTCATAACATCTACTCGGTATCACCACCAGACGGGCGTTCTTTATAAAAGATTCTAACTCCTTCCCCTTCAAATACCCCATTAATCGCACGTTCTCAGGGAAAGCGATATTAGTATCTTCTCTCTTTGCCCCTGCTAAACAGAATTGAATTTCCGGATGTTTGCGAGCTGTTTCCACCAACAAGTCATATCCCTTTTCGTAACTTAACCTGCCGATATATGCTACATAGCTTCCCAAGGTTGCTTCATACCCCGATGGTGCATCTATCGAATTGGGAATCACAACTATTTTGTTTTTATCAAATCCGGCTTCCATCAGTTTCTCTCTCTGAAACTCCGTAATACAAGCAAATGTATTTACATTATCTTTATATGCCCCCGTCCAGCGAGCGTATACATTTCGTAACGTATATCCCACAGATTTGAGATAGGAATGCTCACAGTTATATCGGATACAGCTCCACTCATTTCTCTTTTTTAGACAAACCTCACAAGGCTTGCCATTACGCATAAATAGCCCCGTCGGACAAATTAAACGGAAATTGTGAACTGTCATTACTACCGGTACTTTCGCCTTCTTACATTCAAATAAAGCGGCAGGGCTAATGAAAGGGTAGAGATTGTGTACATTCACAACATCCGGCTTTTCCCGTTCCAATATCTCCCGCAAGCCCTTCACCCCTGATGGAGAATAAATGCCACAAAGGAAACCTTTTATCTTTCCGGATAAGCTCTCACGACTCCTTTCTGTGGTTAAGCGATAGAAACACACTTCGTGTCCATGCTCACGGAACGTTGAAGCCATTTTATCAACTACAGCCTCTTCACCGCTATATTTACCGTAGTTGTTGTGGACGAGAAGAATTTTCATTAAAAGTTTAAGGGTATATGGTTTTATTTTTCAGCCACAGTTTCAATGGCTTTAAATATATTTCTTGCTGTATTCTGTGGATTATATTTCTGTTCAATTTTCATAGATTCTTTCCCAAAAAGTTCCAAATCAACTGAATGAAAATAAGACAAAGCATACAATAGAGAAGCCTTGTTCAAGGTATCAAACAACACCCCATTCTTCCCTTCATGTACTAGTTCCGGATGGCACCCATTATATACAGAACACGCAATAGGGAGTCCACAGGCCATTGCTTCCGGAACAACCAAGCTCCAATTATCTTCCAATGTAGGAATCACAAAGACGTCAGCAACGGCATAATATTCACTTATTCGAGAGTAATCAATATTTCCAACAAAAGATATAGAATTCATAAAGCCATATCCTTGTACGAAATCATCAAACAAAGGACCTTCTCCTACAATTAGAAGATGGTCATTAGGATGGCTCAGAATATGCTCTTTCCATGCATCCAATAAATAAGCAACTCCTTTCCTAGTGATTAATTGGCCAACATATAAATATATAATTTCTTTCTTTTCGATATGTAGTTCCCTTTTAAAAAACAATCGTTCTTCGGGTTTTATCATCTTTACCTTTTCCGCCAGATGAAAACTATCCGCGCACATTGCTCCTGTAAAGATCACATTTTCAGAAACTCCTTGTGATACCAAATATTGTTTGGTCAAAATTCCATTCACAACATAACCATCTACAAATAAATTAACAAATTTCCGATACATTCGTCTCCATGCCGGACAATTTCTCTCTGTATGAGCAGTGCGTTCATAAGCTATCAGTATAGGTTTTCTATTAAAAATAGCATACGCCAAAGCCCATGGGGTAAACTGGAAAAAGCCTTCTGCAATAACAATATCAGCTTTTACTGATTTAATTAACCGATACAGCCCCTTCGGAAAAGGTAAAGATATTCCGGAATTTGCAAAACCATCCTTTTTCCCAATAGATACATTTTTTTCGGTCAATAAACCTAAAGCATTTTCTTTTAAAACACTTTCTATCTTGTCAATGCATCTTTGAGGTACTCGTTGCTTACTATATATCAAATGAAAATTATTTTGATATAATTTATTCAACTCATCATACAAAGGTATACGATAGTCTAAAAAAGAAGGATTAACCCAAAGGACCTTTTTCATTTTTATAATCTTTTATTACACTCACATAATAGTTTTCCATAAATTGCATTACAGCTTCAAATGAGAACTTCCCCTGTATTTTGTACAATGCGTTCTTTTTCATCTCAGTCACACTGTTTTTGTTCATCATCAATGCTTTATAAATGCACTCTGCCAATTCTTTCGGAGCATGAGGTTCAATCAGAAAACCATCTTTTTTATCTGTTACTATTTCAGTCATTCCTCCATTTCGGCTACCTATTACTACATTACCCGCCAACATAGCCTCCAAACAAACTAAAGGCATATTTTCCCACCACGACGGGAAACAAGATATTTTAGCTTTTGAATAGAGGTTCTGTAATTCTTCGCGAGGTAAATTTCCTTCAAAAGAGCACCAATCAAAATGATTGTCTGTCACATAACCTTGCAACTTCATCGCATAAGTCCCCCATTTCCCGACAATCTTCAAAGTCACCGGAATATTTCGTTCTCTCAATATACGACAAGCTTCGATTAAATCTCCAACCCCTTTCCCTTCCATTACGGTTCCTACATATAGGATTGAATTTTCGACATAATCTATTTTCTCCGTTTTCCACTTTGAAATTTCGATAGGATTATATATGACTTCTATATTGCCGGTCATGTCGGGAACATATTTTAAAAACCAATCTTTCAGACTAGCAGAACAAGAGGTAACATATTTAAATTGAGATAAAATAGAAAGTTCCCTTTTACCGATCCAATAATCATAAAAAGTTCGAATATTGAACTTCTTTATACTAAAATTACTCCTGTCAAGCAAAGTTGGTGTATGAAGGCGGATAACAACCGGTACATGGCACTTTGACAAATAATATGCTTCTGCACCATATTCTGCCACTTCGATTATATCTACGTCTTTCAATTGTTCTATCTGTCGTAGTATTTTCTTTCTGTAAGAGAAAAACCGATATAAACAACGCATTTTCTTGATTAAAGAAGATTTTTCTATTTGTGGTAATATAAAATCTCCACCGGATAACCGGATCACTCTTATTCCATCCTCTTTCCGGTCACTGAAAACACGTGTATCATCAGAAGCACAAATGACTGTAACAGAATGTGCCCGACGTATCAAATTTATAGCCATCTCATGTATATACGAAGCTATCCCTCCACCTCGCAAAGTAGGTGGATATTCTCGGCAGACAAAAACAATATGCATATTATCTTAATTTATAAAACAAATAAAGAGAAAGTTTATTAGGCAATAAGCCTAAACAGACTATAGGAAAAAAGGACTTCAATGTTCCTCCAAATACAACAGCATGGAATGCAACGCTAATAGCCTGATGTCCTTTCTCTACTTCAATTAAAGTCACTGCGTAAATTTTATACCATTTTATAATGAATGCCTTAAACTGTTGTTTAAAGCTTCCTTCTTTCATATCAGCATATAAACGTAACAGTTCATTCAATATATATTTTTCCCCTCCTGACCTCACTTTTATTTTACTAACGTCTGTATCTGAAGCCGTTTCAATATAATAGGCTAAAGGGCGTTTGGAATAAGCTATTTTATTGTGAATTGCCAATCGCGCCCAAGTCAGCAAATCCTCTCCAGATTTTATACCGACAGGAAAGCCGCCTACGGCCTGTATAGCTTCTTTCTTAACCATTATTGCAGAAGTCCATATTGGAGAATGCGAGCAACTTACCACTTCAAAATAATTAGTCAAGATTCCTTCTTCTTCCTGAAAAGGTAACTTACGAATTATCGTATTTTTCATTATTCCACTAACGTCCTGAAATACATAATTACAAGCATAAACACTGCAATCTGAATATTTTTCATATAATCCATACTGAGTTTGCAAGTACTCTTGATCCCATTTATCGTCCGCATCAAGGAAAGCGATTAAATCATATTTAGCTTCTTCAATGCCTTTATTGCGTGCAGCAGATACTCCCGCATTCTTTTGATGGACAATTCGAATACGAATGTCGTTCACTTTCTCGACTTCCTGTACACTGTTATCCGTACTACCATCATTTACTACGACAATTTCAAAATTTTGGAAAGTCTGCCGCAATACAGAATGTAGTGTATTTGCTATTTGTTTTTCTTTATTATAAAGAGGTATTACTACTGATATCATAAATCACATTCAAACAATTCTATAATTTTGTCATTAGCCACTTTTTGACCTTGAGGATTTAAATGGATAGGATCAAAGAATAATTCATATCGCTCTGAATACTCCGGATTCATATCCCAATAATAAATAAAAGGAGAACTCTTCGCTTTATCATGGAAATAGCTTATTATCTTTTCATATTGTTCTGGTTCATATTGATTTAATAAATTCGCAATAGGAGTATTCACCAATATCACTTTTATATTTTTTTCAACCAATAATTGCAAAGTTCGTTCAAAAGTTTCCATCAATTCCGGTTCAAAAGCTATATGCCTTTGTTGCCCTTTCGTTATCTGTTCTCTCAAATCCTCTACCTTTAAGAATCCACTTTTATAATTACTCCAATCATGCCGCCATCCCCTTATCGAACTATTAAGAAGTGCATCTGAATAGCGAGTGGAACAAAACAACTTGTGTAGCCAATAGTCGTATCGGTCTGTATTATCATAAATATATTGATCAATATTTTTTTCGTCCATAAAAGGATAAAATAATTTATAGGAATTGCTACTTAATCCTGTTCCTGTAAACATAAACTGGTCAACGCCATAAAGTACTATTTTCAAAGAATCACTATAAGGGGATTCAAGATATTGTTTCACCATCTGGTAACGGTCAGCTACATTAACACCTTCCCTACAATATTTTGAAATTCTACAATTCAATGCAGTTTCTAATTTTGCTTTATCAGTGGCTAACATTAGATGTGAATGCCCTATCAACAGCACTTCCGAATGTTGATTGAGACCAAAATAGCGATTCAAACCTTCATTTATAAATATTCCCAAACCCCTATCAACGGCAATAAACGCTATTATATACCAAAAACATAATAGAATTTTCTTCATTTGTATCAAAATTGGAAATAAACAAATTGTTCACTACTTACCCCAAACAGAGCAATACTCAATAATAGAATTATAACTTCATAATTGCTCTTCTCCTTACCTATTTCTTTATAAGACAAATACTCCCGCAAAATAAAAATAAGCAATAGAGCCATAGTCAACATAGTAGTAAACATAGAACTTCCCCAATAAAAAGGAGAGATTAAATTTGTACAGATATGCACAACCGTATTCCAAGCAGTACCACTATCTTCGATACGGAAGAATATCCAGGCAAATGTTATCATTATAAATACATACAAATGGTAAATAATATTCGGACGTTTAGGACCACAATAATACTCCAATAAATAGAGTAACGCATGAATCATTCCCCATAAAATGAAAGAATAGGTAGCTCCATGCCAAACTCCGCTTAAAAGAAAGACCGTAGAAATATTTAAGATCCAACGTGCTTTATTGACGCGATTTCCTCCCATCGGTATATATACATATTCGGTAAACCAAGAGGTTAAAGAAATATGCCATCTTCTCCAAAATTCTTTAAAAGAATTGACGCAATAAGGAAAATTAAAGTTCTCCATCAATTTAATCCCCATCATCCGACCTGAACCAATTGCCATATCGGCATAACCACTGAAATCAGCATAAATTTGAAAACTGTAAAAAACAGCAGTTATAGCTAGCGTACTTCCAGTATGAGCCTCCGGATTACCGTAAATCATATTCACATATTCTGCAAGTCTGTCTGCAATAACAACTTTCTTGAAAAGCCCCCATATAAATAATTTTGCTCCTGCTATAATATTATCTTCATTAAATAATAGCTTCTCTCGCAATTGTGGTAACAGATTCCTTGCCCTTTCGATAGGACCGGAAAGTAATGTTGGGAAAAATGCAACAAATAATGCCACATTAATAAAACTAGTTTCAGGTTTTATTTTTCCACGATAAATATCAATGCTATATGACAGGGCTTGAAAAGTGAAAAAAGACAGTCCTATCGGCAATAAAATAGAATCATTAAAGAAATAAGCATATTTGAAAAAAATCAAAACCAATAATGATAGCAAAATACTGACCGCAACTGCTTTTTTACCACTTAATCCTCTTTTCTGCTCACTAATAATCCATATTCCCCCAAAATAATTAACTAAAGTGATATAAACTAATAATCCAACAAATCCTATATGTAAATTGGCATAAAAATAATAGGATGCTACTAAGAGCAAGGTATTTCTAAAAAGTAACCCCGCCCACTTATTAGTTATCCACAGCATAACTAATATCACTAGGAGAAACAATAAATATTGAGGAGTATTAAACAACATCTTTTTTCATTTTAGTACCTACAATCAATCCCAACATCATTCCATAAAAGCCGCAAGGATAAGAAAGTGTAGCCATTGTATAATTAATCACATTATCTGTATACATAGTCAATAATATTCCGGCAGAAGAAGCTCCTGCTGTAATAGCGCAGATATGCACGGCTATTCCATAACGTTTATCTTGATAAACGCTAAAACAATGGAAAATCAGAAACAAAAAACTCCCCCCAAAAAGAACAATTCCTATTATCCCATTATCACATAAGATCTGTACATAATCATTATGACATATTCTAATAGTACCAAACGGATGTCTTAATGCATAAAATGTCTCTTGCAAATTTCCGGTCCCTGTTCCGTACAACTCTCTATTCTGATAAAACTTATTCAATGACCACTCCCACATAGCAAAACGTCCATTACTATTTATATCATCTATACTAATCTCTCCACTTCGTAGTGTTTGGATACTTTTATTATCATCTTTATAAAACATCTTTTCTTTGATACTTGGAATAAAGAAAATTGTAATAATGAATAAAAACAGACAGCCAACAATGACAGGTATAGACTTCAGTTTATACCGAAAAAAGAAAAAGACCATCAAAGCCAATGTAGTTCCCATAATACTTGTACGAAATACCCATAGTATACATGGAATCATAAATAATATAGCTAAATAGAAATTGATCTTCTTATGTCCACTATGGTAAAAAAGAGCCAACGAAAATATACACATAGAAATGAAGTGAATAGCACTAGCGGTACTATACCAGAACACACCGGGTACGAGAATACCTATTCCTGGAACCACAGCAAAAATAAGGCAAACTACCGCTACCCATCGAGCATACAATCCCGCTTTTAGAAACACTTCCCCGTCACGTACCACAGCCGAAGCAAACAGCATAATACACAATGGATACAGATATTTCAGAATAATCCGGAAGCCATAGGAAGGAGCAGGAGAATAAGAAAGTCCTATCAGTAACCAAGCGATATAAAGCAAATAGAAAATACTCACCGCACTCCATACCGGTTTCCGTTTCACCACAAACAAACCTATCAAACAAAGGCATTCAAGTACTAAAAGCCGGATAGCCATCAAGTCGAGTGCTCCCGGAGCAGAAAGCGCTAACAAGCCGGTAGAGAAAGTTAACGTCCAAAACAACTCCGTACCGTCGAAACTAAGCATCTGTTCCTTATTCAAAGGGTGGCGCACTTTTCCTGCACGCTGAAACAGAAACTTAATGCCAAAGCCTGTGATAATAATGAAATAAAGATAATTCAATAGATTCATCCGGATAAATCAATTTATACGTTCGTATAAGTTACAAAATGCCGCAGCATATTTTGCAAAACTGAATTGTGATACATACGAAACTGAATTTCGGGAAAGCTGGATAATCCTCATCCTGCTCTCCAATAAGGATTGTATTTTGGCAGTCATATCTTCGACATCTTCTACCTGATGCAAAAGTCCTGTTTCTCCATCTTTTACAACTTCCGGCAATCCTCCGGTATCTGAAGCCACTACCACGCAACCGCGAGCCATACCTTCAATAGCAGTCAGTCCAAATCCCTCACTACGTGATGGCATTAAGAGAATATCAATCCGGTCATACAATGATTGCAGGCAAGGCTGTTCCTGTCGTCCCATCCATTCAACACTATCATTCACTCCCAGTTCTATCGCCTGTTCTTGCATTATACTCCTTTGTGAACCGTCCCCCACCACTAATAGCTGAATGTCCGTATATTGTTTTTTCAATTTGGCAAATGCGGGGACAACCAAATCCATCCCTTTAATCCGTTCCAAACGGCTAACTACTCCTAATGTGATTTGTCCGTCAGAAAAAGGTTTCTGTTCCTCGCGAATATGAATATAAGGTGGCAAGGCATTGTAAATGGTGAAATGATTTCGTTTTTTCAATATTGTGCTTGAGTTATAGAGTTCTGCACTCCCGAAAAAAGACTTTTCCGCACGCATAGTGATACAGGTGAACACACGCACACAGTACTTTTGAACAAAGTGTATCAAACGAAGATTGGGATAAATATCTGCTGCCGTATGTGTGGTGGCAATAATATTCTTCATGCCCAACAACCGTAAAAGAAAAATGGGGATAGCTCCCGGAGCCATATATTGTATATGGGCAATATCCGGCCGTTCATTTCTTATTACTTTTTTCAGCCCCTTAAATAAGAATAATATACCTTTCCATCCGCCTATTCGCATACCGTTTGGACTCAAACAAATTACTTTGCTACCATTATCCTGATAACATTGTACCATTGCCGGAGTATACTCAAAGTAACAGGTTACTATAACTTGATGTCCCCCCTGTACTAATGCACGTACAAGATTCAATGTTTGTATCTCCGTGCCTCCGGTAAGAAGGCACGGTATAGTTATTAAAATTTTCACAGAAGATGAATAATTAAATGCAGGAACGCTATCCTAAAAAATAAGATTATTGTATGAAGTTATATTTTATCTTTTTGTACCATAAAGCACTTCATTTATCCGAGCTATCTTGTCATCCACCCAATCGGAAACCCCGTCCAATTCATTTCCGCTAATCATCGTAATATCCTTGTCTATAATATCCGCAAACTTGCCATCCTCCTGAATATAATAGGCAGAATAAGCAGATAAAGGAAATAGACATTCTTTATTTACTATATTCCGCAATTTGTCAGACTTTGGCTTCGTGTCCATCGCATACGCCTCGGCTATAAGAACATTCAAAGTGGAAAGTATATAAGGGCTGTGTGTAGTCATAACCAACATACTGTCTCCTCTACCTTTAGGCATGGCAGACTGCACGCCACTGGAAGCATAATAAGCCGGTATCATCTTATTCTCATCAATCAGTCGGACCAAATCGTTTCCACCATCATTTATTATACCTGACTGTTTCAAACTCCGGTTTCCGCAGAATCTTCACATCACTGAGAATATTCTCCATCGTGATTGTGATTGTATCGCCTTCATAACGGATAGAACTTGCAGATGAAAAATAAGAGTCATTAAACCGATGAAACTGTTTCATGCTTTTCAGGAATTTCAGATTATGTGTATATTGAGATATAGCTTCTTTATCAGATACCATAATCAGTTTTTCCATCCATCTACAAAAACATAAAATCTTCAGAAATGTACTTTTACCGGAACTTTGTTTACCAATCACTAACATAACTGAAGTCAAAGGTATTATCCCTGTATCAGTAATCGGACCTATATTTTTAATCTGTATTGTTGCCATCACTTAGTCTTTAGATAAACTATTGTGCGAATATAGCAAGCATTGTATTTTAATATATTTTGCGGATAGAATTTAAAACTAAAGAACTAATTCAATATTCCTAATTGTTTAAACAAAGAACGATAAAGCTCTATCACTTTACCTGTAGAGTAATCTTTCAACAAACAATCCGTACTATAACTATCTTGCAAAATATTTGTTTCCCATTTCTGATACATATTCCAAAGAGCAATCTTTATTTCTTTATAGTTTGCATTATCAACAACAATACCTCCTCCTTTCTTTTTTATTCTTTCCGCAACATATCCTTTAGAAGGCGATATCGCTAAGATAGGTCTTTTAGACTGGGCGTAATCTACTAATTTGCTAGGAAAGAACACACCATAATCCAGAATAGCTTCAATCAACACCAAGACATCATAACATGGTAATAAATTCATTGCTTCAATATATGGATACCCTCCTATGAAGTTCACAATATCATTCAAACGATATTTAGAAACTAAACTTTGAGTAAAATCATTTGCATATCCCATAATATCAAATCTCATCTGAATAGCCTGTTCATCAATAATCTCTCTAATAGCTTTAAATAAAAGTTCAGGATTTCGCTCTATAGATAAATTTCCGGAATGACAAATTCTAAAAACACCATCTTTTGTATGTTTCCGTTCCCTTAATAAAGTATTTATAAGTGCTATATGAGGAATTATAACACATATTTTGTTAGACAAAAAAGGATATTCCTTTTTGAATATACTAGCTAACGTTTCTGCCGGAAATGTAATAGCATCAGAGTTCAACAAACAGGTACTCTCATATTTGCGAGCTACCGTATATTCTCGGTTAGTTAATTTTTGCGTATAAGGTTTAGGCCATAATGTAGTAGCAGGATCATTCCAATTGCTGATCCATTTTATTCCCATTTTTTTAGACAACTTAACCCCTATTATATGAGGAATATCACTTGGTGAACGAGTGATAATCACATCATACCTCTTCTGTTTACATAAACTAAGAGCCAAATCATATGTATGTGCAGCCCACCTTATTCCTTCTATAAAGAAATAATTCATCTTTAGTACTGATTTCATCACATCAAATATCCGTGTAACTTTATTTCCGAATGGGTACTCTGCATAATAAGTGGTATCTTTTAACTGCATCCAAGGTTCAGTCCAAATTTCTGAATAATTCGTACCTCTATCTATGCGAGATATAACATCCACTTCCCAACCTTCTTTCTGCATAGCCAATACCAATTTACTATTACATAAACTCTCAGAAAAGCTATACGGTGCAAAACCTATTGTTATAAACAGAATCTTCATATCAATTTAAAAAAATCTACGATTTTTTTACAAGCCTTTCCATCACCATAAGGATTAATAGCCTCACTCATCTTTTTAAAATAACTAGTATCATCAAGTAACATTGACACTTCGCAAACTATTTTTTCATAGTTAGTTCCCACCAATTTCACTGTTCCCGCTTCAAGAGCCTCCGGGCGCTCTGTTGTATCTCGCATCACTAATACAGGTTTACCCAATCCTGGTGCTTCTTCTTGGATACCACCACTATCGGTCAATACAATTGCCGATTTCTCCATTAAGAAAACGAAACTCAAATATTCTAGCGGTTCAATAAAGAATATATTGCTCAACCTACTCAAATCTTCGCCAAACACTTCGTGTATAGGTCTTCTGACATTAGGATTTAAATGCATTGGATAAACAAAATCTACATCGGGATATTTTTCTATTAAATGCTTGATAGCTGAACAAATATGAATAAACCCATCTCCAAAATTCTCACGGCGATGACCGGTTATCAATACCATTTTTTTTCCACTTTTCAAACGTGCAGTATCATAACCATATTTAATTAACTCATTAGCCAGTTCCCTGTTAAGATTCTCTTCATTTTTAATCTTATCTACTACCCAATAAAGTGCATCAATAACTGTATTGCCTGTTACTAAAATCGTTCTTTTTGATATTCCTTCATCCAATAAGTTTTCACAACTAAGCGGCGTAGGTGAAAAATTATAAGTTGCAATACGACTTGTGATTAAACGATTCATCTCCTCCGGCCATGGGCTATAAATATTATGAGTGCGAAGCCCCGCCTCTACATGACCAACCGGTATCTGCTGATAAAAAGCCGCTAATGCTGCAGCTGTAGAAGTGGTAGTATCACCATGCACCAATACCACATCAGGGCTGACTTCTCTAAGCACATCACGCATACCAAGTAGCACACGGCTAGTAACATCATACAAATCCTGACCTTGCTTCATGATATTCAAATCATAATCAGGCACTATGTCAAAAATGGACAAAACCTGATCAAGCATTTCGCGATGCTGTCCCGTTACGCATACAACCGTTTTAAAGTATTCTGTCTGTTTTTGAAACTCTTTTACAAGAGGTGCCATCTTGATAGCTTCTGGACGAGTTCCAAAAACCAATAAAATAGTCTTCATATTCTAAATTTTATCCGATTAAAAATTTTCCTATTTTTGTTTTGAGTCTTAGTCATTATTTATATAGATTGCGTATGTGAAACAGCCAGATACACTCGCGAAAGAAATATTTTAAATCTTTGTAAAAGCAATGCCATATTTACAGCGCTTTTATATCCGGACAACGGATATAAAAAATGAAATATGTTATATTGTGGGTGTTTTTTTGCAGGAGTACATAAAGCGTTATTGCCTTTAATACCTTCTTCTATTTTTCTTTCATCTAAGAAAAGATTACTTTTGCATTCATTGAAGAATTCCAACCCCTTATCAGAATTCACCATCAACAAACTAACTTTCTCCTTAGAATAAAAAGTTTCGCCTAATCCCCAATAGTCGCCTAAAGTTATATCACCACATCGCTGAGGTTGTGCAAACTTACATTTATAACAGCTTGGCCTGAGGAAAAGGGCATATTCAAAACCTAAAATATATGCATCCTTAGGTATCATACCTCTATACTCCTTTCCTCTTTCAGTCTTAGCATACACTAACTTTTCATTACCAATTCTAAAACGTAAATCCGTTACTGTTTCGTTTCTACCTACAACTGACAATAAGTGTTCTTTTAACATACGCTGAGATGGAACTCCATGACAAACTACATCAACTAATACCAATAAGTTATTAAATATTTTTTCATTTGGGGCAATTTGTTGAATAGTGGCTACCTGACATGGAGTACCAAAAAACAATACTTTATTGCCTTTTCTTATGTCAGAACAAATTTGAGGTATAATTCCAGTAATTTTACTCTGCGTATATTTCGAGCCTTTAAGTAAATGTAAATCATTTACATTAGCAACTCGAATATGTTTTACTTCTCCATCTTTGTATGCACAGCCATAAACCACACCTCCGCTTGCGATAAACTGGTTAGCGAGTACAGAAGCAACACCACCCGAAGAGGAGGTCTCTCTATCTTCGAGATCCAAGCTCCATGCGGCAAAGGATTTCAGCGGATAACAGCTTTCTATATCTGTAATAACCGGACATCGCTTCTTGCATTTTCCACAATTTATACATTTATCAGGATTTATTACGGGATATAAAAAACCATACTCGTCCTCTTCCATTGTGATGCAATGGACAGGACAAGTGGAAGAACATAATCCACAACCAGTACACAATTCTTTATCACATATTATCATTATCCTATCGCTTTTATCAAAAATTCTTTAGAGGCTTCTTTTTGAAAGTTTAGCTTTTGATTAACTAAATAATAATCAATCCCTCTGATCTCTAATGTATCAATGTCCATCGGCGTTTTCACCAGTCTGTCCATCAAACCAAGACTTTCCAAAAGAGAATGAACTCGTGAATTGAATTTTTCCGGTTCTACAGAAATAAACTGTTTATTTAGATTAACAGAAAAAGCAGTACCATGGAACGAGCTCGCAACCACAAAATCAGCGTTGATAAAGTAGCCCATCATAGATAGCGGATCGGGTACCCCCAACATCTTATCCACTCCAATATATTTCTTAATCCCCCATCCCGCATAATAAACTTTCAGATCAAGCTTATCAGCAATTTTTCTTGCACACGCAATAACATTTTGGAAGTTAGGCTCAACAGAGTATATCAACAAATACTTCTCTTTCTTCTGTGGCAAGTATCTTCCAACTACCTGTTTCCAATCTTCCTTTGAGAGTAGAAACGTAGGATCTAAGACATGGACTCCATTGTTTATTCCAATAGATTTAAGCAAATCAATGGCAGAACTCTCTCTTACAGATATTACAGAGTATTTACTGAGCAGACGTTTTGTTTCTTCCTTATACTGAGAATCTATTTCAGACATTCCAAAGCTAGCAGCATATGCGACACGTTTTTTATGTTCGGGCGCAAAATCCAAATAAAACAACTTGTCTATTCCGTGATTGTAAAAAGTATTCCACACTTGATCAGAGCCTGTCATATATACATCATACTCTTGCAGATTCTTTTCTATTTCTTTGCTTGAGTAATAGCTATGAGTAAGGTTTACATTTCTACGAAAAAACTTACTATAAGTACTTTCATATAAAACCAATAACATAAGGGCTCTTGCATTAGCATAGATTGAGCCTTTAAAGAATTTTTTCAAAAGTTCTGTTATGTTCTTTTTGAAATTGCATCGTACGGGAATGTAATCCAATACCTCAACAGCAAATCCAACATTTTCTATGGCTTTTTGTAAAGCGAACACCTGCAATGCGGACCCATAGTTATACCCACGATGCATCGTTGATATGATAACTTTTCTCATTATTATATTTATAACGAATCAAATAATTTTTCCCACATAGGAAGAATCTTATCTTCGTCATATCTGCTTATATTCTTTCTCGCATTATCAGCCAACTCTTTTCGCAATCTATCATCATTCATTATTTGACTCAATTTTTTCGCAAAATCGTTTTCACTGAATGCTTTTACAATTACACCATCTTCACCATCATGCACTATATCTGTTAAGGCTCCAAAACTATCAAAAGCAATAGGAACACAACCATACTGCATAGCCTCCGTAATACACATTGGAAAGCCCTCGAACACCGAAGTCAGACAGAATATTGATGCTTTCTCATAATATGACTTGGGCTCCTGAAAACCTACAAAGGTCACGTTTGGAAGAGTAGAAGCATATTCCTCAGCCATTTTCCTGTCTTGTCCATCACCCACAATCGTAAGTTTCCATTCAGTGTTCTGAGGAGATACTTTCTTCCAAATACTCAACAATGACATAATATTCTTTGATTCGTTATGCAAACGACCAACAAATATCACTTCCTTTTCCTTTTTTAACAGACCGGGAACTTTTGAAAAAGAGTTCGGATTGGGGATGCTACACAAAAAAGATTGAGGTATATTGTACTCCCCATATATGCGCTCTTTATATGATTCTGAAAGAAAACATATCTTGGCGGATGTTCTTGCCAACTGTAAGAAGTGAGTATCAAGCGCGCGCTTTATTCTATATTTCACTTCAAAGGCCAACAACCCTCTCACAGACATTCTAAGCACATTCTTCAGTCCACCTCCTATCGTCCGTGTCAGCTTATAATACATATGGTCGTATGCACAAAAAGGACTGTTATGAATAACAGATATAATCTTTACGTCTTTAGCATTCTGCAAAAAATCATTATCTGAATAAAGTGCATACTGATTGACTACAATGTCAATATTATGCTCTTTAACATAATCACAATAATACTTAATTGTAGCTTGATCATTCAAATCGGGCGATGGAAGCGTACAAATACCTATCAATCCTGAGTACGATGCTTCTATTGGTTGCAGAAACATATAATGTACCCTATATCCTTTATTCAAAAAATATTTGGTAATCGTATCAGTGACCCGCCCAACACCTCCTTTATGAGGATCAAAGTTTGTTAACGTTACAAATAGAATATTATGCTTCATTGTTAAAGAACTCTTTTTTTAATTGTACAATACATCAAAACTAAACTCTAACTTTTCATTAATAAATAGTTTAATAAAATCCTCCCCATGTCACATCTTTTTTTATTATTCTAGCAGGATTTCCAGCCAATACAACTCCAACTTCGTTTATCTTTGTTGCTACTACAGAACCTGCTCCAATGATAATATCACGTTTTAAAGAAGTCCCCTTTAAAATCGTTGTGTTACACCCTATCCAAATATTTTCACCTAAATAAATATCTTTTTCAGGATTAATACGTTCATTTTCAATATTAAATATTCCATGTGCATCATGATCCATTATGGTTATATGCCAGGCCATCAACACATTTTCTGCACAATATACTTTCTTACGAATAATCATAAGCAGTTCTCCAGTGACCCACAATCTATGAGTAACAAGTATAGCATTGCTTCCTATTGAAATCCTAGACTTAGGGCCTATATCAACTTTGCCATTTATAATCCAAGTTCCTAATATAGTAAACACTGATTTATCAAATGAAGACGAATAAAAGTTAGTTGCATTAAAACCAATCTTGATCAGCCCACTCTTCTTGTTACAATTAATAAAGATTTGACTGTTCTCCCCCCTTTGTATTTTCACATTATTATGAATAAATAAAGGACATCTTATAGCAGTTGAAATATTAAAAAATATAAGATTATAATAGAAACTTCGTGGTAAGTGCCATAATATGTGACGATTAATATATAGAAAAGAAAAAGGAAGAAAATATATCGGATTTTTCTTATCATCATAAAATATAATTATTAATTTTTATAATTGAAAAAATTCTTAAGTAAATTCACAAATGATTTGCCTAATAATTGTAAAACTATTTTCTTAATTTGAAATTTTATTTTTTGCCATCTTGTTGTTTTTACTACATATCCCCAACTATTAGAACAAAGATGGCATGTATAACGCATTTGATTTAAATTTCCGAGTTCTAAATAGTAATTCTGAGAGGTTTCCCCAAATAAGTTCCTGTTACAACAGGCTGAAAAGACATCGGGAGGATAAAGATAGACATCATCATTTAATACCTGAAAAACAGGAATGTATTTAAACCCATAATTCAAATGTGATATATTTGCTATCACATTTGGCATAATAAATTGCATATAAAAATCAGAAGTATTTACAAAATCTTTATCATTATAAAAAGACAGAATATCCTTTATCCATGAGTGTCCTTTCTCTGCTCCCATAATAGCAGCGTCAATACCAATTCCTTGAACATTACTCTTGCGGAAGGACTTGTAAAACATGACAGGCCAAAATTCAATACCACTAAACGCACGATGACTTAAAAAAGGATCTAAAGAGCGATATACATATACATCTAAATCCATATATATACCACCATAATGATAAAGAAGATAAACTCTAAGAAAATCTGTTGCAAAAGCCCATTTTCTAGCTTTGATTGCTCCTTTTAAAAACGAAGAATTAATATGAGCTACGTCTTTCATTCCCCATTCATGTATTTCATAATCAGGCATTATTTTTTTCCAAGAAGAAAGACATTCTTGTATTAATGGTGGTTTTTCATCTCCACTTAGCCAAACACAATGAATTATTTTAGGAATAATATTATTAGCCATAAATATTTATTTTTTTGATAAAAACCTCACTATTAAACTTTTAAAACCTCTTCCCCAAATAGACATCAAAAGAGTAAAAATAACAGAATAAATAAGAATACAAACAACAGCATATTGAATAAGTGCCCAATAATTATAGATTGACTTCGTAATTGGCACAAGACTCGTAATGAAAGAAGAGATTATACAAGCAATAATAAATATAAGTAAATAAATCAAGATATTAAGCCAATATGAATAACTTGGCATTTTAAATCCCTTTGAATATAGAAAATATGGTTTCCAGACACAAACAATTAATAGAAAACTAAAAAAATTACCCAATAAAACTCCCGGTAACCCCCATATAGTTCCCGCTATGATAGCAGTTATAATATTGATGGCTGCCTCTGTTAAAGGTGCCCATGTATCATTGAATAAGCCATATCCAAATAAAAAGCTAGCATTATAACCATTCGAAATACGCATATAGGTATTTGCTAATATTATTATTATAACGACATTAGATAATATATATTCATTACCTAACCACACCCGAATAAACGGATTAATTAATTGATAAATAGCATATACAGTAAAACCTGCAATATAATATCGAAGAGCATTTATTTCCCAAAAAACCTTTTGTATTTTGGTAGGATTTCCTTCAGCTATCAAATTACCAATACCAGCTTCCATTCCTGTAAAAAGACTATTAATCATTGCAGTAACTTTATCTATTATAATGGAATAATTACCATAATATGCAACCATCTTTAACGAAATAAAGGAATAAATCAACACTGGTGTAGTTTGATATTGAACTATACCTCCTATCTTGTGCACAAATAACTGTTTTGTATATTTGATAACTTCTGGATATCTCTTTAACAAATATTTACCTTGTCTTACCTCACTATGTAACCATGGATAAACTTTTCGTATTTTCCAATTTAATATAATTGAATAAACGAAACCAAATAGCAATTCAATAACTACCCATAGATAATAATTTTTAGTGTAATATGCCAATACGATCTGAATGAGGGTTTTTATAATAGTAACTGTTTGAAAATATGCAGTTACTACATAATTTTTCTGATCTGCTCCTAGTAATGTTTGCTTATAGTTAATAAAATAGCCTATTAATGTAGAAATCAAAAAAGAGAAATATACAAAAAATATAAGAGTTAAATCAAATCCAGTATTGGAGAATATCAATGAAAGAAAACATGCAAGTATTCCTCCCGCCAATAACATGATTTTACCTATCCAATGATATAAATACCCAAAAACTGATATTATTTCATTGATTTTTAATTTATTCTGTTCAAATAAAGGTTTATATAGAACATAGCCAATAGCAGTGCTTATACCCAATTCCGCCAAATTGAGAAAACCTAACAGATTTTGCAATGTGCTTGTCAATCCGACAAAATCCGCTCCTAACGTATCAAGGAATATCTTTCGAGAAAAGAAAGATAATGCTAGAGTCAGGAAATAAAAAATAAGATTGACACGCGCGTTAAGCAAGGATTTCCTTACGCGAGATTCTTGTGACATAAATCGTAATTAAATTATTCTTTTTCTGAATAATACCCATTTACATGCCCGTATCCGTAGCCGTATCCATAACCTTGCCCGTAACCGTAGCCGTACTTCTTCTTTTCTACCTGACTGTCATTCAACACGATACACATATTCTTGAATTTGCCGTCCTGATGCAAGCGTTCCAGTTCGGGCAAGTAACGGCGGTCTAACACTCCGTCACGAATGACATAGATTGTGAGATCTGTCACACGGCTGACGATGGCCGCATCTGCCACCACCAAAGCGGGGACATTATCCAAGATGATGTAATCATACCGTTTCTTCAGTTCGTCGATCAGCTGATCAAAACGTTCATTCATCAGCAGTTCTGCCGGATTGGGAGGAATGATTCCCGCAAAGATGGTATCGACTTGGGGATGGAAAGCTCCGACGGTTATCAGAGTGTCCGGATTTGAATTCAGACCGGACAGATAGGTGCTTAACCCTTCTTTCCTGTTTACTCCCGCCAATTTACTTTGAGTGTGTTTGCGCAGGTCTGTGTCGAGTAATATGACTTTCTTACCGGAAATGGCTAAAGCAACCGCCAGATTGCGGGAGACAAATGATTTTCCTTCGCCGGACAAGGTAGAGGTGAACATCAGGACACGGGCTTCTTTCGCTATGAAGTTCAGATCGACACGGAGCATACGGAAAGCTTCGGAGATACGGTCGTTTCTGCTGTCACTTACTACAATCGCATCGTCTCTTTCCGAATCTTTGCGTGCCGGAATCTCACCGACAATCGGAATGGTAGTGTATTCTTCAATATCCTTACGTCCGCGGACGGATGTGTTCAACAGCAGGATGATGACCTGTACTCCCAATGGTATCAGCAGCCCTACTATAAAGGCAGCAGCCAGTATGGAAGAACGTGCGGGAGATACCGGTGAATAGGAGCCGAAAGGTTCTTCAACCACCCGGATATTGGCTTCGGTAATGGCCAGTTGCAAGGCGTTCTCTTCACGTTTGTTGAGCAGGAAGGTATAGAGGGTCTCTTTAATAGATTGCTGGCGCATAATGCTCAACGCCATCTTTTCCTGCTTGGGTACTGCCTGAATGCTTGACGCCAGGCGGTTCTCCACTGCTTTTGCCTTATCCAGACGAAGACGCAAGGTTTTCATATAATTGTCCATAGAGCCTGAAATTGTCGCACGCATTCCTTCCAGATTCTTATCCGCTGCCTGAACTACGGGATTCTTCTCGCCCGAACTTTCTTTCAGGCGGTTGCGTTGCAACATAAGTTCGTTATAGGCGGTAATCTGGCTCTGCATACTGACATCTCCTACTCCTGTCACGTTCGGAATCAGCTGGTCTTTGCGGGTAACATCCGCCAGGTAGGTCTTGATGGACCGCGCAATAGACAACTCTGTCTCCAATTGTGCGCTTTCTTCTTTTATTTTACTGCTCTCAGCCAAGTATTGCGTGGCATTGGCACTCATATCTACAATCTGATTGCGTTGCTTGAAATCGGTGAGGTCTTCTTCTACGTCACTTAGTTCACGGCTGATAATGGAGATACGTTCGTCAATGAATTTAGCTGTGTTGGCCGCAATGCGGTTTTTATCTTCTATGATCGTCTCGCTGTATACTTTCACCAAAGCGGCCAGAATAGCGTCGGCACGGGATATATTGGTATCGGAACAGGTTATCTGTACCAACGTGGTGCGTTCGCCTGCCAATGAGGTCGCTATCTTGGACTGGTAAATGTTTGTTGCTATCTCCGGACTGATACGGCTGACTGATATCGGTTGGGAAAGATAGGCGGACAAGTTTTCCGGGCGCAACTGCACGACGATTCTTCCCGCTTCTGTCCGGATGGTGTCATTGTACGTTAGGTCCTGCTCCTGCATTCGGCCCTTTTCTCCCGCCACTTTCCAGTCGGATATACGGAACTTTGTCGTGTTGAGGGGAGTAATATTGAATGACACTGGCTGATTGTAAGGGTCGATAAAATGAACTTCTACCGGTGATTCCGCATAAAGGGGAGCGTCACGCAGTATGCCGTCTTTGGCATAACCCACGTCCAGATGAAGGCGATTGACTACTTCACGAAGCAACTGGTGGGAACGCAGGATATAAATTTCATTATCGACACTGGTTCCTGTTATGCCTCCGCTCACTTCGAGCATGGCGGACATGTCCGAAGCGGATTTTTCTTTATCTTTCACCAACATCACTGCCTGGCGCTGATAGACCGGCTGAATGGTCAGTACATAAAAATAAGCTGATCCCACGCATACTAAAACGGACAGGACAAACCAGTACCAGTTGGCTATGATCAGTTCGACAACATCACGAAGATTGATTCCTCCTTCGTCTTTCTTAGGTGTTCTCTCGTTTTCCTGAATATATTCCATATTTTCTTATTACTTGCTTAGTACGACAATCAGGGATACAATGGAGGCTAATACGGAAATGATACTTGCTCCCGCTCCCAAATATGACAATGCGGAGCTTCCTTTCACGTTGATGGATTTGTTGGGTTCTACATATACCACATCGTTCTGCTGAAGATAATAGCAGGGAGACTCAAGTACATCCCGACCGGAAGTAAGATCGACCGTATAGGTGTGTCTTTTCCCTTCTTCTTCACGAAGTACGAGGATATTGGTACGTTTGGCCGTGGGTGTCAGGTCGCCTGCCATGCTAAGCGCTTCGAGCAGTGTGATGCGGTCGCCAGCCATCTCATGCACGCCGGGATTGCTTACCTCGCCCATTACCGATATTTTCAGTCCTTTGATGCGGACACTCACAGCGGGGTCTTTGATGTATTGTCCTTCTTCCAGACGTTTTTTGATTTCGTCCGCCAGTTGGAGACGGGTCAGTCCCGCTGCCTGTATCTCACCCAAGACAGGTACGTCTATCTTTCCGTTCTTGTCTACCTGGACTCCGGTGGTTTCCTGGATATTCGTGCCTCCACCGGATGTGGATGAGCCTAGTATCTGCGTATTGGCAAAGGGAGCAAGCAGTTCCGGTTCCTTACTGCTCACCATGATATAGAGCTGGTCGTCCGGTTTGATACGTAATTCATAGTCCTGCTGTATCACCTGAGCGGGATTTGCCAATGAATCAACTCCTTGCAGGTAGATCATCTTCTTGGAAGAGATGCAGGAAGTTCCTGTCAGTAGGATAAATAATAAAAGTCCGAAGTTTATCTTTTTCATTATTTGTTGATGTATGTATAAAGTAAGTATGTGTTTGATTACCAAAAGAAATTCCGATATGTCTTATACCATTTCCTGCCTGTGGCAGTTTCATGTTTCATGATGAAATAACGGATGATGAAATGAGTAGTCAGCCAGAAAGCCAAATCCAGTAAAAGCATGAAAGTGGTATTGATATAGAATGATAATATAAAGTTGGAGACAACGAAAAACAGTGACAGCATGAGCAGGGTTATCATCACGGTACGTACTTTCATGCCTGTACGCAACAGGCGATGGTGGATGTGGTTCTTGTCCGGTGTAAAGGGATTGCGTCCCTCACTGACACGGGAATAGAACACACGCACGACATCGAGCAGGGGAATCAGCAGTGTGGAGACGGTCACCATATTCAGGTTCATCGTAAACGGGTCCCAAAGCTGTGTCTTCTGCCAGAAATGCAGGACTAGAAAGCTGAGTATATAACCTAACGTCAGACTTCCTGCATCGCCCATGAATAGTTTCCTGCCGGAAACGCTGAATACATTATAATAATAGAAGGTAATGACGACTCCCAATGTCGCTGCCGCCAGAAAAGCATGAGTCCATTGGCCGACGAGCGCACAAACGATAATAAGCAGTCCCAGTGCAATGCAGCTCAGACCGGAAGCCAGACCGTCGATACCGTCAATCAGATTGATGGCATTCGTGATGTATACAGTAAGAAAGACTGTCAATGGCATTCCGATATAAGCCGGTATCTCATGCAGTCCCAGCAATCCGCCCAAATCGTTAATCCACAAACCGGACAACGGGAAAAGAAGAGCTGCCAGAATCTGTATGACAAACTTATAGCGGTAGCCTACTCCGACAAGGTCGTCGGCAACTCCTACCAGGTACAAAAGGGTGAGGCCTACTATTAAGAATAAATATTGTATGAACAGATCGGAAGCCCATAGCATATCGACCGGATGATAGGTATAATAACGGATCCCCGTGACAGAACATAAGGCTATCAGGATGACAGGAAGAAAAGAAAGACCGCCCAGACGAGGGATCGGAGTTTTATGGACTTTCCGGCTATCAGGAACATCAAAAAGACGTTTCTTGTAGGAGATGAATAAAATACGCGGAATAATTACAGTGGCAAGCAGTATGGATAGTAAGAATATGCCTGCTAGATAAGCAATAATCATGATTTCCCCAATAAAATTACATTGATTGTTACAAACTTATGCGGCAGAGCGCTCACATAAGTTCTTCATATATACCCCAATTAATAAATTACTACACCACCCGTTCGATATATCCCACAGGCATATCGACACTGGCACATCCGAGCATATCCAGCCGGACGGCAATTTTTGTCTTCCCGTTCAAAGTAACCAGCTCACCTTCCAGTCCTCTCAACGGGCCTTTTATGACACGTACTTTCTCACCCGGACTCAATGGAGTATTACTCATATTGACCGCTTCCTCCGAATAGTCTAACATGAATTTGAACTTCTCCATTTGGGTATCGGGTATAACAGCCGGAGCGCTCTCACCATGAAGCACCATATAACGGCTGACGGCCGATAGCATAAGAACGTCTTTCTGTTCTTGTGCATCAACACGTACAAATATTTTCATCGGAATTACGATGTGATCGATCTGCTTGCGACGATCACTCCACAGATGGGTCTTTCTTTGAACCGGAACATAGTTTTCTATGCCCATTTTTGTTAGCCGCTCGCTTGTCTTTTTCTCGTGATAAATACGAACTTGAGCAACCAACCAACGCTTTTTAGACAAGGCTACGCCGTTACCTGTCACATGTGCAGGTAAAACCTTAGTCGTTACGCGTTCAGAAGTAAGTTTCATTATTTATAAAGATCACCCCGTCGCCCAAAGAGCTACCGGATAATTTTGCCGCAAAGATAGATAAAAAAATACAGACTCAATAAAGAATTCAAAAAACTTTTTACTTATTACTAAAAACCGTCCACGCACATCTTCCTGCAAACACAAGAAAACGATTATCGCTTTTGGAAAAATTTGGCATAATATTCCTTTTTATTATTTAAAAAGGTGGCTGTGACATAGACAGTTATTGGATTTTATTCTCTTTTCTATATATTTGCGCCCGCATTTATCATTTGGGATTAATTACCTCATTCTAAAAAAAAACAGCAAAATCAATTTAAAACAATGGAGAGTATAAACGCAGTAATTACAGGAGTCGGGGGATATGTGCCCGATTACATCCTGACCAATGATGAAATTTCCAAGATGGTGGATACCACCGACGAATGGATTATGGGACGTATCGGCATTAAGGAAAGGCGTATCTTAAAAGAAGAGGGACTCGGTACTTCATACATAGCGCGTAAAGCGGCCAAACAGTTGATACAACGCACAAAAGCCAATCCGGACGACATCGATCTGGTTATCGCCGCTACCACCACACCTGACTATCGCTTCCCTTCAACCGCCTCAATCGTATGCGAAAGGTTGGGATTGAAAAATGCTTTTGCCTTCGATATGCAGGCTGTGTGCAGCGGATTCTTATATGCATTGGAGACGGGGGCTAATTTTATCCGTTCGGGAAACTATAAGAAGGTAATCGTAATAGGAGCCGAGAAGATGTCGTCCATCATAGATTATACTGATCGTGCTACTTGTCCTATCTTCGGTGACGGTGGTGGTGCTGTCATGCTGGAGGCAACAACGGAGAATGTGGGGATCATGGACGCGGTATTGAGAACGGATGGTAAAGGGTTGCCTTTCTTACATATAAAAGCAGGCGGTTCGGTATGTCCTCCCTCCTACTATACGTTGGATAACAAGATGCATTATATTTATCAGGAAGGACGCACCGTGTTCAAATATGCAGTAGCCAATATGTCCGATGCTTGCGAGGCTCTGATCGAAAGGAATCATCTTAGCAAGGAGGAGATCGATTGGGTGATTCCCCATCAAGCTAATCAACGCATTATCGCGGCAGTCACACAACGGTTGGGAATACCGCCGGAGAAAGTCATAGTGAACATCGAACGGTATGGCAACACAAGTGCCGGTACACTTCCGCTCTGCCTCTGGGACTTTGAGAATAAGTTCAAAAAGGGAGATAACCTGATTTTCACAGCATTTGGAGCCGGATTCGCTTGGGGAGCCATTTATGTAAAATGGGGGTACAACGGAAATAAAGAATAATAGAAGAGAGTAATAAAAAATCCCTCTGATTCTCAATGAATCAGAGGGATTTTTATTGGTTGAGAAGCGGTGCGTACGGGACTCGAACCCGTGACCCCATGCGTGACAGGCATGTATTCTAACCAACTGAACTAACGCACCAAAATATCATTTGACAATCACAATCCTCTTGATTGCGGATGCAAAGGTAGATATTTTTTTGAAACCTGCAATAGCTTCAGTATCTTTTTTCTGAAAAAGTGGGTTTATTAAGAATTATCGTGTACATTTGCAGCTATTACATAAAATAGAAAATAGAATGAAAAATACACCAATTGAACGACATCTGATTGATGAAACCATAAATGAGTTTCAAATTGTCGATTTCTCTAAGGCAACCATTCGTGAAGTGAAAGCTATTGCTTCAAAAGCGGAAGCCGCATCAGGGGTTGAGTTTATTAAGATGGAAATGGGTGTTCCGGGACTTCCTCCTTCTGCCGTTGGGGTGAAAGCAGAGGTTGAAGCGCTACAAAAAGGGATAGCCAGCCTATATCCGGACATTAACGGACTGCCCGAATTGAAAAAGGAGGCTTCTAACTTTATCAAGGCATTTATTAATGTGGATTTAAGCCCGGAAGGCTGTGTGCCTGTTACCGGTTCTATGCAAGGCACATTCGCTTCTTTCCTCACTTGCAGCCAATGTGATGAAAAGAAAGATACGATTCTGTTTATCGATCCCGGTTTTCCGGTGCAGAAGCAGCAGTTGGTTGTGATGGGGCAGAAATACGAGACATTCGATGTATACGATTACCGAGGCGACAAATTGAAAGAAAAATTGGAGAGTTATTTGAAGAAAGGCAATATATCCGCAATCATCTACTCAAACCCCAATAATCCTAGTTGGATCTGCTTGAAAGATGAAGAGTTGAGGATTATCGGTGAACTGGCTACGCAATATGATGTGATTGTACTCGAAGATCTGGCCTATTTCGCAATGGACTTCCGTCAGGATTTGAGCAAGCCGTATCAGGCTCCTTACCAGCCGTCGGTAGCTCATTATACGGATAATTATGTCTTGTTGATTTCCGGTTCGAAAGCGTTCAGCTATGCCGGACAACGTATCGGTGTAAGTTGTATTTCCGACAAGTTATATCACAGAAGTTATCCGGGACTGACAAAACGGTACGGCGGCGGAACTTTCGGGACCGTCTTCATTCATCGGGTGCTCTATGCACTTTCTTCCGGAACGAGTCATTCTGCACAGTTCGCTATGGCTGCCATGCTGAAAGCAGCTAATGAAGGACAATACAATTTCCTCAATGAAGTGAAAATATATGGTGAAAGAGCGAAGAAGTTGAAAGATATCTTCCTGCATCACGGGTTCCATTTGGTATATGACAATGACTTGGGTGATCCTATTGCAGACGGATTTTATTTCACAATCGGATATCCGGGAATGACTAGTGGTGAGCTTGCCAAGGAGCTGATGTACTACGGTGTAAGCGCTATCTCATTAGTGACTACCGGAAGCCATCAGGAAGGTTTGCGCGCGTGTACCTCTTTTATTAAAGACCATCAATATGCACAGCTTGATGAAAGAATGAGATTATTTGCAGAAAATCATCCGGTAGCCTGACGTTTGCGGTAAGATATTCATAAAAGCACCCTGCTAAATCAAAAAAAACGGAATAACTATCGTTATTTCCGTTTTTTTTATTAATTTAGGGGCATGAATATCGACCTGGACATATTTAAGATTCAATCGAATAATGTGTTGCCGTCAAGAGGAAAGATTTTGATATCCGAACCTTTTTTACGCGATGCGACGTTTGGCAGATCCGTAATTCTACTGGTCGATCATACGGAGGAAGGAACTATGGGATTGGTCATCAATAAACAATTGCCACTGCTTCTCAACGATGTTATCATGGAATTTAAGTATTTGGATGAAATACCTCTCTACAAGGGTGGTCCTGTAGCGACTGATACTTTATTCTACCTCCATACTCTAGAGAAAATTCCCGGTTCTATCCCTGTCAGTAAGGGGCTTTTCCTAAACGGTGATTTTGAAGAAATAAAGAAATATATATTGCAAGGGAATAAAGTGAGTGAATGTATCCGCTTTTTCTTGGGATATTCCGGTTGGGAAAGCAATCAGTTACATAGTGAGATAAAGGAAAACACATGGCTGGTATCCGAAGAAGAGAACTCATATCTGATGAGAAACGACACCAAAGATATGTGGAAAGAGGCTTTGGAAAAGCTAGGCAGCAAGTATGAAACGTGGTCACGTTTCCCACAAGTGCCTACGCTGAACTGACATTTAGGCTTTCATCACCTATCTTATAGGAATTCAGTTATTTTCGGGGATTCAGACATTGAAGAAGCACGGCATCTTTATAGCATCCCTCTACCTGTAACCAGTTCTTTAAGAGTCCGCATTGGGTAAAGCCACACGATGCAAATAGTTTCAGACAGACCTCGTTGTCCACTGCCACGTGTGCATAAAGCTGCTTCAAGGACAGAAAACCGAAAGCATATTCGCAAAGTAGCTTCAGCGCATCGGTTGCATAGCCTTGCCGACGATAGTCTTTATGCACGGCAATACCGACCTCTCCACGCGAATGGAGCGGAACAAAATCAGTAATATCAATAGTGCCTAGTATGTCATGATCGGATTTACTCACAATCATCAAGCGTAATTGCTTGTCTGCAAAGACATCACATTGTGAGCCTTCTATATATTGGCGCAGTACATAACGGGAATAAGGGACTGTGAAATTGCTGATATCCCACATAGAAGGATCATTCTCCATCTCGTACATAATATCCATATCTTCCGGCTCTACTGCACGAAGATAGATGCGCTCGTTTGTCAGATAAGATTGTTTCATGCGCTTTAGTCTTTTGTGATGTGAAGTTCGTTACGCAATCTTTTCTCACTGGGCAGACAGAAAAGAGAAGCCGTCAAGCCAATGAGCATACAAAGATTGCCGGTACTGCTTAATGTCAAATAGTAACATAGGATGTTGGCTACAATGGCGACTTCAAGTATTCCCAATCGGACAATGCTCCATTGCACATAACGTTTCAGTGCTAGCGTGATAGTCATATTGTCTATTTTCTTTTTGAGCACCAAGCTGAATAGCTTCAAAGAAAGAGGTACGCAAAGTGCCGTCAACAGAATGCCGATAGTCTCAAAATAATAAGTAGCCTGTACATTATCTACCAGATTTCCTACGGGCAAGAGATCGAACTCCCCTGCTCCAAGCAGAAAAGCCGGAAATACCCAAAAGAAAACATAACCTATATTCAAATTCCTGACAGCACGTTTTATCTGTTCTTCCATGTTCGTTCTAAATTTCTAAATATTAAATTATACAGTTCCGGTGAAAAGAGTCCGGTTCACAATACTACGTCCCAAAGTTACTTCATCGGCATATTCCAATTCATCTCCAACGGATATGCCACGCGCAATCACACTCAGTTTAACCCCTAGTCTATCCAATTTACGATAGATATAGAAATTGGTAGTATCTCCTTCCATCGTTGTGCTCAAAGCCAGAATTACCTCCTTAATTCCTCCTTCGGATACCCGCCGCACCAGACTTTCAATCTGAAGGTCGCTCGGTCCCACTCCGTCCATTGGAGAAATGACCCCTCCTAAAACATGATAGAGCCCCCGATATTGCTGGGTTGCTTCTACCGCCATCACGTCGCGGATATTCTCTACTACGCAAATAGTGGAAGCATCCCGTTGTGGATTGGCGCAGATCTGGCAAATTTCAGTATCAGATATGTTATGACATACCTTACAGTACTTCACCTCTCGTTTCAATGTCATGATGGAATTTCCGAAAGCCTCTACGGTGGCCGTATCCTGACGAAGCAGATGCAAAACAAGCCTCATGGCCGTTTTACGTCCTATACCCGGCAACTTGGAAAATTCACCGACCGCCTTTTCGAGTAATATGGAAGGATATTGTTGATTCATAGATAATAATTACGGTTCTATCGATATTTTGGCGCAAAGATACAGATTATTGTTATAATACCTACAAAAAACACTACCTTTGCAGTCGATATGATGATACTTGTCACTATAATATGCTACTTTGCGGTATTATTATTAATAGCCCGTATCACCGGATATAAAGGCGGATCGAATGCAGCGTTCTTCAAGGGAGAGAATAAATCTCCTTGGTATGTGGTTTCTTTTGGCATGATCGGCGCCTCTATTTCCGGAGTGACCTTCGTTTCTGTTCCCGGCATGGTGCGTGGCATGGATATGACATATATGCAGACGGTATTCGGCTTTTTCTTCGGATATATGGTGGTAGCGCATATATTGCTTCCCTTATACTATAAACTCAACTTGACAAGTATATACGGCTATCTCGGCACACGCATCGGAACGCGCGCCTATCGCACCGGCTCGTTTTTCTTTTTATTGTCGCGTATGTTGGGAACGGCAGCCAAACTCTATCTGGTTTGTCTCATTCTCCACACTTATGTATTTCAGGAGATGCATATTCCCTTTTGGATAATCGCTGTCGGATCGGTTGCCTTAGTATGGGTGTATACCCACAAAAGCGGAATAAAAACGATTGTATGGACAGACACTTTGCAGACTTTCTGTCTGATAGCAGCACTGATTTTTATTATCTATTTTACAATTCAAGAGTTAGGACTGGATTTTAACGGCATTATCCAGACCATTCAGCACAATGAACACAGCAGAATTTTTGTCATGGATGATTGGGTATCCCGGCAAAATTTCTTTAAACAGTTCTTTAGCGGTATCTTCATCGTGATTGTAATGACCGGACTCGATCAAGACATGATGCAAAAGAATCTGTCTTGCCGTAACCTTCGCGAAGCACAGAAGAATATGTATTGTTACGGATTCTCATTTATTCCGCTAAACTTTCTATTCTTGTGTCTGGGAATATTACTGATTACATTAGCCGGACAAATGCAATTGGCATTACCTGCTATGAATGATGATATTTTACCCATGTTTGCAGCGCAAGGCTATCTGGGACAACCCGTTCTGATACTTTTTACAATCGGTATTATCGCAGCCGCTTTCAGCAACTCGGACTCCGCACTGACGGCCATGACAACCAGCGTATGCGTGGATTTGCTGAATACGGAAAAAGACAGTGAAGAAACGGCACGCCGTAAAAGGAATAAGGTACATTTATCACTTTCAGTCTTACTGGCTTTCTTCATCTGCCTCGTAGAAACTCTAAACAATAAAAGTGTAATTGACGCGATCTATATCATCGCCTCTTATACTTACGGTCCCTTATTAGGAATGTTTGCTTTCGGACTTTTTACCCGCAGACAAACCAACGATCGGTGGGTTCCGTTGATAGCTATCCTTTCACCCCTACTCTGTTACCTCGCCGATTGGTGGATTGGAAAAGAAACCGGATATAAATTCGGTTATGAATTGCTAATGTTAAATGGAACACTTACCTTTGCAGGGCTAATATTGATGTCAAAGAAACAAATGACTAGAAAATGGAAATAACAAGCGCAGAATTTGTGATTAGCAACACAGACGTGAAGAAATGTCCGGCAGGCACTTTTCCCGAATATGCTTTCATCGGTCGTTCTAATGTAGGAAAATCGAGTCTTATCAATATGTTGACCACCCGCAAGGGATTGGCTATGACTTCTGCCACTCCGGGAAAAACTATGCTTATCAACCATTTCCTGATTAATAAAAACTGGTATCTTGTCGATCTTCCGGGATATGGCTATGCCCGTCGCGGTCAGAAAGGGAAAGACCAGATACGCACGATAATCGAGGATTATATTCTTGAACGGGAGCAGATGACAAACCTTTTTTTATTAATAGACAGTCGCTTGGAACCTCAAAAGATTGATCTCGAATTCATGGAATGGCTGGGGGAAAACGGCATTCCTTTTTCTATCATTTTCACCAAAGCCGATAAACTGAAAGGCGGACGATTGAAGATGAATATCAATGCTTATCTCCGTGAACTGAGCAAACAATGGGAAGAACTCCCTCCCTACTTTATTTCTTCTTCGGAAAGCCGCACCGGACGGACAGAAATACTTGATTATATAGAAAACATAAACAAAGATCTCAATATAAAATGAAAATGAAGAAGAATTTTTTATCTGCTACCTTGATGGTGGTATTTATGCTGACGGCAACTAACAGCCGGGCACAATCATGGGCGGACTTATTGAATAAGGACAACATCTCAAAAGTCGTGAACGCCATTACAGGAAACACTGAGACGATCGACATGGCCGGAACATGGAGTTACAAAAGCTCAGCCATCGAGTTCGAATCGGATAATCTGCTGATGAAAGCAGGAGGTGCAGCCGCAGCGACAATGGCGGAAAACAAGTTGAACGAGCAGTTGAGCAAGATTGGCATTAAGGACGGGCAAATGAGTTTCACGTTCAATGCAGACAGTACTTTCACCAGCACAGTGGGAAAGAAAACATTGAAAGGAACTTACTCCTACAATGCTTCCACCAAACAAGTGGACTTGAAATATTTGCGATTGCTGAACCTGCACGCTAAAGTGAATTGCAGTTCTAATTCACTGGAATTGTTATTCAACTCGGATAAATTGCTAAAATTAATGGCGTTTATCGGTAGTAAAAGCAACAGTACCGCACTCAAAACCGTTAGTTCTCTGGCCGATAACTATGACGGAATGATGCTTGGATTCGAGCTTACCAAATAGCAAATACAAGCCGTTTAATACTATTTCGCACTCTATAAAGTATATTTTAAGGGAAAAAGCATTACCTTTGGCACTTGTAATCAAAAAAGAGAAGGAAAAATGAAAAAGATACTTTTTTTTATGACTTTGTTAGTAATGGGGGTAAGTTTTGCATTTGCTCAAACCAATGCAGATATTAAGTTTGACAAAACAACTCACGACTTCGGCAAGTTCTCAGAAAACAGTCCGGTAGTTAGTTGTACATTTACCTTTACTAATATCGGTGACGCTCCTTTGGTAATCCACCAGGCGGTAGCTTCATGCGGATGTACTGTACCCGAATATACGAAAGAACCTATCATGCCGGGCAAAAAAGGTACAATCAAAGTGACTTATAACGGAACAGGCAAATATCCGGGACATTTCAAGAAATCAATCACTTTGCGTACCAACGCCAAAACAGAGATGGTAAGATTGTATATTGAGGGCGATATGGTAGCAAAAGACGCTAAATAAAAAATTTTAGGCTATTACATAAAGGAGAATCTTTCGGTTCTCCTTTTTTTTTGTTTACTTTGAAGACGGAAACGTAAATTGACACATTAGCAAATTATAAAACTATGAAACAAGAAGAAGACAAATTCACCGGGTTGCCCGAGAATGCGTTTAGAGAATTGAAACCGGGGGAAGTATACAACCCGTTGATGAGTCCCTCAAAAAATTATCCGGAAGTTAACTTCTGGTCGGTAGCATGGGGTATTGCTATGGCAATCCTCTTCTCAGCCGCCGCAGCCTATCTGGGATTAAAGGTAGGCCAAGTATTCGAGGCGGCTATTCCTATCGCCATTATTGCTGTAGGAGTCTCCGGAGCTGCCAAAAGAAAAAATGCGTTAGGAGAAAATGTTATTATCCAGTCTATCGGAGCTTGTTCCGGAGTGATTGTGGCCGGAGCGATCTTCACACTTCCTGCTCTTTATATCCTTCAGGCAAAATATCCAGAGATGACAGTTACCTTCATGCAGGTATTCATCAGTTCCCTGCTGGGTGGTGTACTGGGAATTCTGTTCCTGATTCCTTTCCGGAAATATTTCGTAAGTGATATGCATGGCAAATACCCTTTCCCTGAAGCGACAGCTACCACACAGGTATTGATCTCCGGAGAAAAAGGCGGAAGCCAAGCCAAACCCTTGCTGATAGCGGGAATGATTGGTGGACTATATGACTTTATCGTAGCCACATTCGGTTGGTGGAATGAGAATTTTACGACCCGTGTGTGCAGTGCCGGAGAAATGCTGGCGGAAAAAGCCAAACTGATATTCAAGGTAAATACCGGAGCTGCCGTATTGGGATTAGGTTATATAGTCGGATTAAAATATGCTTCCATCATCTGCGCCGGTTCATTGGCTGTATGGTGGATTATCATTCCGGGAATGTCCGCTATTTGGGGAGACAGTGTGCTGAATGCATGGAATCCGGAGATTACATCCACTGTAGGAATGATGAGTCCGGAAGAAATATTCAAATATTACGCTAAGAGCATTGGTATCGGCGGTATTGCTATGGCAGGTGTCATTGGTATCATCCGTTCATGGGGAATCATTAAAAGTGCAGTTGGGCTGGCTGCCAAAGAGATGGGCGGTAAAGGCAATGTAGAGAAAAACATCATCCGTACACAACGGGATCTCTCGATGAAGATTATTGCAATCGGTTCTATCATCACTTTGATACTCATCGTACTGTTTTTCTACTTTGATGTAATGCAAGGAAATCTGCTACACACATTGGTAGCGATTCTTCTAGTTGCCGGCATTTCTTTCCTGTTCACTACAGTAGCCGCCAATGCGATTGCAATTGTCGGTACAAATCCCGTATCGGGTATGACATTGATGACACTGATTCTGGCTTCTGTAGTGATGGTAGCCGTAGGACTGAAAGGCCCTTCAGGCATGGTTGCAGCATTAGTGATGGGCGGTGTGGTATGTACTGCGCTTTCAATGGCCGGAGGTTTCATTACCGACTTGAAAATCGGTTATTGGCTGGGAAGTACTCCTGCCAAACAGGAGACCTGGAAGTTCTTGGGAACAATTGTATCAGCTGCAACTGTAGGCGGTGTAATGATTATCCTGAATAAGACATATGGATTTACGAGCGGAGCATTAGCTGCTCCACAGGCAAATGCGATGGCTGCTGTTATCGAACCGTTGATGAGTGGTGTAGGCGCACCCTGGTTATTATATGGCATCGGTGCTGTCTTAGCGATTATTCTGACTCTTTGCAAGATTCCTGCATTAGCTTTCGCACTAGGTATGTTTATTCCATTGGAACTGAATGTGCCGTTGGTTGTAGGCGGAGCTGTCAATTGGTTTGTGACCAGCCGCAGCAAAGATTCGACTATCAATACGGAAAGAGGAGAAAAAGGAACATTGCTGGCTTCCGGTTTCATTGCCGGTGGCGCGTTAATGGGAGTTATCAGTGCCGCGATGCGCTTCGGTGGAATCAACTTGGTGAACGAAGCATGGCTGAACAATACTTGGTCGGAAGTGTTGGCATTAGGAGCATACGCCCTGCTGATTCTCTATTTTATCAAAGCCTCAATGAAAATTAAATAAGCAAACATGAGGAGACTTTTATCCGTCATAGTATCGTTTATAAGTGCAATGACTTTTGCCCAACAACAGCCTGCGGAACTTACTCCGCAGGACTCTCGAACGATGCTGCAAATCGGAAAGTCTTATTTGGGAACCAAATATGTGGCCAATACGCTAGACCGGGATGGAGAAGAAGAGTTGGTTATCCGGACCGATGCAGTGGATTGCCTCACTTTTGTAGAATACACACTGGCGCAAGCTCTCGGCTCTTCTTTTACTGAGAACCTGCAAAAGATACGCTACAGAGATGGAATTATCGACGGATATCCTTCCCGTTTGCATTACACCTCCGATTGGATCGAGAATGGTATCCGTCAAGGATTCCTTACGGATGTGACGGCAGAGAACAGCGTACAAACTCTTCAATTAAGCCTCTTTTATATGTCCGCTCACCCAAAACTATATAAAAAGCTAGCCAATTCTCCGGAAAACGTAACCCGAATGACCGAATACGAGAAAGCATTATCCGGGAAAATCGTACATTGGCTGCCGAAAAGCGAATTACCGGAAAATGGATTATCCTGGATTATGGACGGAGATATTATCGCCATCACAACGAAACTTCCCGGACTGGATATCGCTCACGTTGGGATAGCGCAATATATAAAAGGGAAACTGCATCTGCTACATGCTTCCTCTACACTAGGAAAAGTAGTTGTCAGTGATGATCCCCTCAATCATATGCTTAACAATAATAAATCGTGGACAGGTATACGTGTTGTCCGAATGTCTCACTAAAAAAATAACGAATTATGAAACGAGTTAAACATTTCCTTCTAGCCTCGTGCTTATTCCCCGCTTTGCTGGGAGCACAAGAAATGGCAAATGCCAACTTTCTGGAACTTACTCCGGATGCCCAATCGGCAGGTATGGCAGGTACAGGATTAGCTATCACCGATAACGGTAGCACAGCTATCTTTCATAACGCCTCTACAATCGCTTTCTCACAGGAAGCAATGGGCGCTAGTTATTCATACGCTGATATCAACAAGGACTGTGCGCTGCACAGCGCATCTCTTTTCTATCGGATCGGAAGAGAAGGTATTCATGGATTTGCTTTGGGATTCCGCCACTTCAAGGATCCTAAAATAATGGATTACCGTCCCCGTATATGGGATTTGGAAGCTGCCTACTTCAGGAATGTAGCCAAGAACTTATCACTGTCATTGACATTCAGATATCTGCAAGAAAAAGTAGCAAAGGAAGCAGATAGCAAGAGCAGTGTCGCTCTTGACTTTGGTGCCACCTATTATCGGAATACGGATCTTCTGGATGGAATGGCTTCTTGGTCTATCGGTTTCCAAGCCGCCAACTTGGGCAAAAAGCTGGATGGTCAGAAATTGCCTGCACGATTGGGATTGGGAGGTAGTGTCGACCTTCCATTCAGCGTGGAGAATCGTTTGCAAGTAGCACTTGACTTCAACTATCTTCTTCCTTCCGAAATCCGGCATTTGCAAGCAGGAATAGGAGCCGAATATAACTTCCTGAAATATGGAGTAGTCCGCGCAGGATATCATTTCGGAGACAATGATAAAGGAATAGGTAACTATGGTACGCTGGGTTGTGGAATTAATTTCTGGCCAATGCGCGTCGATTTCTCTTATGCACTGGCCGATAAGGATTGCCTTATGCACCAAACTTGGCAACTGGGATTCGGAGTAGTTTTCTAAATTCATTTTCAAGGCGCTGCTTCACTTCGTCCATAGGTATCTCACGTTTCAATTCCTGACGAAGAGAAGTGACGCCTTTATCAATAAACCCGCAAGGGTGAATATAACTGAAATACCGTAAATCCGTATTTACATTCAATGCCAACCCGTGCATTGTAACATAATGACTGCTCCTTACTCCTATCGCACAAATCTTACGGGCGCGAGGGGTATCACCTTCCAACCATACGCCTGTAGCTTTCTCCAACCTCCCCGCTTCAATGTCATAAGATGCACATACACGTATCACCGCTTCTTCCAACAAATGAACATATTCCTTCAGTCCTAATGCAAATTCATCCAAATTCAATATCGGATAACACACCAACTGTCCGGGACCATGATAAGTGATGTCCCCTCCCCGATCTATATGATAAAGAGTAGCGCCAATCGCCTTCAGCTGCTCATCACTCAGCAACATATTATTTTCTTTTCCACTGCGCCCCAATGTATAAACGTGCGGATGCTCACACATAATAATGAGGTTCTCATAGACTTCACTCTGGGCTTTTGCCCGAACTACACCGTCAAACCACTCCGCCTGCCGTTGCCATGCTTCGGCATACGGTATTAAATTCCAATCGATAAAAGTTGTTTTCATAAAAACAAAGGTAAGAAATAAAAAGAAAATATGTACTTTTGCACTGTAAATATAACAAACACAACTATGAAAATGGACTTCCCACAGGTAGACTTGCCTACCGAAGTATTAGCATGGACGAATGTTACGGAAGACATTCTCAATATTTATAAGCAATCGTGTCGGTTGCAGGCATGTATTGTTGCCATCTGCACCGAAGGTTCGATGAAAGCCTCCATCAATCTGCTTGATTATGAAATTCGTCCTAATGACCTGATAACATTGTTACCGGGAACAATCATCCAATTTCGGGAGAAAACAGAAAAAGTATGCCTCTGCTTTGCCGGTTTCTCCGCCTATTGTGCCGAACGAATCAATCTGATGAAAAACATCGGTAATGAATATCCAAAACTGATAGAACAGCCGGTAATCCCTCTCAATGAAGAAGTAGCCAGCTATCTGAAAGACTATTTTGCTCTATTATCGCGTGTCAGTTGTAATGAGAACTTTGAAATGGATTCTGAATTGGTTGAATTATCTCTTCAGACTATCTTGACAAGCATACGGTTGATATATCGTAAATTTCCGGGTGAAAACAATAGTTCGAACCGTAAAAAGGAAATTTGCCGGGAATTGATTCAAGCCATCACCGAGAATTATAAAGATGAACGTCGTGCACAATTCTACGCAGATAAACTAGGAATATCGCTTCAACATCTAAGTACAACCGTAAAACAAGTGACAGGCAAAAGTGTGTTGGATACCATTGCGTATATTGTGGTCATGGACGCCAAAGCGAAACTGAAAGGAACTAATATGACTATTCAAGAGATAGCTTATTCTCTAAATTTCCCCAGCGCCTCATTCTTTGGCAAGTATTTCAGGCGGTACGTAGGAATGACACCACTAGAATTCAGAAACAGATAATTCCTGTGAAGAGCAATAGAGGATAAAATTATAAACAACGAATCCCCAAAAACGAACGGTGAACAAGTTTGCGCATGATCCGCAAAGTATTCACCGTTTATTATTTACTTACAGTTTGTTTTCTTTTTACAGTCGCTTACTCATTTTCTTCCCAAGCTCAATGAATTGAGCACTACACTCACACTGGAGAAGGCCATTGCAGCACTTGCCAACATCGGATTCAATAACAAACCGTTCAATGGAAACAAGATACCGGCAGCAATAGGAATGCCGATCAGATTATAAATAAACGCCCAGAAAAGATTCTGATGAATCAGTTTGACTGTCTGCTTTGACAACTGAAAAGCTTTAGGAAGCAGCAATAAATCCGATGTCATCAAAGTTACCATAGCTACGTCCATAGCAATATCAGTTCCTTTCCCCATGGCAATGCTCACGTCAGCCAGTGCCAAAGCCTGCGAATCGTTGACACCATCTCCTACCATAGCGACTTTCTTTCCCTGCATTTGAAGCTCACGCACAAACTCGGCCTTATCGTCCGGCAAAGCGTCAGCGACAAAACGTTCAATCCCTAAACGGGAAGAAACAGCTAATGCCGTCCGCTGCCCGTCACCCGTCAACATACAGATGTCAATACCTTGACGTTTCAGTTCTTTTACCGCTTCGGCAGAAGTAGCCTTTATCGGGTCAGAAACAGCAATGATAGCCAATAATTCATTTTCACGTCCAAAGTAGATGATACCATTGCCATCCGATTCATAGCGAACCAGCATTTCAGCCATCACATCATTTACTGTCGCACTGAAATCTTTTAGGAGTTTATGACTACCTACCCAATAGGTATCTCCCTCATAAGAGACCTTGATTCCTTTTCCCGTAATACTCTCGAAGCTGTCCAATGCAGCGGGTTTTACCTTCTCCTCGTTCTGAAGAGCAGACACGATAGCACCGGCAAGCGGATGTTCCGATCTCATTTCCGCAGCTAAAAGCACATCTTTGAAATGAGGTTCCTGCGATTGTGCCCATAACCATCCGGTAGCAGTAGGGTGTCCTTCGGTCAATGTCCCGGTTTTATCCAGTACAACGACATCCACTTTACGCATTTGTTCCAAAGCTACCGCGTCTTTAATCAGAATATGCTGGCTGGCAGCTTTGCCTATTCCCACCATCAATGCAGTAGGCGTAGCAAGTCCCAAAGCACACGGACAAGCAATGACAAGGACAGAAACAGCCGACAGAATACCATAAGAGATATATTCACTGCCACCGATGGCAACCCATAAAACAAATGTCAGGATAGCAATCCCCAATACGACAGGTACGAAAATTCCGGTAATGCGGTCGACAATACGTTGCACGGGAGCTTTGCTGCCCTGTGCTTCCTGCACCATGGAAATGATGCGGGCAAGCACCGTTTCACTACCTACCTGTGTGGCATATATGATGAACGAGCCACGCTGGTTGATCGTTCCTGCCAAGACTTTATCGCCTTTCTTCTTTTCTACCGGAACCGGTTCACCGCTAATCATACTTTCGTCAACATACGAATCGCCTTCGGAAAGCTGACCGTCCACCGGTATCTGTTCTCCCGGACGTACAACAACCATATCACCTATCTGGAGGTTCTCGATCAGAATCTCCTCTTCCGCTCCATTGCGCAGAACCCGGGCAACTTTAGGCTGCATTCCCATCAACTTGCGAATAGCAGTCGAGGTATTGCCTTTAGCACGCTCCTCCATCAATTTTCCGGTAAGAACGAAAGCGATAATCACCGCAGAAGCCTCATAATAGACGTGCGGTTCCAATCCACGAGCATACCAAAATTCGGGGAAGAACGTATTGAACAGACTGAACAGAAAAGCAATGGAAGTACTAAGTGCAACCAGTGTATCCATATTGCTCCGTCCCAGTTTAGCCTGTTTCCAAGCTCCGGTAAAGAAACCACCTCCGAAAAAGACCATGACAGGGATAGCAAGTACCATCTGAATCTCATTAGAGTATGGTACATGCATCAGTATCATGGAAAATACCAGCAACGGTACTACCAAAATCCAAGCCCCAATCACTTTCCACGTCAAACGAGTGTAGCGCTTATGCTGCTCCTCTTCCCGGCGTTCCTCCCTGTGGGCTTCTTCCACAATCAGATCATAACCTGCCGCAAGCACAGCCGCACGGATTTCTCCGGGAGTCAGCTGATCCTTCTCATAAGAAACGGTCAACGTATTGGTAGCAAAATTAACGGAAGCCTCGATAACTCCCGGCATTTTTTTCACTGTTTTTTCTACATTATTAGCACATCCTGCACAGTGCATATTAAGTACAGGAAATGCCTTCTTTATTGTGTTACCCATATAATTATAGTTTACGCCTTTCCCGACTCCTTTTAAGGAGTCGGGAAAGAACCATTGTTTATTTATAGAAACAAGCTAACACAGGTATTTGTTCAATTACTTCTTATCAGTCTTTTGATTACCTCTCTTTTTTTCTTTTTCAAGTTTCTTTGTTCGCTATTTCCTGTTTTTACTCACTATTCCTAGCTAAATTAAAACGTATTCCGATATATCCTTTTGCCCCGTGTACCGGTATATTATTGGATCATCAACCTTTTAACCTGAAAGAAACGGAAGCTGCCGACATCGACTTGCAATTCAGCGGGCATACACACCACGGACAAATATGGCCTATCAATTGGGTGACTGATTATATATTCGAGCAAAGCCACGGTTATCGCCAATGGGGAAACACGCATATATATGTATCTTCCGGATTGTCTCTATGGGGACCACCCTTCAGAATAGGGACACATGGCGAAATGGTTATTTTCAATTTTCAATGAATATTAATATAACATTGTCACATATGTTACAACCTCCGGGCAATCTCTGCCTTATCTTTGCAGAAAAAAGATTATGGAACAATTACATGCTCATGAAATCCTCCGCATGATGGAAGGCAATAGCTACTCGGAAGCATCATTACGGGAAGCAATCATTCAAAAGTTCGGTGAGCAACAACATTTCTATGCCTGTTCGGCAGAAGATATGGATGTGGATACCCTCATCGAATTTCTGAAGAAGAAAGGAAAATTCATGCCGGTAGAAAATGGGTTTACAGTAGACATAAGTAAAGTCTGCAACCACTAAGCCTAATTCCCGCACTCTACAAGAAAAGCAGCTTACCGAAAGAGCGAATACCTGAATATTTTTCTGTTTTTATTCGTCCGATTCATGAATTTCATCTATATTTGTCAATAGTGAATGATAGAACAAATGTAGAATTTATAGAAAAAACGAGTATGAAAAAACAATATGTCAGTTTGCTTGCTATTATACTTTCAGTAAGCGGCTTTTTCTTTTCTTGTCATGACAAGATGAACAAAAACACTGGTGCGTTACAGTTCGATAGTATCCGGGTAAATGAGACGGTACACCTCTTTAATGATACAGCCAAACCGGCATGTAACATCATCATCAATTTCACCTATTCCGACAAGTCAACGGATGATATGCTGAAAGACAGTCTGAATGCCTATTTCATATCCGCTTGTTTCGGCGACAAGTATATCGGAGAAAAGCCGGAGGAGGTTATAAAGCAATATACAGAGAATTATGTCAACGAATATCGCCGTGATCTGGAACCGATGTATGCCGAAGACGAAAAAGACAAAGAGGACGAATCCACCATCGGTGCCTGGTATTCATATTATAAAGGTATAGAAAGCCATGTACAACTATATGAAAAGGACTTGCTTGTATATCGCATCGACTATAACGAATATACCGGAGGCGCACACGGCATTTACATGACTACCTATCTGAACATGGACCTCACACTGATGCGTCCGCTCCGTCTCGATGACATCTTCGTAGGAGAATATAAAGATGCGCTGACCGACTTAATATGGAATCAGCTCATGGCTGATAATAAAGTGACGACTCACGAAGCATTGGAAGACATGGGCTATGCTTCTACCGGAGACATCACTCCAACCGAAAATTTCTATTTAAGCAAAGAAGGGGTAACTTTCTATTACAATGTCTACGATATCACTCCATACGCTATGGGTCCTGTGAAAGTGACCGTGCCGTTCCCGATGATGGAGCATTTATTAGGCAGTAACCCGATTCTGGGAGAACTAAAAGATTAAACTTCATAAAAAACGAAACAGCAGTGGAAATCATACTGAAATATTTTCCTGATCTGACAGAAGAGCAGCGTAAACAATTTGCAGCTCTATATGACCTCTACATCGACTGGAATTCAAAAATCAACGTTATCTCCCGTAAGGATATCGAGAATTTATATGAACATCATGTGCTCCATTCGTTAGGCATTGCAAAAGTAATTCAATTCCGTCCCGGCACCAGTGTTATGGATTTAGGTACGGGCGGAGGTTTTCCGGGCATTCCTTTAGCAATATTATTTCCGGAAACCCAATTTCATCTGGTTGACAGTATCGGTAAGAAAGTGCGCGTAGCCACTGAAGTGGCAAATGCCATCGGATTGAAAAACGTCACTTTCCGCCATGCCCGTGCCGAAGAAGAGAAGAGAATGTTCGATTTCGTTGTCAGCCGTGCAGTCATGCCTCTGGCGGATCTGATAAAGATTATCAAGAAAAACATTTCTTCCAAACAGCAGAATGCGTTGCCAAACGGATTGATCTGCCTTAAAGGCGGTGAGCTGGAACACGAAACAATGCCTTTCAAACATAAGACGGTCATTCACAACCTAAGTGACAACTTTAAGGAAGAGTTCTTTGAAACCAAAAAAGTAGTATATGTTCCGATTTAGAAACTATATGCTTGATAGATAAGATAAATCATAGAGAACCATGAAAATAAAGAGATTTGAGTTTAATATGTTTCCCGTAAACTGTTATGTTTTATGGGATGAAACAAAGGAAGCGGTTGTAATCGATCCGGGCTGCTTTTACGAAGAAGAAAAGCAGGTACTAAAAAAATTCATTCTATCAAATGAACTGAACGTGAAACATCTGCTGAATACTCATCTACACTTGGATCACATTTTCGGAAACCCGTTCATGCTCAAAGAGTTCGGTCTGTCGGCAGAAGCAAACAAAGCGGATGAATATTGGATCGACGAAGCACCGAAGCAAAGTAGGATGTTTGGTTTTCAGTTGCAGGAAGCCCCTGTGCCATTGGGCAAATACTTGCATGATGGAGATATTATCACCTTCGGACATACCCAACTGGAAGCAATCCATGTGCCCGGCCATTCTCCCGGCAGTCTGGTGTACTATTGCAAAGAAGAGAACTGTATGTTTTCCGGTGATGTCCTGTTTCAAGGCAGTATCGGACGTGCAGACCTTACAGGAGGTAACTTCGACGAACTGATAGAGCACATTTGCAGCCGTCTGTTCGTACTCCCTAACGAAACCGTCGTATATCCGGGACACGGTGCTCCTACGACCATCGGAATGGAAAAAGCAGAAAACCCTTTTTTTAGATAAAATATAATCCCCCACAAATTATGAAAACCGATTTGTTAGCTAGCCGTCACATCGGCATCAATGAACAAGACACAGCCGTAATGCTTCGCAAGATTGGTGTAGAATCATTAGACGAACTTATTGACAAAACAATTCCTGCCAATATCCGGCTGAAAGAACCGCTTGCATTGACTAGTCCGTTGACGGAATACGAATTTGGAAAACACATAGCCACATTGGCTGGTAAAAACAAACTTTATACGACCTATATTGGATTGGGTTGGTATAATACGATTACTCCTGCCGTCATTCAACGGAATGTATTCGAGAATCCGGTGTGGTACACCTCTTATACTCCTTATCAGACGGAAGTATCACAGGGACGTCTGGAAGCACTGATGAACTTTCAGACTGCCGTATGTGACCTCACCGCCATGCCGCTAGCCAACTGCTCATTGCTCGACGAAGGTACTGCCGCTGCCGAAGCCGTAAGTATGATGTATGCCCTCCGCTCACGCGCACAACAAAAGTCCGGCGCCAATGTAGTCTTTGTGGACGAAAATATTTTCCCGCAGACATTGGCTGTTATGACAACACGTGCCGTTCCTCAAGGTATCGAACTGCGTGTCGGCAAATATAAAGAGTTCGAACCTTCACCGGAAATATTCGCCTGCCTCTTGCAATATCCCAATTCCAACGGAAATGTGGAAGACTATGCCGCATTCACAGAGAAAGCGCATACGGCAGAATGCAAAGTGGCTGTTGCTGCCGATATTCTGAGCCTTGCCCTGCTGACTCCTCCGGGAGAATGGGGAGCGGACATCGTGTTTGGAACAACGCAACGTTTAGGTACCCCCATGTTCTATGGCGGTCCGTCTGCAGCCTACTTCGCCACACGGGATGAGTATAAGCGGAATATGCCGGGACGAATCATCGGATGGTCTAAAGATAAATATGGAAAACTCTGTTACCGGATGGCATTGCAGACTCGCGAACAGCACATCAAACGTGAAAAAGCGACCTCAAATATATGCACGGCACAGGCTCTGCTGGCCACAATGGCAGGCTTCTATGCAGTCTACCACGGACAGGAAGGAATTTCGACCATTGCCTCCCGCATCCACAGTATCACAGTGTTTCTCGACAAGCAACTGAAGAAATTCGGTTACACGCAAGTAAATGCACAATATTTCGACACACTGCGTTTTGAATTGCCCGAACACGTTTCCGCACAACAGATTCGCACGATTGCTCTTAGCAAGGAAGTTAATCTGAGGTATTACGAGAACGGAGACGTAGGTTTCAGTATTGACGAAACAACGGACATTGCAGCCGTTAATATGCTGCTTTCCATTTTCGCCATTGCCTCCGGAAAGGACTATCAGAAGGTAGACGACATCCCGGAAAGAAGTACGATCAGCAAAGCCTTGAAACGTACGACTCCTTTCCTTACCCATGAAGTGTTCAGAAAATATCATACGGAAACGGAAATGATGCGTTATATCAAACGCTTGGATCGAAAGGATATCTCATTGGCGCAATCCATGATCTCTCTCGGATCATGCACCATGAAGCTGAATGCAGCCGCAGAAATGTTGCCTTTAAGCCGTTCCGAGTTTATGGGAATGCATCCGTTAGTTCCGGAAGACCAGGCGGAAGGGTATCGTGAACTTATAAGGAATTTGAGTGACGACTTGAAGATTATTACCGGCTTCGCCGGTGTCAGCCTACAACCGAATTCGGGGGCTGCGGGAGAATATACGGGTCTTCGCGTTATTCGTGCCTATCTGGAAAGTATAGGTCAAGGACACCGGAACAAGATATTGATACCCGCATCGGCTCATGGAACGAATCCTGCATCGGCTATCCAGGCGGGATTTACAACAATCACCTGCGCGTGCGACGAGCACGGAAATGTGAAGATGGATGACTTACGTACCAAAGCCGAAGAGAACAAGGAGGAATTGGCTGCGCTGATGATCACTTATCCCTCCACCCACGGTATATTTGAAACGGAAATAAAAGAGATCTGCGACATTATCCATGCTTGCGGAGCGCAAGTATATATGGATGGAGCCAATATGAACGCGCAAGTGGGATTGACTAATCCGGGATTCATCGGTGCGGATGTCTGCCACTTGAATCTTCATAAGACATTCGCCTCACCACACGGTGGCGGAGGTCCGGGAGTAGGCCCTATCTGTGTAGCGGAACATCTGGTTCCTTTCCTGCCCGGACACGGTATCTTCGGCAATACACAGAATCAGGTATCGTCCGCTCCGTTCGGTAGTGCGGGTATTCTCCCCATTACATACGGATATATCCGGATGATGGGTACGGAAGGACTCACCCAAGCTACAAAAATAGCGATCTTGAACGCCAACTATCTGGCTGCCTGTCTGAAAGATACATACGGCATTGTCTATCGTGGAGCAAATGGTTTTGTTGGTCATGAGATGATTCTGGAATGCCGCAAAGTGTACGAAGAGACCGGTATCTCCGAAAATGACATCGCCAAGCGTTTGATGGACTACGGTTATCATGCCCCTACCCTCTCATTCCCTGTTCACGGCACATTGATGATTGAACCTACGGAAAGCGAGAGTTTGGCGGAATTGGATAACTTCGTAGCTGTCATGCTGAATATCTGGAAAGAGATTCAGGAAGTGAAGAATGGCGAAGCGGACAAGAACGATAATGTATTGGCTAACGCGCCGCATCCGGAATACGAGGTTGTGAATGACCGTTGGGAACATTCCTACACACGTGAGAAGGCAGCTTATCCGATAGAGAGTGTACGCGATAATAAATTCTGGGCAAATGTAGCACGTGTAGACAACACATTGGGAGACCGTAAGTTGCTACCCACTCGCTATGATACCTTTGAGTAAGCCCGGGGCTCACATTCCTTGAGGCGTGGGCTTATTTCTATAAGCCAAGGGGGCAAACAAACTGAAGCCTTGGAGAAACATTGATTTCCCCAAGGCTTATACTTTGTGACATAGAAGATAAGTCTAAGTGTAAATCTGAAAGTATGATTTCTACTTAACAATAGTTACAGTATCCGCTTTTACCTTCTTCTCTTTCATTGGAATCTTCGGATCGCCATATCCTAACGCGACACAGCCGTATACTTTATGACTAACCGGTACTCCCAATGCAGTGATAAATTCACGTACTCCGGGATCATCACAAGTCGTACCTAACTGATTGATCCAACAAGAGCCGATACCTAAAGACTGTGCAGCCAAAAACATATTCTCTATTGCACAAGCGCAATCCATACCCGCCCACCATTGAGTAGGTTCGTTAGAAACGATTACCAAAGTCGGGGCATGATAGTAACAGCAATAAGCCTTATTGCGGGCACGTTCCTGCAAACGGACATCATCACTTTTAGCAAAAGCTCCTTTTATGCGTTTATTTAGTTCTGCCAGTTTACTGACATTCTGGATAGCAGTGAAATGCCATGTTTCCAAATGCATTCCACTCGGAGCATACGTTGCAGCCTCCAGGATTGTCCGCAAATCTTCTTCCGGAACTTGTTGCTCCGTATAAGCACGCACGCTACGGCGCGCCTTGATGTTTTCTAAAACTTCATTTGTTTTCATGGGCGACAAGTGTTTTATATAAGTATATCATCATTATTAGTTTGACAGTCTCAATACTTTGTACTTTTTCCTACCGTTTGACCAATCCGATCTTTGCGTTTAGTTTGAAATAATAGACCCCATTCTCCCTCTCCAAAAATCCGTATTTATCCTTCTCCAAAGATCCTTTTTCGAAGCGAGTATTCAGAAACAAGAAATCTTCCATCACTTGTTTCTCGGATTTATGGTAGCAAAGCACATCTCCATTACCATCTACCAGCAGAATACCTTCCACTGCCGAATCCAGCCCGGTATAAATCTTTGCAGGACGCATTCCCAATGCCAGTGCCATCAGAAATTGCTTTATTTTAAATTCATAGAACTTATGCTTGTTTATCAGCTCATCCTTGATCTTCAGCGGATTCATTTGTTTGATAATCTCCGTCAACTCACTCACACGCGATATGCCGTCAAGGTGCATAATACGAACCATCTCTGTCAGTACACGCGGGAAATGCAAATCAATCATCAAAAGATTGCTACGAAATACACGGTCGGCCACATCCGAATATTTAAGTACTCCTCCCAAACGTTCGATCATCATCATACGCTCGGCAACTTCATTAGGGCTCTCCGGCAAAGCATTGATCTTGTTTACTGTCGGAGTAGCAAATTTAATCCCGGTCTGCTCCAGCTTAAGATTCGCCGCACGCCCTCCATCCAACAATGGATTCATGGCACTCAACCGCGAACGGACATTAAATCCTCTCAAAGGCGCTTCCGAATGCCAGAATGCAATAGAGAAATCGGTGCGATCCTCCGTTTTTGCCTCCAAGTCGAAGATAGCCGCTTCATCCAGAAACTCCTCTACCCCATCCGGAGAGGTCACATCGTTTTCCGAAGAGGATTTAACCGCTTTCAGTATCAAGTCCGCTACGATACCGAAATCTTCACGAGACATAGTTTTAACTCCTGTTTCCCCTTCTATGCGAATCGTCTCTTCCTCAATATAATACCGGCGTGTCCCGTCGTGCTCTTCCCTCTGAATCATTGCAACAGGCCAGAATATATCTCCTGCCTTTGCTTCCGCCGTACCTAACGCTACTCTCCCGTCCGCCAACAAACGGAAGAAAGTATAAAGTTCACACCATTCTTTTTTAGTTGCTTCGAATGCCATATATTTTTTCTTTATTTTGCTACAACTGTTTTTATCTTAATCTAATTTTATCCTATCTCTGCGACTGCTATCTTCCTTATTATATATAAGCAACTCCTACTGATTGATAACCTGCAGCAAAATTGCAGACGGCACAACCGGAGGAAGGATATGAGTCACCTCTTCCAACGGAGGGAGCTTGCCGACTTGTGCAAACAGGGAGTTCCGTATCCATTCTCCGGGAGTGACTACGATAAATCGTCCCGTCCAGCAACCATCAAAATAAGAAGGATTGCCCGGCTGTTTCTTAATAGGATAACAGATGTTTTCCCCTTTGCTCCGCATCTCCGGTGAACGTCCGGGATCATTCACCCACACATATTTGTCATCAATACCGCGAAGTACCATCCAATGTCCTCTCGGACCGGGACGCAAACCACGAACCGCACCTGTATATCTCACATTCACAAGCACAGGTATACCACGATCGATATAATCTTTCAATATCCGATAATCTTTCTGCTGGAAATGTTCGGCACTTATCATGTTTTCATAATAGCGTGCCAAAGAATCAATTTCAAAAGAATAGTATCCTCCTTGCCCTATCGAAGTGCGACGACGGAAAGGAGCACGCTTTTTCAGAAAGTAATTCCGCTGATATTCAATCAGTTTCTGTTCTGCATCCTGAGCTGTGCGTTGCGTATCAGCTGTCATCCCTTTAAAATAATCAAAGACCATTAACGAGGAAGCCAGAGAACAATGCGAATAAGGGTATCCCGCTATTTTCTGCGAATACCAAGGAACAGGAATGTTGTTGGGAGCGAACTTTTGAGCTTCCTGTGCATAGGCTTGTACACCGTTCCACACAAGAAAAACCAAAAGTAATCTCGATATCATGTAGTATTTCTTTCTCATCCGGTTCAATTTCTCTTTCTCTCCTATTCTACTTTCAGTATATTAACTGGCACTTTTCCATTCAATGATTTTCTTCTTCATCCAAAATCCGAGCCGTTTCTACCTTTTCCAGCCGGGCACGCAGTTTCGCCATCATCGAACGACGAATGCGCAATGTCATACTGCAATCCATATCATACGACTGATTGAGTATTTCCGGTTCTTCTTCCTTCACGATACGCATTATATCATTCATAAAAGGATACTCAAACATAACAGTCACTTCCTCGTCCACCGTTTTTTCTATGATTGTAGCGGCAGCAATGGCTTCGGCAGCAGCAGCCTTGTAAGCTACAATCAATCCGCTTGTGCCCAACTTGATTCCACCGAAATAACGGACTACAATGATCAATATATCTGTCAACTCGTTCGAATTGATTTGTCCGAGAATCGGTTTTCCTGCAGTGCCCGAAGGCTCTCCGTTATCATTGGCCCGAAAATCCTTGCGTGCTGCTCCGAGCATATAGGCATAACACACATGGCGCGCATCATAGTATTTCTTCTGATACGTTTCAAGATGCGCCTTTATTTCATCGAGGCTACGCACAGGAAGAGCGATAGCGATAAACTTGCTTCGCTTTTCCGTATAAATACCTTCAGAGGGTTCGGAGATGGTTTTATAAGTATCTTCAGCAGTCATGTTGCAAAGATACGGCTTTACACGGAAAATACCATCTGTCGTTTGGAAATATTAAATGATATGTTTGCCACAAATATACGGTTGATGTGGCACAAAGGAGCAGTCGTTTCGCTATAAACAACCGCTCTTTTTCATCGAAACAAGCGGTCGGTCTGACGCAATTAACCGTATGATTGCAACAGATCGACCGCTCAATTTTATAAGATATCAGCTCTTGTTATAAGATGACAGTTATTAATCCAACTTATGAATCACAAGTCCCGAACGGAGTTTGGGTTCAAACCAAGTGGTTTTCGGCGGCATGATATTACCAGTATCGGCAATGTCCATCAACTGTTTCATGGATACGGGATAGAGAGCTAAAGCCACTTTCATTTCACCGCTATCCACACGCTTCTTGAGCTCTCCCAAGCCACGGATACCCCCCACAAAGTCGATGCGTTTATCCGAGCGTAAATCCTTGATTCCCAAAATCTCATCTAAAATCAAATTGGAAGAGATAGTAACGTCCAGCACACCGATAGGATCATTGTCATTATATGTGCCTGCTTTAGCTGTCAAGCTGTACCATTTGCTATCCAGATAAAGAGAGAAATTATGCAAACCGGAAGGCTTGTAGATATCTGTCCCTTTTTCTTCTACGATAAAGTTTTTGCCTAACGCATCAAGGAATTGTCCGGGAGTCAACCCGTTAAGATCTTTCACTACACGATTGTAATCGATAATGGTCAGTTGGTTGGCAGGGAAACAGACAGCCATAAAGTAGTTGTACTCTTCGTCGCCACGATGGTTAGGATTCTGTTTCGCCTTTTCTGCACCGACCAATGCGGCGGCGGCAGAACGATGATGACCGTCGGCAATATAAAGAGCCGGCATTTTAGCAAATTCTTCGGTAATAAGGGCAATGTCTTCCTCCCGGTCAACAATCCAGAAAGTATGACCGAAGCCGTCACCCGGAGCGATGAAGTCGTAGACAGGTTTTTCTGCCGTATACTTCTTGATGATTGCATCCAACTTGTCATTATCAGGATAAGCGAAGAAAACAGGCTCGATGTTGGCATTATTCACACGAACGTGCTTCATACGGTCTTCCTCTTTGTCACGGCGGGTAAGTTCATGCTTTTTAATCACCCCATTCATATAATCGGGAACGTATGCGCCGACTACCAATCCGTATTGGGTTTTCCCGTTCATGGTCTGGGCGTAAATATAATAGTTTTCCTTGCCATCCTGCACCAACCAGCCTTTATCCTGGAACAGTTGGAAATTTTCTGCAGCTTTGGCATACACACGCTCATCATGCTCGTCTGTACCTATCGGGAAATCAATCTCCGGTTTAATGATATGATAAAGAGACTTTTCGTTACCTTCCGCTTCTACGCGGGCCTCTTCGGAGTTCAATACGTCGTAAGGACGTGAAGCGACCTGCTCTACCAGGTCTTGCGGAGGACGAATGCCCTTAAAAGGTTTAATTATTGCCATGATATTAGTATTTTAGATGTAAAAAATAAAAGCCACAGACTTATTTAAAATCTGTGGCTCAAATATACTATTTATTTCTATGAAATATTATTTATTCACACGGAATTTTTCGCAACCGTCCTTCAAGAAGCCTACAATCTGTTTAGCGGCAGCAATACCGGCATTGATATTGGCTTCGGCCGTCTGCGCTCCCATCTTCTTCGGAGTAGAGAAATAACGTCCGGCAAACTTCTCTGCAAATTCCGCATTAGCGGCAGGCATAATATCTGTGATATATTTGAAGTCGGCACGTTCCTCCATCAATTTAATCAGCTCAGCCTCATTGATAACTTCCTTACGGGCTGTATTGACCAACATCGCACCTTTCGGCATGTCCTTCAACAGAGCATAATTGATAGAATTCTTCGTTTCGGCAGTTGCAGGGATATGCAATGACACTACTTGGCAAGTCTTATAGAGTTCTTCTGCAGAATCCAGCGCTTTCACACCGTCTTTCTCGATTACTTCTTTCGGGCAGAATGCATCGTAAGCATACACTTCCATTCCAAAACCTTTGGCAATGCGGGCTACGTTACGGCCTACGTTTCCATAAGCGTGAATACCCAGTTTCTTACCCATCAATTCTGTACCGGAAGTACCGTTGTAGAAGTTGCGGACAGCATATACCATCATACCCAAAGCCAGTTCGGCAACAGCATTCGAGTTCTGTCCCGGAGTGTTCATCACACATACATTGTGGGCAGTGGCAGCGGCCAAATCCACGTTATCGTATCCAGCACCGGCACGAACTACAATCTTCAGTTCTTTAGCGGCATCAAGCACTTCCGCGTCAATGATATCACTACGGATAATAATGGCATTCGCATCTTTCACTGCATCCAGCAACTGGGCTTTATCTGTATATTTCTCAAGTAAAGCAAGCTCGTATCCGGCTGCTTCTATTTCTTTACGAATACCGTCTACTGCCACTTTAGCAAACGGTTTCTCAGTAGCTACAAGTACTTTCATATTCTGATTCTATTTATAAAGGCTCACCACAGATTACGCAGATTTCCACAGATTATAGAACCTTAGAAATCTGTGCCAATCCGTGTAATCTGTGGTGAAAATAATATATTAATGAAGTTTCTCAAATTCCTGCATACAATCGATCAATGCCTGCACGCTTTCTTTCGGCATAGCGTTATAGCAAGATGCGCGGAAACCACCTACCGAACGGTGTCCCTTGATACCTACCATACCTTTTTCAGTAGCAAACTTCAAGAAGTCGGCTTCGAGGTCTTTGTATTCGGGAGCCATTACGAAACAGATATTCATGCGTGAACGGTCTTCCTTAGCGGCAGTACCCACGAACATTTTGTTACGGTCGATTTCTGCATACAACATATCAGCTTTTTCGATAGCACGACGTTCCATTTCTTTCACACCACCCTGTGCTTTGATCCAGCGCAAAGTCAGCAATGCAGCGTAGATAGGCACAACAGGAGGAGTATTGAACATAGAACCGCCATCAATGTGAGTCTGATAATTCAACATTGTCGGGATGTAGCGGGAAACTTTTCCCACAGCGTCATTCTTCACAATTACGAATGTCACACCGGCAGGAGCCAGGTTCTTCTGTGCACCACCATAAATACAGATATATTTGGAAACGTCGATCGGACGTGAGAAAATGTCAGAAGACATATCTGCAACCATAGGAACCGGAGAATCAAGATCTTTCTTTAATTCCGTACCGTAAATGGTGTTGTTAGTAGTAATGTGGAAATAATCTGCATCTGCCGGGATTGTATAGTCTTTGGGGATATAAGTATATGTAGCTTCAGCAGAGGAAGCAACTTCTACAACTTCACCAAATCCTTTAGCTTCTTTCATCGCTTTTTTAGCCCACACACCTGTGTTCAGATAAGCAGCCTTTTTTTCCAGGAAGTTATAAGGAACCATGCAGAACTCCATACTAGCACCTCCACCCAGGAACAGTACCGAATAGCCTTCGGGGATATTAAGTAATTCCTTGAATAATGCCTCTGCTTCGTCAACCACAGGCTGGAAGTCTTTGGCGCGGTGGCTGATTTCCATCAAAGAGAGACCAGAGCCGTTGAAATCTAAAATAGCCTTCGCTGTATCCTCTATCACCTCACGCGGAAGAATGGAAGGTCCTGCATTGAAATTATGCTTTTTCATTTGAAGTTTGTTTTTGGTTTAACAATTTCGTTACTTTTGTCTTTTGACCTTGCGAATTTACGAATTTATTTCCGCCGCACAAATCTTTCCTTATAAAAATACTGTTTTAAAGCAGATTTTCCTTTCTTTTTATTGGTTTATACAGGATATATACACCATATTGTTATCTATAGATGTCAAGTATGGGATAAAAGTCGAGATTGAAATAGAACCGGAGATATTGATGATAAAACAAAAGATTAATGCAATAAAAATGAATATTTATAAAGAAAAAGTTTTTTTTCTACTTCGCTTCTTCGATAATTGTCTTCATTCCTTTGATCTTTTCTCCTTGGATCAAATTCAGCAATTGTTTCACCTTAGCCCGACGAACGGCAACAAATGCATAATGCTCTTTTACATCAATAGCCCCTACATCTTCACGAGCCAAATTTCCTTTTTTATATAAGAATCCGGCAATATCTATCCGGCTTAATTTTTCTTTCTTTCCTTTACCTATATATACAGTAGTCCAGACAGATTTAGGAGGACGAGGAGCATTTTCCGGTAATGCCACTGTTTCTATATTATCCGGGATATAAGTCGGAAGTTTTTCCTCAGCGTGAAGCACCAGATAAGAAGTTCCGGTTGCATCCCAACGCGCGGTACGTCCGTTACGATGCGTGAAGGCTTCTTCGTTCACAGGAAGGTGGTAATGAATGATATGCTCAATTTCCGGTATATCCAGCCCACGGGCAGCGAGGTCCGTAGAGATAAGCACATGACAACTACCGTTACGGAATTTATACAAAGCACGTTCACGGTCCGGCTGCTCCATGCCACCATGAAAACGTTCGGCAAATAACTTCTTTTCAGCCAGAAGCTTATGTACCCGGTCTACCGCATCCCGATGATTACAGAAAACAATACTTGAACTGCTTCCCAGTGTACAAAGCAAATTATATAAAGTATCAATCTTGTCTTTCGAGGGAGAAATCACCTTCATTAATGTCAGGCGGGATTCCTGTTCTTCAGAAGCATCCGGCAGGAAATTCAGTTTCACTGTGCGGTTCAATCCTGTAAACTGAGGAATTTCTTCTGCATCGGTAGCTGAAAGCAGCATACGTTTCTTCAATCCCGGAAGTTGTGTGATAATCTCCGCCATTTCATCATGGAAGCCAAATTCCAGTGATTTGTCAAATTCATCAATAATCAGTGTATGGATCGTTTCGGGATTGAAGTTTCCCTTGGACAAATGATCGGTGATACGTCCCGGAGTACCAATAATAATAGCAGGATGATTGCCTAGAATACTCTTTTTTTCTTCAGCAATAGGGTGCCCACCATAACAACAACAAGTTTTCCAAGAAGTACCCATTGCCTTAAATACACTGTCTATCTGTAAAGCCAGCTCGCGTGAAGGTACTAAGATTAATACCTGCACACTACCGTCATCCGTTTTCAAAGTGAGCAATAATGGCAGCAGATAAGCCAAAGTCTTACCTGATCCTGTCGGTGACAACAGTATGACGTCTTTTTTTCCTGTAGCTTGTTCCAGCGATGCTTCCTGCATCGGGTTCAACTCCTCGATCCTCAAGTTACGAAGAACCGATTGTATAATCTCATTTTTCTCTAACATGTGGCAAAGATACAAAAAGAGTAAGAGTATGAAGACAAAAAGACGGTCAAACTTTAGCCATTCCAGTCAGTATATAGCGACCTTTCAGGTTATTCTCCTTCATATAAATCGTAACTTCTACCCGACAGGCTTTCATCAGATCATATCCGGTTAAACCTGCATTCATAGCTTTGATAAACGAATACTCCGTGTCGTCGTGAATAAAAGAAATACGATGATATTCCATAACAAAATGTATTTAGGGAACTATTATGTAGTCAAAAGTACAAAATTAATAGATAAGTAGATGCAAAAACAGATAACTATCTTCAAAACTGACATAAAATTCACCAAATACATCCCGAAAAGACACAAAAGAAGGCGGGAAATCTGAGAAGCATAATCAGCATTCAGATTTCCCGCCCTGTTTTTATATAACCTTTCCGGTAGTTTCCCAACCGGAGGGTATTTTTCGAAGATTATCCTCCGAAGTTATCGAACATCAAGTTCTGGGCTGGAACGCCAAGGTCATCAAGCATCTTTTCAACAGCTTTCGACATCGGGCCAGGACCACACATATAGTATTCAATATCTTCAGGAGCTT
>ERZ780157.189-NODE-189-length-88987-cov-20.252777_pt1 | contig 88987 bp, 108 predicted proteins | sample MGYA00511169_ERZ780157 | MGnify/ENA primary metagenome ERZ780157 (study PRJEB29588, sample SAMEA1965149) | human gut metagenome | biome: human gut; feature: human-associated habitat; material: faeces | place: Denmark | collected 2008/2010 ...
GAACACGACTATCAGCGGCATAAAGCTGCCCGAGAACGAGAACAGACCGCCGCCGGAGACAAAGCCGCCTATGTAGCTGCCGATGTATGCCGACACAAGACCGATAAACATCGCAGTCATTGCGGTATCGCCGAAGCCCGCGCCGCCTGAGCTTTTCTTTCCGCTGCCGAGCCTGCCGAGATAGCGCTTGTTGAAGAAAATCGAAAGCACCATGCCCCACATGATGCAGATGCTCATCAGCAGTGCGATAGTCGCAAAGCCGGATGGGGTCATTTCGGCAGCTGAGAGGGAGGACATGCCGACCTGCTCGGCCGCAGCCTGCGCCACCTGCGTTTCATAGTGCAGCGCTCCGATGACCGAAAGCCTCAGCCACGGCCACGGCGTGCCGAGGCTGCCCGAGAGGGCGATAACGCCCAAAAGAATGCCCACGCTGGGCAGAAGCGAAAACGTTGCGCTCGAGGTGATGGCGCGCTTTAGCTTAACGCGGTCGATGCCCATGGCAAGTCCGGCGCGGTAGGCGCGGACCATAAACACGGCGCACACAACGGCTACGAATGCGATAATGCCGCCGCATATGGCGTACATCGGCGCACTGTTGAGCAGCGATAGAATGTTCATAGTGTTTTCTCCTTTTTGCTGTTTAATTAACATTATATTTCCTGCCGGCAAATAAGTCAATCGGAGGAGAAAAAAAGAACAACCCTCGTCCGAGGCGTTTGCCTCTTCGAGGATTGTTTAAAGCCGGATATAAATGCGCGGAGAGCTTAGTAATAAAATGTCAGCCGCATTTTATTCCTGCCTGCAATTTCTACGCATTCTCGCCCTTGTATTTTCTGCGTGTAGCCATGCCGCCGCGGATATGCCGCTCGGCCTTATTGATATCAAGCAGCTCGCGCACCTGATGATACAGTGCCGGGCTAACCGTTTTCAGCCTCTCGGTGAGATCCTTGTGTACGGTGCTTTTTGAAATGTTAAATTGCTTTGCGGCGGCTCTGACCGTTGTCTTGTTTTCGATTATGTACTCGGCAAGATCGCAGGCGCGCTCTTCAATATTAGTATACACATGCACCACTCCCCAAACTCACATAGTCAATATATATGACGGGGACGCGGAGCTTATGCAGAGGTCAAACTATACCAAATCGGCCGTGCATTACTGTTTAAAATAACGGAAATGAATTACTTGCCATTAAACTGACGAAATAGTATAATTACTGTGTGTACAGCCGCGCAAGCGGCACGGTGGAGAAATCAAAACTTAGGAGGAACACAATGAAAAAACGCATTATCAGTTTGCTGATGGTGGCGCTGATGCTCGTTTCGCTCGTGCCTATGGGCGCGCTGGCGGCAGGTAATACCACTATAACAAAGCAGCCGTCTGATAAAAGTGCAGCAGTCGGCGAGACGGTTACATTTGAGATCGCTGCCACAAATCCTAACAGCACGGACCTTGAATATCTGTGGTTTGATGCAGATGAGGTCAATTCGGATAAAATCAGTATTGCAGACATTAAAGATGTTCTTGAGAAAGCAAAATTGGGCGAAGGCCAAACGCTGACTCTTACAGCCGAGCGGAATATGAAAATCCGCTGTGCTGTGTACTATACAAAAGTGGTACTCCCAAGAGATCTGACTTTCAGCAACACCGTGACCCTCACAGTCACCGGCGGCACGGTAGACCCCGATCCCGACCCCACGCCAAGCCCCAGTCCGAGCGTTGAGCCGACGCCGACACCCACACCCACACCCACGCCGACTCCGACGCCGAGCACCGATCCCACGGCGTGCGATCACGAAATCAAGCCAGTTGATGCAGCAGAGGCAAACTGCACGGCGAAAGCACATTCGCAGTATTGGCAGTGCAGCAAATGTGGACAGATTTTTGCTGATGCCGAAGGCACGAAAACGGCAAAACTCAAGGATTTTGAAACCGGCAAAAAAGACAAAACCAAGCACACCGATCTTGAGCACTTCCCCTCAAAGGCGGCGACCTGCACCGAAAAGGGCAACATAGAGTATTGGTACTGCTCCGGCTGCGAAAAGTATTACTCCGACGCTGCCGGAACGGTCAAAACAACATGGGCCAAGGTCTCCACGTCGAAAAACGACCATGATTATTACTGGGTGGCCGACGAGGTCGCAGGCGTGCACTATCAGAAGTGCAGAGTTTGCGGCACTACCACGGGCACAAGCTCCCACAGCGGCGGCACGGCCAGCTGCAAGACTCAGGCCAAGTGCGCTAAGTGCGGCGCAAGCTACGGCGAGCTTGACCCCAACACCCATGTGAATTTCGAGCTCAGAAATGAAGTAAAGGCAACCGAAACAACTCAGGGCTACACCGGAGATAAATACTGCAAGGACTGCGGCGCGTTTATTGAAAAAGGCAGCTATTACTCTGCCCAGTGCGCAGGCGGCTGCAATGATATCGAGCTTGTCAAGGGCACGCCAAAGACCTGCACAGAGGACGGCACGATAGATTACTATCGCTGCAAAAAGTGCGGCAATATGTACAAGGATGAGCGCGCAAGCATACTCATCACAAAGGATGACCTCGTCGATAAATGCACCGGCCACGATCTGCACCCCGGCACCGATCTGGTCGGAAGCATAAGCCAGGATAATCTGAAGCTGCTTGCCAAGACCATCGGCCTGAGCACGTGGCAGATCGTCCAGATGATCCGCGACGGCACGTTTGACCTCGATCATATCATCGGAATGATAAAGATCAAGGATATTGACCATTGCAGCGACGATACATATCATTGGCTCGGCTGCCAGCGCTGCGGAAAGACGCTGGAGGATCTCAGAGACGAGCTGAATTCGGCAGGCTTTGAGATAAACGAAAAGTGGTATGAGCTCAGCCGCAAGACCGCCCACACCGGCGGAACTGCCACCTGCACCGTGAAGGCGGTCTGCGACGAATGCGGCGACGCCTACGGTGAACTGGGCGCTCACAGATATGACGCAGTCGTGACCGCACCGACCTGCACGCAGAACGGATATACGAAGCACACCTGCTCGAGCTGCAAGGACAGCTATACTGATAACGAGACCGTGAAAACCGGACATATTATCAAGTACGGCGTGTGCGAAAAGTGCAATATGCGCTTTTCAAATCCGTTTTATGATGTAAACGGCACCGACTGGTTCTACAGCGCCGTTATGTGGGCATACTACAACACGCCGCAGGTAACTAACGGCAAGGATGAAAGCCACTTTGCGCCCAAAGCATCCTGCACACGCGCACAGGTCGTGACATTCCTCTGGCGCGCAGCAGGCAGACCCGCGCCGAGCGGCAGCGTACAGCAGTTTTCGGATGTTCCGAAGACCAATTCCTACGCATACTGCTATGACGCGATCCTCTGGGCGGTTGAAAACGGCATAACCAAGGGCACGGACGCGACGCACTTCTCGCCGAACGCAACCGTTACGCGCGCCCAGTTTGTCACCTTCCTCTGGCGCTATGCCGGCGAGCCTGCGCCCAAGAATATGAGCTGCGGCTTCAACGATGTGGATGCCAACGCATTTTACTACAAAGCGGTGCTCTGGGCCGTTGAAAACGGCGTTACCACCGGCAAAACGGCAACGCAGTTTGCGCCCGGTGCGACCTGCACCCGCTGTGAAGTCGCGGCATTCATGTTCCGCGCGTTCAGCAAGGGGATCACTACAGTAAAATAAAGCACGGTCTAAGGCGCGGATTGCCGCGCCTTTTTAATACATTTGTGTTGAAATATGATGCTTGGGATGTTATTATATTAATGACATTTTGCAGCTAAGGAGTGGGCCGATGAGAAACGAATCGATGAATCTTTCAAAGAACGAAATGATGATGGTCATGCACGATCAGGAGCAGGAGATCGAAAAGCTTAAGTCTCAGGTCGCGGAGCTTCAGGCAAAGCTCGACGGATATGAGATCAAGGTAAGCGAGAGCGGCAATCTTGCCGAGGCTGCCGCGAAGGTCAGCGGCCTTTTTGAAGCGGCGCAGCGCACGGTCGATACATATCTTGAAAACATGAAAAGACGCGATGAACGGGCCGAGGCAGCTTTCGACGACGTTCAGAAGCAGGCCGAGCAGATAATTTCCGAGGCAGAGGACGTTGCGAGCAAGCGACTTGCTGCCGCCGACGCCGAGATCGAAGAAAAGTGGGCGGTCATCGAGAGCCGGCTTCTTGTCATGTACGAGTCGCATAAGGGCCTCAAGGAGCTTGTCGAGTCCGGCATCTTCACCATCCCGGGGAAGGAATAAAACGCCGCAAACCATTGATAAACAAAGAAAATCCCGAAGTTTCAACGACTTCGGGATTTTGCTATGTTTGGAGCGGATGACGGGAATCGAACCCGCTTGTTACGGCATAAAAATATTGAAAAATCAATGACTTTTCAATTAGTGTCGTAAAATTTGACGTAAATTATTGATTATAAAACGCTTTCATCTTTTCTATATCTGCGTTTTTATCTTTTTCGGCCAGCTTAATGTATATTCGATGAACCGTGCCGAGATCCGCCCATCCTCCCATGGCCATTGTTTGTCTCTCAGACCAGCCGAGGTGGTAGGCGAGGGAGGCAAAACTGCGGCGCAGCCCATGCATGCCGACCCTCGGAAGGCCGGCAGAAACGCATGCACGGTTTACATGTGTTCGCAGGGTGTCCGGGGCGCATTTGATAAACGGCTCGACATCTCTTTTATCGCAATCAGTGAGCAACTCGAAAAGCCGAGGTATCACGATGTTAACGTCGCGCTTTGATGATGTGTTTTTGTTTTCCTTTTTCGTGACAAGCTTATAATCTTTGTCATATACGACGCTGCCGGAAACGTGGATAATATCATTCTCAATGTGTCTTGGCGTGAGTGCGAGCACCTCGGAACGCCGCAATGAGTGCAGCGCGAAAAGTGCAGCAAGCTCGAACTCATCACCACGTACGGCATCGAGAAATATCTTTATCTGTTCGTAGTCGAGCCATGGCATATCCGACTGCACTACTTGCGGCAAAGACGAAACCGCAGAAGTATCGATCTTGTTTTTGTCTAAAACACTTTTGACGAGTCCCCATTCGTTTTGCAGTGTTTTAGCGGATATCCCTCGTCCGGCCTCCGCGTTCACAACAGACTGCCAGTTGCGGACGGAAAAAATATCGGTGTCCATCACAGGCGCAAAAGCATTGTTTTTTATGGTGATATACCCTCGAACAGTGGCCGGAGACAAAGCGTTATCGCGATCTCCAATGTAATTATCTATTGCAGCTCGCAATGTTAATGCCGGCTGCTTTTTCTTCGCATCGATAAACCCGGCTCTTATAGCAATCGCTTTGGCTTTTACTTCGGCTTCGGTGTCCTCAATGACGGTTACACCCTCGCGCCGGAGGTCAACATACCACCTCTGTCCACGCTTTCGCGGCGTGGGTATTTTTATTTCGTTTTTCTTCTTGCGCTCCCGGACAAGGCGCTCACCACAATAGCCACAGAAAGTAAAATGCAGCTCATCGGGCAGCTCAGCATTACAATTACGGCACTTCATCGTTGTTTAACAGCTCCTATGCCAGTGACCTTTACTTGCTTGTATAAACTTTTCAGCTCAGTGATAGGAAAATCTACGCCAAAACGGAATTTCAGCTGCCTCCGAGCTACGCCCCAGCCCCACTTATATTCATCGACATAGCGGTGCAAGGCACGGCAAATATCCTCACGGTTATGCATGGACTTCTGAGGCCTCGCGCAACAAGAGAGACTCACGGTACTGCTCGGCAGGGGGTATTTCGACAAATTCGACAGACTTGTCAAAATTATCCCTTACAACTTGTTTGATTTCTTCCAACGAAACGTTAAAAAACTCTCTTCGCTGATTTACAAAGTTTAGTTTTTTGTCCGCAAAGGCATTATGTAGCGCAGCTTCCAGCTTAGGCGCATCATCAGAGAAAATCATTGCGTGAACGTCAAATTTGAATGGGACAGATGCATCACCGAGTTCGTCGATTCTGTCCATCGGGTCAAGCCGCCGCGTCATGCCGATTTTGTAAACGTTTTCGCCGAAAGCGCCGATATTAGAAATTATATAGACATAGCCGGCACGCTGGTTTGCTTCACGGTACTCAACATCACCAAAGGCAGCGTCGATTTTCTCAAGCTGCTTTTCAATTTGAGCCTTGCGTTCACGAACGGCGTCAGCCTCGTCGTCGCTTGCTGCCGCAAGCTGCTCGTTGATTTTAGAGAGCGCGTTTTCATAGTGGCTTTGCTCTTTCTCGAGTTTTCGCCGCTCGTTTTCAAGCTCTTTGGCCAGCTTTGCCGCCTCACGCATTTCTGCTCGCGCCTCGCGCTGTTCTTCTTTTTCCTGCTGCTTTTTCTGCTGCCACTCAAACGCGAGATGAAGCTCATCAATCTTCATGCGATAATATCCGGCAGTTATTCCTATTCCCATGATCTGGCCGAGCTTAGATATTGCATCGCGCGATGCGGTTATGCGCTTTTCGCTTGACTCAATATTGTTATAACGGACATGCTCTACAATGTCATCGCACTCGGCATTGAAAGCGCGCAAGAGCAGCTTTTGAATATCTGCGACCATCTTACGCCCTTTTGTCTGGCTGCCGTCGATAGACCATGTAGTGTTGCCCGTGACTGCCATACCATCCTTGACAGCATCTTTTTGCCTCGCACGGATCTCCAAAAGCCGCGCTTTATAATCATCGGCTCGCGCAAATTCAAAGTGCGGTGTGTATAAGCCGAAGCTTTGAAGCAAAGCGGCCTCTTCGGTTTCAATCAGCTCATTCTTTACTTCCTCCAACCGCTTTTCCGTGCTAAGAAGCTCACTCTTTGCCTCTTCATTCTTAGCACGAATTTTAAGTGCTTCGGATTTTGCGTCAACAAGATCGCCCTGCTCGGTTGATAGCTGAGCTCGCAGCAGAGAATTTTCGTGCCTCAGATACACAACATCGTCATTTCGCGAGTAGTGCTCAACAATAGGTTTCACAGGAGGCTCGGGCTCATAGTAATAGCCTTCGTTTTGAGTTGTTATTTGAGTGGGTTCAACGGTTTCTATTGCGGTGTCGGTTGTATTTGCTGTTGGCATAGATTTAGATTCGTTGCCTGACTGCTTCGCTTTCTTTGCTGCTTTTTCCGACTCGGTCGGCTTAAAAAACAATATAGCGATAATAATGCACACGACACTGACAACTACGGTGGAAAACTTCACAGGCGGAGAAAACAGTGCACTTAAAGCAGAGACTGCAAACATTATTCCCAAAAAGTTTTTAAATCCTCTCGACATTATATCTATCCTCCCTACAAATTTTAACTTACCACATCATTTTATCACCCTGCAATTCCCAACGCAATTATGACAATTTATAATAATTCAGGTCAAAAATGCACATAATACACAAAAATTAGTATGCATGTTCTGATTTCAGAATTTTTTCGCACAAGAATGTGATTGGGTGGTAATATGGGCGACACAGGAAAGTGCAGCGTAAAGCACTACAGGACATACGCAGGAATCAGCCAGCGCGCGCTTGCGCAGATGGCCGGGACATCGGCGAGCACCATATGCGAAATTGAATCGGGTAAACGGTTGCCGAATGTCGCGCTTGCCATCAGGATAAGCCGTGCGCTGGGAAGAACGGTAGAAGAATTATGGGAAGCTGATTAAAAAGGGAGAATGATATGGAAACAAAAGAGGTAATGGAGAAAAAAGTGTTACTTACGGAAATAATCTGCCTGCTCGAAGAAAAGACGGTAAAAGATCTGCGCTTTGTGTATCATCTGCTGCTGCGCATGGCATAGCTGAGCGACGCCTATGGGGTGAGTCCCTCGCCGCTTTTTGCCATATGCGCATAAAATACGCATAAATTTTGCTGAAACCTATTGACAAATACGCATTGAATGCGTATAATAATAACTGTAAGGAGGGCAGCCGATGAAAACAAAAGACCTTATCGAGCTTTTAGAGCGAAACGGCTGGAAGTTCAAACGGCACGGCGCAAACCACGACATATACGTAAAAGACGGACAAAGGGAAAGCGTCGTAAGGCACAGAGAAACCGACGAAGAGTTAGCAAAAGCCATCATCAAGCGGCGTGGGCTGAAATAAGCCCACCGCCCTTGGTGATAATAGAATACATCAGCGCATTTCAAGGAGGTAATCAAAATGAAAAACGCGTATCCTATCTTTATGACGCAAGGAAAAGAGTTCATCGTGGTATTTGTCCCCGATTTCAATATCAATACGCAGGGCAAGGATATTCCGGACGCAATCGAGATGGCGCGCGACGCGATCGGGCTTATGGGAATTGATATGCAGGACGACGGCGAAGCGCTGCCTGAAGCGTCGAGCATTGCAAACGCACAAGCCGAAGCGCCGGACGGCGCGATCGTTTCGCTGGTTGACGTTGATTTCGCGGAGTATCGCAGGAAGAACGATATGCGAGTTGTGAAGAAGAACTGCACAATTCCGTCGTGGCTTAACTTTGAAGCGGAGCGGGCCGGCGTGAATTTCTCTGCCGTCCTGCAAGCGGCACTCAAAAACGAATTGCATATCACAAGCAGATAACCAGAGAAAGACGAAGGGCGGCATTTCTGCCGCCCTTTTTCAGTGCCGAAAAAAACGACCCCACCATGGTACGCATCAAAGAGAGGCGCGGTGGAGCCTTTATCATGAAATCATTGTATAACAATGCTCGAAATAATGCAACCGCAATATGCGCTATTCCGCATACGGAGTTGATAAAGAGTTAAATTCAATTCTTTCGTTCACCAGGCCGTACAAGATACTGTGCGACTTCGCGCTTGATTCTTTCTAATTCTTCGCGTGAAATAGAAGGCTTATCCTGCATGGCTTTTTCATCTGTGATTTTTACACGATAAACATAGTTCTGAGCCGTTGCCGACATAGTATCATCTCCTTCCTGTACAGTGCTATAGTTATTCGTAATAGATTTACCCGTCAGCGGTTCGAATCAAATTGCTTGCAGGCCTTTTCGAGTTTTTTAAAGTCGCAGCTGATTGACGCAAGAAATTTGTTTTTTCCGTTGACAACATCATAGTATGTCCGTGCTGCTTTGCCGAAAATTTCGCTTTTGTTTCGATTGCAAAAGTATGCTTGTTTTTGCAACAGGGCTGAATAGTCTGCATCCGGTTCTTCAGCTATATCAAAGGTTATCAGAACATCATCGCGCACAGGAATCATATTGTTAAATCCCAGCAACCCCAAACGACCGTCGTCCATCTTCAAAATATGAGTGCCAGGTTTGATTTTCTTATGGTGCGGCTTCGGCGACTCCATAGGTACAAAGTACTTAAATTCCCCCACATGGAGAACAACGCCGACATATGGCCGCGAAGTTTGCTTGTTAAACTGAACGCGAGAATCACGACTATGTAAAAACGCAATATAATGGTCGGTAACTCTGTAGATCCTTAGTGCATTCATATCTTCTCCAGTTATGAAATCGGCGAGACAGGAAAGCCTATCTCGCCTTTTTCGCTCCCTACTTACGGTAAGGGCTCACCGCTTTTTTCAGTCCTGACTTTCGGCTCAGGTTATCCGCTTTTTTCAGTCCCTACTTAAGGCAAGGGTTTTCCTCTTTGGGGCAAGACGAGGAACATAAAGTTCTTAGTCATTGCGCAAGCATTGCTGCTTGCATTTTTATTATATGCCACTGAATGCTGAAAATCAACACATTTGCGCAATTTTTTGCAGTTTAATATTAACAACCAGACAAACAAAGAGACAGACCGATCAAAGGTCTGTCTCTTTGTTATTTTCATCGGCTTCGGCGGCGACGCTGTTATAGATATTCTCAAGCACCTGCCATTCGCTGCCGTCGGGGTCGAAGCGCAGCAGGGCGGTTATAAGCCTTGAGCGGAAGCTTTCGGGGCTGTCCTTCATAAGCGAGCCGAGCAGATCGCCCATTTCCTCCTCGCGCGTCCTGACCTCATACGGCTCGCCGACGCCCGTGCGCAGCCATGTTTCACTGACGCCAAACTCCCGGCAGATGTCGGCAATCGTGCGGTCACTGGGCAGCTTTGCTCCTGAGCAGAGTTGACTAAGGTACGGCTGAGATATGTTTATCTTTTCAGCAAACTTAGTTTTTGTATTGCCAGACATTGCGACAACGTTTGAAATGCGTTCATTGAGTTCACTCATCAAATCACCTCCTTGAGACCATTATAACCACGCGTTAGAAAAAGTCAAGAAAATTTATTGCCCAGCAATAAAAATGTGTTGACAAAGTAGCTAAGCAATGATAGTATATAGCCAAGCAATAAGCCAACACAACGAGGCAATGAAAGGAGGTGAGCGGGATGAGCGAGAAGAAATTATGCCGGAGCGTGTTCGCTGTCCGGCGTGAGTGGGACAAGGACGCCACACGAGATGAAACCTTTAAGCACTTCGGCTACGAGAATGTGCATGCGCCAAAACACGGCACAGGCTGTTGGGCGAACGACGGCGAGACTATCCCACGCAATATACAGGAGCTGCCCGAGGCGCTGGAGCTGATCGTTGAGCCAAATGAAAAGGTCCGGCTCATATTCGACTACGACCCGAACTTTCCGAGAGCACTGTTTCAATGCGTGCGCTGGCCGGCGGATGAGAAGCAGATCACAGAATCGGAGTATACGAGCACCCCGGAGGGATGAGCTTGGATAGGGATGGCTCATCATCGGCTTTCAAAAACACGTCCATCGCCTCAAGCCCCGTTGAACCCAAGACCCTATCGGTCATGAACGCAAGGCTGTCAATTTGTTTGTATACAGCTTCTCTCTCGGCAGGCGTAAGACCGCGCAAGTCAACTCTGTATTTTTTCATGCCGTTACCTCCGTTCCGGCTCATCGGAGCGGCCGACGAGGTAATCGAGAGAAACGTCGAAGAAATCGGCCAGGGCGATAAGGACAGTCACAGCAGGGATTACTTTTCCGTATTCGTATGACTGGTATACACGCTCGGCAACCCCGGCAATTTCGGCCGCGCGTTTCTGTGTTACCTTATACTGCTTGCGGAAGCGCTTTAAAGCGTCAGACAGGTTCATGGTAATACCTCCAAAAACATAATGACAAAAAGGTATTGACACGATAAATATAGCGTGATATATTACAAATACACGATAAATATATCGTGAAAATACAGAAAGAGAGGAGAACTTGAATATGGAACTGAGAGCGGCCCGCGAGAAGTCCGGCAAGACACAGGCGCAGGTCGCAAAGGAAGTGGGAATTGCTGAACGGCTTTACCAGTCATACGAATATGACCGGAACGAGCCGGGAGTGCGGACGGCGATCCGCATAGCAAGAGCTGTTGACAGCAGCGTTGAAGAGTTGTTCGGGCGGTAACCCCGGACGGCTCAGGCAAAGAATAACACAAACACCAAACCGACGCAAGAGAAAAGGAGGTGAGCGGGATGAACCGAAAGATTGAATGGATCATCAACCAAAACTGGGACGAGCAGACAGAACCATTGATAAAGCTGAGATACGCCGATGCTGCTCCGGTCAAGCGAACGCCGATGAACCGGCTTGACTTAATAACCTTTCTTGATGAGCTTATCAGGATCGACACCCTGAGACCTAAGGTGCTGCGAGATCTTCTTCTTAAGCGCGTTGCAAAAAATGTTGTTTTCAATCAGCTCGTTTCTGGTGTTGCCGCCATAATCCCTTGAATCAAGCATTTCGATGTTTTCGGCAATGTGGTTATAAACGATGACATACAAGACAATCAATTCATTAACAGTAAAATCTTCCGGCTTCAATGTAATCACCTCCCTTCGGGGAGAGTGTAACACAAAAGCCAAGACATGACAATGAAAGGAGGTGAGCGGGATGAACAATTACCATCTTAGAATAGAAGTTACAGAGGGAAAGATGAAGGAGATATTTAACCGCCTTACTGAAGCTCAGGAGACAATACGAGATTGCCTCTGGGAGCTGGAGAGCCTCGGCGTTTTGAAGATAGAAAAAGAGGCCACCGGCGGCAACCAGTGACCTCTTGCCGGGCTAATCGGTCCGCCGTAAAATTTAAAGTTTTTAACGGACTCACGCAGACGTCCAGTGTCGATATTCAAAAGAGTCCCTCCTTTCCTGTGATTTTTCGGTGGTGGCCGAATAATTCCATCATATCACAGGAAATGAGGGGAGAGAAAGGAGAAAACCAATGAGTGAAAAAGAAAAAAGCATGATAGAGAAAATAGCCAAGCTCCCCCCGGAGCTTCAGGACAAATTTGCAGACAAGCTCGACGGCGCCGCAATGGCGCTGGACGTGCTGGAAAAGAGGACAGCCAATGCCGAAAACAAGGTTTGATAAGATCGCTCGCGATCCGCTGAAAGAGCTTGTGCTCGGACGCAAGGCGGCGGTCAGAATAAGCGAGGTCAATCTCGCGAAGAAGATGGGCATAAGCACCGGGCGGCTGAGAACGATGTTCTCCGGCCCGTCGGATTCATGGAAAATCGGAGAAGTCAAAGCCCTGTCACGGGCGCTTGATATGCCGATAGACGAATTCCGGACTCTGATAGCGAGGTGACGGCATGGGGCGATGGCCGAGGCAGCTTGTGGGCCGGTGGCACGGCACCCGATGTGTTATATGCAGGATCGGCATTGAAGGCAATCTTGCCGAGATTGAATACAAGGGAATTACTAAGCTTGTTCCGATGGAGGATATTGAAATTGAGGAGGAAGAGAAATGAACATAGGCATTTTTGTTTGGATATGCGCGGCGATACTGGCGATAATCTACGGCATTTATCGCGGACTTGAGATATTCGCCGACGCAGCGGAGCGGGAATGCGCGAAAAGGAGACGGCAGTGAGGGACAGATACACGGTGATGATCACGCTGCTGTGCACAGCCTGCCTTGCGCTGCTGATACTTATAGCCTTTGCGCTGAGCAAGCCGGAGGAAGAGCAGCACATTCCTGCGTCGGAGATGAACGCCGAAGGGCTGTGCACGGTTACGGTGAAGCACATGTCGCAGCCGACGGAGGCAGAGATATTGGCTATGGCACAGGCAATGAGCGGCGAATGCTATGAAAATGAATACGGCGATATGCTTAAAGTGGGCATGGCTATATGCAACCGCGTAGATTATTCAGGCGGTATGTACAGCTTTCCGGACACGATACAGGGCGTTTGCGCTCAGCCGGGGCAGATATACGGGTATGATCCGAGCAGACGGCCGAAGGAAATTTACATGCAGGCCGCGAGAGAGGTTTTATCCAACTGGTACGGCATCAAAAACGGCGAGGCCAGACCGTGGGAGCCGGGGATCAAGTTCTGGTCCGGCTTCGGCGGAACGAAAAATACATTCAGGGAGGACTACCAATGAAGATAATCATATGCATAGCGGTCGTTGCGATAGCCTTCGCCCTCGGCTGGAACGCCAAGGCGCTGCACACGCTGCACGCCATAGACAGGGCGCTGGACATGCTGGACAAGTCCATAACGGAAAAAGAAGAGCTGAGCGAGACCGAATTTTTCTATGTACACGGCATGCTGCGCACTATAGATCTGCTGCAGGAGAGAAAATGACATGGAAAGAACACTGTATTTATGCTTTGCATGCGCCGCAGATATGACCCAGGGCTATGACCTCGAAGAGCTGCCGGGGCAGCTGAAGAACGCAAGGTGCGAAAAATGCGCCCGGAAAGCATGGGGCGCAACATACCGCATAAGGGCAAAAAATAACCGCGGCACCACCGACCAAAGCCGTGCCACGGTTAAATAAACACAATCCATGAGGATCCGTTAACTCAAGAATAACACGGATCCTCCGGAAAAACAATAGGAGGAATTATGAACAAGTACATTCAAGAGGCGCTTTTGGACTATGATAGCGCAAAAAGGGAGCTTGAGAAATTCACGAAGGAGAACACGGACTTCGAGCTTGCCATCGACGACGGCGGTTATCCGCTTACGTTCACCTTCACGCCGAGCGTGGACTCGGCGCAGGAGAGCATGTTCGAGCCGGACGAAAACGGCGCTGTCGGCTCTCTGCGCGTTATCTGCTCCAGCGCCGGAGCGGGCGTTGACCTGGGGCTAAAATGCCACATTCAGGCCGAGGTATTGAAAAAGCTGCTATCGCGCTGTCAGGTCTGCGCCGAGGCGAGCCTTCATGCATACAAGGCCGGGAGGTGCGGGAGCTATGAGTGAATGGACAGCTAAAGCAGCCGCCCGGCTTGAGGACGAATGCAAGAGCGGCAAGTTCGATAAGTACGGCAGCGCCATGAAGGAGGCTGTACAAAAGGCGCTTTTGGATTTCTGCCGGCAGGACGATGAATTTGCACAGGCGGTCGTGCAGGGCGGAAGCTTCACCGACTGCATGACGGCCGTCGGCAAAAAAGTCAAAAACGGCAGCATATCCGATCTCGATGCGTACTCCGCGGCAGTCGGCTTTTACTTCCCCGGAGCAAGGATCAGCTTTGAGATGCGCATTGAGCTGTGCGAGCATGACGGGGATGAGATATCAAGGGACAGTCTGCTGGTAGATCTGTCGGTATTTCTGTGAGGCGCGGCATGAGCGGTTATGAAGCTATCTGCACCCAAGCGCCGCCGGCGCTCGAGGACTTCCCGAGCATTGAGGATACCGGAGCGGTTATCCGGCAGGTCAACCGGCTGTTTGATCCCTATGTTTTCTTCGAGCGGCACAAGGACAGCATCGAGCTCTGGTGTTCATGCTGCTTAAGGCACGGAGAGATTGACATACTGCCGCGCACAGTGACGACGGTCGAATATGAGCTTTTATACAACAAGCACAACATGCATGTTACCTGCCCGTACTGCGGGGCAAGGGCAACATACAAGAACGCCAGAAAGCTCGGCAAGAAAACCAGGCTGCCGCAGTACCTGCCTGTGGTCATGCTGGCAGAGAAGGACGGCGACCTTTACGCAAGAGCATACTGGACGCGCAAAACCTATGCCACACTCGACGGCGCACCGGAGTTTTACCTCGTCGAGGGCTATCACTTCACGCCGGGCAGGGCCACGATATACGCGCAAAGCTACAGCGGGTTCGAGCCGCACAGCGTCAGCGAAAGCTACGATCCGGTGCACAGGGTAGTGACCGAGCCGTTCACGGAGGGCAGCTACTACTGGTTCAGATACAAGCCCTATGTCGTTCTCGGCCTTGACGCTATCGGAAAAAGCGCATTCAGATACTGCGGCTATGAGAGCTTTGAGCGCGGCATCGATGCGGTGTGGGGGCTGGAAACAGTCCGCACACGATACGACATGATGAAGTTTCTCGCGGCAGCGAGCATCTATCCCCGGCAGATAGAAATGCTGCTTAAAACAAACTGCGGCGAGCTGGTTGACGACCTCGTCCGCGGCCGGAAGAAAAACAGGGACATATTCGACTGGTCAAGGGACAACTATCTTGACGCCTTCGGCCTTTCAAAAACGGAAATGCGCGCATGGCGCGAGTCCGGCGCTGAGCTGGAGGCCATTGCGTGGTACAGGAAATTGCGCCGTGCGGGACTATCCGAGAGCTTTGAGACGATTAAATACTTGGATGAGATGTGCCAGTACACATTCCCGATGCAGGATTTTGTCCGGCTGTGCTGCCGGGCAAGGGTAAAGCCCGCAAGGCTTGCCGCTTACCTTTCGCAGGGGCAGAAAGCCATTCCCGAAAATGAGATACAGACCTATAAGGACTATCTCGACATGGCCAAGGCTCTCGGCTGGGATATGAAGAATGACACTGTCAAGCTGCCGAAGAACCTGCACCGCCGACATGACGAGGCGGTGATCGAGATCAATATCAAGCTTGCCAATGAGGGCATCAAGCTTGCCGACGACAGCATAATAAAACGCCGTGCCAAGTACAACTTTGAGATGGGCGATTATCTGATACGCTGTGCAGTCAGCGCAAACGAGATCATCCGCGAGGGCAAGACCCTGCAGCACTGCGTGGGCGGTTATGCCCAGCGGCACATGTCCGGCGCTTTGACGATCTGCTTTCTACGGCGCAGGGATGCGCCGCACAAGAGCCTTTACACGATAGAAATGCAAGGCAACAGGCTCATGCAGATACACGGCTTTAAGAACGACCGCAACGCCGCAAATCCACGCACTACCATGGCGTGGATGATAAAGCCCTGGCTTGACTGGATAGCCAAGGGCAGCAAGCGCGACAAGGACGGCAAGCCCAGACTGCCGAAAAAGAAGGAGGCAAAAACAGCATGAACGATATACAGACCCAACGGACGCCGGATATTATCGGGGCGGAGATACGCGGCCTTACTCAGCAGGCCAAAACAATGACCCTGTGGTTCGGCATAGAGATCGGCCGGAGGCTCACGGAGGCAAAGGAAATGTTAGAGCACGGGCAGTGGCTTGCGTACCTGAAGGAGCAGACGGAGTTTTCACAGCCCTCGGCCTCGCGCCTTATGCGGCTTTACGATGAGTACGGAGCCAAGCAAACGAGCCTTTTCGGGGCTGAATTAAACTATTCAACGTTGAATAATTTGAGCATTTCCAATGCCTTGAGGCTGCTCGCCGTGCCGGAGGACGAGCGCGAGGAGTTCGCCGCAGAGCACGATGTTGAGCACATGTCGGCCAGGGAGCTTGACGAGCTTATCAAGCAGCGCGACGAGGCCGAGCAGCGAGCGGCAAGGGCCGAGGAGCAGGTGCAGCAGGCCGCCGACGGAGCGGCGAAGGCCGACGAGCAGTATCAGAAGGCAAAGCAGGAGCTGCATCTTTTGCGGGAGAAGCTCGGCAACGCCGAGGCGCAGAAGGCCGCGGCAGAGAAGGAGCTCTCCGAGCTGAGAGAGCGTCCGGTGGAGGTGGCCGTCGAGGTCGACGAAAAGGCGGTCGCGGAGGCTGTCACTCTCGCACGAGCCAAGAACGACGCCGAGTGGGCCGAGAAGATGACTAAGGTCAAAAACGAGCTTTCCAAGGCAGGGTTCAAGGCCGAGAAGCTCAAGGCAAAAATAAAGAAGGCGGAAGAAAGGGCCGAGGAAAAGGCCGCCGAGCTTGAGAGGTTAAAGAAGTCTCAGACGCTTAATGACCCGAACACGGCAGTTTTCAAGCAGATATTCGAGCAGGTGCAGGAGGATTTCAACAAGCTGCACGGCAGTCTTTTGAAGGTCAGGGCATCCGATCCCGACACGGCGCAGAAGCTCACCGCGGCGGTACGCGCCTTGGTTGACAAGATGCAGGGGGCGCTCAATGGGTAGCTGCGCCGGCTGCGAATACTTAGGCTTTGAGCGCTTTCGGAGCGGGCACACGGCGGCACGGTGCTTTGCGCCGCTGGCGCCGCCCTGGGGCAACGGCCGCGTGATCGGAAACCCCACGCCGAGACTGCTGCCCGAAAAAATCGAGCGCCCGAAGTGGTGCGAGAAGGAGGACCGAGAATGAAAAGCAATATAAAACCTTTATTTTATATGAAGTGCTGGCTTGAGATGAAAATCTTTCTTACAGAAGCCGTGCGCGACGATGCGGAAGGATATCCGTACGTCCGGGATGTGCTTAAGCTTATGCGCTCCATAGAGCGGAAACACGAGGGCTGAAACAATGATAAAGAATTATACAACGAAAGTTGATGTTTACACGTCCATCGGCGAAATTCAAGCCGCGCTCGCACGCTCCGGCGCTTCAAAGATCATGATCGAATACGATACCGGCAAAGCTGTTGCTATTTCGTTTTGCATCAACACGGCAACAGGCTTGCGCGGTTTTACCCTGCCGGCACCTGCAGAAGGCACTTTGCGCGTATTTAAAAAGCAAGGCATTAAGTGCGACCCCAAACAGGCCGAGCGCGTTGCATGGCGCAATGTCCGGGATTGGGTACTTGCGCAAATGGCACTGGTGGAGAGCTGTGACGCGGCGGTGGACGAAGTGTTCCTGCCGTACATGACTGACAACTCCGGCAAAACCCTGTATCAGATGTATTCGGCCGGTCGGCTTCTGCCGGCGGTGCACTAACAGGGGGCTGACAATGGCTGATATCATTCACAAGCCTACAAAAAGCGAATTCAAGCGCATGGCGGTACAGCTGGGCTATGCCCGCCTGCGCGAGCTGGCCGAGGCAGACAGAGACGGGCGCGTAGTGGTGCTGCCGTGCAAGGTAGGTGACACGTTATTCAGAGTGTTCGCCGGAGAAATCTTAGAGCACGAAGTCGGAAACATGAGATACCTCGCAATACAGGGACGGTGGGACATTGATACAACCCCGTTCTGCTCATACGTGGAAAGTTCCATAGGGAAAACGATTTTTTTGACCCGCGAGGAAGCGGAAAAAGCATTGGGGGCAAGGAAAGATGGCGACAAAACTGACCTGTGACCGCTGCGGCGCGGAGATAAACCCAATGAGCTCCGCGACCCGCGCAGTAATGAGGCGGCATAAAATGAACGGAAACGAGACCGACTACGAGCTGTGCGTTTCGTGCGCACACAAGCTGCGTGCGTGGCTTAGTGGAAAGGAGAACGACAATGGCTGAATACATAGACAGAGAAGCGGCGCTTGCGCTGGTTCGACCGGACGACCCGATTGACGAACGATATGCCGTTACGGTCGCAACAGCCAAAAGGCTTATCCGACACGCCTTGCCCGCTGCGCCCGCCGCTGATGTCGCGCCGGTGGTGCGCTGCAAGGACTGCAAGTACAGCCAAGAGGATATTGATGGGTTAACTTGTGTATATGGCCACTGTGTAGATTGCACTGTACCGGAGGACTTCTATTGCAAGTACGGAGGAAGGGAAGAAGAATGAAGATCTACATAGCCGGAAAGATCACCGGTGAGCCCAATTACAAAGAGAAATTCGATATCGCCGCGACGAGCCTTGAGGCGCAGGGACATATCGTATTAAATCCTGCTGAGCTGCCGGAGGGCATGCTCCCGGCAGACTATATGCGCATCTGCTTCGCAATGATAGATACGGCCGACGCGATCTACCTGCTTAAGGGCTGGTATAGCAGCTCCGGCGCTTCTATCGAGCGGAACTACGCAATGTATACCGGCAAATCAATACTTACCGAAGGAGAATAGAAATGAAAAAGCTTATTGAAAAACTGCGCCTTTGGCTTATAAGCAGGCTCAACGCTGTACCGATGGATGAATTCTCGCAGATATTCAGAGAAGGTGTTCATGCCAATGAAATGCTCGCCGCCGAGCGCGCCGAGAGCCAGCGGATCATAGCCCGATTCCAATGCGCTATACGCGAGATATGCCGCCGCAGCGCAACTACATATTACGGCTGGTGCTGCGACGTATGCTGCATGCACGGCGAAAGCTGCAGGGGCGACAGCTGGTGCAGAAAGTTCTGGCCGGGGAAGGTAAAGGACGATGTCTGAATATTTCAACTGCCTTTACTGCGGCAAGCCCGCGGTCAGAAATTCCTCGCGGCAGATATACTGCCCGCGCTGCCGCGCCGAGCGGGAGCGCGAGTATAAGCGCGAGACTGCACGAAAAAAGCGGGAAGAGCGTCAAAGAGCCGCGACTCCACTCGACGCGCCGATGATCCGATGCGAGGCCTGCGGCGGCCTGACTCCGGGAGGGCGCAACCGCAAATACTGCCCGGCATGCGCGAAGAAGCGCGCCAGGGAGAGAATGGAGGCGGCCAATGCCGGACGGTACAGATACACGCCGAACAAGAAGCCGCAGGCAGAGGAGGCAAAGCGGCACTATACGCGGCCGCGCCGCACGGGGCTGCTGTTCGATCTCGGCGGCAAGGAGCTTTCCGAGGTGGCGCTGGAGGCCAAGACGCTGGGCATGTCATACGGGGAATACACCTCGGCTTGCTTCGGAGGCACGATAGAAAAGAAGCTGGCCATGCAGGGCATCAGCCGCGAGGAAGCGGGCAAGATGATCGCAAACGCCAAACGCAAAAGAACTCTCGCCAAAAAGAAAAAAGCAAGCTAAGCGTAATGCTTAGCTTGCCGGTTGAGATATGCGCAGAGGTTTACTGCACATATCTGAGCCGAAAAGGCTTATATATCCCACTCTGCCGCTTTCCGCCGAGCGGCAGGGCACACAAAATACACTGGCGGACGCTGCCGGAGGGAAAATCACCTCTCTTGATCTTTGCCTCTCTTCCTTCCCATATATTTTGCTTCCTATTACCTTAACCACCGCACCCTCCGGCAGCGTTTCTACATTATATATAAACGCGCGCACGCGTTTCTTTTGAGACTTTTAGATGTCTAACATTACGCCGGAGAACAAGAAATGAGGACTAAAGTGAAATATTACATCGTATCAGGGCACACCGTCGAGACTGTGATAAGCAGGATCGACATCAATGCGCGATATCAGAAACCTCGCCGCAAGCGTATCGCCGGGAAATCCACCGAGAAGAAGATCAAAGCAAACGAGATAGCACAGCAGCGCAGTCTTGCCAGGACGATAAACTGCAACTTCGGCACCGGCGATATGTGGACAACTCTCAAATTCGATAATATCCGTCTTCCGTCGTCCAGGGATGAAGCCGAGAAAATCGCCGAGAAAATCGTCAAAAAGCTCCGCGCTCGTTTTAAAACAAAACACGGCTATAACCCCAAGTACATCTACACGGTATCGGACGTTGACGCACGCACTGGCAAACCTACACGTCTGCATATCCACATTCTCATGAATCGCCTTGCTTATGATGACCTCGCGGCACTGTGGCCGCAGGATCAGATCAGCTATGAAATACTGGATAGCCGCGCGGATCATACAGCTCTCGCCCGGTATATCTACGCAAACGGTGATAGTCGCCCCCACAAAAAGCACTGGCATTCTTCCCGTGGACTGGCTAAGCCGATATACACCGAGCCCGAGCCGGCCGCCGAAGACGAGATCGCGCCGCTGAAAGATGCAGTCACGAAAGACTATGTTCTCAACTACGACGATGAATACGGCCTCATGTCGGCTTATCGCCGCGAAGTGGTTAAGACCCCGCTGCGCGTTGCAGGCGGTCACATTGTGCTGCCCGAAAAGGCCAAGCGTCGGAAGGCAGGGAAAGTTGAGTGACAACTAACACATCATCCCGAAGAAATGATCGTGCTGCCCTGAAGGCGTATCTGCAGCAATATCATTTAGCCCTGCGGCAAAAAGACATTCTCGATAACCGTCGTGATCAGCTTAACGTCAAACTTGCTTCGGCCACCGACATTGACGCACGCATTAAGCAGCAGCAAGAACACTTAGCCCGCATACTATCCGACATCATGGACGTAATCGATATCTTACAGCCAAACTCGCTCGGCCGCACGGTAATCGAGATGCGGCACATCGATTGCATGTCATGGACAAAGATCGCGGACAGCCTGTATATGTCCAGGTCGAATGCGTTCAACTGCTACGAATCAGCCCTTGACGACCTGTTAAATCACAAGTCCGTGAATGAAAAAATCAAAAAAATCTCGCGCAAAAATCCCCGAAAGCATTGATACACAAAGGAAAAACAATGTTTCAAAAGTCTGGACTCCACTGGACTTTTTATTTGCTACACTGGTATTAGGAAAGCAAACAGGGGTTTGACCTCCGAAATACAAACGAGGACCCCCGTCCGCAAGGCCGGCGGTCCTTTGCTTTCCCCTCCCCCTGCTTAGGTACTCCCGGAGGGCACCCTAGGTGCGGGTCCGAAAGAAGGCGCGGGATTTTTTCGCAAAAACGAGACAAAAAAGCGCCGTGTTACGTTACGGATTTGAAAAAGTCCGCAAAATTTATACCCCCAAAGGGGTATAACGCATTCCGGCAGCCTGCTGAAAAGGCGAAATGCCCAGCAAAGAACGAAGCGAAACCGGGCAAGCGCGAGAAAGGAGGCTCTGCCGGTGGCAAAAAAAGAAAAATCAAGCAAGCCGGCCGTGCTTTCAGGTACCGTCCCCGAGTGGGCGAGCACTTCGGTCATCGCACAGCTGCTCGGCAAGACCGTGCGCAGGGTGCAGCAGCTGACGCAGGAGGGCGTTTTAGAAACGGAGATCCCTCCGGGCGGCGGCACAAGAAAGTATCGCACATGCGAAACGATCCAGCGATATGTTTCTTATGTCGAAGAAAAAGCGCACGAGACTGGCGAAAACAGTCGAGCGACCGAGTTGACGCTTAAAAAGCTTGAGGCCGAGGTCGAGCTGAAGGAAAGCCAGGGGCAACTGCACCGCCTGAAAACCGCGATAGCCGAAGGCAGATATCTTCCGGCCGAGCAGGTGACCGAGGAAATGACGGAGTTTTTGACGACCTTCAAAAAATTTGCGCTGAACATTCCGCCGCGCATGGCCGGTTCACTGTCCGGCAGCGCCGATGTCGTCGCCGTCCGCGCCATGGAAAAGGCAATGCGGAAAGAGCTCGAAAAGCTGCTCGCCACGTTCACCGACGGCGCGAGCATTGAACGGGAGGATGAGCGGCTGTGAAAGAGTATAAGCAGGAACCGTATACCGTGCCTCTGTGGATATACAAGGCAATTCAAGTTCTGCGTCCGGTCGAGCGGCTGACCGTTTCAGAGTGGTCGGCAAAACACCGCACTTTGTCCGGCGGGGCCATACCGGGGCCATGGAACAACGATATCACGCCGTATTTGGTAGAGATCATGGATGCCTTTACCGACGATATAATCGAAGAAATCGTGTTCGTTAAGCCCACTCAGGTGGGCGGCACAACAGCAATGGAAAACATGATCGGCTGCTTGATTGACCAAGACCCGGCCCCCACCATGGTGGTTTATCCTTCTGACGACCTGGCGGAAGCGACGAGCGAAACTCGCCTGGTCCCTATGATAAAAAGCAATCAGTCCACCGCGGAGAAATTCCGTGAAAGCGAGAGCAAAAAGCTCTCCCTGAAATTCAGGGACATGTGGCTGTATCTGACCGGCGCAAATAGCCCGGCAGATCTTTCGAGCAAACCGATCAAAAATCTGTTTCTCGACGAGGTCGACAAATTCCCGGGAGCCTCGAAGAAAGAGGCCGATCCTGTATCGCTCGCAAGAGAGCGAACGAAGACTTTTTTCAATCGCAAGATATTCATGGCCTCCACCCCAACGCTGAAAACGGGGCACATTTGGAAAGCGAAAGAGGCTGCCGACGTTGAAAAGCACTACTTCGTTCCTTGCCCGCATTGCGGCAAATTCATAGAACTGAAATTCGGCTGTCTGAAATGGCCCAACAAGGATGACGTTCCCGAAAATACCGACAGAGCGGAACGAACCGTTTATGTCTGCCAGGAATGCGGCTCGATCATCACCGATCATGACAAGGGCAAAATGCTGCGCGCCGGACGCTGGCAGGCTGTAAGGCAAAAAAGCAGTACGCCGAGGAGCGTAGCATTTTGGCTCAATACGCTGTATTCCCCTTTTACGCGGTTTTCGGACATTGCCCGTGAATTCATGCGCAGCAAGGGTGATCCGGATCTGCTGCACAACTTCACGAACTCATGGCTCGCCGAGCCGTGGGAGGAACTTACGATAAAGACCAACTCCAGCATGGTCATGGACAGGCAAACCGACATTCCCGAATGGACGCTGCCGCCATGGACGAAGCTGATAACCGGCGGCATCGATGTGCAGAAGGACTGCCTCTACTGGGTCATTCGCGCATGGGGCGACTACATGACAAGCCAACTCGTCGCACGCGGCAAGGTTCAAACGATGGAAGAGGTAGAGCCCATCATGAACAGGGAATTCACGCTGCCCGACGGCGACACCGCAATGGTCAATCTGACGCTGATGGACAGCGGCGACCGCACCGATGAGGTTTATGAATTCTATTACCACAACTCCGACTGGATGCTGCCGTGCAAAGGCACCACCACAATGATGTCGCATTACCGCCTCTCGATAATCAACAAAGCCGGCAGCAAAGCGACCGGCATGACGCTGGTGCTTGTTGACGGCGGCAAGTACAAGGACCTGATAGCCGCAAGAATGCGAAAGTCAAACGGGCGCGGCTCATGGATGGTGTTTGACGGCATCGACGATGAATATGCCGAGCAGGTCACGGCCGAGCACAAGCTTACCGTACGCTCCAATGGCAGGGACGTTGAACGCTGGGTCAAGAAAACAACCCACGCGGACAACCATTATCTCGACTGCGAGGTATATGCCGCGGCGGCTGCCGACATGATGAACGTGCGCTCGCTTTACCCTGATGAGAGCGGGGCCGCCCAGCCGAAACAGTCCACGCCGCCGTCAACCCCCAGTGAAGAAAACTGGATAAGCGAAAACGAAGAATGGATCTAACGGAGGATCACATGAACGAAAACACACAGAAAACGGCCGAAATGCTTGAACAGGTCAACAGCGCTATTGCCGCTGTTTTGGCCGGCGGTCAGTCGTATAAAATCGGCAGCCGATCATTGACGCGCGCCGACCTTTCGCAGCTGAAGGCAATCAGGGATGACCTCGAAGCCCAGCTTTCGAGCGGGCAGGACAACTGTCTGCTGGACAGGACCTGCGTTGCATTTTTCGATGGGCGGTGAGCGCATGAATATCTTTGACAACATCGTTGCCGCGATATCGCCGCGCCTTGCGTGCGCACGTGAGGCATGGCGGCAGCAGCTTGAAAACATGCGCAGCTACGATGCCGCGAGCTTCGGCCGGTTAAACGCCGGCTGGCGCACATTCAACGAGAGCGCCGAGATCACCGACCGCACGAGCCGCGACGTGATTCGCGCCCGAGCGCGCGACCTCGAGCGCAACAGCGATATAGCACAGTCGATACTTCATGCTTACAAGCGCAACGTCGTCGGCCGCGGCTATACGCTTCAGGCCAAAACCGGCAATGACGAGCTTGACGAAAAGATTGAAAAAGCATGGCGGCAGTGGTGCAAGGCGCGAAACTGCGACGTGACCGGCGAGCAGAGCTTTAATCAGCTCCTGCGCATGGCCATTGACCGCAAAAAAGTCGATGGCGGCCTACTGTTCCTGTTCCGATACACGAAACAGGGCATGGTCCCGTTTCAGCTTCAGGCAATCGAGGTAGACGAGCTGGATATAAACGTGACCACGCCGAAAAGCCGCGGAAACCGTGTCGTCGGCGGCATCGAATACAACAAGTGGAGACGGCCGGTCGGCTACTGGATCCGTCAGTATGACATTGAGGGCTGGCAGCTCAACGACCCTGTGTACGTTGATGCAAAGGACGTGTATTTCTTCAAATCCAAAACTCGGCCGAGCCAGCTGCGCGAAATGTCCGACATGGCCCCCACCATTACACGCGTGCGCGACACGAACGAATTCATAACCGCAGTGTCGGTAAAGGAGCGCATCGCCGCATGCCTTGCAGTTTTCATAAAGCGTGCAGTCCCGTCCGGAGGCTTCGGTCGCGGCGGAACGAGAACCCCCGACGGCGGCACCGACTACGAGGGCAAGAAGCTCACGCCGGGCATGATATCGACGCTCGGCGCAGGAGACGGTATTGAGACCGTCAATCCCGGCAACTCCGGCAGCGACGCCGCCGGTTTTCTGAAAACCCAGCAGGCGCTCATCGCCGCAGGGCAGGGTCTGAGCTATGAGGCCGTCAGCCGTGATATGTCCGGCGCGACATATTCCTCGGCGCGTCAGAACGCCATCGAGGACGAGAGCACATATGCCGAGGACGTTGAAATGCTTACGGAGTTCATGTCCGAAGTTTATGAGACGTTCGTAATTTCCTGTTATCTCTCCGGGCTTATCGAAATGCCCGGCTTTTGGGATAAAAAAGCCGAATACCTTTCCCACACCTGGACAAAAGCGCCGAAAAAATGGATCGACCCTGCAAAGGAAAGCAATGCCGGGAAAACCGCATTGCAGTCCGGGCAGAAAACGTTCCAGGATATCTGCGCAGAACAGGGCAAGGACTGGAAAGAAGCAATCAATGAAATGGCCGAGGTGCTGGAATACGGCAGAACGGTCGGAATCGAATTAGGAGGTGTTATTTATGGAAGCGGAACTGCAGCGCAGCAGAACGCCCCCGGCACAGGCAAACAAAGCGCCGACGGAAAAGAATAACGGTCAGCGCAGCATGGGACATATCGAGTCCATGCGCGACGGAGGTCAGGAAGACAGCCGCCGTCGCATAATCAGTTTTTCGAGTGAGGAGCCTTACCAGCGCTGGTTTGGTCAGGAGATCCTTGACCATTCGCCCGCCGCGGTAGATCTTACACGGTTGAACGAAGTCGGTGTTCTGCTGTTTAACCACAACACGAACATTGTGATTGGCAAGGTAAATCGCGCATGGATCGAGGATAGCCGCGGCATGGCGGAGGTCGAATTCGACACGGATGAGGACGCGGAAAAGATCTTCGGAAAAGTCAAATCCGGCACGCTTAAAACAACGTCTGTGCGCTACAGCGTGGACAGCTGGGAAGAGGTCGCCGCCGGCAAAAAATCCGCTGACGGGCGTTTCACCGGCCCTTGCAGCGTCGCCAGAAAGTGGACTCCGATGGAAGTGTCCATTGTCTCTGTTCCCGCCGACGCGACAGTAGGCGTAGGTCGAGCGGATGATCCTGAGCAGGGTGCAGACCTTTCGATCTACGAGAAGCAGATACTTGTCAACAAAAATCTTTTACATAAGGAGTTTTTAACATGAACATTCAGGAAATGATCGCCCGTCAGCAGGCTATCGTCGACGGCGCTCGCGCCGCCGGCCGCGCGCTGTCGGCGGAGGAAAGCGCAGAGTTCGATAATCTGCAGCGTCAGATCGAAGATGCGCAGGGCAATCCCCCCGAAACACCCGAAAATCCCGATATCAACGAAGCGGCGCGTCAGGCAGTTATCGCCGAGCGCCAGCGCGTCAGCGATATCACTGCTCTGTGCCGTCAGGCCGGTATGGATCCGGCCGAGTACATCAGCAACGGTTCCGACATAAATGCGGTCCGTCAGGCAGCAGTCGATCATCTCATCGCGCACGGCGCACCCGTCGGCGGCAGAATGACGGGATCAGAGGGCGACGACTTCCGCCAGGCTGCGGCAGACGCAATGCTTATGCGTACCGGGGTCGAAGTTCAGAATCCGGCACGCGGCGCCGAGGAAATGCGCGGCTTCTCACTGCGCGACATGGCTATCGAATGCCTTGCGCGTGACGGCGTAGGCACTACCACCTCTCTGCTGCGCATGAGCAAGGATGATCTTTTCAACACCGTTTGCCGCCAGTTCTTTAACCCCACTGCGGCATTCCCTGCGATTCTTGATAACGCTATCAGGAAAAACATCGTCCATCTGTATCAGACCGTTCCTACCACGTTCCAGCTTTGGACCACTAAGGGCAGCGTTTCCGACTTCAAGCCCACCAAGGACCACAGCTACCTCGCCGGCGGCGCAGGCGAATTTCTCCGCGTCGGCGAAAATGGTGAGCTGAAGGCCGACAAGCCGTCGACCGAGCTTCTGCCTCAGCGTCAGATCGACACCTACGGCCGCCAGTTCTCGATGTCGCGTCAGGCGTTCATCAACGACGATATCGGCTTTATAACCGAGATCCCCGGTCTGTATGCCACAAGCGCAAAGCGCACTATCAATAAGCAGGTCTACAAGATCCTTGTTGATAACCCCGCAGTGTTCGACGGCGTGGCGCTGTTTGACAACGCGCATAACAACCTGATCGCCACCGGCGCAGCACCCTCCGTTGATACCCTGCAGGCGATCATGCTCAAGCTTCTTTCTCAGAAAGACCCCTTCGGCGACAGCATCATGGTAGAACCCGAGTATCTAATCGTTCCCGTAGGCTACGGCTTCAAGATGTCTCAGCTGCTTGAAACCGCGCTGATCGACGTCACCGGCATTGGCAGCCACACCGCAAACGCACTGTACAACTACCGCAACAAGCTCAAGGTTGTCGAGGAAGGCGCACTGAACGTTCTCGCGGCCGGCGGCGCGATCCCCTGGTTTGCTGTCGGTAATAAGAATTACGCAAAGTCCCTGCAGGTCGATTACCTCAACGGTCAGGAGACCCCGACCATCCGCCGCAGCGAGGTTCCCGGCCAGCTGGGCTTTGTATGGGACATTTGGCTTGACTGGGGCATTACCGCAGTTGACTTCCGCGGCATTGCAAAGAACCCCGGCGTAGCCCTGACCTGAAATAATAGGAGGTAACGAATATGACCGCGAAATACTGGCAGGCAGGTGAAGTGCTGGACTACACCCCCAGCGACAACGCCGTAGCAAACGGAGAGGTAGTAAGCCTCGGAACTCGCATCGGAGTTGCCGGTGCCGATATCGCAAAGGGCGCGACCGGCCCCTTGTACGTCGAAGGCGTATTTTACATGGACAAGGCATCCGGTGCCGTAACCATGGGTGCAGCGCTGTACTACGACGTTACGAATAAGAAAATAACTACTGTCGCTTCGACCGGCGAAAGCAGCGCCAAAGTCGATAATATCCCGGCCGGCTACGCGGCCGCGGCAGCCGCAGCAGGCGATGCGACCGTCCTTGTAAAGCTCCTCGGCTAATGGGAGGAGCAGAATGAAAAAACTTATTGCAAAGCGCCCTATTTTGTACGGCAGCCGCATGTATGAAGCAGGCGACACTCTTCCCGCAAACGATGAGCGCATGGTCAATGCGTGGCTCGCAGCGGAAAGCGCAGAGCTCATTGACACCGAAAAGGCCCCCGAGTGTGCAGACCAGGAGATGGCCGATAGATCTGCAGATGAAACCGCTGCTGACACGCACCTTGACCCCGCGCAGCTGGAAGGCATGTCGAAAGACGAGCTCAAAAAGCTGGCTGAGGACATGGGCGTAGAGCTTCCCCGCGGAGCGGCTAAGGCGCTTATAATCGACCGTCTGACGGCAGTTGCCGTTCAGGTCCCGGCCGAAAATGAAGAAGGTGCCCAGTAATGGGCACTTCCTTCAAAGATCAGATCAAAGCGGATATATCCTCGGTGTTTTTAAACGGGCTGGAATTTGCCGACGACCACGAGCTTAACGGAAAGACCATGAAGGCCGTCATTGACGACAATGAGCTGCTCGAGCGCGACAAAGCTAAGGTTATGAGCACGGAGATAGACGGCATCCATAAGACCCGCCGGTTTATCTACGTTGCGAAAGCAGACTTTGGGCCACGCCCGGCACCTGGCATGATAGTAACCCTTGACCGAAAGCCGTTCCGCGTCAAAAACTGCACATCCGAGGCCGGTATTTTAGGCATCGAAGTGGAGGCAATCAAGTCATGAAAGAGCAGCCGATGCTGTACATAGATACGGCTACAGAGCTTGATTATATCGAAGCCCGGCTCAAAGATGTGCCGGAAAAGATCGCTTCAAAAAGGATCTTGAAAACAGCGCTTACCGCTGCGGCACGGCAGGCGCGCAAGCAGCTGATAAAAGACAATAAGCAGCGCTATGCCCTGAAAAAGAGCGGCACGTTCAGCCGGGAAAGCAAGATCATTGCCGCTAAGACCTCAAAGCTCGAGGCAACGGTTTTGGCCAGCGGCCCTAAGCACAAGCTTTATGAATTCACATCAAGGCAAAACACAGCCCGGCTCGCTGCACGTGCCAAGGTTCTCAAGGAATCGCCTTTAAAGGCTCTCGAAGTTGATAACCGCAAAGCGTTCGTTGTAACAATGGAGAGCGGCCACCAAGGCATATTTCAAAGAAAGACCAAAGGCCGAAATCCGATTGTGGAGCTCGTCTCACCTACAGCTGCGGACATGTTCGGCCGCGTTGCTCGGAAGCCCGAGGTTGCCGAGCTGGTCTACGATATGCTTGCGAGGGAAGTCGAAAAGCGCATCGAGAAGGCGCTTGAATAGCCAAAAGGAGAAAAAACATGGACATGAACACACTGCAGGATGCCCTTATCAGGGATCTCGCCGCGCTTTTCAAGGACTTCAAGCTGCACAGTTCGATAAACGAGGAAAGCTCTCTGCGCATCTACCGGCAGTTTATCCCCATTCGCGTCGGCGAGGATGAAGACCCAGAAGCCTACGTTCCGCCCGAGCCATATATTCAGGTCAAGCTGGCCGACGGCGAGCTTAACGACCGCGATGAGCGGCAGACGGCGAATGTCGTTCTGATGATCGGCGTCTGTGACCATGACCCAAACCGACAGGGGTATTCCGATGCGCTGAACATCGTCGAGATGATAAAGCTGCACTATGGTGCAAACGGCGTTTTCGGAAAAAGCTTTGAGGTCGAAACGCCGATCAGATGGGCGATATCCGACGAGGACACACACCCGTATTATTACGCGGCTGTCGGCTTCAGTGTATCAGCCTCGGCCATTTACCGCGAAGGAGTTGAAACCTAATGGCAAAACAGAAAAACGCTGCGCCGTGCCCGGTCGTGATCTACTGCGGACCGACGATAGCAGGCGTAGCAAAACAGTACACAGTCTACAAGGGCGAGCTGCCGCCGGCGCTTAAAGAGGCGATATCCGCGCTGCCCGCCATGAAAGAACTGATATTCCCGCTTGAGAGGCTGCCCGAAGTAAGGCAGCAGCTAAACAGCAAGAGCGGGCACATTTACCGTCTGTACAAGGTCGTACAGGCAAAATTTTAAGGAGGAAGAAATATGGCATACAGACACGGCGTGTACAACATCGAGCAGCCGACAAGCATGCCCACGCCCCAGGAAGGCCGCGCGGCAATACAGGTCATAATCGGCACAGCGCCGATACACCTTGCAAAAGACCCGGCCGCCGCAGTGAACAAGCCCATTCTCTGCAGCAGCTACAAGGAAGCTGTTGAGGCCTTCGGCTATTCCGACGACTTCGACAACTTCACGCTTTGCCAGTCGATACAGGCATCGTTCGGCATCTTCAACGTTGCGCCCATCATCCTGATAAACGTTCTTGACCCGGCGAACACAGCGCATGTCACTGAAAACAGTGCCGAAAGCTGCGCCGTCAGCGACAAGACGGCCGTTTATAAAAAGCAGTATGTTCTGCTTGATGCCCTCAGCGTCAAAAACGGTCAGACGGATCTTGTGCGCGGCACAGACTATTCAGCCGAGCACGATGATGACGGCAACGTCGTTATCACGCTTATATCCGAAACCGCATCCGCAGCGTCGAGCCTGAGCGTCAGCAGCAAGAGCCTGAAGCCTTCCGGCGTGACGGCATCCGACATTGTCGGTGCGGTGAATACATCGACCGGCAAGGAAACCGGTCTTGAAACCATCCGTCAGGTATTCCCCAGGCTCGGCAAGATCCCCGGAACACTGCTTGCACCGGGCTGGTCTCATAATGCCGTTGTAGCCGCCGCGCTTCAAGCAAAGACTGAGGCCATAAACGGCGTATTCAACTGTGTCTGCCTTATAGACATTCCTTCCGGCAGCTCCGGCGCTACCGTGTGCACCGGCGTAAAGACCGCAAAGGAAAGCCTCGGTGTTACATCGCCCCATGCGGCGGCGCTGTGGCCGATGGCGCAGGTCGGCAAGAAGAAATACTACATGTCCGCGATCTTCGGCGCGATGATGGCGTACAACGACGTACTTAACGGCGATGTACCCTGCAATCCGTCAAACAAGGCTCTGCCCATCGATGCAACAGTCCTTGCCGACGGTACGGAAGTGCTGCTGGATCAGCAGCAGGCGGACGACTACATAAACGCTGTCGGTGTTATAACGGCCATCAATGCCGGCGGGTTCCGCAGCTGGGGCAACAATACCGCTGCATATCCCGATACCGCAGACCCCAAAGACAGATGGTTCGCAGTGCGCCGCTTCTTCGACTGGGACGGCAACGAATTTGTGTATAAATACACGTCGTATATCGATAAGCCCGCGTCAAAGCGCCTTATCCAGTCGATAGTTGACAGTCAGAATATCATCGGCAACGGCTATGTTGCACGGGACTACTGCGCAGCGTATCACATGGAATTCAGAGCCGATGAGAATTCCGTTGAGCAGCTGCTTGCAGGACAGCTTACGGTGCACACCCTGTTTGCCCCGTACATCCCGGCCGAAACCATCGAAAACATCCGCGAATACGACGTGAGCGCCCTTGAAAGCGTAATTGGAGGTTAAGCGATGAAAAACATCCCCACCAAGATAAACAAATACAACGTCTACAATGAAGGCAATCGCCTGCTGGGCATGGGCGATGAAATATCGCTGCCGGACTTCGAGGCATCCAGTGAAACCATTACCGGAGCGGGCATCCTCGGAGAAATAGACGACCCCACCGTCGGCTACTTCGGCAATCAGGAGATCGAGATACCATTCCGGCTGCTGGATAAGGAGGCCATGTCCATGATGGACATGACAAAGGCCGTCCACCTCACGATCCGCGGCGCATGCCAGTCCACCGACAGCGAGGGTAATATCGCATTCAAGCCCATTCGCTGCGTCGTACGCGGCCGCAGCAAGAAGCTTGCCGCCGGCAAATTCAAAAACGGAAACCCCATGGACACATCGGTTTCGCTTACCGTCCTGTATATCCTCATCGAGGTCGATGGGGAGACCGTCATAGAGCTGGACAAGCTCAACGAAGTTTTCAAGGTCAACGGCATTGATATGCTGGCCGAAATTAAGGAGATGTGCTGACTATGGATGAAATCATAAACATGCCGCAGGCCGAGGAAGGAGACCTTGTCGTAAAATTCAGCAAGCCTTTTGTTTTTGAAAACAAGACCTACACCGAGGTCGATCTGCGCGGCCTCGAGGATCTCAACGGTGAGGATCTGTGCCGCGCTGATCGCGCAGTGCGCGCACAGGGAAATACAGCACCCATGACCGAAATGACCCCGGACATAGCCTGCTTTTTGAGCAGCGTTTCTGCACACCTGCCGGTCGAATTCTTCAAGGCCCTGCCCATAAGGGAAATGGTCAAGGTCAGGAACGCTGTTTCGGGTTTTCTGCTCGGTGGGGACGAATAACCCCACCGGAAATAAGAAAAACGTGTGTCGGCCTGTCGGCGCTGCTGCACACGGGCGTTGATTATTTTATGCATTTACCGATAGACGAATTGGTTTACTACGCGGAGGAGGCGACAAAACTGCATGGCAAGTAAAAGCAAAACATATGAGCTTGCACTGAAGATTGCAGGCAAAGTCGATAGCTCACTTAAAAAAAGCTGCCTCGCCGCTGCGAAAGATGTCAACACACTGAGCGCAAGCGTGCAAAAGACCGGAAGAATAGCGGCTAAAGCCATGGCAGCTGTCGGCACGGCCGTAGCTACCGTTGCAGTTGCATCCGCGAAAAAAGCCATCGAGTTTGAAAGCACTATGGCCGACGTTGCTAAGGTCGTTGACGGACTGCGCGATCAAAACGGTGCATTCACCAAAAGCTACTACGAAATGTCCGACGCGCTGCTGAACATGTCCAAAAGCATCCCCATGACCGCGGATGCGCTGGGGCAGATAATGGCATCGGCAGGACAGGCAGGCATTGCGTCGGAGGATCTTACGAAGTTCACAGAAACCGCTGCAAAAATGGGCGTTGCGTTCGATACAACGGCCGAGCAGGCCGGTGAATGGATGGCGACATGGCGCACGGCCCTTAATCTTTCGCAAACGCAGGTCACGGCGCTGGGTGACCAGCTCAACTATTTGGGCAATACCACATCCGAAAATGCGCTGAAGCTCTCAGAGGTCGTCACGCGCGTCGGCGCATTGGGCCAGACTGCAGGTCTGTCGGCCGGTGAAGTCGCGGCGCTGGCCGCGTCAATGCCCGGCGTTACTGCTGAGATATCCGCTACCGGTATAAAAAGCATGATGATCGCAATGACCGCCGGCGCATCAGCCACATCCAAGCAGGCCACCGTTTTGCAGCAGTTGGGCTTCACAGCATCCGACATGGCAAACCGCATGCAGACGGATGCCAAGGGCGCAATAATCGACCTTTTGGGCGCAATAAAGAAGCTGCCGGCAGCCGAGCAGACTGCGGCGCTTAGCCAATACTTCGGCAAGGAAAGCGTTTCGTCCATAGCGCCGCTGCTGAAGAATCTCGACTATCTTCAGCAGCAATTTGCCAAGGTCGGAGATGCTGCGGCATACAGCGGCTCCATGGAAGCGGAATACGCCGTGCGCGCCGATACAACGGCAAACAAGCTGCAATTGATGCAGAACAAGCTGGCTGTGCTGCAGGTTCAGATAGGAAATAAAATTCTGCCCTACGTAAATGACGCGCTGGACGAGCTGTCGGCAAATGTGCTGCCTGAGGTGGGCGCCGAATTAGATGTTATCGTTCCTAATATCATCAATGCGACCAAATGGCTGTGGGAACATCGCAGCGCTGTTATTGCAGTCGGCATAGCAATTGGCGGCACAGTCGCAATAAGCAAGGGCATCAGCACCGTTACAACCATATATAAGGGAGCAACGGCCGCGGTCAAGCTTTTGAGAGCAGCACAGCTGAAAACCAAAATAGCAACAGTTGCCCTGACGGCGCAAATCAGGGCACATACGTTTGCTATGAAAGCCAGTGCCGCCGCGAGCAAAGCCGCTGCTAAAGCACAAAAAGCATTTGCCGCAGGCATGAAGTTTATAAAAAGCCCGGTAGGCATTGCAGTCATAGCCATAACGGCGCTGATTGCTGCTGGTGTATGGCTGTATAAAAACTGGGACACCGTCAAGGCAAAGGCCGCACAGCTCGGCGCGAAGATCAGCGGAATTTGGACGAAGATCAACACTGCCGTCACAACGGCAATAGCAGCGATATCCTCGCGTTTTCCGGCCCTCGGCGCGGTCCTGTCCGGCCTGTGGAAAAGCGTACAGGACGTTTGGGGCAACATAAAAGCCATTTTCTCTAACATAATCGGATTTATCGATAACGTTTTCAGCGGAAATTGGTCAGCTGCATGGGGAAATGTCGTCTCGATATTCGGCAACGTATTTGGTGAACTGGCCAACATAGCAAAAGCACCGATCAACGCTGTTATATCCGTCATAAATATGGTCTTGTCGAAGATCAACGAAATGAAGATATCTATTCCGGACTGGGTGCCCGTCGTGGGCGGCAAAACATTGGGCTTTAACATTCCGCAGATACCGATGCTTGCCACAGGCGGCATTGCAACAGCTCCGACACTGGCTATGGTAGGCGAGGGCGGAGAGCCCGAAGCCGTGCTGCCGCTGTCAAAGCTTGCTCAGCTGCTGGATGATTGGGAAAAGAAGCCTAAGCCCGGCTCTGCCGGCGGCGGCGAGAGCATCGTCTTCTCCCCTGTGTTCAATTTCTACGGCGGTACACCGTCGCGCGAGGAAGCCATAGAAGCCGGCCGCGTAAGCTTTGCGGAATTCAAGCGCCTGTATCGGCGCATGAAGGATGAAGAGCGCCGCAAGCAGTTTTCCCCGGCGTAAGGAGGGCAGACATGAGCACAACCTACACTACAAAGCAGGGCGACACCTGGGATCAGATATCCTATGCCATCTACGGAAGCGAAAAGTATATTGATTGGCTGATATCCAATAATCCTGCGCTTTTGGATAACTTCGTATTCTCTGCCGGTGTCACCCTGCAAACTCCGGAGCTGCCGGAGGATTATACGGCGATATCCGTTCCGGCGTGGAGGGTAAGCCCATGAAGCCACGCCAAGCAGAAGTAGACCTTTACTACAACGGCGCGGCCGTTAAAACGGTGATGGACGAATACATCACCGACATAAGCTACACAGACCCTGCCAGCGGCGCGGCCGACAGCCTGGATATATCTATCCACGACCGCGCCCGGCAGTGGATCACTGCATGGATGCCTATAAGCGGTGATACGCTGTCGGCAAAAATATCGCTCAGCGGCGATGATGCCGGCGGCATACCGCTTGACTGCGGCTTTTTCGTGCTTGATAAATTCGAGTTCGGCGGCTGGCCAGTTACAGGCACGATATCCGCGGTGTCCACACCTGCCGACGGCGGCTTTATGGCCACGGTGCGCACCCAGAATTGGGAGGGCGTCACCATAAAGGAAATAGGCACAGAGATTGCTGCGAGAGCGGGGCTGAAGCTGGCCTGGGACGTGTCCGGGGCGGATTTCATTATCAAGTCCGTCGAGCAATCGGAGCAGACCGACAGTGACTTTTTCTCAAGCCTATGCGAGACGTACGGCCTCGAGGTCAAGGTCTACAGGCAAAAGATCGTCGTATATGACCGCGAGGCATACAAAGCGAAAGCACCCGTCCGCACGATAGGTACCGAGTCGCTAATCTCGTGGTCATGGTCCAAGGACATGGCCGGAACATATACCGGCGGCGAGTATACCTACACCGATATATCCACAGAGGCGGACATCGCCGTTTCGATCGGTAACGGCAAGCGCATTTTGAAGCAGTCCGGCAAAGCCGACAGCCGAGCCGACGCGGAGCGGAAGATCCGCGCAGCAGTAAACAAGGCTAACCACGGCAGCACGAAGCTGAGCGCAAGCATCATCGGCGACGCGCAGCTTGTGTCGGCGCAGTGCGTTACCGTCGTCGGTATCGGCAGGCTATCCGGTAAATACTATATCGACAGCATTACGCACAACATATCCGGCAGCGGCTACACAATGGATTTGGAGATGTCTCTAGTCGAATCAATGTCCGACGAAGTCATGAAGGATTCGATAGGTCGCCTGTACGCTGTCGGTGTTATCACGGACATGCCTTACTGGATTGCCCGGTACACGCAGGTCAAGTACCTTGACGGTCTCATAGTCAATATGGCAACGGTCATTAAGGTCAACCGCGGCGGCAGCAGCATAAGCACCGTATCTGCGGCGCTGGATGTGCTTACACAGTACGGCGTTATAAACTCGCCAACATATTGGGCAGCAAAATACACACTGGTACCGGCGCTTGACCGGCTGATCATCAACGCAGCGAACGCGCTGACGGAGGGATAGCATGAATAACAACATCCGCATCGGGAAAATATCCGCCATTGATTACGCATCCGGGCTCGTCCGCGTCGTGTACCACGACAAGGACGATGCCGTAACCGGCCTTATTCCCCTGCTGTCAAGTGAATATTTCATGCCCCAGGTCGGCGATCAGGTGATAGTGCTGCATCTTTCAAACGGCACGGAAGCCGGTGTTGTCCTCGGCCGCCCGTGGAGCGAAAAAAACAAGCCGCCCGAGAGCGGAGAAGGCATTTACCGAAAGGAGCTTTCGCACGAAAACGGCAAAGCCTATATCCGCTATGAAGGCGGCGTTTTAAAAATTCACGCAGACAGCATCGTCCTTAACGGCAATGTCACCGTGACCGGCAGTCTGACATCAAACGAATAAGGAGCGGCTATGATTGGAACATTGGGAACAAAAATAGTGTTTGAAGTCTCGGCCGAGCAGGTGCTCACATTTGAAAGTCTCAGCCGCGAGGTAGCCGGTCGCTGGGCGGCGCACGAGATACTCGGGGCAAAGCCCAAGACAGAATACCTCGGTCCGGCTGCCCAAACTGCAAGTCTGACCATCCGGCTTTCCGCAGCACTCGGAGTCAAGCCCCGCGCGATGCTCGAAACTGTTGAAGAAATGGTCGAGAGCGGCGACGCGGAGTATCTGATAATCGGCGGCAAAATGATCGGCAGAAACCGCTTTTACATCGAAAGCGCGTCCGAGAGCTGGGATCGCATCTACAGCCGCGGCGAGCTGGCCGCAGCGTCGGTCACTTTGAATTTAGGTGAATATTCATGAACGACCTTTACGATTTTCAAATCGAATACACTTTTTCGGACAATAAGCTTGCCGATTTAGACCGCAGCATTTGTCTGTTGCTATCCACGCGCGCAGGGACTATACCGCTTGACCGCGAGCTCGGCCTGAGCATGGACTTCATCGACATGCCGCCGGAGACTGCAAAAAGCCTTTACACGGCGGAAGTGTCCGAAAAAATAGCAAAATTTATCCCCGGAGTACGGGTGAAAAGCGTTTCCTGGGATAAAGGAAACAACGGAAAAATGAAAAGCAAGGTGGTGATAACAGGTGTCTGAAATATCTGCGATCAAAAATACCCCCGATATATCTTTCATTGACGGGAAGACGGTCGACGATGTCCAGCGCGAGATGATAGCCGACTTTGAGGACTATATGACCCGCATCGACGGCAGACCGATCACCCTCGGCCGCGCATCGGTGCACAGGGCAATCATTAACGCGGCCGCCGTTCAGATCTATTTGGCCATGCAGTACGTTGACCGCGCCGGTAAGCAAAATCTTTTGAAGTATGCCTACGGCGATTTTCTCGACAACCTTGCACTGCTGCGCGGCGTAGAACGCACTCCGGCGACAGCTGCGACTACAACACTGAAATTCACTGCATCCGCCGCCCGTGCGTCCGCAATAAGCATACCGCAGGGTACTCGCGTCGCATCAGCCGGCGGCACGCTGTACTTCAAAACCGTCGAATATGCGGAGATCCCGGCCGGATCCACGACCGTTACCGTTGCGGCGGTGTGCACCGAAGCCGGAGCGGCCGCCAATTCGATAGCCGCCGGAGAACTGACGACCATCGTTGACCCTGTACCGTATGTCTCATCGGTCACGAACACGACCGATGCGGCAGGAGGAGCGGAGGTTGAAACCGACGACGCGCTGAAGGAGCGCATCTATCTCGCACCCGGTGCGTACTCCACAGCCGGGGCGGCAGATGCGTATATCTATCACGCGAAGCGGTACAGCGCGGCCGTGGGCGACGTTGTCGTGTCCGCAAATCACGATGCCGGTACTGTAAACATCGTATTCCTTAACAGCGACGGCACCGCGCCGGGCACGGAGATGATACAGGGGCTTACGGCGTACCTTTCCGCAAAAACCATCCGGCCGCTGACCGACAAGGTCGTTGTCGCCGCGCCGGCAAACGTAAGCTACAGCATAAGCCTGACGTACTACATAAGCCGCGAAGACAGCGCACAGGCCGAGAATATCCAAACAGCCGTAAACACGTCCATATCGCAATACACGGCGTGGCAGCGCACCATAGGCCGCGATATAAACCCGTCGAAGCTGACGGCGATGGTCATTGCAGCCGGTGCAAAGCGCGTTGTCGTGTCCGCACCCGCCTACACCAAGGTGGCAGCAACATCCGTCGCAAATCTTTCGGCCGCGGCATCGGTCACATACGGAGGTCTTGAAGATGATTGATCTGAAGGACAGCCTTATGACCGACATACTGCCCGGACATTTGGAAACAGCCGAGGTCAAGGCGCTGGCCTACGCCGTAGGCCAGCAGATCAGGCAGCTATGCTCCTACGCCGATAAGTCGCGCACATACGCGGCGCTTGCGTCCGCGCCGGACACGGTGCTGGATGCCCTCGCCGCCGAGCTGCGCACCCCGGCCTATGACGAAACCTTGCCGGTCGAGACAAAGCGTGAGCTTGTTGCCAGCACCCTGACATTCTACACCCACCTCGGCACACCGGCCGCGCTCGAGCAGCTGATAAGCATCCTGTTCGCAAAAGGCCGCGTCGCCGAATGGTACAACTACAACGGCAGCGAATATCACTTCAAGGTTCAGATAGATATTGCCGCCGATGCCGTTGACGATGCAAAGCAGGCGCAGGTGCAGGCATGGGTAAACCAGTACAAAAATCAGCGTTCGATACTGGATACCATCGAATACTACGAAACCGGCGCCGAGGCCGTCGCATTCACCGCCGCTGCATTCATCGGCTGTGAGCTGGTCGATAGCTGCACCGCCGAAAACTACAATTAATCCGGAGGTACACACATGGCAAAATGGACAGGTGTTGTCACCAACAAGGGCGCGGAGCTTCTCGCCGCATGGGCGGAGGGTACGACCCTGAATATATACTCTGCGGCCGCCGGCACGGGCACCGTCGCCGAGGCCGCAATGATAGCTCAAACCGCGCTTGCCGGGCAGAAGCAGGCCGCAAGCATCGTAAGCCACAGCAAGGCTGACGGCGCCACCGGCCTTAAAATCCAGCTTCAGATCACCGCACCGTCAACCGGCTACGCCCTTAATCAGTTCGGCATATGGGCAAAGGTCGGCAGCGGCGAAGGCAAGCTGCTCGCACTGTTTCAGAATTCCGAAGGCATCGACGTTCCGTCGGCATCCGATTCACCGGATTTCGTTTATACGTTCTATGGCCTGATCATGATATCCAACACCGGCAGTATCTCGGTCACGGTAGATGCAAGCGCCGTCGTTACCGCAGCGACTATGCAGGCCGCTATCGCCGCTGCTATCGCGGACATTCCTCAGCCCATCATCGGCACCTCCGCACCTACTACATCAACCGTTGGCATAGTCGGCCAAACCTACATCGACACGGTGGCAAAGCTTGTTTATCACTGCACAGGGGCGGCGGCTACGGGGTATACGTGGATATCAGCCGACAAAAACCTGCAAGACACAAAGCAGGACAAATCCACGGCTATCACCACATCGAACATAGCAAGTCAAACCGTCAACAAGGCGAAGTACGCGACCGACGGTGTAGCGGTCGGAACGCCTGCACTGCGCAATCAGTATTTTGCAAGCGCGGAAGCAACGCCGACTGTAAACGGCCAGATATGCTGGGTGTACGGCTAAGGGGGCGCGGATATGGCATCATTACCAAGCGGATATACAAAGCTTGATTATATCGAAAGCAGCGGAACGCAATATATTGACACTGGTGTAAGCAGCTTTCAAACACAAAGGACTCGTGTAATTCTTGATGTGGACTGGCTGTCAGGTCTGGGCTGTTATTTCGGATGCTTTAAATCAGGGCTTGGGTGGTATGTTGAAGCAATTCAGCCAACCAAGATTAGATCGGGTTACTTGAGTGAAAGTAAGTCAGCGGGCATAGCTACAGTAATCGGTCGATATACAGTAGAAAAAAACGGTGTCTCCACGAACGTAAACGGAGTAAAAATACAGCATGCCTCGGCGGGCAACTCTACTTCAATTTCAATATGTCTTTTGGCGTGCGGTGGCAGCTCAGAGGTGTCCGATATTGCAGAGGCGGCAAGAATTTATTCGTGCAAGATTTATTCAAACTCAGCACTTATCAGGCGATTCGTGCCTTGCAAAAATTCCTCCGGTGAAGTCGGCCTATACGATGAAGTAAACGACGTATTCTATGGCAATGCTGGTACAGGCGTGTTTATTGCAGGCCCGGAAGTACCTATCAGCGGTTCTAGCGGTGGGGGCAAGCATAAAACCTTAATCGCCGGTACGTCTTACGGTATCAAAAGCGGTAGAACATTAATCGGCGGCACCGGCTATGACATCAAGAAAGGCCGGACGCTTATAGGCGGCACGGGGTATGATATCAGCTTTGGTACGCCGGTTGCGGAGCTTGCAGAAGGCACGATTATCAAGATAAACGAGAGTGGATCGCCTGTTGAGTTCTATGTTGCAAAGCATAATTATGAAAGCGAATTGAACGGATTAGGAAGAACACTTGTCGTTAGAAAGGATTGTTACAGCACAAGGCCGTTTACCAGCCAAAATAACAATCATTTTCCTACAGCGGATATTTGCACTTGGTTGAATGAAACTTATATAGGGCTTTTGGATAGTGGCGTGCAAGCGGTGATTACTGCCACAACATTTAAAGCTTGGGTAACCGGTATAAAAGTAACTACGGCAGAAAAAAAGATATTTTTGTTATCTGCTACGGAACTGGGCTATGTATACGACCCTAAGCAAGATATGTATGCATACGTCGAAGGCGAAAAATTAGATATTAGTGATCTTCTGACCCCTGCGAAACTAAATGGCGAAGCTGTCAGACAATGGACACGTAGTAGCGTTCCCGGCTATTCAGCTACTTATATATGTGTTAATAATGCTGACGGTGATTTTGGCCGTGCACAAAACTCCATGAGTATAATCGGTGTGCGCCCAATTTTTGCTTTGCCCGAAACAATGGAAGTCGATAATGATTTCATCCTGATTGAACCATGAAAGGAGACACAATGACCTACATCAAAATAAACAACACCCTTTACCCAGCGACAATAGACGGCAGGATAGCCGACTATGAGTGGGGCAGGCGTGACACGAAGTCGATAACGCTTACGATGGCGTATGCGGATGTGCTTGCGCTTCTGCCGGATAACACGCCGTGGAGCATCGTGCAGAAAGACACGGTGCAGAAGATAAGCGAGGACGGTCAGCCAATGGTTGACGACAGCGGCAATCCCGTAACAGAAGAAGTCACCAACGAATATGATAACTCGGCGTACAGCATGAGCGGCGTTATCCGCGATAACCGCGACGGCACTGTTACCATCAAAATGGGCAAGCCGACGGAGATAGAAAACATACTTAGTGAGCTTGAAAGCGAGGTAAACTAATGACTGACGAAGTACGCGCAAGAGTAGATACCCTCAAGGAGGGCATAGCAACGCTGAAAACCGTTTCCGACACGATAGCGGAGGTCGGAATAACGATCGAGGACAAGCCCACGGAAATGCCGTCGAGACCCGGCTACAAGTGGGTTCCGCATCAGGCGGCGGCATGCGGCGCTATCACGTGGATTGAGACCGAGAGCGAGGACAAGACCGGCACGGCAGAGCAGCCTATTACCTTCACACCGGGCATGACGGTTTACCTGAACTACTACTACACCGACGGCACAACGCGCTATGTGTGTATACAGGGCGGCAATCCCGATACCATCGGCGAGGGCGAGTATTTCACGGAGTTTTAAGGGGAGGATAAGCTATGAACATTACCCCGAAACAGGTGCTCACACTTGCGACAAAGTACATAGGCTATAAGGAAAAGGCGTCGGACAAGGACTTATACAGCTTTGAGGATAACGCCGGACGGGGCAACTTCACAATGTTTCAGGCCGAGCTCGATAAGGCGAAATTCTGGAACACGCCGAAGAACGGCTATGAATGGTGTACAAGCTTTGTAGCGTGGTGCTTCTGGCGCATTGCCGGGAGCGAGGCAAAGGATGTTCTGTGCCTTACCGGGTCATACGGCGCAAGCTGCGTGAGCTGGGCGAAGTATTACGCAGGGCAGGCGAGGCTTTTCACCAAGCCGCAGGTCGGCGATCAGTATTTTCAGCGCGACAGCCGCGACGGGCTGCCATGCCACACGGGAATTGTCGAAAGCGTAAACGGCAATACATTCGTTACCATAGAGGGCAACTACGGCAACGCCGTACAGCGCGTTACCCGGTATCTCGGCAGCACGGTCTACGGCTTCGGCAGGCCGAAATATACAGCAGAAAGCGAGGATGAAGAAATGGTCAGATGGAACAAAATCGAGGATGTGCCGGAGGGCTTTTACCGCGACACCGTCAGGCAGCTTATGCAGGACGGCATAATCAAGGGCAAGGGCAACGGCGTGATCGACCTGACGGAGGATATGCTCAGGGTAATGATCTTCTGTCAGCGCATTATGGAGGGCAAGTAAATGAACGCACCGGATAAAATCACTGAGATCAAGGGCGCCGCGACTGCAATTGCGGCAATCATCACCGGCCTGATAGGCTGGGCAGGCTGGGCGGTAATGCTGTTTCTCGCGCTTATAATCATCGACTGGACAACGGGCTCGTGCGCTGCGAAGAAGGCCGGAGACTGGAACAGCGCAAGATCCCGCGAGGGACGCTGGCACAAGGTCGGCGAGATAGTCGCAGTAGTAGCTGCGTTCATGTGCGATTTAGCATTGAAGATAGGCATGCAGGGGCTCGGCATAACGCTGCCGATTGACTATGAAACGCTGTTCGGGCCCTTAGTCACAATGTGGTACATATTCACGGAAATAGGATCGATAGCCGAGAATGCCCAGGCATTGGGCGCCCCTGTTCCGAACTGGCTCACGAGCGGGATAAAAAAACTCAAGGACAAGACCGACGATATCGGGAACAAGTGAATTAGGAGAAAAACAGCCCTCGGCGCACCTGCCGAGGGCTGAAAAATTAATAATCAATTCTATAGTGTCAAATTACATGTTAACGTGCTTTTCAATTAATGGCGCTTTGATATAGTCCCATTCAGAGTATATGTTTTTCGATAATAAAAAGGTTGAAATGGCCCGTTTTTGTGTTATAATATTCAAAAAACATGATGCATCTATATAATTCCACTAATTAGTCGAATATGAATATCTAATTTTTCATTTCGTCACTATACTATTATCGATAGTATGTCATGTAGTTATACTTGAGTTTAGGAGGAAATTCAATGCAGGATATAAACTTCAAATATATTTTTGACAATGATTATAATCCTAAATACGTTAATGGAGCCTTTGGGGGAATAGGCCCACAAGGTGAAATTGTTATGCACTTTTACTGTGAGCGTGGAGCAATCCCTTATCAAATCAACCATAACATTGAGGAAAATGGTAGTTTAAGTGCGCCCACTGACGTAAAACCAGATGATATTGATAAATCATTTGTAAGATTTATTCAATCAGGAGTTATTCTTGATAGAAAGCATGCCACAGAAATATATAACTGGTTAGGAAGAGTTTTAGGTGAGAATAATGAGGAATAGTATTACTACTTCATCGATTACTTCTGAAACATCTGTCTTGGATACAACAAAAAGCACGCCCATTTTAAGTTCTTACGACGAATCTCCAACTACATTTGAAACACCTGTCTTGGATGCAACAAAAAGCACGCCCATTTTAAGTTCTTACGACGAATCTCCAACTACATTTAATAGTTTAACACGTTATTCTGATTCTTGGCCCGAACAATTGCAAATATTCAAAGTAGCTAAATGGTTCTTAGCAAAAGAATCTATGTCTCACAAGAAACTACAGAAAATGTGTTACTATGCATATGCATGGTTTTTAGTTTTTTTTAATGACTACGAGTCTGCATCTACACATTTAAGCACCTTGTGTCCTGCCGGATTTGAAGCATGGGTACATGGACCGGTTTGCTCCGAGTTGTATCGCTATTATAAAGGCTTTGGGTGGAGTGATATTCCTGTATCGGAAGAGAGTGTTGTCTTTCCTAAAGATATGACTGATTTACTTGAACAAGTATGGCATACTTATGGATCTTTTTCTGCAGATCAACTCGAACAGCTTACTCATAGTGAAATGCCTTGGATAGCAGCTCGAAAAGGGAAAAAATCCGATGAACCCTCAACTGAAAGAATCGATGATCATCTGATATTTCAGTATTATTTAAAGATGATGGATAATGAATAAAAAAATACCTCCACAAGTTTCTCCAAGTAAATGTTCAGTCAAAAATGCTACTCAATTATCCGAAGATACGCAATATTGTTGTCTTAATTTCCGATATTTGCAGGCAGAATGTATTACACAAAAAGACTTTAATAATCACTTTAGAGATGAAACTCATTACTTGAATGTCATCAGCAGCTTTATTGGTACAGTTCTGCCAAAAATCTCGGAGTTAAAACCAAATGATCTATTGAGCGGAGGTCGCTTTTCCCAACAGTTTCATTTTCATAGAGTTGATCGAGACAAATATGAGAAAATCAGATCGATACTTAAAGAATATTCGTTTAATGACCGTCAAATAGATCAGTTTTTAGATGGAGAAAGGATTTTTCAGTTTGCAGGTAATCTTGAAGGCCATCAAATAGAATCTCGAGTAATCTGTGAATATATAAATGGAGTATTGTTCGTATTGTTCTTTGATACAAATCACCATCTATATTTGAACAAAAGTAAAGTAGGGGAATCTTTATCGTATTCTTGTTGTCCTTATAAACAGGGAAATAAGTGTTTCAATGCATATAATTGTTTTGCAAAAGATTTTTTAGATACAAACAAATTAGACGAAAGTTATGGTTATAGCTATAGTCATGCATAATCGTTTTACGGCTTTACGATGCCACGCTCATTGGAAAGCCGTAAGTTTTGTGTATCCATAATTTCAAATTCCTAATTACTTCAAAAAAACAATTCATTTAGACTAGGATTCCACCTTGATTTTTTGCCTTACTTGGTTATAATCAAGGTGGCCGGAGTAAGGCTTCCGGCTCACCTTGTTTGGTGCTTGAGTAGCGGCGTTTTAGTGGAGGTCGCTACTCTTTTTATTTACTCATTATCCATTATGCGCTTAACGCTTTCGCGGAGTTCTTCAAGCGTTTCACAACAAGTGAATAGAACAACAGCCCTCGGCGCACCTGCCGAGGGCTGAAAAAGCATCATAAGAAAAATAAAGCTACTTGATTACGCCAAGTTGTTTCAAACTAAATACAAGTGCACCCATTTTCCCGACTAAAAGAAAGCAGTAGACCTGAGTTGTCGTAAAATTGTCGTAAAATTGCGTGTTAAACAATGTATTTTCGCGCGAAAATCCAAACGATAAAGTTAGAAAATATACGGCACAAAATCGCCGCAAACCATTGATAAACAAAGAAAATCCCGAAGTTTCAACGACTTCGGGATTTTGCTATGTTTGGAGCGGATGACGGGAATCGAACCCGCGTCGCCAGCTTGGGAAGCTGGGGCCCTGCCATTAGACGACATCCGCAATTGTTTTTATGTAAAAATTATTTTACACCAACAGGAGAGAATATGCAAGCAAAAATACTGCGCCGCTAATAATGCAGGCAAACAGTTGACCGGCAACTCATAGTATGGTAATATAAGAATAGACTTTTTGTATACTTAACGGGAAAATAATTTACAAGGGGGAGAAAAATGAAAAAGTCAAAAAAGCTTCTGAGTCTGCTGCTTGCGGTGCTGCTGCTTTGCAGCCTGTTGCCGGCAGCGGCATCGGCCGAGGGGAACCCGGAGGACGACTATCCGTTCGTTTTTGTCCACGGCCTTATGGGCTGGGGCGAAAGATCGATGCTCGATCCGATCATGCCGTATTGGGGCATGACAACGGGCAATCTCATGAAGTACCTGAACTCAAAGGGCTACGAGAGCTATGCCGCTCAGGTCGGACCGCTCTCCGGAGCATGGGACAGAGCGTGCGAGCTTTATGCGCAGCTTGTCGGCGGAACGGTTGACTACGGCGCTGCGCACTCGGCGGCCAAGGGTCACGATCGCTACGGCATAACCTACGAAAAGCCGCTTTTTGAGGGCTGGAGCGCGCAGAAGAAAATTAATCTTATCGGACACAGCTTCGGCGGCGCGACGACGCGCCTGTTCCTCGAGCTGCTTGCAAACGGCAGCGCGGAAGAGGTCGCGGCCGCAAAGGCGGCAGGCACAAAGGTATCTCCGCTGTTTGAGGGCGGCAAGGGCAACTGGGTGTATTCGCTCACGGCGGTTGCTGCGCCGCACAACGGAACCACATTTATCGAAACCTGTGATGTTTCGACCAAGGTGGTAACCGATGCAATCTATAATTTCGGCGCAGCTCTCGGCCTTACCAAGCTTAAGGGTGTGTACGATCTCCAGCTTGAGCATTTCGGGATCTACCGCAAGGACGGCGAGACTGATATGCAGTATCTCATCCGAGTCCTCAACAGCAGCAACTTCATGAGTCATAATGACAATGCAATATACGACCTCACCATAGACAATGCGCTGAAGATAAACGACGGGATAGAGATGCAGAACAATGTTTATTACTTCTCCGTCTGCGGCGACGCAACGCACCCGAGCAGCGTGAGCGGAAACGAAGTGCCCGACTCATCCGTGTTTGCGCTGCTTAAGCCCTTTGCTGCGATGATTGGTAAGTATTATGACAAATATACTGCCGGCGGCGTTTATATCGACAGAACGTGGCTGCCTAACGACGGCATGGTAAACGTCGTGTCCGGCCTGTATCCTGTAAACAGCAGGCTCAAGTGCGAAAAGTCCGACGGAAGCCGGGGCTTTGTTGTCTGCGACGGATACAACAAGGAAAGCTATGCGAAGGGTATATGGAATGTCTTCCCGACTCAGCCGTACGATCATCTTAGCATCATCGGCGGCATTCTTTCAAACACCGTTTCAAATACCCGGCATCTGTACATGGAGCTTATAAGCAGGGTTACGAGTACCTATGGCAGCAGCACTCCGGCCGAAGAACCTATCGGCAAGACGATGTCATTCACTGATGTTGCGAAGGATCGCTGGTCGTATGATTACATCCTCAAGATGTATCAGCTCGGCGTTGTAAACGGCCGCTCGGACAGCATATTTGATCCGACCGGCAACGTAACGCGCGCAGAGTTCGTGAAAATGCTCGCCTGTCTCGACGGAGTGGACACGAGCGCTTACGGAAAGTGTCGCTTCACCGATGTCAGCGATAAGAGCGTTTTCGCGCCGTATGTCGAGTGGGCTGCAAATAACGGCATCGTACTCGGCATTGATTCGGCAACCTTCAAGCCGAATGACAACATAACTCGCGAGCAGATGGCGGCCATAATCTGCCGCTATGCCGACTATGCCGGCATAAAGCTGTCCGACGATGCACCGGCCGCTGCCTTTGCCGACAGTGCGCAGATATCAAAGTACGCAGTCGATTATGTCACAGCGCTCCAGCGTGCAGGCATAATATGCGGAAAGCAGAACGCCGACGGAAGCTTCAGCTATTATCCGAAATCGTTTGCAACGCGCGAGCAGGCATGCAAGGTGCTCAGTCTTATATAAAATCGTTGAATAATATGTTAAAAAACCGTGGGAGACCACGGTTTTTTATTGCAAAGAGTATAGACGTTTAGTATAATATATCTAATAAATATATTTAAGGCAGGTAGGCTATGGCGTACGTTGAATTTGAAAAAGTTAAAAAGACATATCACATGGGCGAGGTGAGCATCGAAGCACTCAAGGATGCGACCTTTGAGATCGAAAAGGGCGAAATATGCGTTATTGTCGGCGCATCCGGTGCAGGAAAAACCACGCTTCTGAATATTCTCGGCGGTATGGACAGCCTTACATCCGGCCGCGTTGTGCTCGACGGTAAAGAAATATCCTCGTATAACGCAAACGAGCTTACGACCTATCGCCGTTATGATGTGGGCTTTGTGTTCCAGTTTTATAACCTTGTTCAGAACCTCACGGCCATTGAAAACGTTGAGCTTGCCGCACAGATATGCAAAAACCCGATGGACGCTGCGGAGGTCATCGACCTTGTCGGTCTGCACGACAGGGCGCAGAATTTCCCGGCGCAGCTTTCCGGCGGCGAGCAGCAGCGCGTTGCGATAGCGCGTGCGCTGGCAAAAAATCCGAAGCTCATGCTCTGCGACGAGCCGACAGGAGCGCTTGACTATAACACGGGCAAGGCAGTGCTCCAGCTTTTGCAGGATTGCAGCCGGAAAAACGGCATGACAGTGGTTATCATAACCCACAATCAGGCGCTCACTGCAATGGCGGACAGAGTAGTTTCGGTAAAGAGCGGTGTTGTCACCGACGTCAGCCGAAACGAGCACCCGATACCCATCGAAGACATAGAGTGGTAAAGCAATGAACAGATCCATCATCAAACTCACAAAACGAGAGATCCGCAGCAGCCTCGGACGCTATCTTGCGATATTCGCGATAATAGCGTTGGGGGCAGGTCTGTTTGTCGGCCTGCGCCTGTCGCGCCCGGATTTTCTCGAAACGTATAATAATTACACTAATAAGACGAATTTTTATGATTTCCGACTTGTCTCAACGCTCGGACTTACCGACGAAGATCTTGCCGAGGCCAAAAAAATGGACGGGGTGAAGCTTGCCGAGGGCGCAGTCGGCGCGGATTTCTTGTTTAACACCGCCGATGAGGATAACCTCATCATGATGGCGCAGAGCATACCCGAAAATGTGAACCAAATTAAGCTGAAGGCAGGCCGTATGCCGGAAAAGGCAAACGAGTGTCTCGCCGACCCTGATATGTATTCAAAAGACGATATCGGAAGTACGATAAAGCTTTCGAAGGATAACAGCGAGCAGACTTTTGATACCTTTGCGTATGACGAATATACGATCGTCGGACTTGCCTACAGCGTTTTGTATATAAATATGGAGCGCGGCTCCAGCACGCTCGGAAACGGCAGCGTTAAGGGTTACATCTATATTCCGATGGACGGTTTTTCGACGGATTATTATACGGATATCTATGTTTGCGTCGATTCCGAAGGATATGTTTATTCCGATGAGTACGAGCAAAGCACGCAAAAATATGTTGACGGGCTTGAAAAATTCATGTCCGAGCGCGCGGTTATAAGGCATGATGCCATCATTGATGACGCAATGTCTCAGCTTGACGATGCAAAAAAACAGTATGAGGACGGAAAGACGCAGTACGATGCAGCCAAGGCTGAGTATGATGCCGGCTACGCAGAGTATGTGCAGAAAAAGAGCGATACCGAGGCTCAGCTTGAACAGGCACGCAAGGAGATCGAGAACGCAGAAAGGATGATGGGTGATTCATCCGTTATCGATCAAAAGCAGGCAGAGCTTGACGCGGCAAAGGCGGAGCTTGACAAGGGGCAGGCCGAATACGAGAGAGGCCTGAAACAGTTCAATGCCAAGGCAAAGCTCGCCTACGGCGCGGTGGATGAGCAGATAGCTTATTACGAAAACCGCATAAGCGATAAACAGAACGATATTGCTGCGCAGAATGCCGAGATCGAAAGCCTCAATGCGCAGCTTGCCGAAGCTCAGGCAAACGGTGATAGCTTAAAGGCAAGGCTCATAGAGTGGAAGATCAAAACTGCAAACGACCGTATCAGACTTGATAATGCGGATATCGAGCGCTATAACGAGCGCCTTGAGGTCCACCGTCAAAAGCGCGCCGAGGTCGATGCCGAGCTTGAGCCGTATCGCAAGCAGCTTGAGGATGCAAAGGCTCAGCTTGACGCAGGCTATGCCCAGATAGAGTCCGGGCAGGCGGAGCTTGATGCTGCGCGCGAGATGATAAGCAGCGGCGGCGCACAGCTTGAGGCGGCAAAAAAGCAGTATGAGCAGGGCAAGGCGGAGGCCGAACGAGGCTTTGCCGAGGCTGAAAAGGAGCTTGCCTCCGGCAAGGCTCAGCTTGATGCGGCAAAGGCAGAGCTTGATAAGGGCGCAGCAGAGCTTGATTCTGCCGAAAAGCAGATAAAAAATATCAACCACGCCGATACGTATGTGCTCGACCGCGATACAAACGCGGGATATGTCTGCTTTGAAAGCGACACAAACGTTGTCCAGAGCGTGGCGTCCGTGTTCCCTGTGTTTTTCTTTCTTGTCGCGGCGCTTGTGTGCCTTACAACGATGACGAGAATGATCGCCGATCAGCGCACGCAGATAGGCATTATGAAGGCGCTGGGCTATTCTTCGGGCGCAATAATTGGGAAGTATATGTTCTATTCCGGCAGTGCCACCGTGTTCGGATGCATTTTCGGCATTGCGGCCGGAAGCTTTGCCTTTCCGGCTGTTGTGTGGTTTGGCTATGGACTTATATACAATCTCTCCGGACTTACGTTTATAATGGATTGGCCGTTGGCAGCCGGGATAACGGCAGCAAACCTTGCAGTCACGCTGCTTGTTACATGGTATTGCTGCGCCAAGGAACTCAAATGTGCTCCGGCGGAGCTCATCCGCCCGAAAGCGCCCGAGGCCGGAAAACGCATTTTGCTCGAGCGTATCCCGGTAGTGTGGAACGATATGAGCTTCATGCAGAAAGTCTCGGCGCGCAACATCATGCGCTATAAAAAGCGCATATTCATGATGCTTCTGGGCATCGGCGGCTGCACCGCGCTTGTGCTTACGGCGCTCGGACTTAACGATACTATCCAGAATGTCGTGACGCGGCAGTATGATGATATAATCCTCTATGATTATGAGATCACGATGGCGTATGACATGAATGAGGAAGAGCAGGAGATATTCTTCCGTGACGCAGGAGACGATATAAAGGATGCAGTGTTTCTCTATCGTGGCCTTGCGGAGGTGTCCGGCAGCGATGCCATAAAAAGCGCAACGCTCACCGTGACCGACGGCAAGAAGCTTTGCAAGTACATTGACCTTAGCTATGACGGAGAACCCGTCGACTATCCCGGCAGGGGCGAAGCGGCAATTAACTATAACCTTGCCCGGCAACTCGGCGGAATTGAAGTCGGCGATGAGATAAAACTGACGACCTCCGAAAAAAAGGAGCTTACAGTTACGGTCAGCGCCCTGTTTGATAACTATGTCGACAGCTTCGTTTTCATCTCGCCTGAAACCTGTGAGGAGCAGCTCGGCGAAGTGCCGGAGTATAAGTCCGCGCTTGCAAACGCACCCGACGGGGCTGATGTAAACCGCTGCGCCGAAGCGCTCACACATGACGTGGACGGCGTGCGCGGAGTCACGCTCAGCACCGACATAAAAGAGCGCATGAGCAGCATGTTGGACGGCCTGCTTGTCGTTGTTGCTGCGATAATCCTTTGCGCAGGGCTTTTGGCATTCATTGTTCTATATAACCTCACTAATATCAACATATCCGAGCGCATACGCGAGATAGCTACGCTCAAGGTGTTGGGCTTTTACCCAAATGAGGCGGCACACTACGTTTTCCGCGAAAATCTTATTCTTACGGGAGCCGGAGCGGTGTTCGGCCTTGGTCTCGGCGTTGCGCTGCACGCCTTTGTCATGAATGCGATAAAGGTCGATATGATGTATTTCAAGCCGCACATCAGCTTTTTGAGCTTTGCCGTTTCTATCGTCATAACCTTTGTGTTCGCCATGATAGTAAACGCCATCATGCGCCGCAGGATAGACAATATCGATATGGCCGGCGCGCTCAAATCAATAGAGTAATTTGACAACGTGCGGAGAATATATTATATTTAAATGTGATTAATTTATAATATCAGGGATGCATGATATGGAAAATTTGCAAACTTCGCTGCCCGGCTGGGAGATAGTGCGCTGCATCGGCAGCGGCAGCTCCGGCAAGGTATACGAGCTGAAGAAAAAAGATGAATACGGCGGCGACTTTCACTGTGCGCTCAAGGTCATAAGCGTTCCGGGCTCGCAGAAAGAGTATGACGAGATGCTCGAGAGCATGAGCGAGTTTGCCATGCGCGCAAAGCTCCGCGAAAAAGTCGAGGAGATCAGTAACGAGTATCGTCTGCTCGGCGCTCTGCGCGGCCACCCGAACGTTGTCAACTGTGAGGATCAGATGATCATTCCGCACGAAAACGACATGGGCTGGGATATTTATATCCGCATGGAGCTTTTGCAGTCCCTGCCGGATTACGTCCGCGAAAACGGTATGACGGTCGACAGCGTTATTAAGCTCGGCAGCGACATGTGCTCGGCGCTCGAGCTTTGCCGCGAGAATAATATAATCCACCGCGACATTAAGCCGCAGAATATCTTCGTCAGCCGCTACGGCGTGTTTAAGCTCGGCGACTTCGGCGTGGCCAAGGCCTCCACCATACGCACCTCGGCCGATAAGGTCGGAACTTATTCGTATATGGCGCCCGAGGTCTACAAGGGCAAGGGCTATGACGACCGTGTGGATATATACTCGCTTGGCATGGTGCTCTATTGGCTGTTAAACGATCGGCGCGGCCCGTTTCTGCCGATGCCGCCGCAGGTACCGACGCCCGAGCAGATCACCGATGCGCAGATACGCCGCTTCCGCGGCGAGACCCTGCCGCAGCCGAAAAACGGCAGTGCTGCACTAAAAAAGGTCGTTATGACGGCGTGCAGCTATAAAATTGCCGACCGATATGCAGGGCCGACGGAGCTGAAAAAAGCTCTTTCGCTCGCAGCGTCGGGAAGGGTAGAGCCCGAGCCTGTGCCGGCCTCGTTCGGCAGCGACGATATGACCGTGCGTGAGGATTTCAAGGCCGATCCGCGCCCGGAATACATACCCGAAACGCCGGCTGAGCCGCGACCGCAGCCAAAGCCGAAGCAGCAGCCGCGTCCCGAGGCTGCGCAGCCGAAAAAAACCCCGCCCAAGCAGCCTGAGCCTGAGAAAAAGCCGAAAAAGTCCATGTTCGGCTATATACTGGCGCTTGTGCTCATACTTGCGGCCATGGCAACAGCGGTGATCATTTTTGCACTGTCCGGCAACAATGACGGAGGCAAGGATGATACGCCGACGGCAAGCGCCTCTCCCACGCCGACGGCAACTCCGGAGCCGGAGAAGCTTGACGTAAAATCCGTCGTTCTCAGCTCGCCGAGCCTCACGATGACGGTCGATGACGAGGCTCAGCTCAAGGTCAGCTGTATGCCCGAGCCGTCCGCCGGGCAGAAAGAACCGGAGTATATCTGGAAAAGCAGCGATACGAGCATTGTCACCGTTTCGCAGGATGGCGCACTCAAGGCCGTAAGCGAAGGTTCGGCAACAATCATGGTCTATGTCAGCGACAAGATGGAGATCTACGATCAGTGCACCGTCATTGTCGAGCGCCCCAAGGTAACGGAGCTGAGCATCGAAGAGATGCCCGTCAAAACCGTGTACACCGTCGGCGAAGAGCTTGATACGACCGGCCTTGTGCTCAGAGCGTATTACAATAACGGCTCTGCAAAGCGCATAACCGACCCGAGCGAATTCACGGTCGAGTGCGACATGACCGGCCTCGGAAACCGCGAAGCGACCGTCACTTATGACGGAAAGACCGTCACATATACTGTAAGAGTCAGCCTGTTCGGATGATTTTAGCTCATTTAAGCTGACGAGCGTCAGAACAGATATGTGGTCGACTTTTGTCAGCTTAAGTCAATGTGCACTAATAAATGCAGCTAAAATTTGTTTAGTATCACCATTTAACATATGGGAAAAATGTGGTATAATAACATAAAAAGAATAAAAAATGAGCGTTTTGACAAAAATCCGGTTTGTTTTCCCGGCTTGTCGTCGCCCTCAAACGGAAACGATATGCCACAAAATACAAACGCACCGCACGGTTATCCCCCGTGCGGTGCAATTTTTTTAGTCTCTGTTAAATTCCCTAAGCTCAAGTCCGGGGTTTTTGGTGAGCGCCCAGTTGACGCACCATTCGGAGGTGAACAGCAGCAGGTTATTTCCGCGGAAATCCTGAACCCACTTCGTGTCGCTCGTTAGATTGAGATCGTTGGGGTTTATGCCCTCGTTATCTATCCAGCGCACGACCTCATACGGCATGCTGCGGCGGCGAACGTCAACGCCGTACTCGTTTTTCAGTCTGTATTCAAGCACTTCGAGCTGAAGTATGCCGACGACGCCGACTATGATCTCTTCAACGCCGGTGTAAGGCTCGTGGAATATCTGAATTGCGCCCTCCTGCGCTATCTGCATGATGCCCTTTTCAAACTGCTTGCGCTTCATTGTGTCGATACGCTCAACGCCGGCAAAAATCTCAGGCGCAAAGGTCGGTATGCCCTCAAACTCCACCTTCATGGACTTGTCGCATATCGTATCGCCGATCGAGAAAATGCCGGGGTCGAACACGCCGATGATATCTCCGGCGTAGGCCTCGTTTATTATTGCGCGCTCCTGCGCCATGAGCTGCTGCGGCTGCGCAAGACGGATGGCCTTGCCGCCCTGAACGTGGAAATATTCCTTGTCGCGCTCAAACTTGCCCGAGCATATGCGCATGAAGGCGATCCTGTCGCGGTGAGCCTTGTTCATGTTCGCCTGAATTTTGAAAACAAATGCGGAGAACTTGTCGGTGAACGGATCGACGATCTCGTCGCCTGCCTTGCGCGGCAGGGGAGGCATGGTCATGTCAAGAAAGCTCTCCAAAAACGGCTCAATGCCGAAATTGTTGAGCGCCGAACCGAAGAACACAGGGCTGAGCTTTCCGTCGCGAACCTGATCGATGTCAAATTCATAGCCTGCACCGTCGAGCAGCTCAACATCGTCGCACAGGGTCCTGCGCAGCTTTTCACCGATAAGGCTGTCGAGCGTTTCGGTGTCGTCAAGGCTGCATTCGATGGCCTTGATCTTGTCCTGCCCACGGTGGAATTCGCTGAAGGCGAGGATCTCGCGTTTTTCGCGGTCGTAAACACCCTTGAAGTCGATGCCGCAGCCGATGGGCCAGTTCATCGGATATGTGCCGATGCCGAACTCCTGCTCCAGCTCCTCCATAAGATCGTAGGGGCTGCGTGCCTCGCGGTCAAGCTTATTTATAAAGGTGAAGATGGGGATATTGCGCATTGCGCATATCTTAAAAAGCTTCCTTGTCTGCGGCTCGATGCCCTTTGCCGCGTCGATGACCATGACTGCGCTGTCGGCAGCCATCAGGGTGCGGTAAGTGTCCTCGGAAAAATCCTGGTGTCCCGGAGTGTCGAGGATGTTTATGCAGTAGCCGTTATACTCAAACTGCATAACGGATGAGCTTATTGATATTCCGCGCTGCTTTTCAAGCTCCATCCAGTCGGACACCGCGTGACGCGCCGTAGCCTTGCCCTTTACAGAGCCTGCCAGCTGTATAGCCCCACCGTAGAGCAGCAGCTTTTCGGTAAGCGTTGTTTTGCCGGCGTCAGGGTGCGATATGATAGCAAACGTTCTGCGCCGTTCGATTTCCTTTCTTATATCAGCCATATACGCTTCTCTCCAAATATTTTTTCACATAGAATAATATACTATCATATATACGCTGCAAAAGCAAAGCTTTTGTGCATAATAAAACCGGCCAGGCCGGCTGACACAAGAAAACATACGCCAAAAAAGGCGGAGCAAGCACGAATGTCTTCGTTGCGACGGCTTGGTATACACAAAGTATGCCTGCGACGCCGCGCCATGACCTCGCACTTGCTCCGTCATTTTTGGTGCTTTGCAGTTTTGAAGCAGAGATTTTTTGTTCCTGCAAGGACAAAGTTGCAGAGCATACCGTCGTATTCTCAAGACTTTGGACGCAGCAGGGGCGAAAAAGATCGTTTCAAAACCGTATGTTTTCTTGTGCCAGCCGGCCTTAATGACCGGTTTTAATCATTTTCGATCACGCTCACGATTTTCGTCGGGGTCGGGTCTAACTTATGCCGTGCGCGGCTTAGAACGATGGCAATCACTATGCCGAGTATCGCAGCGCCGAAGGCCACGGCAATACATACCGATTCACTCAGCGAGAAAGCGGCGGCTATGACATAGCCCAAAATGAGCATAACAAGCGGCAGAACGTAGATCGCAAGCGCGCCCTTCACGACGCCATTCGTCGGCGTTTCGATCATAACGTGCTGGCCGCGATGCGCTCCAATGGGATTCTGCACGACGGATTTCATGAGGTGCTCGTACTTGCACTCGTTGCAGCCGTTGCAGTCGCCCCCGCATATGCCGAGCCTCTCGACGACGACCTCGGCAAGCCCGTCATCACGATTCTTTGTTATAATTGCTTCCTGAAACATTAATCATCACCTTTACAAATTATACACCCTATTATCACTTGTAGCAAGTGGGGGTTTATGTTATACTTACAGATGAAGATAAACAGGAGGTGGCTGCTGTGCCCGGTGTGCTCAACCTTAAAAAATCAAACTGCAAGAATTGTCACAGATGCATAAGAAAATGCCCGGTCAAGTCTATCCGCTTCACGGGGCATCAGGCACATATAATAAGTGACGAGTGCATCCTGTGCGGTCAGTGCTTTGTTGTCTGTCCGCAGGAGGCAAAGGAGATCATTGATGACCGCGAGAGGGTCGGCGTGATGCTTCAGGGCGAAGCGCCCGTGATAGCGAGCTTTGACCCGTCCTTCTATGCCTGCTGGGAGGGCTGCGGAGCAAACTCCGTGCGCAAGGCGCTCATCGAGCTTGGCTTCACCGACGCCGAGGAGACCGCCATAGGCGCGACGATAGTAAAGCGCGAATACGAGCGGATGCTGCGAGAGGCAAAGCAGGATGTTATCATAACCTCGGCCTGTGCGTCGCTGAACCTTCTTATTGAAAAGCACTTTCCCGAGCTGCGGCGGTATCTGGCTCCCGTCGTGTCGCCGATGATAGCTCACGCGATGGATATAAAGCGCCGCATGCCGGAGGCAAAGGTCGTTTTCATCGGTCCCTGCGTCGCAAAAAAGCAGGAGTACGAGGGAACATGCGTTGACGCAGTCCTCACGTTCGAAGAGTTTGACCAGATGCGCATATCCGCCGGCATTGAGATCGAGCACGAATTCGGCGAAAGCTTCCCCGGCAGGGCGCGCAGCTTCCCGGTCACGGGCGGCATAATAAGAAGCATGGATATACCCGACACGGGCTATCAGTGCATTGCGACAAACGGCCCGAAAAACTGCATGAATGCGCTAAACGATCTCCAAAACGGCAATATCCACAAGTGCTTTATCGAGCTTGCCATGTGTGACGGAAGCTGCATAGAAGGCCCCATTATGGAAAAGTACATAAATTCCCCGATCCGGCATATATACTCTGTCTGGAGCAATGTCGGCAAGGAGGATTTCGACGTTCCGCAGCCGGAGTCTGAGCAGCTGAGAACGCAGTATATCGGAACTCCGGTGCATAAAAAAACTCCGAGCGAGGCCGAGATACGCGAGATATTGTCCAAGCTCGGCAAAAACACAAAGGCCGATGAGCTCAACTGCGGCTCCTGCGGCTATAACACCTGCCGCGACAAGGCTATCGCAATCTACCGCGGCACCGCCGACTACAGCATGTGCCTGCCGTTTATCATGGATAAGGCCGAGCGCTTCAGCACCAAGATACTCAACAATATGCCCAGCGGCGTTGTTGTCGTCAATGAGGATCTTGAGGTGCAGCAGCTAAACCGAACGGCCATGCGCATGCTCAATATAAGCCACGAATCCGACGTTCTGGGCGACAGCGTTGTAAGAGTGCTCGACACGGCACCGTTTTTTACCTGCCTTGAGACGGGCAAAAGCGTCAAAAAGCTGCGCGGATACTTCTCCGATTACGAAAAGTACTTTGAGCAGACCATAGTGTACGACCGCTCGTCAAAGATACTTATCGATATCATCTCCGACGTCACCGAGGAAGAGGAAGAGTCCATGCGCCGCAAGGCTATAAGCCAGAAAACGGCGGAGATCACCAACAACGTCATTGAAAATCAGATGCGCATCGTTCAGGAGATCGCCTCGCTCCTCGGCGAGACTACGGCCGAGACGAAGATCGCCCTGACGAGGCTGAAGGAGTCGCTGAGCCTTGAAGAAGAATAATCTTTGCAGCGAGATAGCGTATATGAGCCTTAACCACGACGGCGAGCAGCTGTGCGGCGACCATGTCGAGATCGTTGAAAACGAAAACTCTACCATCGTCGTCCTTGCCGACGGACTCGGAAGCGGCGTTAAGGCGAGCATACTCTCAACGCTCACATCAACGATAATATCCACGATGCTTGCGGCAGGGCTTGATATTCGTGATGCAGTCGAAACTATTGCCGACACGCTGCCGATATGCTCCGAGCGGAAAACGGCGTTTTCGACCTTTACGATAATAAAGCTTGAAAATGATGCTCACGCGGACATAATCCAGTATGAAAACCCGAATGTAATACTCATTCGTCAGGAGCAGCTCCACGAGTTTCCGCTTTCCGCAATGACAATAGGTGAGAAAACGATATACCGTTCAAGCATTGAGCTTGCAGACGGAGATGTGTTTATTGCATTGAGTGACGGTATGCTCTATGCCAGTAACAACGGTGTCCTGAACACTGCGTGGGACAGAAAGGCAATAGCGGACTTTATGGGACCGCTAAGTGATTCCGGACTTACAGCCAATGTTCTTATGAACATCCTGATGGAAGAGGTCAGCAGGCTCTACGGAGGTAAGCCATTTGACGACGCAACGACTTGTATTGTTAAGATTCGGCAGCGTCAGACGGTCAATGTCGCTGTCGGACCGCCGGAGAATATAAGCGACAATCACCGCATGATGGCTCTGTTTTTTGCCAAGGAGGGCAAGCATATTGTCTGCGGCGGAACGACATCGAAGATCGCAGCCGAGTATCTGCACACGAACGTGCAGACGGAGTATACCTCACCCGACCCCGACATACCGCCCATATCACATATTCAGGGCGTAGACCTTGCCACGGAGGGCATAATAACCCTTGATCGCGTCCTTGCCTATTCCAAGGACTATGTAAAGGATAACCGCAGCTTTGAAAACTGGTATTACAAAAAAGACGGCGCGTCGCTGGCAGCTCGCATACTATTTGAGGATGCAACGGATATAAACATGTTCATCGGCCATGCCGCAAACCCGGCGCACGACGGACTGCCCATTAACTTCAACGTCAAAATGCAGATACTCAAGCAGCTTTCAAATAATCTGCAAAAAATGGGCAAGCGCGTGAAAATACATGATTTTTAATGTAAAAACGGCTCTCACAGAGAGCCGTTTTTTGCTATAGCTATATGAGTATATCGGCTTTGCTGACATTTCCCCAGTCAAACTCGGAAACGAGCTCTGCGGCTGAATGCGGCGAGCCGTCCGAGATTCCTAAAAGCCCGGCGATATAACCGATGATCTCATCGGGAGCGTGCGTTTTCAGAAGTGCCTCGGCGCCAAGCTCGCCGTAGCGCTTTGAAAGCTTCCTGCCGTCGGCACCGACTATAAGAGGAGCGTGATAATATTTCGGCGCATCGCCGCCTAATTCGGAAATGAGCCATATCTGCCGCGCCGTTGACGAAAGCAGATCGCGACCGCGCACGACTCGCGTAACGCCTATATCCATATCGTCAAACGAAACGGCAAGTTGATACGCATAAACACCGTCAGAGCGCTTTATAATAAAATCACCGCTGTCGGCAAGGTTTTCCGAAAATTCACCGTAATGTCCGTCGCAAAAGCTTATCGTTTTGTCCGGAACTTTTATCTTCCATGCGGCCTTTCGCCCGGCTGCTTCAAGATCACGCCGCTCTGAAAAGCTCAGGTGCCGGCACTTGCAGCCGGGATCGCTGCGGTGCTCGCCGGGGTGCGGAGCGGAGGCGGCGAGCCGCTCGCTGCGGCTGCAATAGCATGGGTAGAGCAAATCCCTATGCAGAAGCAGGTCAAACACCTCATCGTATTTCTCGTTTCTTTGGCTCTGCGAATACTCAATGTCCGGGTATCCTGCGTCCCAGTCAAGGCCGAGAGCTTTGAGGGCAAACGCAATGCTCTGCTCGCTTTCCTTGCTGCTGCGGTCGGGGTCGAGATCTTCCATGCGGAAGATAAGTCTTCCGCCCACGCTGCGTGCATCGAGCCATGCCAAAAGAGAGGACGATAAATTCCCGATATGCAGCTGCCCGCTCGGACTTGGCGCAAACCTGCCGGTTTGAATTGGCTGTTTATACATAATTGAGCCCCTGAGTATAGTTTAGTACAGACTTGGTACTTATATATAAGCACATTTCGACAAAAAAATAAATATTTTTCTATCTTTTTTCCTGAACATGTGATATAGTAAATGCAAATAATATTGCATACAAGATGCTATGAGAAAGAGGTAACATAATGGCGAGTTCAACAAAAGAGGCATTGGGGAATGCCCTGAAGAAAATGCTGTCGGTAAAACCTATCGACAAAATAACCGTCAAGGACCTTGTTGAGGAGTGCGGCGTAAACCGCCAGACCTTCTATTATCATTTTGATGATGTTTATGATCTGCTCGAGTGGGTGTTTGAAGAGGATACTAACAAGGCTCTTCCGCATGAGATATACTACGATAAGTGGCGCGAAAACGTCATCGAATGGTTTCAGTATCTTCAGGATAACCGCAGCTTCGTTCTGAACATCTTCAATTCGCAGAACCGTTCGTACCTGCTCAGATACTTCAAAGGCCGTCTGCATTACTGTGTGCACAGCTTTGCGGCTATCTGCGCCGAGGGCAAAAACATCGAGTGGTCAGATCTTGAGTTTGTGTGCGAGTTCTATGTCAACGCAGCCATCGGCTGGATATCGCAGTGGTTTGACATGGGCATGCCGCCGCTCGATGATCACGACAAAGAGCGTTATATCAAGATCCTTGACGGCAGCACCGAAAATCTGCTGGCAAGATTCCAGAAAGACTGAAAAGATCGTTAAATTTGGCCTTCCGAGTATTCGGAAGGCCATTTTCTGTTGAAAGATTAATTTTTTCGCGGTATAATATTCTATTATGCACAGCGATAGGAGCGCTAATATGAAAGAGCAGAAGACCAATGTAATGCGTCTGCTTGAGCAGAAGAAAATTAAGTATACGCCGCACGAATATCCGCACGGCGACGATGCCGTTGACGGTGCAACGGTCGCCGCAATATGCGGGCTTGACCCGTCGCAGGTGTTCAAAACTCTTGTTGCGCGCGGCGCGAGCAAGAGTATATATGTCTTTGACGTTCCAGTTACAGGCGAGCTTGACCTCAAGAAGGCCGCAAAGGCGGCAGGGGAGAAGTCGATAGCAATGATCCACGTCAGCGAGATCAATGCGCTCACGGGCTATGTCCGAGGCGGCTGCTCGCCGATAGGCATGAAAAAGCAGTACAAGACCTTTATAGACATAAGCGCGCAGGATAAAAAGACGATAATGGTAAGCGCAGGCAAGATCGGCTATCAGGTCGAGCTTGACCCAAACGCGCTCGCGGATATGGTGCGCGCAAAATTTGCAGATCTGGTAAGCGAAAATGAATGATTATATAAGAATTAAGGGCGCAAGAGCCAATAACCTGAAAAATGTTGATATCGAGATACCGAGAAACAAGCTCGTCGTTATGACCGGCGTTTCCGGCAGCGGCAAATCAAGCCTTGCGTTCGATACCATTTATGCCGAAGGCCAGCGCCGCTATGTCGAGAGTCTGTCGTCCTATGCTCGGCAGTTCCTCGGCCAGATGGATAAGCCCGATCTTGACTACATTCAGGGCCTTTCCCCGGCAATATCCATCGATCAGAAAACCGGCTCGCGCAATCCGCGCTCGACCGTCGGCACGGTTACGGAGATATACGACTATATGCGCCTTCTCTGGGCGCGCATAGGCAAGCCCCACTGCCCTAAGTGCGGCAAGGAGATCCGGCAGCAGACGATAGATCAGATAATCGACCAGCTCATGCTGCTTCCCGAGGGAACAAAGCTCATGATACTTGCGCCGGTCGTTCGTGCGCGCAAGGGCGAGTATGTCAAGGTATTCGAGGATGCGCGCCGCTCGGGCTATGTCCGCGTACGCGTTGACGGCAGCATGTACGAGCTTTCCGAGGAAATTAAGCTCGATAAGAACAAAAAGCACACCATCGAGGTCGTTGTCGATCGCGTTGTTATAAAGGATGGCATCATGCGCCGTCTTGCTGATTCCGTGGAAACGGCGGCCTCGCTTGCAAACGGCCTTGTCATTGCCGACGTTGTCAGCGAAAACCGGCAGATACTCTTCTCGCAGAACTATGCCTGCCCCGACTGCGGCATATCCATCGAAGAGTTGACTCCGCGCATGTTCTCGTTCAACACGCCTTACGGCGCATGCCCCAAGTGCGACGGGCTGGGAATGCAGCTTCTTGTCGATCCGGATCTCATCATCACCGATGACAGCCTGAGCATCAACGGCGGAGCCATAAAAGCCACCGGTTGGGGCTCGGGCGCAGACTCCATTGCGGCAATGTATTATAACGCGCTTGCCGAAAAATACGGCTTTACGCTTGATACGCCCATATCCGAACTGCCCGATGGCGTGAAGGACATTCTCCTTTACGGCAGCAAGGGCGAAAAGCTTGACCTCAGCTACGAGCGTGAGCGGAAAAACAGCTCGTTTGCAGGCAAATTCTCGCGCCCGTTCGAGGGTATATGTAAAAACCTTGAGCGCCGGTATTTCGAGACGCAAAGCCCTGCCATGCGCGCCGAGATAGAAGAGTGTATGTCCGAGGTCACCTGCCCGGAATGCCATGGTCAGCGCCTGCGCAAGGAGGCGCTTGCCGTCACGGTCGGCGGCATTAACATCGCGCGCATGGGCGACATGTCCGTGACCGAAGCGATAGAATTTGTCGAGTCGCTCGAGCTTAGCGAAAAGGAGCATATAATTGCCGACAGGATCCTTAAAGAGATCAAGGCGCGGCTCGGCTTTCTCAAAAATGTCGGACTTCAGTATCTCAGCCTCTCGCGCGGCGCGGCGACGCTCTCGGGCGGCGAGAGCCAGCGCATAAGGCTTGCAACGCAGATCGGCGCTGCGCTCACGGGTGTGCTGTATATCCTCGATGAGCCGAGCATCGGCCTGCACCAGCGCGATAACGAGAAGCTTTTGAAAACGCTTGAGGATCTGCGCGATCTCGGCAATACGCTCATAGTCGTCGAGCACGATGAGGACACCATGCGCGCTGCCGATTACATCGTTGATATAGGTCCCGGAGCGGGCGTTCACGGCGGTAATGTCGTCGCGGCAGGAACGGTCGAGGATATCTGTGCCTGCCCGGACTCGCTCACCGGCCAGTACCTGAGCGGAAAGAGGAAAATCCCCGTTCCGGCCGAGCGCCGAAAAACCGATAAGGGCTTTATACACATAAGCGGTGCTGCCGAGCACAACCTTAAAAACGTTGATATAGATATCCCCAAGGGCGTTATAACCTGCGTCACCGGAGTTTCCGGCAGCGGCAAATCGAGCCTTGTAAACGAGATACTGTACAAAACGCTTGCACTCAATAAAAACCGCGCAAAGGTAAAGCCCGGCAAGTGCGCCGGAATAAGCGGAATTGACGATATCGACAAGGTCATTGACATTGACCAAAGCCCTATCGGCAGAACGCCGCGCTCAAACCCGGCGACGTATACAGGGCTGTTTAACGATATCCGCGAGCTTTTTGCCTCCACCGAGGACGCAAGACTGCGCGGCTATAACTCCGGGCGATTTTCCTTTAACGTCAAGGGCGGCAGATGCGAGGCCTGCAAGGGCGACGGCGTGCAGAAGATAGAAATGCACTTTCTGCCGGATGTGTATGTACCCTGCGACGTGTGCAAGGGCAAGCGCTACAACCGCGAAACGCTGGAGGTCCGCTACAAGGGCAAGAACATTAACGACGTTCTCAACATGACCGTTGAGGAGGCCTGCACTTTTTTTGAAAATCTCCCGAAGCTCAAAACAAAGCTCGATACGCTTTATGAGGTCGGCCTCGGCTATGTCACGCTCGGCCAGTCGAGCACAACACTCTCCGGCGGCGAGGCTCAGCGTGTGAAGCTTGCAACCGAGCTTTCGCGCCGCAGCACAGGCTCAACGGTGTATATCCTCGACGAGCCGACCACCGGCCTGCATATGGCCGACGTTCACAAGCTCATAGGCATAATCGACAGGCTTGCCGACGCCGGAAACACCGTCGTTATAATCGAGCATAACCTCGATGTTATCAAAACGGCAGACTATATAATCGACCTCGGCCCCGAGGGCGGCGACGGCGGCGGAACGCTCGTGTTTGCAGGCACTCCCGAGGAATGCGCCGCCTGCACGGACAGCTACACGGGGCAGTTTCTCAAGAAAATGCTTTAACACATCCGCGCCTTTCCCGTAAAATGAAACGGGAGGGGATCGCATGACGGTATACATAGCCGTGGGCTTTGCCGCGGCAGCGGTGCTGTGGCTGATAATTTGGTCTGTAAAGGGACTTCTGCTCACGCCGGTTAAGCTCGGCAGGAGCACAAGAGCAAGCGTGCTGCTGACGGTGAGCGGAGCCGAGCCGATGCTGGAGTACACTCTGCGCAGTCTTGTGTGGCTGCGCGAAAACGGAACGCTGAAAGCGGAGATAGACATAAAAGCAATTGACACGGACGACGAAACGCGCAGCATTCTGCGACGCTTTGAGGCACAGTACAGATTCGTAAACTACACAGAGGAAATAAGTGACGATGCAGGAATTAAGCGAAATTAACGGAACGGTTGCCGCCGTTATATTCAGAAACGACGAAAACGGCTACGGCGTTGTGAAGCTCGAGCTTGATAACGGCGAGACGACCACGGCGGTCGGCTGCCTGCCGTATGTCGCCCCGGGCGAAATGATATCGGCAGAAGGCTCATGGATGACCCATGCGCAGCACGGCAGGCAGTTCAAGATCGAGCAGTGCAGCCGCATGCTGCCGACCTCGGCCGAGGCGATCTACGAGTACCTCGCCGGCGGCACCGTGCGCGGCGTCGGGCCGGCAACGGCGGCGATGATAGTTGACCGCTTCGGCGACAAGGCGCTGGACGTTCTGGAGATGCAGCCGGATAAGCTTGCCGAAATTAAGGGCATAAGTGCATCCAAGGCAAAGGACATAAGCGCAGGCTTCAAAAAGCAGGCCGGCGTGCGAAGACTTACCGAGTTTTTGTGCTCCTACGGTATCCAGCCGATATTCGCCCTGCGCATGTTCAAATTTTACGGTAATTCCGCAATAGAAGTCGTTCACGAAAATCCGTATATACTCGCATCGTCACACATCGGTGCGAGCTTTGCCGAGGCAGACTCCCTGGCGCTCTCCCTCGGCCTTGACGGCGACAGCTTAAACCGCGTATGCGCCGCCGTTGTTTTTGAGCTTGTGCATAACTCCGGAAACGGGCATTGCTTTATTCCGCGCGGAAAGCTCACGGCGGCAACCTCGCAGCTGATAGGCGTTGCACAGGACCTTGCAGAGGATGCGGTGGATAAGCTTTGCGAGACAGGCGAGATAGTCTGCTGCACCGTCGCAGGGCTTGACGCCTGCTATCTTTCGCACCTTTACGAGGCCGAGACTTATACCGCCGACAGGATCAAAGCCATGTGCCGCGCAAAGGACGGCGGCAGGGTGAACATTGACGCGCTTATTGACCGCCTTGAAACGGCAAACGGCATTAAATATGCCCCCATGCAGCGCGAGGCGATAGCTTTGGCTGCAAAAAACCGTATTCTCGTTATAACCGGCGGACCCGGTACAGGCAAAACAACTATACTGAAAGCTGTCCTTGCCATGTACGACGAGCTTGAGCTTGAAACATACCTTGCAGCCCCCACCGGGCGCGCGGCAAAGCGCATGAGTGAGCTGTGCGGCATGGAGGCCTCCACCATCCACCGCATGCTCGGCGCGAAAATGTCCGAGGACGGCGAGACGGTCGTTTTCGGCAAGGACGAGGAGGATAAGCTCGCCTGCGACGCGCTTATCATTGACGAGTGCTCAATGGTTGACATAACGCTCATGCACGCCATACTCAAGGCACTAAAATCAGATTGCCGCATACTTCTTGTGGGCGATGCCGACCAGCTCCCGTCGGTCGGCCCCGGCAACGTTTTTTCGGATATCATCCGCAGCGGCGTTGTTCCGACCGTGCGCCTGACGGAAATTTTCCGCCAGAAGGCCGACAGCCGCATTGTGCGCAACGCGCACATGATAAACAGGGGAGAGCATCCCGACTTCAACGAAAACAGCGGTGATTTCTTCCGGCTCAGACGCATGCAGGGCGGCTCCTGCGTTGAAACGATTGTGGAACTGTGCAAGCGCCGCCTGCCGGAGAATATGAAGATACCCTCCAATCAGATCCAGGTGCTTTCGCCCAGCCGCAAGGGAGAAACGGGAACGGCAAACCTCAATAAATGCCTCCAGGCCGCGCTCAATCCGCCCAATGAGAGCAAAAAGGAAAAGCTCTTCGGCGAGACCGTGTTCCGCACCGGCGACAGGGTCATTCAGATAAAAAACAACTACGATATCGTGTGGAAGGACAAGCTCGGCAAAAGCGGCATGGGCGTGTACAACGGCGATATCGGAACGATCGTTGAGATCGACACGGCCTCGGAATATCTCAAGGTCGATTACGAGGATAAGATCGCCCTTTACGGCTTTGAGATGCTAAACGAGCTTGAGCATGCCTGGGCGCTTACGGTGCACAAGTCGCAGGGCAGCGAATACCGCGCCGTGATACTTTCGCTCAACCCCGTTGCCCAGATGCTGCTTACGCGCGGTGTGCTGTACACGGCGGTCACGCGCGCAAAGGAGCTGCTCATCATGGTCGGCGATGACAACGTTGCCCACAGAATGATAGACAATCACAAGCAGTCGCGCAGATACAGTGCGCTGAGGATCAGACTTGCCGATGAAAATACTTGATCTGATCACCCATCTGCTGTATCCGTGGAAATGTGTTTTCTGCGAAAGCGTCCTGAAGGACACGGACATATGTCACGAATGCGAGAAAAAGCTACCGTATACGGTGGGCGACAGTGTGGCGCAGAAGTTCCCGTTTATAGATAAATGCGTCTCGCCGCTTTATTATAAGGATAAAGTGCGCGCCTCCGTTCACCGCTACAAATTCGGCGGCTGCTCGTCCTACAGCCGGCGTTACGGGATCCTTATGTCCGATTGCGTCGAAAATAATCTTGATTGCCGCAGTATTGATGTGATATCATGGATACCGCTGAGCAAAAAGCGCCTGCGCCAAAGAGGCTACGATCAGGCGCGGCTCATTGCCGAGGAGATATCGTCAAAAACGGGGCTGCCATGCCGTCAGCTGCTGCAAAAGGTGAAAAACAACGGTGCGCAGTCGCTCACGCGCGACGCAAAGCAGCGCCGTGAAAACGTCGCCGGAGTGTATGCTATGTGTGGGCAGACGGATGTTTCCGGCCTGCGCATCCTGCTCGTTGACGATGTTGTGACCACCGGTGCAACAATGAGTGAGGCAGCAAGGATCCTGCGCAAGGCAGGCGCAAAAGCGGTTTATGGCGCTGCTCTTGCGCGGCATGAAGATTAGCATAATTGGATAGAATTATAGAAAAACTCAGCCGCGAGGCATTTTCGCGGCGGATCGGAGCATTTTATGGTCATATACGAAAGAGATATAGCAGTTGATATGGGAACATCGAACACACTTGTTTTCTCGCAGGGCAAGGGACTTGTTCTGCGCGAGCCTACGGTCGTTGCGGTCGATAAGGTAAAGGACAAAATGCTCAAGATAGGCGAGGAGGCGAAAAAAACGCTTGGCCGCACCCCGGCAAACGTTATCGCCATCCACCCGATAAGAGCGGGCGTTATCTCCGATTACGATATGTCCGCGCTCATGCTGCGTGAGCTTGTCAGCCGAATAACCTCGTTCAGCCTGTTCAAACCGAGGATACTCATGTGCGTTCCCAGCAGCATAACCGGCGTTGAAGAGCGCGCGGTGATCGACGCTGCGATCGAGGCCGGTGCGCGCAGAGTGTATCTTGTCGAGACCGCTGTTGCGACGGCTATCGGCGCCGGCGTTGACATCAAAAAGCCCGACGGACACATGGTCGTGGATATCGGCGGCGGCACGACCGAGATCGCGGTCGTCTCCATGGGCGGCGTTGCCGAGTGCGAGTCCATAAAAACCGCGGGCAGCACCTTTGACGAGGCGATAATCCGCTATATCAAGAAAAAGCACAATATGCTCATCGGCGCAATGACCGCCGAAGATGTGAAGATAAACATCGGCGGCGTGTATCCGCGCTCGGATGCGCCCGAGAGCATGGAGGTCAAGGGTCGCGATCTTATCAAGGGCCTGCCCAAAACGGTCAGCGTCACTGCTGAGGAGCTTGTCGATGTTCTGCGCGAGCCTGCGCGACTGATCCTCGAAAATGTCCACGCCGTGCTTGAGCGCACGCCGCCCGAGCTTATCGGCGACCTCGGCGTAAACGGCATGATCCTCTCCGGCGGCGGCAGCCTGCTGTACGGCATCGACCGCATGATAGAGGACAGCACACATATAAGAACCATGATCGTTGACGATCCTCTCGCCTGCGCCGCCCACGGCGCCGGAAAGCTGCTCACAAAGCTCGACTCCATGCAGGACGGTATGATGAACTTCCTGCGCAACCGCGAGATGAGGAATTGAATGTAGATATTTAATGCCCACGATTGTGCTATTAGTACAATCGTGGGCAAATTTTATGTACTTTTACTCTGCATAAATGACAAAGTGCACAAGAGATGGCGTAACTATTTATTAACTATGACTATTTAAGAGTTGCGTGATATGTGATATAATACATATCGAAGAGGGCGATTGATGGTCGCTGTCCCACCTGTCGGCACTAAAGTGCCGCGTTGCGACCTTCAATTCGGGAGAATATGCCCCGCAAAATACACAATGCACCGCACGGTTATCCCCGTGCGGTGCAACTTTTTTGCCCTTTTTAACTCTTAAAACTATCAAAAAGTGTACTTTTTGATAATTGCTGTCATTACATAATATTGATATTTCAGGTGAAAGTCATTTAGGTGAAATTGCTGCAAATGTAAATCACGCATTAGACTCAATAACATTTAGCAATTGCCACACGCTTAGCGGCACAATTAAGGGGAAAAACGGAGCGGACTATCTGGGCGGCTTAATAGGCTGTGGATATACTGATTCGGGAAAAGGGATTGTTATCAATAACTGCACCAATTATGTACAGATAAATGCCGGAAATGACTCAAACTTGTCAGGAGGAATTGTAGGGAAAATTAATAATTCAAAAGTCAGTAACTGCATTAATTACGGCTCAATAGTTGGAAATGTCTATTCAGAAGATAATGGGTCAACACATATGGGAGGAATATGTGCTTCATCAGTGAATACTGAGTTCCAAGGTTGCGCAAATTATGGCGATGTGCATACGTTTTTTGCTTGTGGAATTTCAGGCGGCTATAGAAATCGATTCATTGGGTGTATAAATGCAGGTAAATTTTACCACAGTAGTGACGGCTGGGGGTATGCGATAGGAGATAAAAACAACAACTATTATGAAGACTGTTATTATTTGAATTCTAGCGTAATGTATCATGCTTTAGGCGGAGAACCTATATACAATTACCGATATGGTATATCATGGCAAGACCAGAACCTCACTGCTAGTTCATTTGCCGAGGATGATCTATATTCAGGCAAAATTGCGTATTTGCTCGGTGAATACTATGGACAACGTATAGGTATTGATAAATATCCAGTTATAATAAATGATAATAATAGAGTTCACAAGGTCAAATTTGTTGGAGATATTGAATTAGTATGCTATGTGACACACGGAACACCAGTGTGTATTGCTGATGCAGAATCATCAAATATGTATTACAGAGATGGAGAGCTATTTGATATCAGTCAACCGATAATCGAGGATGTTGACCTTGAGGTTGTAGAAGAAATTCATGAACTTAGAAAATCAAAGTGGTAAATGCAACTTGCACTGAGCCGAGAAATAATGAATACTACATATGTATAAACTGCAATAAGTGTTTCAAAGATGAAGAGAAAGAAATTGAAACTACAGTTGAAGCGGAAACAACTGCGCCCCTCGGCCACAAGACCGAGATACGCGGCGCGGTCGCGCCTACCTGCACCGAGTCTGGCTACACCGGCGACGAGGTCTGCACCGTCTGCGGCGATACGATCTCGCAGGGCGAGGAGATCGAGCCTACCGGCCACCATTACAAGGGCAAGACCTGCGTCGATTGCGGAGCAACTCGCTCATCGGGCGATATCATACGCGGCTGGTTCCAGAATGTGAAAAACTTCTTCGATAAAATTTTTGGCAGAAACTAAGCAACATAACATGAGATAAAACGCACCGCACGGTTATCCCCCGTGCGGTGCAACTTTATATGTTCAGGTTATCGACTCCGTTTCGCATCTCGAACAAAAATGCGATGAAGCTTTTCATGTACGGAATAAATTCGCCCGAATCGATCATCGACATGACCTCGTCGAGCGTCGCCCAGCGCGCGTCCACGACCTCCTCGGCCTGAAAGCGCAGCGAGGAAAGCGCAATGTCTTTCACGATAATGTAGTAGTCATCGAAGCCGTCCTCAAAGTTTGCCGTCAGCCGCGGCCGAATGTCGGAAAAGTCGATGTCTATCCCAAGCTCCTCGCGCAACTCACGGTGCATCGCCTGGCGGCTCGTCTCGCCGGAAAGCGCGCTGCCTCCGACGGTGACGTCCCATTTCTCGGGAAATGTGGCCTTCTGCGTGCAGCGCTGCTGGATGAGCAGCCTGCCGTCAGTGCTGAAAATTGCGATATGCACGACCATGTGGTAAAGCCCCTCCGGGTGCTTTGCGCCGCGGATAACGCTTTTGCCGGTCGGTATTCTGTCAACGTCGTATGCGTCCCATGATTCCATAATTATCACCCGGAACACAGTAGCATTTTTTTGCCGCCGCGTCAAGAGAATGTCGCGTTCGGTCGAAAATAACTGCTTTACATCGGCTGCGCGATTTGCTATAATATTTGGGCGTTATAAATGCGCCCGTAGCTCAGCTGGATAGAGTGTCAGACTCCGACTCTGAAGGTCGTGGGTTCGAATCCCGTCGGGCGTACCATATTAAAAAGCCAGTGTTATCAATGCTTTGCAGCATTTTGACACTGGCTGTTTTTATCGCTTTTTACTGCCCGCTTTTTGCTTTGCTAAGGCGCTCTTGCCTTGCCTGATTGTATTTCATGGAGTAGTTTCTCAGACATTCGTGCAGCATGAGCGCGGCAATATCGGCGGACTTTTTAAGTTCGCTGTCCGATAAATTCAGCTCGGACAGGGCACTTTTGATCCTCTCACCGCTTATGAGGGCTGCGGCCATAATGGCTTTTCCCTCGGCAGCTGCCGCAATTGCGGACATTGCATCGACTATGCTGCCCGGAATTTCCGGAGCGGTGTAGAAGCCGCATTGACTTATAATGTCGCGCTCTACAATGATTGCAAGTCGGAGAAATACATAGCCGCCCTCGTCCTGCATGCTGCTCTCCGCGACCGGAGAAGCGGACATTTCCGTGCCGTCGGCTCGCAGCAAAACGCCGCTGCCGATTTTCGATTTATCTGTTGCCATGTTGATCCTTTCCGCCGCACACAGGGCAGCCGGGGAGCTTTACGATGCTGTGCTCCTGAAACACATTGTCCCACAGGTCAACGTACAGAAGCGTTTTGCGCACGGAGCTGCTTGCAAAGCTGTGCGTTATTATCTTTATCGCTTCGGTCGTCTGAACGGCAGCGATAAACGGTGCGGCGGTGCTGAGTATACCATGCGTGCCAGCTATCGGATATGTGCCGCGCTCCGGCGTTTCGCCGGGCATCAGACAGGCAAAGCACGGTCCGCCCGGCACGATATTCATCGTCATGCCCTGACTCTGCACAACTCCGCCGTATATCCACGGAATACCGCGCGGTACGCAGCAGTTATTAATTATCTTGCGTGCCTCAAAATTGTCGCTTGCGTCAATGACGATATCGGCGCCGCCAAGCAGGGCAGGGGCATTGTCCTCCGTGAGCCGTTCGCGCGACGATGCGATCGAAATATCGCTGTTTATTTTTCCGAGATGCTCGCAGGCCGCGTCGGCCTTGCTGCGCCCGACATCGCTCTCATCAAAAAGCGTTTGACGCTGAAGATTGCTCAGCTCTACGATGTCGTTGTCGATGATGAGTATATGCCCGACTCCGGCGCGTGCAAGATACGACGAAGCCGCCGTACCGAGCGCGCCCTGACCGACTATGGCAACGTGTGCGCGGCCGAGCTTTTCCTGCCCCGCGTGGTCGATATATGGCAGACGGATCTGCCTGTCATATCTATTGTTCTGATCCATTTTTCTTCACCGCTTTTCGTACATTCCAAGCAGGGCCTTATAGTCCTCCGGTGTGTCGGCGTCGCGAAGAGAGCCGGGGTCGTTGACGGGGATCTCAATCATCGTTTCTCCGCACGCGGCCATTGCTTTTCCGAGACCGCCGTCGCCGCTATACGCTAAAATTCCGTCAACGAGCCTTGCTGCGATCAGTATCGGGTGTCCTCGCTTGCCGTCGCAAACGGGGCAGGCAAGCTCCGCTCCGGAGTCGATGAGGGCGCGCGCGGTCGAGACCTCAAACAGCGGAACGTCAACCGGCGTGAAAAGTATCCTGCCGCACTTATCCTTTAAATAATCAAGCCCCAATGCAGCCGAGTCGAACATCTGCGTTGACGCATAGCGCTCGTTTCGGATGAACGTCAGGCCGCAGCCCTCAAGATGCCGCTCCAAAGCGTCGGCATTATGCCCGGTTATCATAACGATCTCCTCGGCTCCTGTCTGCCGGAGCGTTGAGACTATGCGCAGGGCTATGGACTGCGAACCGATGCTGAGCATGGGCTTGAAATCCCCCATGCGCGACGACATGCCGGCTGCTACTATTACCGCACCTATACTCATGCTATATCCTCCATTGTAAACCATTATTTGCGCAGCGGCACCGAGCTGCCGAGCACTGATAAAAACTGCTTTAGAACGGGGTTTGAGTTCGAGCTTTGCCACGCAGCGATTATATCCTCCTTCTCGCACTCGCCGACGAGCGGAACAAAAACAAGGTTATCCGCATCGTACAGCTTGTCGGTGAAATAATCCGGCAGTATCGAAATGCCCTCCTGAGCGGCGACCATCATGAGGATGCACTCGGCGTCGCACGAGCGGAAGAGAATATTCGGCTTGTAGCCTGCGTCCTTGTAAAGCTGCATGAAGAATGCGTCGCCGTAGGAATCGTTCGAAGCGTCGGGCGACATGTACAGTATGCTTTCGCCCTTAAGATCGGCGCGGCTTAGCCGCCGCCTGCCGGCAAGGGGGTGCTCGTCATACAGGGCTACAACGAGCCGCGCGCTTTCAACGCCGATGTATTCCACATCCTCCTGCGCTTTTAGGTTCGTGCTGTCCCAGGTGAAGATAATGTCATACTCCTGCTGCATAAGCCCGGCTGCCAGAACATCGGTCGAGCAGCGGTAAAAGCTTATAAGCGCGTTTTGGTTTTGCAGATGAAACGAGCGCATGAGCACCGAAAGATCGCTGCGCTCGTAGCCGCGGACAAAGCCCACGCGCAGGGCTCCCGTAAGTCCGGTGGACGCATCGTGGACGCGCTCGACGGCGCTGCTCATTCTGTCAAGTATGGCGCGAGCCTCGCCCAGAAAAATTTTGCCTGCCGGAGTGAGCGACACAGGGCGCGTAGAGCGGTCAAACAGTGCGCAGCCGAGAGATTCCTCCAGCAGCTGCATCTGCTGCGTGATTGCCGTTTGGGATATATAAAGCTGTTCGGCGGCCTTTGTGAAGCTGCGGCTTTCGGCGGCCGCAACGAAGTATTTAAGCTGATTTCTGTTCATCATATGCCTCAAAATAAGTTTTTCTTATTTTAGCATACGGAAACAGCCCTTGTAAACTGCTGAATTTTTGGCTAAAATAAGCAACAGCTTTTATGAGAGAGGTATTCGTATGAAGAGAGAATCATTCGGCTCCAGACTCGGATTTCTGCTTGTCAGCGCAGGCTGCGCTATCGGCATCGGAAACGTCTGGCGCTTTCCTTACATAACGGGTCAAAACGGCGGCGGCTATTTCGTCCTGTTTTACCTTATCTGCCTTGTTGTCATGGGTATCCCCGTGCTGACGATGGAGCTTGCGGTCGGCCGCGCGAGCCGGCAGAGCGCCGTTCTGGGCTACAAGGCGCTTGAAAAGCCCGGCAGCAAGTGGCATATCCACGGCTGGTTCTGCCTTATCGGCTGCTATCTGCTGATGATGTACTACACGACCGTTGCCGGCTGGATGGCAAGCTATTTCGGAAAATTCCTGACCGGTGTGTTCCACTCCGGCATGTCGGCCGATGCGACCAGCGCCGTGTTCGGCAACCTTCTGGCGTCTCCCGGCGAGATGGCGATATGGACCGAGATAGTTGTCGTTGTAGGCTTTATCGTGTGCAGCTTCGGCCTAAAAAAGGGTCTTGAGCGCATATCGAAATTCATGATGCTCGCGCTGCTTGCGCTGATAATCGTGCTCGCCGTTCACAGTCTGACGCTTTCCGGCGCGGCAGAGGGTATGAAATTCTATCTGCTTCCGTCTATTGATACCATCCGCAAAAACGGTTTCGGAAGCCTCATCACGGACGCTATGAATCAGGCGTTTTTCACCCTCAGCCTAGGTATCGCGGCAATGGAGATATTCGGCAGCTACATGAGCGATAAGCACACGCTCACGGGTGAGGCCGCACGCATCTGCGCGCTGGATACCTTCGTTGCGCTCATGGCAGGAACGATCATCTTCCCGGCCTGCTTCTCGTTCGGCGTGTCGCCCGAGCAGGGACCGTCGCTGATATTTGTTACTCTGCCGCAGGTGTTTGTCAACATGGCCGGCGGCCGCTTCTGGGGCGCGTTGTTCTTCCTGTTCATGATCTTTGCAAGCTTTTCCACGGTGCTTGCGGTTTTCGAGAATATCATTGCCGTATGCATGGATACCTTCGGCCTGAGCCGCAAGAAGGCGGTTGCAATAAACTTCATTCTTCTTGCGCTGCTGAGCCTGCCGTGCGTATTCGGCTATAATATCTGGAGCGATCTGCATCTTATCGGCGGCAGGGATGTGCTCGATACCGAGGACTTCCTCGTGTCGAACCTGCTTCTGCCTATAGGCTCGCTTGTCTATCTGCTGTTTTGCGTCAGCAAGTGGGGCTGGGGCTTTGATAAGTATATTGCCGAGGTCAACAAGGGTACCGGCATCCGTCTTTCGCCCAAGCTCAAGCCGTATTTCCGGTGGATACTGCCGATACTTATACTCATAATCCTCGTCCAGGGACTTATATAAGCTTTCAAAGCCGACCGAAAGGCCGGCTTTTTCATTTACAGAACGGAGCAAATGTGTTATGATATTTTATTATTAAAATATCAGGAGAAAACGATGCTGGATAAACTCAAACAGCTTGATAACAGATATTCCGAGCTCGGCCAGCGAATGGAAAACGGCGAGATATATGCAGACCCGACGGCATACACCAAATGCGCACGTGAGATGAAAGAGCTTGAGCCGATAGTCACGGCATACAGGGAATATGTCAAATGCGAAAAAGCAATGAAGGACGCCGAGGAGCTTATGTCCGACCCCGAGTTCAAGGAGCTTGCGCAGGAGGAGTATAACGATGCAAAGCAACGCCTCGGCGAGCTTGGCGAGCAGCTTAAGATACTGCTCCTGCCAAAAGACCCGAACGATGAGCGCAACGTTATAATGGAGATCCGCTCCGGCGTCGGCGGAGAGGAAAGCTCTCTGTTTGCGCATGATCTTTTCCGCATGTATTCCATGTATGCAGAGAGTAAGGGCTGGAAGATCGATATTGTCAATATTAACGAAACGGAGCTTGGCGGCATAAAGGAAATGAGCTTCGTTGTCGAAGGGCAGGGCGCATATTCGCGCCTGAAGTTTGAAGCCGGCGGCCATCGCGTTCAGCGCGTGCCCGAAACCGAGTCCGGAGGCAGGATACATACCTCGGCGGCAACCGTTGCGGTTCTTCCCGAGGCCGAGGAGGTCGAGTTTGAAATAAACCCTGCCGATCTTCAGATCGACACCTACCGTTCGTCGGGAGCCGGAGGCCAGCACGTCAACAAGACCGAAAGCGCCATACGCATAACGCATTTGCCCACCGGAGTCGTTGTCGAGTGTCAGGACGAGCGCAGCCAGTATAAAAACAAGGACAGAGCGATGAAGATCCTGCGCTCAAAGCTGTATGAGGCCGAGCAGCAGAAGCAGGCAGCGGCGATAGCTGCCGAGCGCAAAAGCCAGGTCGGCTCGGGCGACAGGTCGGACAGGATACGCACCTATAACTTTCCCCAAAACCGAGTCACCGACCACAGACTTGTGGGTGATGTGCGCAATTTCAATATTCAAAGCGTGTTAAACGGCGACCTTGACCCGATAATAGATGCGCTGATAACCGCAGATCAGGCGGAAAAGCTCAAAAGGCAGGCGGAGAGCTGATGGAAACTAAGATAATCGGAAAAGATGATCTGAACACAGCGGCTGCGCTCATAGCCGCAGGGCAGCTCGTTGCCGTTCCTACGGAAACGGTTTACGGCCTTGCATGCAGCGGACTTGACGCCGACGCGGTCGAGCAGGTTTATGAGGTCAAAGGCAGACCCGAGGTAAAGCCGCTGTCGCTTATGCTGCATAAGGGCGCTGCCGTGACCAGGTACTGCGCAAATATTCCCAAGCAGGCGCGCGTGCTTATGGATAAATTCTGGCCGGGACCCTTGACGATAGTTTTAAAGTCAAAGGACATCGTTCCCGATATCGTCCGCGCAGGCGGCGATACGGTCGCGCTCAGATGCCCCGACCACCCGATGACGCAGGCAATGCTGAAAAAAGCGCGCCTGCCGTTTGCCGCTCCCTCGGCAAATCCCTCGGGCGAGAAAAGCCCCGTTACGGCGCAGGAGGTGCTCGGATACTTCGACGGCAAAATTGCCGCCGTTGTGGACGGAGGAAGATGCGGCCTCGGAAAAGAGTCAACTATAATCGATATGAGCGCGGCACCGTATAAGATATTGCGCCGCGGCGCGCTGCCTGAGGAGGAGATCGCCGACGCTCTTGCCGAAAGCCTCAAGGTCGTCGGCATAACCGGCGGCACGGGCTGCGGAAAAACAACGGCTCTGCGCGAGCTTGAAAAGCTGGGGGCGCTCATAATAGACTGCGACGCGCTGTATCACGATATGCTCAGAACAAATGCGCAGATGCTCGGCGATATCGAGCGCTCGTTCCCCGGCACGGTAACGGATGGTGTGCTTGACCGCAAGGCGCTGGGTGCAACGGTGTTTTCAAACGAAGCGGCGCTTGTTGAGCTTAATGCGATAACGCATCACTACATAGGCCTTGAGGTCAGCAAAAAGCTCCGGGAGTGGGCGATGAGCGGGGGAAAGATAGCGGCCATCGACGCGATAGCGCTTCTTGAAAGCGGACTTGGCGAAAAATGCTGCGCCGTGGTCGGAATAGTTGCCGAGAAAACGACGCGCATCGAGCGTATAATGAAGCGCGACGGCATAAGCTATGAGTATGCCATGATGCGTGTGAACGCCCAGTATCCGAACGAGTATTTCGAGCAGAAATGCGAATATGTGCTGCACAATGACGGCAGCGAGGACAAATTCAGAAAAGAATGCAAAAATTTATTTAAGGAAGTATTGAAAAATGGCTGAGATCAGAGACGAACTATTTTACAAGCAGAAAAACGGTTATGATACTATGAGCACGCAGCAGCGCATCGATATGGAGGATTACTGCCGCGGCTATATGGCGTTTTTGAACGAGGCGCGCACCGAGCGCGAGGCGGTGAAGATCGCAATAGAGATGGCCGAGGATAAGGGCTTTGTCGAGTATGTTGACGGCATGAAGCTTTCCCCGGGCGATAAGGTCTACTGCAACAATCGCTCAAAGGCTCTTATGCTCGCCGTCATCGGCAGTAAAAGCCTTGAGGAAGGCTGCGTTATCGCCGGCGCGCATGTCGATTCGCCGCGCATCGACCTCAAGCAGAATCCGCTTTACGAAAGCGATGAGCTTGCATATTTCAAGACCCATTACTACGGCGGCATAAAGAAATACCAGTGGGTCACCATTCCTCTCGAGCTGCACGGCGTGGTCGCGCTCAAAAACGGCGAGACGATCGACGTGAGCATCGGCCACGATCCTTCCGATCCGCAGTTTGTCATAACCGACCTCCTGCCGCATCTCGGCAAGGAGCAGATGAGAAAGACCATGGAAGAGGGCATCACCGGCGAGGGTCTCAATATCCTCATCGGCAGCATCCCCTACGCCGACGAGGGCAGCGACAGAGTCAAGCTTGCCGTCATGAGCATCCTCAACGACCGCTACGGCATCGTCGAGGAGGACTTCCTCTCGGCGGAGCTGACCGCCGTTCCTGCATTTGAAGTTCGCGAGATCGGCCTTGACCGCTCGCTCATCGGCGGCTACGGCCACGATGACCGCGTGTGCGCATACGCAGAGCTAAAGGCGATACTCGAACTTGACGAGGCGCCCGAAAAGACGGCAGTCTGCATCCTCGCGGATAAGGAAGAGACAGGGTCGGACGGCGTCAGCGGCATGCAGAGCAGCGCATTCGAGTGCTTCATGGAAGAGCTGTGCGCCGGTCAGAACGTTCCTCTGCGCCGCTGCTTTAAAAACAGCTTCTGCCTGTCGGCGGATGTCACAGCGGCGTTTGATCCGAATTTCCCCGAGGTCAGCGAAAAGCGCAACGATGCAAAGCTCAACTACGGCATGGGCATCTGCAAATTCACCGGCGCTCGAGGCAAGAGCGGAACGAGCGACGCTTCGGCCGAGATCGTCGGCTACCTGCGCAGAATATTTGCCGATGCGGGCGTTGTCTGGCAGATGAGCGAGCTTGGCAAGGTCGATCAGGGCGGCGGCGGCACCATAGCAAAGTACATGGCAAACCGCAATATCGACACGATCGACGCAGGCGTTCCCGTCATGAGCATGCATGCTCCGTTTGAAGTCGTTGCTAAGTTTGACTGCTTCATGACCTACCTTGGCGTGCTTGCCGCATATAAAGCATAATAAAACCGCCTCATATCTGACAAAATAGGTATGAGGTGATTTTTTTGGAGGAGCTTAAAGAGTTGGGCAGCGCTCAGCCGCAGGGCAGGGCAGGAATGATACACTGCCTGACTATCGTCGGTCAGGTCGAGGGGCATCAGATATTGCCCGAGGATAACAAAACCACAAAATATGAGCATGTCATGCCGCTGCTCGCGGCGGTCGAGGAGTCCGAGGAGATAAAGGGACTGCTGATACTTCTAAACACCGTCGGCGGCGACGTTGAGGCCGGGCTCGGCATAGCCGAGATAATTGCCGGAATGAAAAAGCCAACGGTATCGCTCGTGCTCGGCGGAGGACACTCGATCGGCGTGCCGCTTGCCGTTGCCGCGTCGCGCAGCTTCATTGCGCCGTCGGCGGCAATGACTATCCATCCGGTGCGCCTGAACGGCGTTGTCATCGGTGTTCCGCAGACATATAACTATTTTGCGCGCATTCAGGAGCGCATAGTAGGCTTTGTGACAAGCCATTCGAATATAAGCCGCGAGAAGTATAACAAACTGATGATGGCGACCGACGAGCTTGCAAACGATGTCGGCAGCGTGATATACGGACAGGAGGCGGTCGCCTGCGGCCTTATTGACAGCATCGGCGATCTTTCGGACGCGCTTGACTATCTGCACAATGAGATCGAAAAGCAGGTACACTGATGTGTGCTTGCTTTTTAATACATTATATGATAAAATAACTCAGTTAAGTATACATAACACCTACATAGGAGATAAATACATGAGCATTTTGGATGCCATAATCCTCGGCATTGTTCAGGGCGTTGCGGAGTTTCTGCCCATTTCAAGCTCGGGACACCTTGCGATTTTGCACAATCTTTTTAATATGTCCGACCTCGGCAGCAATCACATGTTCTTTGACGTTCTGCTGCACTTCGGCACGCTTATCGCTATCTGCTTTATGTACTGGAGCGACATTAAAGCGATGTTTACCCAGACTATCGACATGCTTTCCGGCAGAACGGTTGACGAAAACGGCCGGCGCAGGAGATTTCCCGAGGCGCGGCTTTTTATGCTTATCATTGTCGCGACGCTGCCTCTGGTGCTTATTCTCCCGGTGCATAAATACATTGAAGCGCTTTCAAACTCAACGGTGTATGTCGGCATAGCGCTCATCCTCACCGGCTGCATGCTGCTCGTTTCGGACAAAATGGCCAAGGGCAGCAAGACCGAGAAGAACATGCTTTTCACCGATGCGCTGATCGTCGGCCTGTGCCAGTGCGTTGCAACGCTGCCCGGCCTGTCGCGCTCGGGAACGACGATAACTGCCGGTATCGCAACGGGTCACGACCGCAGCTATGCCGTGAAATTTTCGCTTCTTATGAGCATTCCGGCGGTGCTCGGCGCAACGCTTCTGGAGCTTGTTGACGCGTTCAAGACCGGTATCGACGTATCTCTTATTCCGGCGTATCTTTTCGGAATGATCGCCGCCATGGTCTCCGGCGTTTTGTCCATCGGACTTCTGAAAATGATCGCGCGCAAGACGCGCTTCGGCGGATTTTCCTACTACTGCTGGGTAGTCGGTGTTCTTACGATAATACTTTCACTTATATTCTGATAAAGGCAGGTAAGCTGAATAATGGCGCAAACCGCTACGAAGAAAAAATCCAATAATTCCGGCAAAAAGCCGTCATCATCGGCGGCAAAAAAGCCTAATGATACCGAGCCTGCGACTAACCCTGCACAGCGCATAATAGCCGCTGCGTGCTTTTTGTTTGCCGCCGTTCTCGTCGTTATAGGCATCTTTGCGCATGACGGTGTTGTTGTCGGCTGGCTGTGCTCGCTTCTGAAGGGCCTTTTCGGCTATGGCTTCTGGATCTGTGCACCGGTGTTTCTGCTTGCAGCGTATATTCTGGCATTTAACAGGGAAAGACCGTGCACATGGCGCATGACGGCGACTCTGTTTCTGCCTCTTTTGGCAGGCGCGCTTGTAAATCTTCTGCTGTCGCAGGTCGTTGTCGATAACCTCAGCGGCGTCGGCGAGCTGTTCGGAACGCTCTATTCCGGCGGCAAGAAAATGCTGTGCGCCGGCGTCCTCGGAACGCTCATAGCCTTTGCGCTGGAAAAGGCGTTCAGCATATACGGCGCGGCTATCGTGCTCCTGCTGGCGTTTATATTCTTTGCGCTGTCGGCGCTCAGCATAACGCCGAAAAAGCTTTTTGAGTTCTTCCGCGCAGACCCGGCCGAAAAGCCGGAGAAAAAGACAAATTCGGCTGCCGCCATTGCCGAGCCTGCCCCGGTGCAGGATGCGGAGCAGGAGGCCGAGAAGACCAAAAAAGCCCGTCGCCGCGCGATAGATATTCCGCTTGACGATGAGCCTGCGTTCACCAAAAAATCCGCAGCCTCCGAGGAGCCTACGGTTAAGGAAGAGCCTGCACCGAAAAAGGACAGTGGGCTGTTCGGCAAAAAAAGCGCGAAGGCAAAGCCGGCAAAGGCCTCTGCCGACGTTGAGCCTATGACCATTGAGGAGGTCGAGGCGCTGACGGGCATTTCGGCCGTGAAAATGACCGACGAGGGAGCCGTAAAAACGGCGGCGGTGTCCGATCCGCCGAAAAAGGCGTCGGCAGCCGAGGTCGCGGCCGAGACGGAAGCTATACGCAACGCCATTGAGTCGGCAACGAGCGACGGCGAGTACGAAAAGCCGCCGATATTCCTGCTCAAAAAGGGTCATGCGGTCGCGGCAAACTCCGATGAGGAGCTGCGCACGAACCGCGAGCGCCTTGAAAATACGATAAAGAGCTTCGGCGTGTCGGCAAGAATAGTTGACACGACCCGAGGTCCCACGGTCACGCGCTATGATCTTGAGCTTGACCAGGGCGTGAAGCTCAGCAGGCTCACAAACCTTGCCGGCGATATCGCGCTTGCCCTCGGCGTTGTGAGCGTGCGCATTGCGCCGATACCCGATAAGATATCCACCGTCGGCATCGAAGTGCCGAATAAGATCATAAGCACCGTTTACCTGCGCGATATAATCGACTCGCCGCGCTTTGCCTCGTCCAAGTCAAAGCTCAGCTTTGCCATCGGCAAGGACATTGCCGGTCAGGCGGTAGTCGGCAACATAGCAAAGCTTCCGCACCTACTCATTGCAGGCACTACCGGCTCGGGCAAATCGGTGTGCATGAACTCGCTTATAATAAGCCTTCTGTATAAATCCGATCCCGATGAGGTCAAGCTCATCATGATCGACCCCAAAATGGTCGAGCTTGGCGTTTATAACGGCATTCCGCACCTGTATATACCTGTTGTCACCGACCCGAAGAAGGCAGCCGGTGCGCTCCAGTGGGCGGTTACGGAGATGCTGAAGCGATACAGGCTGTTCTCCGAGCTTGGCGTAAGAAGCCTTGAGGCATATAACGAGCACCTTGCCGAAAACGGGCAGCCGAAGATGCCGAGCATCGTTATTGTCATCGACGAGCTTGCAGACCTCATGCTCGTTGCGTCTAAGGACGTTGAAGAGAGCATCTGCCGCGTCGCCCAGATGGGCCGTGCTGCCGGTATGCACCTTGTTATCGCAACTCAGCGACCTTCGGCCGACGTTATCACCGGCCTTATGAAGGCCAATATCCCGAGCCGCATTGCGTTTGCCGTGTCCTCCGCGCTTGAAAGCCGCATTATCCTCGATAATGCCGGAGCGGAGAAGCTTATCGGCATGGGCGATATGCTGTATGCCCCCATAGGCTGCGGCAAGCCTCTGCGCGTGCAGGGCGCATTCGTCAGCGACGATGAGCGCGACTCGATCGTTCAGTTTATAAAGCGCCAGTCCACCGCGCAGTACAGCGAGGACGTCATGGCGCAGATCGAAAAAGCCGCCGAGGATAAGGGCGCAAACGGCAAGGGCCGCGGCGACGATGACGAGCCGTCGGGCAAGCCCGACTATGACGAGCTGCTGCCGCAGGCTGTCGATGTTATTTTCGATACCAAGCAGGCGTCCGTGTCGATGCTTCAGCGCCGACTGAAGCTCGGCTATTCGCGCGCTGCGCGCATAGTCGATCAGATGGAGGAAATGGGCATCATCGGCCCGTTTGAAGGCTCAAAGCCGCGCCAGATACTCATAACGCGCGACCAGTGGCTCGAAATGCAGACCACTCAGGGCACGGCGCCTACCGAAACGCTGCAAATTCAGACAGAGTTTGCCGACGAGATCGACGATATGTAAAACACAAGGGCGGTTAACATAATGTGACCGCCCTTGCTTGATTTGGAGACTGATATGAACGATTATTTCTGCCCACGGATGGAGAAAAGCGATATAAACAACATAAGCATGCTCGGCCTTGCGCATATCGGCGACGGAGTGTATGAGCTTTTGACTCGCACCATGCTGTGCGCCGACGGAAACAAAAAAGTGACCGAGCTGCACAAAAAAACGGTCGCGATAGTCAATGCTCCGGCTCAGGCCGAGGCTGCCGAAAGGCTTCTGCCGCTGCTTGACGAAGACGAAATGTATGTCTACAAACGCGGCCGCAACGCAAAGGTAAATTCCGTGCCGCATAAGGCCGACATTGCGCAGTATCACGCCGCCACCGGGCTTGAGGCGCTGTTCGGCTGGCTGTATCTTCAGGGAAAAACGCAGCGGATAAACGAGCTGTACGCGGTTTGCGCGGAGGGTCACCATGGCGCTTGATGCAATACTGTTATCAGGAATAATAGCCGAGCTGCGGCCGAAGATCATAGGCGCGAGGATCGACAAGGTCCAGCAGCCGGAGCGCGATAAGATCGTCCTCTCCGTTCGCGGGGACGAGAATATGCGCCTGCTCATTGACGCAGGGGCCGGCAGCGGCAGATTGCAGCAGACTAAAATGAGCTTTGAGAACCCGGCCGAGCCGCCGATGTTCTGCATGCTGCTGCGCAAGTATCTCACCGGCGGCAGGATAGAGGCGATAGAGCAGCCGAACTGGGAACGCCTTGCGATGGTTAACATAACATCGCGCAACGAGCTTGGCGACAATGTTGACCTGCGCCTTGCCGTGGAACTGATGGGAAGAAGCTCGAACCTCGTGCTCATAGGCATGGACGGGCGAATAATCGACTGTCTGCGCCGTATGGACTACGGCGGCGACGCCGAGCGCAGGCTGCTGCCGGGCATGATATATCGCCTGCCGCCGAAGCAGCGCAAGCCGCTCATTTTTGACCTGTCGCAGGAAGAGATCGTGCAGACGCTTGCGCAGTCCGATGCCGGCAAAAGCACGGACAAGCGTATAATGGACAGCTTTTCCGGACTCTCGCCGCTTGTGTGCCGCGAGCTTGCCTGCCGCAGCGGAGATAACGCCGCATTTCTGCCCGAGGCGATCGGCGCGTTTCTTGAAAGCGTCAGGGCAGGGGAGCTTACGCCGACCTTGCTTACCGAGGAAGGAAAGCCGAAGGAGTATTCCTTCATGCAGCTCAAGCAGTATGCCGGAGTCTACGATGCGCGAGAGTTTGAAAGCTTCTCGGAGCTTCTTGACGCATACTACTCAAAGCGCGATATCATGGAGCGCCGCCGCAGACGCTCTAAGGAGCTTAGCCACCACGTCAAAACCGCGCGCGACCGCATTGCCCGAAAGCTGGCAGTGCAGAAAACAGAGCTTCAGAAGTGCTCGGAGCGCGATGAGATCCGCCGCAATGCAGAGCTTCTGACGGCAAATCTTTACCGCGTCAAAAAAGGCGACAGCTCGGTGACCGTCGAGGATTATTACGAGCCGGATTGCCCTCAGCGCACGATAAAGCTCGATGTCCTCAAAACGCCGCAGAGTAACGCCGCGGCAATGTTCAAGGAGTATAACAAGCTCAAAACCGCGCAGACGCACCTCACGGCTCTCATAGCCGACGGCGAAAAGCAGCTTGAGTATCTAAACAGCGTCCTTGACGAAACCGAGCGCGCCGAAACCGAGGACGATCTTGCCGAGATCAAAGCCGAGCTTGTCGGCACGGGCTATATCAAAAAGCAGCGCGGCACAAAAGAGCGCAAGCATAAAAAGCAAGGACCCATGCGCTTTGCCTCGTCCGATGGCTTTGAGATCCTTGTCGGCCGCAGCAACGCGCAAAACGATGAGCTGACGACGAAAACCGCGCGGCGCACGGATATCTGGCTGCACACGAAAACCGTCCACGGCAGCCACGTTATCATATCATGCGACGGCCTTACTCCGCCGGAGAAAACGATAGAGGAAGCCGCAAGCCTTGCCGTTTTCTATTCGCAGGCGCGCGAGGGCGGCAAAACACAGGTCGATTACACCATGGTACGCAACGTGCGCAAGCCCTCCGGTTCGCTGCCCGGCAAGGTCATATACACAGATTACAGTACCGTCTCCGTCTCGGCGGATGAAGTGCTTGCCGAAAATTTGAGAGTGAAATAAAACCTGCTGCGGAGCCTATGCTCTGCAACAGGTTTATTTATAGTATCATTGCATATAAACCATAACACTTTCATCAGTGCCGCCGATTATTGAGTTTGTAACTGTAGGTTCACCAACGACTTGAGTTTTTATATATAATTTGTATTTGTATTTAAAAGACTCTAAATACTGCCCATATTCATCATAGGCATTAGTAGTTCCTTTCACGGTAACCCTGTAGCATGTTGAACCGGATTTCTCAACAGTGCCGTTTGCAATATCAACGCTACCTATTCTTGGAACGCTTATTTTATTCGTTCTTGGTGCGTCTGATTCTACTTTATCTAAAATTTTGTATGCGCCGTCCCCACTGGTAACGTATTCTTTTGCTAATTGTTCTGCATCCGCTTGAGTTAAATCAGCGGTGCCGGGGACGCTGTCAGACCCCGTTTCGGAACTACCATCATCTTTGCCGCATGCTGCAAGCGCAAATACCATCACCAGTGCCAATAATAAGGCGATAATTCTCTTTGCATTCATTTTCATCTAAGCAACAAGATACGATTGTAGCATAAACTAAAAAGAGGTGTGCTATGATAGTTTTTGACCGTCTGTGGAAAACCATGAAAGAACGCGGATTATCACAGTGTAAGCTGATAAAAGAACACAAGATAAGCACAGGACAGCTTGACAGGCTTAGGAAAAACGAGAATGTAAACACATACACGCTTGATCAGCTATGCAGAATATTGAATTGCGGCCTTGAGGATATTGCCGAATATATTGATAAGTGAAAAACCGGAAGGATTATCACTTCCGATTCTTTGACATGCTTAACCGGTTGCTCCAAAAAGAAGCAACCGATTAAGATCAGTCGATATAGATCTCCGCTTGGCTGAACAGCGCGGCCTTACCGGCGAGGATGACCTTGTCACCGTCGAGCCGGGTGTACAGAACGCCGCCGCGGCGCGAGGCCTGATAGGCGGTAAGCTCGGCTTTGCCAAGCTCCTTTGCCCAGTAGGGGATGATGTGGCAGTGACCCGAGCCGCACACGGGATCCTCCGGCACGTTGCACTTGGGTGCAAAGCTGCGCGAAACACAGTCAAAAGCCTTGCCCTTTGCGGTGACGTGCAGCAGCAGGCCGTCAAGCTGCATGACCTTCGCCATATCCGGTGCGCAGCCGCGCACAACGTCCTCGCTGTCCACGACGCACAGCAGATCGCGCCCCATGAACGCCGCCGTGGGTCTTGCGCCGATGACCTCGGTCATCGCGTCAGTGACCTCGACGGGCTTGAGCTTGTAGGCCGGGAATACCATTTCGAGCAGCTCGCCGTTTTTCGTAACGATAAGCTCGCCGCTGAGCGTGTCAAAGCGCACTTGAGTCAGCTCCGGCTCGACAAAGTGCAGGATCACATACGCCGTAGCGAGCGTCGCGTGGCCGCACAGATCGATCTCGCCGCCGGGGGTGAACCAGCGCAGATGATAATTTCTGCCCTCCTTGACGCAGAACGCGGTCTCGGAGAGGTTGTTTTCGACGGTTATCTTCATCATCAGCTCATCGCTGAGCCACTTATCCATAACGCACACCGCGGCCGGATTTCCGGCAAAGACCTTGTCGGTGAACGCGTCAACAACATATTGCTTCATTTTAATGCCTCCTTTGCAAAGAGGCATTATACACCGCTGCGCGCGCCGGCGCAAGCCTCAGCGCCGGGCGAGAACGTCCATGGCGGCGGCGAGCATGTCGGCGGCCTCGGCGTGGGTGAGGGGAGAGGAATCGACGCTTTCAAGGCTTGCGATGCCGCATGCGTCGAGGTTGGCTGCCGACTGTGCGGCCCAGGTCGGCACGGCGGCGGTATCCGCGCAGCTCACGTCGGCAAGGCTGAGCAGCCTGTCGAGCATAACGGCGGCCTCTGCGCGGCTGATATCGGCTCCGGCGTCGAACACCGCGCCCTCGCGCCCCTTGACAACGCCGTCCTTGACCGCGCTCGCAACATAGGCGCGCTGCCAGTCGGGGATGCTGCCGTCGTCGGTAAACCCGGTGCTGACGACGCCGCGCAGCACGTTTTCACCGGCAACGTTCAGGCACATCGCGGTGAACTCGCCGCGGCTGAGCGTTTTCTGCGGCTCGAAGTAATAGTCGCCGCCGATCTGCTTGCCGATAAACGCGCCGCACTCGGCAAGGCGCACGGCGCTGCAATAGCTTGCGCTGCCGCCCATATCGACATAGCTGACGCTTTTGTTTTTGACGAGCCTGATTATGACCGTCGCCTCCTGCGAGCGGTTGCCGTCGGCGTCGATGGCCTTATAGCCGAAGTAGTCGCGGCCGCGCTTGCCGTCGATGGGGGAATAGACGAAGCTGCCGTCGTCGCTAAGCTCGATGCTGCCCTTTTTGGGCTGGGTGGTGATCTCGAAGCTCACCGCGTCGCCCTCGGGATCGACGGCGGCGAGCTGCCCGCCGAAGGACACGCCGCGGTAGGTCTCGAACTCGAAGTTTTCCGCGACCGGCGCGGAGCTGTCGGCCAGAGCCGGAAGCATAAGCGCGCACAGCGAAAGGCACGCCAGCACGGCTGCAATATATTTGCGCATAAGAAATACCTCCGTAAAATTTTCTACGGAGGTATTTTGTGAGTTTTTTATATTATTATTCATTTTTAGAGGCGCATTAACGCATCTGCGGATACGTTTATTGCGGTATCCCGGTTCGAGACAATGGAAAAAACCGTGGTTGCCTCGCCACCCATTAGTGCGATGCTGAGTATTTTGCACCGCTCCCCATTGCCTTCCCCTTGAGGGGAAGGTGCCGCTTGCGGCGAATGAGGTGTGAATTAATCCGCGCCGTCGGCGCAACAATATTGTGTAGGGAACGGATTTATCCGTTCCGCATGCTACGGTTTTGCCGGCACCCACCGGTCGTGCTGACGTAATAACCGTATCGGCACAATGTAAATACGCCTCTAAAAAACCGTATCGGCAATTATTCACTATTAATTATTCATCATTCATTATTCATTGGGGCG
>ERZ780157.216-NODE-216-length-82602-cov-6.910633_pt1 | contig 82602 bp, 80 predicted proteins | sample MGYA00511169_ERZ780157 | MGnify/ENA primary metagenome ERZ780157 (study PRJEB29588, sample SAMEA1965149) | human gut metagenome | biome: human gut; feature: human-associated habitat; material: faeces | place: Denmark | collected 2008/2010 ...
GGGCTCACATGGTGAGCCCCGTCTCTTTTGGCACCCGCAACGGGAATCGAACCCATAACTACCCCTTAGGAGGGGGCTATTATATCCATTTAACTATGCAGGCATTGTGATACGGTATATTATACCACGGTGGAGAAAAAAATGCAAGTCCTTTCGGTTAAGAAACGAAAAAATTTCTCTTTCCAGCTTAAAATCGGGGGTGTTTTATACCAAAAGAGGGGGTGTTTTTTATTTTTTTGCTTTTGTACTTGAAAAATACGCATCGGTAATTTATAATTAAAGGGTAAGAATTTTGCATATTCCGCAAATACGGAGGTTTATTATGACACAAAAGGAACTTTATCAGATCGCGAAGGAGCGCTATGCGGCGATCGGCATTGACACCGAGGCTGCCATCGAGGCGCTCTCCAAGGTTTCGATCTCGATGCACTGCTGGCAAGGCGACGACGTGCGTGGCTTTGAAAATCCAGGTGAGTTGACCGGCGGCATTCAGGCAACCGGAAACTATCCCGGTGCGGCAACCACGCCCGCAGAGCTGATGCAGGACATCGACAAGGCGTTCTCGCTCATTCCCGGCAAGCACAACGTCAACGTACACGCCTGCTACGGCGTCTACCCCGACGGCAAGATTCCCGATCGCGACGCTATCCGCCCCGAGGACTTCAAGCCCTGGGTCGATTTTGCAAAGGCACGCGGAATCGGCTTGGATTTCAACCCCACCTACTTCTCGCACCCCCTCGCTGCCGATGGCACGCTGACCAACCCCAACGAGGAAATCCGTGCTTTCTGGATTCGCCACGGAATTGCCTGCATCCGTATCTCGGAGTATTTTGCACGCGAAACGGGCTTCCCCTGTCTGATGAACATTTGGATTCCCGACGGCATGAAGGAAATCCCCGCCGACCGTTTGGGTCCGAGAATGCGCTACATGGATTCGCTCGATCAAATTCTCGGCTGCGGCTACGATAAAAATCTGGTCAACGTTACGCTGGAGTCCAAGGTGTTCGGCATCGGTCTGGAGTCCTACACCGCTGGCTCTGCCGAGTTCGCGCTCTCCTACGCCACCACGCGCGGCATCGTTCCGCTCATGGACAACGGACACTACCACCCCACCGAGCTGGTATCCGACAAAATCTCGGCTCTGCTCTGCTTCAATCCCAAGATCGCGCTCCACGTCACGCGCGGCGTACGTTGGGATTCCGACCACGTGGTCCGTTATGACGATGAAACCGTTGAGATGATGAAGGAGATCGTTCGCAACGATGCACTCGATCGCGTGATCCTCGCAACCGACTTTTTCGACGCCTCGATCAACCGCATCGCTGCATGGGTGATCGGTATGCGCTCGGTACAAAAGGCGCTGCTCACCGCACTCCTGCTCCCCAACGCAAAGCTCAAGGCACTGCAAGACAGCCTCAACTTTACCGAAATGATGATGCTGCAGGAGGAGATGAAGTTCTTCCCTGTTGGCGACGTTTGGAACGAGTTCTGCGCTCGTGCGGGCATTCCAGGTGACGCGGCATGGTTTGAGACCGTGCGCGAGTATGAAGAAACCGTACTGAAAAACAGATAAAAAACGCAAAATATGAACGGTGCTGCAAAAGCGGCTTTCAAGTTTCGCTGAGCAGCACCGTTTTTCAATCACAAAAAACGTACGGGGAGGTTTTTCTATGCCGCGAAAGGCATCTGTTATGAAATTATATCCGGGGATGGCGGAGGAATACGAAAAGCGTCACGCACAGCTCTGGCCCGAGATCATCGAAGCGATCTATCGCGACGGCTGCAAGAGCTATTCGATCTTTCACGATCCCGAAACCAATCTTTTATTTGAATACCTTGAAATAGAGAATGAAAATGTTTGGGCAGCACGCGGCGGATCCGAGATCATCCAAAAATGGTGGGACTATATGGCAGATATTATGGAAACAAATGAAGACAATAGCCCCGTCTGCCGACCGATCAACGAGGTTTTTCATTTAGAAAAAACCAACCCGTAAACATACTAATTCGATAGCAAGAGGATAAAAGCAAATGAACCGATATTTGATTACCGACTACGGAGTTGCAGAAAACTGCAAGAAACTGCAAACAGAGAAAATTCAAGCCGTGCTTGATCGCTGTTTGAACGGAGGCGGAACCGTTGTGATCCCGAAGGGGCGCTTTTATACGGCGGCGCTCTATCTCCATTCCAACACAACGCTGTATCTTGAAAAGGGTGCCGAGCTTTACGGCAGTGACAACTGCGACGATTATGAAATTTTCCCGATTTCGGAGAAAATCGAGATGCGCTCGGATATGGAGCTGATCACGCAGTATTACGGTACTCCGTGGGAAAGCTATCGCAGAGCGATCATCTCGTCCTACGGCGAGAAAAACGTCTCCATTATCGGAGAATGTGATTCGGTGATAGACGGCGTGAACTGCTATGACCCCAACGGCGAGGAAAAATACCGCGGACCTCACGTGATCTTCTTTTCCTGCTGTGAAAACGTTCTGTTTGAGGGCTACACCGCTCGACACAGCGGCAATTTTCTTCACGAGGCAAATAACTGCAAAAGCCTCACCATGCGGCGCGTGACCTGCCTCGGCGGCTCTGACGGCATTCATCTGCACTGCACCGAAAACGCATTGATCGAGGATTGCCTGTTCAAAACGGGAGATGATTGCATTGCGGGAATCAATATCCGCAATTTGACGGTCAGACGGTGTGTTTTGAACACCTCCTGCAATTTGTTTCGGATAGGCGGCGTTGGAATTCACGTAGAAAACGTGTACGCATACGGTCCCGGCTATTATCCGCATCGAAAAACCGTGGTAAAAGGCAAAAAAAACGAGTTGCCGAGAGAGGAAGGACGCCACAATCTTTTGCAGCTTGTAGAATATTTTGCAAGCACAAACTATCCCTATGAGCCCTCGGACATCCATTTTCGGGACTGCGTAATCGAGAATGCCAAGGGTATTTTGAGATACCTCGCAGATCACGGAAAGCTGCAAAGCGGAACGCATCTCGGTAAATTCACGCTGACGAACGTGCGCTTTACCGATTTGAAGGAAAGCTCCAAACCCATGGCAAACGCCGACGAGCCCTTGACCGTTGTGATGAAAAACGTCTCTGTCTCGTTCCATGAATCTGCCGAATGCTCGGCTCCGTTTACGCTTGAGGAAAATTCCAACACGACTCTGATCGTTGAATAAAAAGCAAAACAAAACGCGGTTGTACCATGCCACCATGATACAACCGCATTTTGTTTTTGATTTTTTTAATATCCCGGCGGCGGCTCGGGGAGCGGCGGCTCCTCTCCGTCCCACACGGGAAGCGCAGACCCGTTCTGCGGATAGGGTGCAGCACTCTGTGCGGACGGTTGACGCTTTTCAAAGTCAAACACTGCCCTGCCGTTCTCGAGCTTGAGTGCCGCCTCGAAGCTCTTGCCCGATTTGGGTGAGATAAAACCGCTGATGATGGGAGTTCTCCCCTTTTCGGTGAGTTCCTTGAGCATGGCAACCGAAATCACGCGACTGCAAATGCTGATATTGACCGAGAATTTGCAGCCATCTTTGTATCCGGAACAGCCGTAAAAGCTTCGCTGACGCTTCATTTCCTTGCCGCAAAGCGGACAGGTTGCAACCACGTCGCCGAAAAAACCCGTGTCGCTCTCCCGCACAAAGCTCTCGTCGGTCTTTTTATCAAACACCTCTTGAATCTCGCGCTCGGCGAGCTTAACGCTCTCCTCCACGCTCATGGTGCCGCGATACACCTTTTTAAGTGCCTGACCAAGCTCGGAGGTTTTGTATTTATCCATCGTGATCTGCATTTGCAAGAGCGATTCGATGAGAAATTCTCCGCCCGGCAGGATGGTGTAAACGTCCTTTTTCAGTTCAATATAACCGCTTTTTCGCGCGTTATCAATGATACCCGTGCGCGTTGCCTCGGTTCCGAGCTCCAATCCCTCAAATATCGCGCGATAGTCCTCGCGGTCATCGCTTCCGATACTGTCCTCGCCGTCCGACGCGGCATCGGCACTCTCCTTTGTTCCCTTTTTCTCGTCCTTGAAGGGATTTTTGAGATAGTTGTTGAGCGTTTCAATCGTATAATGCTTTGGCGGTGAGGTTTCCTTTTCGGTGGGCTTGAAGTCGATATTCACCGCATCTCCCTTTTGGAGCGCGGGCAGGAGCTTGTCCTTTTGGCTGAAATCGTCATATTTCGTCCAACCGCGCTCAACCACCGTCATGCCCTTGAGCGTAAAAGTCTCGAGCTCGCCAACCGCGATCGTGATCTCGGTACGCGAAACGATGCAATCCTCGGCGCAGAACACCGCAACGAAGCGGCGGAACACCGTAGAATAAACCTGCATCTCGCGATCGGTCAACTGTGCCTTTGTGGGAATCTTGTAGGTTGGGGTGAGCGCCGAGTGCGACTCGATCTTGCTATCGTCGAAGATGGTTTTCTGATCCTTAAATTTCACGGGATAACCAAGCTTAGCGCATCCTGCAAGGATCTGACGGATCTTATCCTTTTCTGCCGTTGCAAGATACTCGGAGTTGGTTCTGGGATAGGTCAGATAGCCTTTTTCATAGAGCCCCTGCACGATGGCAAGGCTCTCCTGCATCGACATCTTATATTTTTTACCGAGCACGTTCTGCAGCTTGGAGAGCGAATAGAGCTTGCCGGGAAAGAGCTTTTCCTTTTTGTTCTTGACCCCGGTTACCACCGCACCCGTTTCGTTGTATTTACGGCACATTGCCTGCGCCGCGGGCAATTGATCGCCGTCGAACTTATTTTTTGAGGTGAGCTCCACCACCTCACCGTTGGTTGCCTCACGGCTGACCATGGCAAAATACTTGCCCGGGACGAATTTTCGGATTGCCATATCGCGATCATAGATCGCCTTGACGATCGGCACGATCACGCGCCCTACGCGAAGCAGGGTTCCGGTTTTGATGCTGGCATAACGCGTCAGGTTCACGCCGTAGAGCCAATCAATATAGGTGCGAGCAAAGCCCTCTGCGGCGAGCAAATCGTAGGAGTCCTCCTCCTTCATGTCTGCAAGCGCCTTTGCAACGGTTTGCGGAGTTTGGTCGGGAAGCCAGAGGCGCTTCTGCGTCTTTTTGGTCTTGAGTGCGTTGTTAATACACAAGCGCACGATGATCTCACCCTCGCGGTCGGCGTCGCCGGCGTTGACCACGGTGTCCACGTCCTCGCGGTTGCAGAGTGTGCGGATTACCTCGAATTGCTGACGAACGCCCGAATCGACCTGCTTGTCGGGTCCACGACGCAGCTCAAAGCGGAAATCCGACGGAAAGCACGGGAGATTCTGAAGCGTCCAGCGTTGCTTTTCCCCATTGGTTGGAGTGGGAGAGTACGCCTCAACGTCGCACAGGGAAAACAGGTGTCCGAATGCCCACGTAATCAGGTATCCGCACCCTTCCAGGTAGCCTTGTCGCCGCTGCATCTGTCCGATGCCCGCCGCGATATTGCGTGCCAGGCTCGGCTTTTCTGCAATGATCAGAATCATACCGATGCTCCCCTCCTTCAAACAATACAATACCGCAGTCCTGCCGGAAATTCACGCGCAGAACTGCGGTAGATTCATTTTTGATCCTGTGGATCAGATGAACTTGCGAACGGTCTCGGAAGCCGCGCTCTCATCCATCGAAACGGTCATAGTGAGATTGATGTCAATCTTGCTCACCAGCTTCTCAAGCTCAACAACGAGATTCTCGAATGCGGGAATATCGCCGCGGCAGATCTTAAGCGTACCGTCGATAAAGAGGTCGGTCACGTCATGATTGCTTGCAAGAATACCTGCAATAAAGCCATAGAGCGACTGTGCGTCGGTGATCATGTATTCGTCAGCATCGACCAGACGAGCGGTCGGCTTAATATCATATCTCAGCTTTACACCCTTTTCGATGCAAACAACGTCGCCCTTGGTAACTGCAAGTGCACCGTTGACAAGGTTGATCAGGGTCTTGGTTTTTCCGGTACCTTTTACGCCGATAATTAATTTTAACATAAGCTTATCCTCCATCAAATCCGAGCAGAAAACGGGGTTCTCCGCTCTTGTACTTTCATTATACCAAACTTCGGAAATAAAGTCAAGAGTTTTTCTTGGGTAAGACGTTAATTTTTCAGTCTTTCTTCCAATTCTTTCCGCATTTCCTCATATCCGGGCTTGCCGAGAAGCGCAAACATATTCTTTTTGTATGCCTCGACGCCGGGCTGGTCGAAGGGATTGACCGCGAGCAGGTAGCCCGAGATCGCGCAGGAAAGCTCGAAGAAGTAGAGCAGCTCACCCAGAACAAACTCGCTCTTTTCGCTCACCTCGATGAGAATGTTGGGAACACCGCCGTCCACGTGTGCCAGGATCGTGCCCTGCATTGCGGTCTTCTTAACATAGTTGAGGTCCATTCCCGAGAGGAAGTTGAGTCCGTCGATGTTTGCGGGATCGTTGGGAATCTCAAATGCGCTCTTGGTGTCAACAATATCAACAACAGTTTCAAACATGGTACGGCTGCCGTCCTGCACGAACTGACCGAGCGAATGCAGGTCGGTGGAATAGATCACCGATGCGGGATAGATGCCCTTGAGGTCCTTTCCCTCGCTCTCGCCGTAGAGCTGCTTCCACCACTCGTTGAACATTGCAGAGAAGGGCTCGTAGCTTGCCAGAACCTCCATCGTTTTACCCTTGCGGTAGAGGATGTTACGGATTGCGGCATAGCGATAGCAATCGTTCTTGGAGAGATCAGGGTTGGCATATGCATGGCTTGCTGCTGCTGCGCCCTCCATCAGCTTCACGATATCAATGCCTGCGGCAGCGATCGGGAGAAGTCCAACGGCGGAGAGCACCGAGAAGCGACCTCCAACGTCATCCGGAACCACAAAGGTTTCATAGCCCTCCTCGGTTGCGAACTGCTTGAGCGTGCCGCGTGCCTTGTCGGTGGTAACGAAGATACGGTCCTTTGCGCCTGCCTTGCCGTACTTCTTCTCGAGAAGTGCACGGAACACACGGAAAGCGATCGCAGGCTCGGTGGTGGTGCCCGACTTGGAGATCACGTTGACGCAAACGTCCTTATCCTCGCAGATCGCGATAAGCTCATTGAGTGCGTCGGCGCTGATGCAGTTGCCTGCGAAGTAGATGTCGGGAGTATCCTTTTTGAGCGTGTTATAGAGCGGAGATTTGAGATATTCGATCACGGCGCGTGCTCCCAGATAGGAACCGCCGATACCGATCACGATCAGAACGTCGCAGCTCTTGCGGATTCTTTCGGCGCTTGCCTGAATGCGGGCAAACTCCTCCTTGTCATAGTTCTCGGGCAGGTTGATCCATCCGAGAAAATCCGCGCCGGGACCGGTCTTGCTGCGGAGCATGCTGTCTGCAAGCGTGACCTGAGGCTGGATGCGCTCATATTCGTGCGCGTTAATAAACTGGGAAACATACTTGTCGCTGAGTTTGATAGCCATTGCTTAAAAACCGTCCTTTTTTCAATTCTACCAAACATTATACAACATTTACGCCGAAATTACAAGATGATTTTCAAAAATATATTACAAAAATTCGACACTTTTTTGCTAAAAAAACGGTATTTTGCCTTGTTTTCAAATCAAGGTAAAGCGAGCTGCCATGCGCACAAGTATCTGGAAGAAATTGATGCGATCAACGTCCGACTCCGCTACGATCGGAATCAATCCGATCACGCGCCCACCCGAAAGAAACTCAACCGACCCCAGCGTATCCCCTGCCCTGATCGGTGCCGCAATCCGCTCAGGAAGTGAGATGCGCATCTCCACGCTACCAACCTCACTCTTTGGAAGAACAACCGAAAAAGCGCCATAGGAGATCGGACAGGTGTTACACGCGCCGCCCGTGACAGTGATCGGCTCGGGGGTACCTGCTTCGGTTCGGTAGAGCCCAAAGCTTGCAAAGCCCCAATCGAGCAGTTGGGTTGCGATTGCATTGCGAGCGTCACGCGAGTCGGCTCCCATAATCACGCAAATGAGCGAAAGCCCGTCACGCTCCGCCGTGGCACTCACGCAAAAGCCCGCCTTGGAGGTCGAGCCTGTTTTGAGCCCTGTGCAACCCTGATAAAAGCGAACGAGGCGGTTAGTATTCGTCAAGCCGAATTTCCCATTGCGAATGCTGTCCATCCAGATCGAGCTGTATTGCAGGATCGTTTCATGAGCGACGAGCGCTCGGGACATCAGCGCAATATCGTATGCACTTGTCAGATGATGCTCGGCGGTATCGTCCAGACCCGTCACGTTTTCAAAACACGTTGCCGTCATACCGAGCGCTGCGGCGCGATCGTTCATTTTTTTCACAAATGCGGTCACGCTGCCCGCAATGTGCTCGGCGAGCGCCACCGCGGCATCGTTTGCCGATGCGATCACAACACTTTTGAGTAGGTCCTCCAGGGTCATACGCTCACCCTCCTTGAGATAGACCTGCGAGCCCCCCATTGAGGCGGCGTTTGCCGAGACCGAAACGGTGTCGTCGAGTCGCACTGTGCCGGCGTCGATCGCTTCCATCACGAGCAGAAGCGTCATGATCTTCGTCACCGATGCGGGCGGAAGTGCCTCATCGGAATTTTGCCGATAGAGCACGGTCCCTGTGCTTGCCTCCATTAAAACGGCACTCTTACAGGCAAGATTGAGCGAGCCTTCCTCAATCTCAAGCTCCATTGCCTCCACCTCCCCCTTGATCGGGACGGCTTCGTTTCCCTGCGCGTTGATCGGCAGGAGACCGCCCCAGGGCAAACACAAAAGAATCAAAAGCGCAAAAATTCGCAGATCTCTCGTTTTCATCATTCATCACCTCGTCATAACCTATGCTACAACGAAAAATTTTATGCAAAAAAGAAAAAATACAGATTACAATGCTTGACAAACGGCGCCAAAGCAAATATAATAGAATTAAAATTGAAGAAAAGGATCGAAATGCTATGATCTTATCTACCTCTATCAAAAATCTTTTGAGTCGGTTTGACCCTGAAACTGCGATCCGAATGATGTCACAGGCGGGCTTTGATGCGATCGACTTTTCCTACACGGGCAAGGACTATGCCGCAAAATACTGCGGACCCGACACCGATTCCCCCACCTTTCGCGACTATCTGAAGGGACTTCGTGCAATGGCAGAGGATGCGAGCGTTCCCTTCGTGCACGCGCATGCCCCCATGCCGTCGAGCTCGACAGATCCGATCCGCGACAAGGAGTGCTTTGACGCCATCGTGCGCTCGATCCGCAATTCGTCATATCTCGGAATTTCCAAGATCGTGGTGCATCCCGTCCAGCACCTGACCTATGCCGAGCCGGGTGTTCCCGAGCGCCTTTTTGAGATGAACGTGGAGTTCTACAACCGCCTCAAGCCCTACTGCGAGGAATACAACATGCAGGTTGCGGTGGAGAACATGTGGCAACGCGACGAAAACCGCAAGATCAGTCACTCCACCTGCTCGCGTCCCGCGGAATTTCAGCGCTACGTGGACGCGCTGGACAGCAAATGGTTCGTTGCCTGCCTTGACCTCGGACACGCACGGCTTGTGGATGAGGATCCCGCCGCCTTTATCAAGGCTCTGGGGGGGTCCCGATTGAAGTCCCTGCACGTGCATGACGTGGACGGCGTGCATGACAACCACACGCTCCCCTATCAGGGCGTGATAGATTGGGAGAGCGTGATGCGTGCGCTTGCCGAGATCGGCTATGAGGGCGAATTCAACTACGAGGCGGTTTGTTATCTTAACAAGACCCCGAACGAGCTGCTCCTTGCGGGCATGCGCCACATGGTGGAGGTTGGCAGATACCTGATTTCGCGATTTGAGGCGTACCGCGCGGAATTTCAAAATACGGAAGGCAAGCCACCAATTCTTTGATCCGAGAAATCCTCCCTGCCGGTTGCTTACATGATGCAAAAAAGGCGGTCTCAAATGCACATACATTTGAGACCGCCTTTTTTGTGTTGCCTTAACAATCGCCTCAATTTTTCACCGAGAATTGGTATACGGTGGTGTAATCGTACTTTCCGTCGGGATCAAGCACGATGTTATCGAAATTGGGGTGGTTGATTGCATCGGGCATCTTCTGCGTTTCCAGGCAGAAGAGCGCCTGCAGATTCTGCGGATATCCCCCCTTGAGCGGATGCTCGGGGTTATCAAGGAAGTTACCGCTGTAGAATTGGATCGCGGGCTGGTTGGTGAACACCTGCATAATGCGTCCGCTGTTGGGCTCATAGACCTCCACGCGCAGAACGGGCTCCTTGGTCTCGCCGCCTGCAAAGCAGAAGCAATGGTCGAAGCCGCCTGCGATACGGATGTCCTCGTTTTCCAGGTCGAAATCCTTACCGATCGTTTTGGGCTCACGGAAATCAAAGGGCGTGCCGTCAACGGGACGGAGCTCGCCCGTGGGAATGAGCGACTCGTCGGTGGGCAGATAACGGTCGGCATCCATGCGGAGCACGTGGTCAAAGACCTTGCCGGATGCATAGCCGCCGAGGTTGAAGTAGGCATGGTTGGTCAGGTTCACGATCGTGCGCTTGTCGGTGGTTGCCTCATAATGGATCGAAAGCGCGTTGGACTTGAGCAGCGCATAGGTCACGGTAACGTTGAGCGTTCCGGGATAGCCCTCCTCCCCATCGGGAGAAACGAGCGTGAGAACGAGCTTGGGCTCGTCGCCGTCCACGGGCTTGACCTTCCAGATTTTGTGCGAGAAGCCAACCTCACCGCCGTGGAGCGAGTTCTTGCCATTGTTGATAAACGCATTGTATTCCTTGCCGTCGAGCGTGTATTTACCGTCGCAGATGCGGTTGCCCACGCGTCCGATCAGAGCGCCGAGATAGCCGTCGCCGAGAACGTAGTCACGCAGAGAATCGTAACCGCCAACAACGTCGGACATTCTGCCCCAGCGGTCAGGAACGCGGATCTCCATGATCGCGCCGCCAAACTCGCAGATGCGAACCGACATGCCGTTTGCGTTTTTCATCTGATAGCTGTAAATTTCCTGTCCGTTCTCCAAAGAACCAAAATAATGCTTTGTAATCATTGCTTATTCTCCTTCATATCCGTTGGGGTTTTTCTTCATCCAATTTGCGAGATCGCGGCACATATCGTCAATGCCGTTTTCTGCCTGCCAGCCAAGAACCTCGTAGGCCTTGGTGGGGTCTGCATAGCAGGTTGCAATGTCGCCGGGGCGACGGTCAACAATCTTGTAGTTAACCTTGAGTCCAGTTGCCTTCTCGTATGCATGAACGATCTCAAGCACCGAGTATCCCGTTCCGGTTCCAACGTTGAAATACTCAACGCCCGTAACCTTCTCGGCACGCTCAAGCGCCTTCAGATGTGCCTTTGCAAGGTCAACCACGTGGATGTAGTCACGTACGCCCGTGCCGTCCTTGGTATCGTAATCGTTGCCGAACACCGACAGGCAGGGCAGCTGACCTGCCGCAACCTTTGCAACGTAAGGCAGAAGGTTGTTCGGAATCCCCTTCGGATTTTCGCCAATCAGTCCGCTCTTGTGCGCACCGATGGGATTGAAATAGCGCAGCACCGAAACACTCCACTCGTTGTCCGAAACCCAGATATCCTTGAGGATGCGCTCGATCATGAGCTTGGTCTCGCCGTAAGGGTTGGTGGTGGAAAGCGGGAAATCCTCGCGGATCGGAACGGTTTTGGGCATGCCGTAAACCGTTGCGGACGAGCTGAAAACGATGCGTTTTGCGTTGTATTTCCCAAGCAGCTCCACCAGATTGAGGGTGCTGACGAGATTGTTATAGTAGTAAAAACCGGGCTTTTGTACCGATTCACCGACCGCCTTCAGTCCGGCAAAATGGATCGCGGAGTCGATTTCGGGATTTTCAACAAACACACGCTCAAGCGCTGCCTTATCGCAAAGATCAACCTCATAGGCACGGAAATCGCGCCCCGTGATCTCCTTGATGCGCTCCAGCGCACGGGGGCTGGAGTTGTAGTAGTTGTCAACGACAACGATATCGTAGCCTGCGTTCAAAAACTCAACAGCGGTGTGGGAGCCGATAAAGCCGGCGCCACCGGTAATCAAAATGGACATTGCTTTTTCCTCGCTTTATGTAATCTTAATATGTGCCTGAAATACAGTCTGCTTCATCAGCCCCAAAGGCTGCGGGGATATTCTCCCGATTCGATCATGGCGTTGATTGCTGCCTTAACCGACGCCTTATCCTCTGCGTAGGTCACGCCCTGCCAGATCGACTGCGTGGGATACACGCGAACATCGCAATGTCCTGCACGGCGCTGCAGATCGACCGCCGCGGGCAGATAGAATTCGGATTTGAGCGGATTTTGACCGATTCCGTTCAAAAAATCCACGAAGTCCCCCTCAAGATGCTCAAAAATTGCGGGTGTAAAGCCCCAGCAGTTCATCGAGACGATGGTGTCGAACGAAAGATCAACCCAGGTTTCGCCGTCATCCGCCAGGTATGCCGCATTGTTTTCCTGCTTGCGGATCTTGGTGCGCTCCACCACGCCTTGAAGCATCGAGCTCGCATCCACCGTGCATTCGCCGCGCGAGACCGTACCATTCTCGGTAAGGGTGTTGCCAAGACGGAAGCCAACCATGCAATGCTGTGCCTTTCCGTTTTCTTCCGACGCATCGGAAAGGTGCTTGGCGAGCTGCACAAAGGTGTCTCTGCCGTAAAAATCGTCGGCGTTGATCACTGCGAAATTATCCTTGACGATATCGCGCACGCACCACACCGCATGTCCCGTGCCCCAGGGCTTGACTCTGCCCTCGGGAACGGCATAGCCGCTCGGAAGCTCGTCGGTCTTTTGGAACGCATAGGTTACCTTCACGCGCTTTTCCACGCGGTTTCCAACCGTTTCGCGGAACAGCTGCAGATTTTCCTCCTTGATGATGAAAACAACGTGGTCAAAGCCTGCGCCGATCGCATCGTAAATCGAAAAATCAATGATGAACTCACCCGAATCGGTCATCGGATCGAGCTGCTTGAGTCCGCCGTAGCGCGAGCCCATGCCCGCCGCAAGAATTACAAGTGTCATTTTTTACGCCTCCGTTGCGTTTGTGTCTTCGTTATCTATACCATTATACACGAAAAGCGAAAAAATGTAAAGAGGTTTTCCAAATTTATATGAAAAATATCGTTTTTCCAAGAAACAAAACTGCGTTTTTGCGAACTGCCGTTTTTTTGAAAAAAACTTTTGTTTTTCTTGCAAAGTGCTATTGACATTTTTTTAACAATGTGTTATAATTGTCTCAAACGATACAAAAAACAGGAGGTGACGAATCTGTTAACCGAAAAAGAACTGCAAACCGTGCTTGACCACGAGCTTTTTGCGGGGCTTGATGCTAAAAGACTGCTTACCGTGCTCACGGAACACGGCTCTCGCTCGGTTTCTTATGCCGACGGTGAGCTGATCCGCTCGCCCGACAGCACCGAACGCGGCGCGGGAATGATCCTCTCGGGTAAGGCAAGCGTGACAACGCCAAACGCCTCGCACTCTGCCCTGCTTCGTTTTCTCGGAAAACGCGAAATGTTCGGAATTGCCAACCTCTTTAGCGAGGAGCCTTATATCAGCATAATCCGTGCCGACGGTGAATGTCGCGTCTTGCACGTCACCGAGGAGGCGATCCGATATCTTCTGGAGCATGAATCGGGCTTTCTCTACCGCTATCTTGCCTTTCTGTCGGGCAGAATTCGCTATCTCAACCGCAAGATCGGATTTCTAACGGCAGGCAGTGCAGAGCATCGCCTGGCACTCTATCTTGCCTCGCTTGGAAGCGACAGCGTGCATCTCGACGATTCGATCTCCTCGCTCTCCGAGCTGCTCGACGTGGGCCGTGCCTCGCTATACCGCGCCTTTGACCGACTCAGCGCCGACGGCTTTATCCTCAAAAAAGGGCGCACCATTACCCTTCTCAACCGCGATGCCATGCAAAAGGCATACCGTTGAGCCCCCCCTTCAGTCAATCAAAAAAACACAAAAAAAGAAAGGAAACAACACTATGAAACTCCGCATTCTTTCCCTGATCACCCTCCTCGCTCTGCTCCTCACCATGACGGTGTCCTGCTTCCCGACCGGGCAGACTCCGAATGACGATGACCCCAAGGAAACCACCGACAACGCTACCACCAACAATGACGAAACTACGGGCAATCTTGACGATACCCCCAATCTGCCCGCAACGCTCAACGTATATACGCTCAACGGAACCACCGGCTTCGGCATGGCAAAGATGATCGCCGACAACAAGACGAAAACCGACAGCATCTACAAGTTTGCGGTCAAAACTGATGCCTCCGAGGTGACTGCAGCCCTGATCAACGGCGATGTTGACATTGCAGCCCTTCCCACCAATGCCGCTGCAAACGTTTACACAAAAACTAATGGCGGCGTGAAAATCCTTGCGGTCAACACGCTCGGCTGCCTCTATCTGCTCGTCAAGGACGGAGTTGAGGTTTCGAGCATGGCAGACCTGCGCGGAAAAACCGTTTATGCCCCTGCTCAAAATCCCACCTTTATCTTTACCGACCTCTGCAAAAAGAATAATCTGATCCCCGGGACCGACATCACGATCGACTCGACCAGCTTTGCTCAACCCGCCAATCTGCGCGACGCAATTGCAAGCGGTGCTATTGAGATTGCAGTTCTGCCCGAGCCGATGGTCACCATGGCAATCAGCAAGGCTACCTCGAACGGCGTAACCCTGAAAAACGCAATGGATCTGACGGCAGAATGGGATAAGGTCAACCCCGCAGGCTCGCTCGTTCAGGGCTGCGTGGTCGTGCGCACTGCATTCCTTGAGCAGTATCCCGACGCTGTGGAGATGTTCCTCACGGAATACGAGGCGTCTGTGAACTATCTCCTCGAAAACGTTTCCGCAGGCGCTCAGCTCATCGTGGAGGCAGGCATCTTTGCACAGGCAGCGGTTGCAGAAAAAGCCATCCCGAAATGCAATATTTGCTTCGTCACGGGCGACACCATGAAATCGGCAATGAAGCTTTATTTGAAGGCACTCTACGATATCAATCCTATGTCGGTTGGCGGCGCACTTCCCGCCGATGACTTCTACTACGCAGGAAAATGAATTCAAGGCTCAAGCGGCTCATCCGCCTCACGCTTTCAACGGCGTTCTGGATTGCGCTGTGGGCATTCGCCGCACATCAGGTGGGAAAGCCTCTCCTCTTTCCCCCTCCTGCGGCGGTAGCTGTGCGGCTTTGGGAGCTTCTGCAAAGCGCAGATTTTTATCGAATCACGGCAAGATCGCTCTGGAACGTGCTGGCAGGTATCCTGATTGCCACCGTTGGCGGCTCTATGCTCGCAATCCTGACCTCACTCGTTTCATTTCTGCGCGATCTGGTCCTGCCGATCATGACAGTGATCAAAACAACGCCCGTTGCCTCCTTTATCATTCTCGCGCTGATCTGGATCGGCTCGGCACGCGTGCCAACCTTTATCACGATTCTGATCGTGCTCCCGATTATTTGGACCAACCTCGACGTTGGCTTTTCCAAAATTGACCCGCAGCTCGTTGAGCTGACGAGAGTCTATCATTTCTCCTTTTTCAGACGCCTGGAAACGCTCACGATTCCCTCTCTCATGCCCTATTTCATTTCGGCATGCCGCACCTCGGTTGGTCTTGCCTGGAAGGCAGGCATTGCCGCCGAGATCATTGCGATGCCGTTTGGAACGGTGGGTATGATGATCGGAGAGGCAAAGCTCTATCTCATGACCACCGATATGTACGCTTGGACGCTCACCGTGATCCTGTTGAGTCTGTTTATCGAATTTGTGATCTCCGCTCTGCTTGGAATGGTCGCAAAAACACCGTTGGAAAGTGAGGTCTGATATGCTGAAAATTGAAAATCTCTCTTTTTCCTATGGAAAAACAAGGGTTTTACAGGATTTCAATCTCTCGCTCGCATCGGGTGAGCTTCTCTCCGTGATGGGTCCCTCGGGATGTGGAAAAAGCACGCTGCTCCACCTGATCGCAGGACTGTACCGCCCCACCGCAGGCAAGCTGACGGTGAAGTTTCCGCAGGTCTCCTACGTTTTTCAGGAGCCGCGCCTCTTTCCGTGGCTCACGGTTGAAAAAAACCTTGCCGCCGTTCTGCCCAATCCCAAGCAAAATGCCGACCGAATTGCCGAGGCGCTTGCAAGGGTGGGACTATCCGACGCTGCAAAGCTCTATCCCTCGGAGCTTTCGGGTGGCATGAAAATCCGCGCGTCTCTGGCACGTGCACTTGTTTTTGGCGGTGACCTGTTTCTGCTCGACGAGCCTTTCTCGGCACTCGACGAAGAGCTGCGCACCCGCCTGACACGCGATCTGCGTGATTACTTCAAGCAAAACGGAATTTCGGCAATTCTTGTGACGCATCAGGCAACCGATGCAGAGATTTTTGCCGATAGGGTTTTGCATCTAAAAAAAATCGACCAATAAAAACAACAAGAACGGCACATCCCGAAAAAGTGGATGTGCCGTTCTTTCTTTTTGCTCTTAAAATGAGCTTTATTTCTTGATTTTTAGGGTCTTTTCATATGCGGCGATCACCGCATTCATGGCAGATGCACGGAATGCGCCCTCCTCCAAGGCGTGCACGCCTGCGATCGTGGTGCCGCCGGGACTGCATACTGCATCCTTGAGCGCGCCGGGATGCTTACCGCTCTGCAGAAGCAGCTTTGCGGCACCCACCAGCGTTTGCGCGGCGTAGAAGTTTGCCTTATCGCGCGCGATTCCGCAGGAAACGGCACCGTCTGCAAGCGCCTCGGCAAAGAGATAGACGAATGCAGGACCACAGCCCGAGAGTGCGCTTGCCGCGTCGATCTTATCCTCCGGGATCGCGTCGAGGCATCCCGCGGCAGAAAGTGCGTGGCAAAAGCCATCGCATTGCTCGGGTGCAGTCTTTTCATTTGCACAATAAAGGATCATTCCCTCTCCCACCGAAACAGGCGTGTTGGGCATGATACGAATGATCGCACACGGACGTCCCGCCAACCGTTCTACCGTTTCAATCGCAACGCCTGCCGCCATGCTCACCAGCACGAATGGCGTCTTGCGCAGGAGCAGAAGCGGACGAAGCATCTCAAAAAGCGCCTCAAAGCCCTGCGGCTTGACACCGAGAAAGATGTAGTCACATTCAGCGGCAAGCGTTTGCAGATCGGACACCTGCGCACCCGTTTGCGCTGCCAGCGCCTCCGTTTTTTTCACATCTGCATCGCAAAGGATAAGCGAGCGTCCGCTCACCGTCTTTGCAACCGCAACGGCAAGTGCACCGCCCATGTTGCCACAACCGATAAATCCAAATTTCGTGTTCATATCCGATCCCTCCCGTTAGCGAATCTGTCCGTTTCCGTAAATGATATATTTGTAGGTTGTGAGCTCCTCGAGCCCCATCGGACCTCTTGCATGAAGCTTTTGCGTAGAAATTCCGATCTCGCATCCGAGGCCGAATTCTCCGCCGTCGGTAAAGCGCGTGGAGGCGTTGACGTAAACCGCCGCGCTGTCAACCGCCGAGGTGAAATATGCGGCAGTCTCGGCACATTCGGTCACGATCGCCTCGCTGTGATGCGTGGAATGGCACGCAATATGCGAAATGGCATCGTTCACGTTGTCTACAATAGCAATTGCGAGGACGTAATCGAGAAATTCGGTGTCAAAATCGTCTCTCGAGGCAGGAACACCCGAAATGATCTCTTTGGCTTGTGGGCAAAGACGCAGCTCGATTGGAGCGACACCGCGTGCGATGCGATCCTCGACCAGACGTGCACGGAGTCGGGGCAAAAAATCTGCCGCAATTGCGCGATGCACCAAGCAAACCTCCGCCGCATTGCAGACCGACGGACGGCTTGCCTTTGCGTTTTCGATAATGTCAAGTGCCTTTTCAAGGTCGGCATCGTCGTCCACGTAGATATGGCAGATACCCGTTCCCGTTTGAATGCAGGGGACCTTCGCGTTCTCCACGCAGGCACGGATCAGCCCCGCACCGCCGCGCGGAATCAGAAGATCGACGTATTCGATTGCCGTCATCAGCTCGTTTGCCCCCGCACGTGTCACGTCCTCGAGAATATTGACGAAATCGGGCTGCAACCCAAGTGCGGCAAGTCCCCGTCGCATTGCCGCCACGATTGCGGTGGACGAGCGGTATGCCTCCTTACCTCCGCGCAGAACGCAAACGTTTCCGCTCTTGAGTGCCAAAGCGGCGGCATCGGAGGTGACGTTTGGGCGGCTTTCGTAGATGATTCCCACCACCCCCATCGGCACACGCGTTTTTTTGATGGCGAGACCGTTGGGGCGAGTCCGCTCCTCGATCACGCAGCCGATCGGATCGGGGAGCGCAACCACCTCGCGGATACCGTTTGCCATTGCCTTGATGCGCACGGCGTCAAGGCGGAGACGGTCGATCATCACCTCGCTCACCTGCCCTCTCGCTTCCGCAACGTCAAGCTCATTTGCAGAGAGGATCGCCTCACATTCACGCTCAAGTGCATCTGCCATTGCAAGCAGGGCTTCGTTTTTCGTATCGGTATTCAAGAGCGCCAATGCAGGTGCCGCCGCCTTGGCTCTTTGTAAAATTTCAAGCGTAGTCATATATACTGCAATCCTTTCGGGCATCATTGCGCGAAAAAGCGCGTGCCAACGGCTTTTCCGTCAAAGAGATCGTAGAGAAGCTCGGGGCGTTCTCCATTGAGAATGACCATCTCGCAACCATCTGCCATGCAAAGCTCTGCCGCTCGGAGCTTGGTGCGCATACCGCCCGTTCCGAGCGAGGAGCCCTCACCGCCTCCCAGAGCGATAATATCCGGCGTGATCGCGCCAACCTCTGCGATGAGACGGGCATTGGGGTCCTTGTGCGGATCGGCAGTATAGAGTCCGTCGATGTCCGAGAGCAGGATCAGTCGGTCTGCCTTGATGCTGACCGCAACCATTGCAGAGAGCGTATCGTTGTCGCCAACCTTGATCTCCTCGGTGGCGATGGTATCGTTTTCATTGATAATCGGCAAAACATCCAGCTCAAGGAGGCGGCGCATGGTATTTTGGAAATTCTGATAGCGATCCTCGTGCCGAAAATCCGAGCCCGTGAGCAGAATTTGTGCCACGGTGTGGTGATACTCTCCGAAAAGCTTATCGTAAGTATACATCAGCTCACATTGCCCCACCGCCGCTGCCGCCTGCTTGGTGGGGATATCGGAGGGACGCTCCTTGAGCGAAAGCTTGCCAACTCCCATTCCAATCGCACCCGATGAGACCAGAATAACCTCATGCCCACAGTTTTTCAGATCACTCAACACGCGGCAGAGCGCTTCTACGCGGCGAATATTGAGGCACCCCGTTTGATGTGCCAACGTGGATGTTCCGACTTTAACAACAACTCTCATGATTTTTCTCTCCGGATAGGCAAATACTTTAGTTTGTTAATATATTATAATCAATTTGCGTGCATTCGTCAAGTAGTTTTCAAGAAAAAATGACGCAGGACTTGCAAAAAAAGAAAAGGTATGGTATACTTGTAAGGATTGAAAAAACAAAGGCGGTACAAAATGATCACAATTTCCAATTTGAGCTTCCATTTCGGCGGTCAGCTGCTTTTCAAGGACGTTGACCTCAAATTCACACCCGGGAACTGCTACGGCATCATCGGCGCAAACGGCGCAGGCAAATCAACCTTTCTTAAAATCCTTTGCGGCGAGCTGGAGCCCTCCACAGGCGAGGTCTCGATCCCCGAGAGCGTTCGCATGTCGGTGCTTCGCCAGGATCACTTTGCTTTTGACGGTTACTCGGTGCTCGACACCGTGATGATGGGAAACAAGCACCTCTATGACATCAAGGTTGAAAAGGACGCAATCTACGAAAAAGAGGATTTCGACGAAGCGGACGGCATTCGCGCGTCGGAGCTGGAGGCAGAGTTTGCAGAACTGAACGGATGGGAGGCAGAATCCGAAATTTCTCGCCTGATCCAAGGGCTGGGGCTTTCGGAGGACCTGCTCTACGAGCAGATGTCCTCGCTCAAGGAGAGTGAAAAGGTGAAGGTGATGCTCGCACAGGCACTCTTTGGCAACCCCGATATCATCATGCTCGACGAGCCGACCAACGGTCTTGATATCGACGCGATCATGTGGCTCGAGGATTTTCTTGCCGACTATTTCGGCACCGTTCTCGTTGTTTCGCATGACCGTCATTTTCTCAACGACGTTTGCACCAATATCGTAGACATCGACTACAACGGCATCAAAATGTACATTGGTAACTACGAATTCTGGTATGAATCGAGCCAGCTCATCCAGCGTATGATCAAGCAGCAAAACCGAAAGGCGGAGGAAAAAATCCGCGAGCTGCAAACCTTTATTGCGCGCTTCTCGGCAAACAAATCCAAATCGCGCCAGGCAACCTCGCGCCGCAAGCTGCTCGACAAGCTCACCATTGAGGAGCTCCCCGCATCGAGCAGACGCTACCCCTTTATCGGCTTTGACATGGATCGCATTGCGGGCAAGGATATTCTGTTTGTTAACGGACTTTCCAAATCGGTGGACGGCACTCCGCTTTTCCAAAACGTCTCCTTCACGGTTGGAAAGGAGGACAAGATCGCGCTTGTTGGAAACGAAATGGCGATTACCGCGCTTTTCCGCATTCTGATGGAGGAGGATACTCCCGACAGCGGTGATTTCAAATGGGGCGTGAGCATCACGAAGTCCTATTTTCCGCACGATAACACCCCCTATTTCAAGGAGTGCACCCTGCCGATCATCGAATGGCTTGCGCAATACTCCAAGGAGACCACCGAGACCTATCTGCGCGGATTTTTGGGCAGAATGCTCTTCTCCAACGATAGCGTATTCAAGCCGGTCAACGTACTCTCGGGTGGCGAGAAGGTGCGCTGCATGTTCGCACGCATGATGCTCTTTGGCTCGAACTTTTTGCTCCTCGATCAGCCCACCGACCACCTCGATCTGGAGTCGATCAGTGCAGTCAACCACGGTCTTGCCGCCTTCAAGGGCAACCTGATCTTCTATTCGCACGACTATGAGCTGGTGAACACGGTTGCAAACCGCATCATCGAGATCACGCCCGACGGCGGCATCATTGACCGCCCGGGCACCTACGAGGAATATCTCGAGTGGAAAAAAGCTCAACAAGAATAAAATAATACGAAAAATGCAATGAAAACAGAGGAAAACGCCTTCCATGCAACGTAGCATCGAAGGCGTTTTCCTTTGTTTATTTCAAGGCAGAAATACCGTCTTGCCGCATCAGCCGGCGCCAAGCTCAACCTTTACGGTAACGCTCTCGCCGTTGCGCTGAACCTTGAAGCTGACCTCATCGCCAACCGAATAGGTGTAGAGCTGCTCGGTCAATTCCTCAACCGTTCTCACGCGCTTGCCGCCCATCGAACAGATGATATCCCCTACCTGCAGCTTGCCGTCGGCGCCGCTTCCCGAGGTGATGGAGGTTACCAAAATACCGTCGGTCTCGGCAATACAGAGCTGCCCCCGATAGGTGTATTCATCGCCCTGTTCAACCGTTGTGCAGGAGATTCCCAGAACGGGGCGCACCTTTGAGAAGGAAGGGTTGACGTCATCAGCGTGTCCCTTCTCCACGATCGCCCGAAGAATTTCCATCGCGCCGTTGATCGGAAGCGCATAGGAAATCCCCTCGGTATCGGTCTTTTTCCGCGTCACGATGCCGATCACCTCGGCACGGTCATTGCAAAGCGGACCGCCCGAGTTGCCGGGGTTAAGTGCCGCATCAGTCTGGATCATTGAAAGCTCAACCGCCGAGGTACCCACAGTTACGGTCACCTTTCGGTTCAGCGCCGAAACAATGCCCTGCGTGGTCGACCAAGCCCCATCCTCGCCCGAAGGATTGCCAACCGCAATCGCCACGTCACCAACGTGCAACCCGTCGGAGTTCCCAATGGCAGGCACCACATATCCTGTACCCTTGATTTTGAGCACTGCAAGGTCCTCGTTTTTACGGTAGCCCACAAGCTCTGCCTCAATCCGCTCATTTGGTGCATCCGAGAGCGAAACGGCATAGTAGTCGGCATTCTCCACAACGTGATAATTGGTTGCAAGATAGCCGTCGGTGGTCAAAAAGAAGCCGGTTCCGTATGCATAAGAGGTCTCGTTTGCCGCATACACCAGCACGGTGGCGGGCGTGATGATCTCGGAAACCTGTCCCGTTGTCAGGGCACCACCCGTTTGACCGCCGCCAATCGGTACGTTCCCCTGATTGCTCGGCTGTGCCTGATACCAGATCAGCGTGGCAGCCAGCAGCGCAAAGCAGAGCATGAAGACAAAAACCGTGACGAGCGCATAAACCAAAGCACCGCTTTTGCGCTGCTTTTTCTTCATCTGCGCGTCATAGGCACATTGCTCGTCATAGCGCCAGCGATAACGATATTCGGGCGTCTCACTTCGCTCCGAGCCTTCGCCCGTCGGAGTGCTCTGCCCATCCCTTTTCCATTCTTCGTTTGCCATAGAAAATCCTTTCCACACCGCGTGTCAATCCTTCGGCAGCGTGCGTGGGAGCGTGAAATGGAATTCACAGTATTTCCCCGCCTCACTCGAAACGCCGATCTGCTCTCCGTGTGCGTTTACAATCGTCTTTGCAATATAAAGTCCCAAGCCAACCCCCGATTTGTCCAGACCGCGGCTCTTGTCGCTCTTATAAAAGCGATCGAACACCATCGGCAGGTCCTCTGCGGGGATTCCTTCTCCCTCATTATATACCGAAATCAGGGCTTTTTTGTCCTTTGTATAAGAAATTTTGATGCGGAAAAGTCCGCCATCATAGGAAAATTTCACGGCATTGTGACAGATATTGTAAAAAATCTGATAGATCGCATCGTGATCTGCAAGCACACTCATGCGATCCTCGTCACATTCAAATTCAATATTGAGCCTTTTCTCCTCGATTTTTTGCTCAAACGAGATGAGAATTTGCCTTGCCATCTCACAGATGTCAAAGGGCTTCATCGTAAACTTTCGCTCTCCTGCCTGGATACGCGAAATATCGAGCAATGTTGCAACAAGTCTCGAAAGACGGTGCACCTCAACCGAAACAACCTCCAGATAATGATCGCGCGATTCGGGTGGAATCACGCCGTCGCGGATGCCGTCGATGAAGCCTGCGATCGTCGTCATCGGGGTTCGCAGATCGTGCGAAACGTTTGCAACGAAGGAATTGCGCATCTTCTCGAGGTTTTCGAGCGAATCCGCCATCTGGTTGAACGCCTCGGCAAGCTCTGCAACCTCGTCCTTTCCTCGCACACGCACGCGACTGTCGAATTTTCCGAGTGCGAAATCACGTGCCGCTCTCTGCATCTCGCGCAGGGGCGCGATGGTTCGCTCGGTCAGAAAATACGCTGCGATGAGCGAAGCCAGAAGCACCAGCGTAGCCGAGGTGATGATTGTTTGGGTCAGATTTTCCACGGTGAAGCCGAGATTGCGATCGCGCGAGCAGACCGCGATCATGCCGCAAAGCTCGCCATCCTCGTTATAAACACCGACCGCACAGGTGAATACCGACCGCCCCAGCGCCTCGATTTTGAGCGTGCCCATCACCTCACCGCCAACCTTGAGCGTTTTTGTGATTGCAGACGGCAGATCGCCGCCAATCGCCCCGACGGGCTCCTCACCCTCAATCGTGCAGATATGACAAACCCGGCCGTTGACGTCGGCAAGAAGAACCGACAGATCTGCCTCAAAGCCCGCAGCCGAAGCAAGCAACGGAGCAAGCTGGGTCTCCCCAATTTCATCCAGAATAGACGCAAAATCATCGGGGACTGTCCCTGCCACCTTTTCCCCCAGATAGGTTTGCGTCAGCTCCGCCGTATTGGACATGAGCGTTGCCTTTGCCTCGGAGGAATAATTGCCGCCAATAGACGTTACGATCATGAGCAGCAAGGAAAAGCCGAACACGATGATCACCATGAACGCCGTAACGTACTTGGCAAAAATACTTTTGAACACGTGCCGCCTCCCAAATGCAAAAATCAGATCGGATCGAGGTGACGATCAGTTCAGAAGCTCAAATTTATAGCCAACGCCCCAAACGGTTTTGAGGAGCCAACGGTCCGAAACGCCCTCAAGCTTTTCGCGCAGGCGTTTGACGTGCACGTCCACCGTGCGCGAATCGCCGAGATAATCAAACCCCCAAACCTTGTCGAGCAGCTGGTCGCGCGTGAACACGCGATTGTAGTTGGATGCAAGGAAATGCAAAAGCTCGAGCTCCTTGGGCGGGATATCCACCGATTTGCCGCGCAGCTTGAGCTCATATTTCTGCAGGCTGATCTCGATGTTTTCAAACTTGATCACCTCATCGTCATCCTGACGCACGTGGCTCTGATAGCGGCGCAGAACCGCTTTTACGCGTGCGGAAAGCACCTTCATATCAAAAGGCTTTACCACAAAATCATCGGCTCCCAGCTCCAATCCCAAAACCGTGTCAAACGCCTCTCCCTTTGCCGTGACCATAATCACGGGCTTGGATGACATCTCGCGAATCTCGCGGCAAACCTGCCAACCATCCTTCTTGGGAAGCATGATGTCGAGCAGAACGAGGTCGGGTTCAAACAGCTTGAAATAGTTGAGACCCTCCACGCCGTCGGATGCGATCTTGACGCTGTATCCCTCGTTTTCAAAATACATTTTCAGGAGATCGCTGATATTGGAATCATCGTCAACAATGAGAATTTTCGTATCGGACATGTTAAAATTCCTCCTTTTTTACAAGAAATGCCAAAATGTAATATACCCAATTATACCTCGGCAATGGGAGCGTCATGTGACGGATGCCTGAATTTTTCGTCCAGGCATCAAAAAAAGCCCATTTTTGATCCGAGTGTGATAAAAATGAATGATTTTTCATTTTTATCTTATTCAATTATACCATACTTTGCCGCAAAATGCAAACCTTTTTCAAAGTTTTTTTCTTTTTTTCGCAAAAAAAAGAAAAGAGCGCCAAAAAGGTCTGAAAAACGGAAGGATACGCGCTTTTCTATCACAGTGCTTCGGTTCTCGCGAAAAGATCGGTCGAGCGTGCTTTTTCGCAAAAAAAATAATAATTTGAATTAAGGTATTGAAAAAAAGTGTGAGGCGTGATATAATATATTGGATTGCATAATTTTTTCATCGTTTTTGAAATTTTCGCTGCATTTCAATCGAATGCAACGGATCAATTGAAGCATGGAAAAAGCCTTGAAAGCAAAGGAGACATAAATAGACATGAAGCTTGGTATCGTAGGTCTTCCCAATGTTGGAAAAAGCACCCTGTTCAATGCACTCACCAATGCGGGAGCCGAATCTGCAAACTATCCCTTTTGCACCATTGAGCCCAACGTTGGCGTGGTGACCGTTCCCGACAAGCGTCTGGATTTTCTCGCCGACATGCACCATCCCAACAAGTATACCCCTGCCGTGATCGAATTCGTGGACATTGCGGGTTTGGTAAAGGGTGCGTCAAAGGGCGAGGGTCTGGGAAATCAATTTTTGGCGAACATCCGTGAGGTCGATGCGATCCTGCACGTGATTCGCTGCTTTGAAAATGAAAACATCATTCACGTTGACGGTGCGATCGACCCGATGCGCGACCTGGAAACCATCAACCTCGAGCTGATCTTTGCCGACATGGAGGTGCTGGAGCGTCGCATGGACCGCACGCGCAAGGCAATGAAGGCAGACAAGAAATTCGGCGCCGAGCTCGCCGTGTTTGAAAAGCTGATGGCGGCGCTCACCGAGGGCAAATGCGCACGCACGGTGGAACTGACCGAGGACGAGGAGGCATGCCTCTACGATACTCCCCTGCTCACCCGCAAGCCCGTGATCTACGTTGCGAACGTGAGTGAGGACAACGCGGGCGAGGAGCCGACCGACAATGCCGCTTACGTGGCACTCAAGGCGTATGCCGAAACCGAGCACTCCGAGGTGATCCCGATCTGTTGCCAGATCGAGGCGGAGATTGCAGAGCTTTCCGCAGAAGAAAAGGCAATGTTCCTCTCGGATCTCGGAATTGAGGAGAGCGGACTCGACCGTTTGATCAAGGCAAGCTATTCCCTGCTGGGTCTGATCAGCTTTCTTACCGCAGGTCCCGACGAATGCCGAGCATGGACGATTCGCCGCGGCACAAAAGCACCTAAGGCTGCAGGCAAAATCCACTCGGACATTGAGCGCGGATTTATCCGTGCCGAGGTGCTTGCATTTGACGATCTGAAGAAATACGGCTCGATGAACGCTGCAAAGGAGGCAGGCGTGCTTCGCAGCGAGGGCAAGGAATATATCATGCAGGACGGCGATATCGTATTCTTCCGATTCAACGTCTGATCAAATCCCAATATAGAAAAGGCAGAGATGCGCACGCATCTCTGCCTTTTTTTGCGACAATATCTATGCAGAGCAGCCTGTCTCGTCCACTATCCGTGGATTTTGTCGAGAAAGAGTCTGTACTTTTTGTAAAATTCTCCGAAAAGTGGGTTTACTTTGCGAAAAAGAAGTGCTATAATTAAGGTAGCAAAAAAGGAGGTATCCCCGATGGACTGTAAAAGCTTAGGAAATACCATTGCAAGCCTGCGTCACCGAAACAACATCACACAGGCAGCTCTTGCCGAGCGGCTGGGTGTGAGCAACAAGGCGGTGAGCAAATGGGAGAGCGGACAGGGTTATCCCGATATTTCCCTGCTCCCAACGATTGCGGAGTTTTTCGGCGTTTCGATCGACTATCTGCTGCTGGGTGAGAAAAAAGGCATCACGATTGCGGGCAACATGATCATGGACGTTGTGAAAAACATCGAGCAATACCCAACGATCGGCATGCTCGTGAGCATATCCAACGTTTCCCGCGCGGTTGGCGGATGTGCACCGAACACCTCGATCAACCTCGCCAAGATTGACCGTAGAATTCCGATCAGTGTGATCGGCAAGGTCGGTACAGATGAAAACGGCAGATTTATCGTCTCGGAGCTGCAGAAAAACGGAATTAACGTCAGCCGCGTGTCCTATTCGTCCACAATGCCCACGAGCTTTTGTGACGTGATGAGCATCCCCTCGGGTGAGCGCACCTTTTTCCACAAGAGAGGCGCGAATGCGGAGTTTTCTCCCGCTGACATCGACATCGACTCGCTTGACTGCAACATTCTTCATATCGGCTATATTCTTCTGCTCGATCAGTTCGACGCCGAGGATAAGCAATACGGCACCGTGATGGCAAGATTTTTGCATGACGTGCAGGAAAAAGGCATCAAAACCTCGATCGACGTGGTGAGCGACAGCACGGGAGATTTTCCCAAAAAGCTGATCCCTGCGCTTCCCTACTGCAACTATGTGATCGTCAACGAGATCGAATGCTGCAGCGCGTGGAACCTGGAGGCATACAAGCCCGACGGCACGCTCGACCGCGAAACGGTTGCACTGGCAATGCAGAAGATGATTGATGGCGGCGTGAGCGATCGCGTGATTGTGCACTGCAAGCAGACCTCGTTTGCGCTCGACAGCAAGGGCAATTTCACCGAGGTTCCCTCTCTGCGTATCCCCAAGGAAATGATCAAGGGCTCGGTTGGTGCGGGCGATGCGTTTTGCGCGGGATGTCTTTACGGCATCTACAACGATTACTCCGACCGACAGATCCTCGAATTTGCATCCGCCGCGGCGGCGTGCAATCTCTTTGAAGCCAACTCGGTGGACGGCATGAGACCGAGAAATGAAATATTGAAAATTGCTGAAAAATACGGGAGGTTATCGTAATGAAAAGATCAGATTGCGAAGCGCAGACCAAGCTGGCACTCGAATACTACGAGAAGGCAGGCATTGTGCTCAACGAGCAGGAAAAGCAAAGCATTGAGGTCATCGACTTCGGACTCGGCAAGGTTGCCGAAATGGGACTTCAGCTCCTGACCTACATCAACACCGAGCGCGTTTGTGCCAAGGAAATGGTGCTCATTCCCTATCAGTCGTGCCTGGAGCACAAGCATGTTCCCACAAACGGCTGTGCAGGCAAGGAGGAAACCTTCCGCTGCCGCTACGGTAAGGTTTATCTTTACGTGGAGGGCGAGGGTGAGCGTGACAAAATTCAGGCAAAGCTGCCCGACAGCAAGGTGAGCGTGTTCCACGAGATCGTGCTCAATCCCGGTGAGCAGTACACCATCATGCCCGAGACCTGGCATTGGTTCCAGGCAGGCCCCGAGGGTGCCGTGATCTCGGAATTCTCGACTCGCAGCACCGACGAGACCGATATTTTCACCGACGAGCGCCTTGTTCGTCAGCCCACCATCGAAGAATAATTGAAAAGAGGATAAAATCATGCTGGTAAATCTCAATGACGTCCTGCTGGACGCGCAAAAAAATCACTACGGTGTGGGTCTGTTCAACACCACCGACACCGATATGCTTGAGGCTGCGATCTCTGCCGCCGAGGAGCTCCGTTCCCCCATCATCATCGGAACCGCCGAGGTTCTGCTCCCCTTCGGTGAGCTTCAGCTCATCGCTCCCTCGATCATTGCAGCTGCAAAGCGCGCAACCGTTCCGGTTGTGGTGCACTACGATCACGGACTCACCTTTGACCGCTGCATGGAGGCTCTCAAGCTCGGATTTTCGAGCGTGATGTTCGACGGCTCTGCAGGCGACGTGGAGGAAAACCTCCGCGCAACGAGAGAGATGGTGAAGATCGCGCACTCGATGGGCGCAACCGTTGAGGGCGAGATCGGACACGTTGGTCAGGCAGACACGGGCGACAACGAGACCGACGATCGCTACACCACCCCCGAGGAGGCAATCGCATTTGTGAATGCAACCGGCGTAGATGCACTCGCGATCGCGATCGGCACGGCACACGGTGCTTACAAATCCAAGCCGAAGCTCGACATTGCGCGCCTGCAGCAGATCCGCGCGTCACTCGACACGCCCCTGGTTCTCCACGGCGGATCGGGTCTTTCGGACGATGATTTCCGCAACACCATCAAGAACGGCATCGCGAAGGTCAATATCTTCACCGACCTCTGCCTCGCGGGCGAGGACGCAATGAAGAACGGCGGCGTGGAGGGCTACCTCAACATCCGCAACAAAAAGGTTGAGTCGATCAAGGCAGCCGTGATGAAGAAAATGATGCTCTTCGGATCGAACGGAAGAGCATAAATAAACAAAAAAACAAGCATCTCGAACGCAAATGCAATTGAGATGCTTGTTTTTTATGTAGAAATCAAAGCTCCGAAATTTTCTTGATTCGGTCGTAGCAGGTGGCGAGAAACTCCTCGTGCGAGATATCCTGATGACGGCGGTTGGAGACCTCCAGGATCAGGGGACCCGTGAAATTGTATTCATCGAGCTTGCGCATCATGCGCTCATAGTCAAGGTTCCCTTCAAAGGGCAACAGATGCGAGTCGGGATCACCGATCTTCTCCGCTCCTCTTCCGTGGTTGTCATGGATATGGGTTGCGACCATCTTCTCGCGGAAGATGTCCATCCAGGTAACGTATTTGGTGTAGCAGTGCTCGTGTCCGCAGTCATAGCAGAAGCGTACGTACTCCATTTTCTCATAGCGATCTGCCAGATATGCGAGGTTGCCGACCTTGCGCAGGTTCTCAAAAGCAAGAATGACACGGCGCTCGGTTGCATAAAGCACCAGCTCGTCGAATCGCGCAAGACCCAGATCGGTGATCTCGGGCGCGTTCCATCCGCTCGACACGTGCACGATCACGGTGGGAACACCGGTTGCAGCGGCGGTGTCGATCGACTCCTTCATACCGTTCATAACGGTCAGATAGTCCATGCCCGCAAGCCACATGCTGTTGATGCCGCCAAAGGGTGCGTGGATGAACTCGCAGGTGAGACCAAGCTCATTGCCGCGTGCAACAAGTGCCGCAACCTTCTCGCAGTCGCTCACACCCGTAAAGTAGCAGTCAAAGCCTGCTTTCTTGATTTTTTCAAGTGCCTCAACCGGGTCGATGCCCAAGCATTCACTCAAAATCCCCAGCTTTCTTTTCATAACAGTTCTCCTTTAAGATATTTTATCCGTTATTTTGTTCAGCCTCTATAACCTGCTCGCGCAATTTCATCATCGAGCAGAGCTCCCCTCTGTCGGGGATATGTCTGCCGCGAAAATCGCTCGCTCTGCACATCCAACAGGAGCAATGAATCTTACCCTTGCTGTATGCGCCTCGGTGCTCGTAATATTCCCAACCGTAAAGAGCATGACTGATGCGGCTCTTACGGCTGATCACGCGCTCTCTTTGATGGCGGTGATATGCTCTTGTTCGTGCCATTGCGGTCACGCTCCTTTCTGTTTACGTAGAATTTTCAGTATTGTAGTTTTTTGCTTCTTATGCACGCATCACGGCAAGACCGCACCAGCCGTTGTCAACCAGCTTTTCCACAATGCGATAGCCGTTTGCCTCAAAGCAGCCGATCACGTCGTCGGCACGCTCGGAAATGATACCCGATGCGAGCAGAACGGTGTCCTTGTGCATAAAGGGGGCGACGTCGGGCGTCATGCGAATGATGATATCCGCCACGATGTTGGCGCAGATCAGATCATAGGGGCGCGAACGGTCTGCCTGACGCAAGAGATCGGAGACCTCGCAGGTAATGTTGGAAAGCCCACTATCCTTGATGTTCTCGTTTGCCACGCGAACCGCCATCGGGTCGATATCGTAGGCGCGGCATTCGGCAGCACCCAAACGAGAAGCACAGATTGCCAGAATTCCGCTTCCCGTTCCAACGTCGAGCATGCGGCAGCCGGGCTTGGTATATTTTTCAAGCATGCGAATGACCAATCGGGTGGTCTCATGCGTACCGGTGCCAAATGCCATGCCGGGATCCATGCGCACGATCAACTCGCCCTCTCCTGCCTCGTATTTCTCCCATGCAGGAACAATCACAAGCTTCGAGCCGATCTTGATCGGCTTATAATATGCCTTCCACGAGTTTGCCCAATCCTCCTCGTTGACACCAACCGTTTCAATTTTGGCGTCCTCCTCCAGAGCGGTTCCCGCAAATCTCTCGCGCAAAAAAGCGATCGCCTCGGGAACGCTGCGCTCGGCGGGCAGATAAACCGACACCGATGCGATGGTTTTATCAGCATTGAGGATACTCTCGTCGATCAGGTCACCGTAGCAGGTTTTCAGATCAATGTCGCTATAATCCTCGATTTGCAGGTTATTGGAAATCATGCTCATGATTGCAGTGAGCGCGTCGAGCTGACCCAGCGGAACGGTGACGCGGATCTGCGTCCATTGCGTCTCGGTGCCAAAATCACCGCACAGATAGTCCTGATCTACCATAGCCTCTCCTTATTTCTGTCCAAAAATTTTCTTAAAGAACTGTTTATGCTTTGCGTAGTTGCTCTCACCGCAGCTATCGGCAAAGGCGCGCATTGCATCCTTTTGCTTATCTGTGAGCCCCTTGGGAATTTCAACCGCCACGCGGAAGATCAGATCGCCGCGGCGCCCATTTCCGTTGACGTAAGGAATGCCCTTACTCTTGAGCGTGAAGCGCGTTCCGGGCTGCGTGCCCTCCGGAATATTGTATTTGAGGTTCCCCTCAAGCGTGGGCACGTCGATCTCGGCACCGAGCGTTGCCTCGGCAACCGTGATCGGGACCTCGCAATAGATGTTGTAGCCGTCACGGTCGAAAATGGCGTGATTGCGAACCGAAACCGAAATAATCAGATCTCCCGCGGGACCGCCGTTTCTACCGTCATTTCCCTGACCGCGCAGAGCAATTCGCTCGCCATTGTCAATTCCTGCGGGGATCGACACCGTTAGGCGCTTGGTCTCTCTCGTCTGCCCCGAGCCGCGGCACTTCGAGCAGGGATTTTTGATAATCTTTCCGCTACCGCGGCAGGCATCGCAGGCTGCGGTGGACTGAAATGCCATCGAGCCCATGCGTTGTGTGCGGCGAACCTGTCCCGAACCGTGGCAAACGCTACAAGTCTCGACACCCGAGCCACCTGCGGCGCCCGTGCCGCTACAATCGGCGCAGCGACAGACGCGGTTATAAGAAACGTCCTTTTTGACGCCAAACGCCGCCTCCTCAAATGTGATGGTCAGGTTGGCGCCGATATCGTCGCCGGGGATCGGGCCGTTGCGGCGCTGACGTCCGCCGCCGAATGCACCGCCGAACATACCGCCAAGAATGTCACCCAGGTCGCCAAAATCGCCAAAGCCGCCACCAAAGCCACCGAAGCCGCCAAAGCCGCCGTCCCCACCGCCCATGGAAGGATCGAACGCCGCATGACCGAATTGGTCATACTTCGCCCTTTTATCGGGATCGGAGAGAATCTCATATGCCTCGTTTGCCTCTTTGAATTTCTCCTCGGCAACCTTATCGCCGGGGTTTGTATCGGGATGATATTGCTTCGCCAGCTTATAGTAAGCCTTTTTGATGGATCCGGCATCGGCGCTCTTGTCAACGCCCAATACCTCGTAATAATCTCTCTTATCTGCCATTTTTTCCTCTTTTGGAAGCACAGAAGCTGCGACACGTTTGCCGTTTTTCCCTGCCCTTCCTCTCAAAAACTATTGAATCGACTGTGCTCAAAAACACGCTTTAGCCGCTCCCGCTGCACACGCAACGGGAACGGCTACGGTATGGTTTGTTGGATCAGTTGTTGGAGTGATCCTCGTAGTTTGCGTCATAGTAGGTTCCGTCAGCACCTGCGCCACCCTGTGCACCTGCACCGTTGGGATCGCCGCCCTGTGCGCCACCCTGTTGTGCGTAGAGCTTCTCGGAAATCTTATAGAAGGACTTTTCCACAGCCTCGGTGTCTGCCTTGATCGCCTCAACGTTGCCGCCCTTGAGCGTTTCCTTGAGCTTCTCGATCGCATTCTTCACCTCGTCGGCGTCGGCAGGATCCACCTTGTCACCCAGCTCGGTCAGCGTCTTTTCGCTCTGGAAGATGATCGACTCGGCGCGGTTCTTCACGTCAACCGCCTCCTTCATCTTCTTATCCTCCTCGGCAAACTTCTCCGCATCCTTCACTGCGCGGTCGATGTCCTCCTGGCTCATGTTGGTGGAGGAGGTGATGGTGATGTGCTGCTCCTTGCCGGTGCCCTTATCCTTTGCGGTGACGTTTACGATGCCGTTTGCGTCGATATCGAAGGTAACCTCGATCTGGGGCACGCCACGGGGAGCGGGCGTGATGCCGTCAAGGATGAAACGACCGAGCGTGGTATTGTTGGCAGCCATCTCGCGCTCACCCTGAAGCACGTGAATTTCAACCGAGGTCTGACCGTCTGCTGCGGTGGAATAGACCTGGCTCTTTTTTACGGGAATGGTGGTATTGCGGTCGATGATGCGGTTAAATACGCCGCCCAGGGTCTCGATACCGAGCGAAAGAGGCGTGACGTCGAGCAGGAGCAGGTCCTTAACCTCGCCGCCAAGCACGCCGCCCTGAATGGCTGCGCCGATTGCAACGCACTCATCGGGGTTGATGCCCTTGAAGGGATCCTTGCCGATAAACTTCTTAACAGCCTCCTGAACGGCGGGAATACGGGTGGAACCGCCAACGAGGAGAACCTTGTCGATCTGACCAACGTTCAGTCCTGCATCTGCGAGCGCCTTCTTGGTGGGGATCATGGATCTCTCAACGAGGTCAGCCGTGATGCGGTCGAATTCCGCACGCGTCAGAGTTGCCTCAAAGTGGAGGGGTCCCTCTGCGGTTGCGGTAATAAAGGGCAGGTTGATCGAGGTGCTGGTCATGCCCGAGAGTTCGATCTTTGCCTTCTCTGCGGCATCGCGGAGTCTCTGGAGCACCATCTTGTCGCGGCGCAGGTCGATGCCATTCTCTCTTTGGAACTGCTCTGCCATCCAGTCGATCACGCGCTGGTCGAAGTCGTCACCGCCGAGGCGAGTGTCGCCGTTGGTTGCGAGAACCTCAAACACGCCGTCCGAAATCTCAAGGATCGAAACGTCGAAGGTACCGCCGCCGAGGTCGAACACCATGATCTTCTGGTTTGCTTCCTTATCCATGCCGTATGCAAGAGCTGCAGCAGTGGGCTCGTTGATAATACGCAGAACCTCAAGACCTGCGATCTTACCTGCGTCCTTGGTTGCCTGACGCTGAGAGTCCGAGAAATATGCGGGAACCGTGATCACCGCCTGCGTAACAGAGGTGCCCAGGTAGCTTTCTGCATCAGCCTTGAGCTTCTGCAGAACCATTGCCGAAATCTCCTGAGGCGTGTATGCCTTATTGTCGATAGTCTTTTTATAGCCCGTTCCCATCTCGCGCTTGATCGAAATGATCGTGCGGTCGGGGTTGGTGATCGCCTGTCTCTTTGCAACCTGACCAACCATTCGCTCGCCCGTCTTGGAAAATGCCACAACGGAAGGTGTGGTTCTCGCGCCCTCGGGGTTCGGAATAACGATCGGCTCGGAGCCCTCAAATACGGCTACGCAAGAGTTTGTTGTACCCAAGTCAATACCAATGATTTTTCCCATGATTCTAAATCCTCCAAATTATATCAAGAAATTTTTAACAGTTTGTTCTCGCCGCGATCAGTTTGCAACCTTAACCATTGCATAGCGGATGACCTTGTCACCCTTGGCGTATCCCTTTTGGAACACCTCCACGATTTCGGATTCCCCGAGCGTTTCATCCTCAACGTGCATCACGGCGTTGTGCAGGTTGGGGTCAAAGGTTTTCGTTTCAATTTCGGTAATACCCATTTTTGCAAGTGCATCCTCAAATGCCTTTGCCGTCATCTCCAGCCCTTTTTTCACAGCCTCGAGATTGTCGGAATGGCTTGCGCGCTCCAGATTGTCGAGGATCGGCAGAATATTTGCGATGCAATCGGCATAGGCATCGGCGTAAACGCTCTCCTTCTCCTTTGCGCTTCTCTTGCGGAAATTATCGTATTCCGCCATCATGCGCAGGTATTTATCCTCGCAAGCCTTGGCAGCAGCCTCTGCCGCCTCGAGCTTTTTCGCTGCTTCGGCAAGCTCTGCCTCCAGCTTTTTCGATTTTTTCTTTTCAGCCTTTTCCGTCTTTGCGTCGGTTGCCGCGCTCTTGGCGGCGTCCTCGGGAATATCAGGCGTTGCCGTTGCTTTCATTTCCTCCATTCGGGGTTCCTCCATTTATCTGATTGTTTGCCTGTATTATATCGGTGATATTTCCGCTGAGTCCCTCAAGGGTTGCAAGCACCTTGGCGTAATCCATACGTCGCGGTCCAAGCACGCCGATGGCTCCAACCGTTCTGCCGTTCTGCACGATCGGCTTGAACACCAGAGCGGAATTGTTCATCACCTTCACCTCGCTCTCCGAGCCGATCACAACATTGATGCCGTCGCTTTCGGTGCGTGATGAGACGAGATTGAGTATGTCTTCCTTTTTCTCCAGCGTGCCAAGCAGCTGCTGAAGCTGCCCCACGTCGCTGTATTCTGGATATTGCAGCAGGTGGTCGATGCCGCTCACGCGCATCTCTCCCTCGTCGATCTCGCTGAGCAGCTCGTAGACGATCTTGATGACCCTTGCAATCGCGTGAGAATCCTCCCCCATCCGAGCCTCTGCCGCCATCATAATCGGAAGCGTGATCTGATCGGCGGTGAGCCCCACAAGATGCTCGTTGAGGACATTTGCAAGACGCGAAACGGTTGGCTGTGTGAGTGGCTGCTCCACATGAACGTGCTTGCTCTTAACCGCTCCCGTTGAGGTGACCGCAACGAGGATATAATGATCGGGCTCAAGATAGATCGTTTCAAATTTGTTGATGCTCACCGACCGTGCGCGCGGCTTGATGGCGATGCCCGTGTAATTGGTCATGCTCGACGCCAGGCGCGATGCGGCAACAAGAATCTGATCAAGCTCACCCATCTTGGCGCGAAGCAGATTGTTGATCTGCGCGATCTCGGCGGTGGTCATGGCATAATGCTCGATGAGGGAATCAACGTAAAACCGATAGCCGAGCTCGCTGGGCACGCGGCCTGCCGAGGCGTGCGGTTGTTCAAGGTATCCCAAGTCCTCCAGCTCTGCCATTTCATTGCGGATTGTAGCAGACGAGCAGGTCAACTGCTGATTTTGCAGGATTGATTTGGAGCCAACCGGTCCGCCACCCTCGATGTGTGCTTCAACGATCGCTTTTAATATTTGTTTCTTTCGTTCGCTGAGACCGCGGTTTTCGGATGCCATTCTCCAAATTTCTCCTTTCTTTTCTTTCTCCGATTTTAGCACTCTTTTTGGTTGAGTGCTAAACCATGTATAAATTTATCACTTTTTTAGCCTTTTGTCAAGGGTTTTGCGCAATAAACTTATGAACATTTTGTAAATATCAAGATCGAGTGCTAATTTTTTGACCTCTTTCGTCATTTCAAGACAAAAATCGGTCGATCGGCTTGCAAATGCGTTGATTTTCTGTTATAATATGAACAAAAGGGCGTGAAATTCCATCCAAAAGGAGTGCTTCAAATGTATCTTTATATCATTCGTCACGGCGAGCCCGACTATACCACCGATACACTGACCGAGCGTGGACAGCAGCAGGCAGAGGCGGTTGGACGTCGCCTTGCAGCTGCCAAAATTGACCGCGCATTCTCCTCTCCTCTGGGGCGCGCAAGGGAGACAGCAGAGCCGACCTGCCGCCTTTTGGGTCTGGATTGCGGGATTGAGGAATGGACGCGTGAGATCGACGAGGAAACCTACGCATCCGAGCCCTACGGCACCCCGACCTCGGTCTCGCTCGTACAGAACACCTACTATCGTCAAGGGGGTGACATTAACCTCGGATACGATCGGGTGTTTGACGGACGGGTTTTTGGCAGCTCGGGCATGCAGTCGGCACTTGAGCGCATCACCGCCGACGGAAATGCCTTCCTCGAGCGTCTTGGCTACCGCGAGGAGAACGGCATTTACCGCATCCTCAATCCGAGCAACGAGCGTGTGGCGCTTTTCTGCCACGGCGCGATGGGTCGGGTGTGGATCGCCTCCCTGCTCCATATTCCGCTTCATCTGATGTGGGCGGGCTTCCGCTACACGCACACGGGCGTGACGGTTTTGGAATTCAAAAACAATGAAAACGGAGTCACCGCTCCGGCATGCCTTTGCTATTCGGATATGTCGCATCTCTACACTTACGGTCCGGATACGCTTTATAACGGTACGAAGGACATTTGATGAAAAACAAATAATGAACCCCGACAGACCTTTTTGAAAATCTGTCGGGGTTCTGATTTATCGGGACATAAATTCTTCTTTTTTGTTAAGAATTTTTTCTCTTTCTTTTTGATCCAACATATTAAATTTCATAAGTGTTCTCTTTACTTTTTTATCAGAGGTTAGTTTTTTTATTCTTCCCATTTGAATCGGATAGGTAAACAGTAGATGTAATCCGAAATCTATAAGCATGAGCTTTTTTGCAGAAGAAATAACTTCTTTTCTATTCATTGCAAAAGCGTCGGAGCATTTACAGAGATCACCGTTGCAGGATGCTTCGAAAAACATATACGTCATTGGAACAAGATCGAACAAATCAAATTTATCAAATGTTCCGAAAACATATTCCTGACCGCGTATACAAATAACGTCATTTTCCTTTATATCCGATATCATATACGTGCAACCTACACGAAGGAGCATTTTATCCAACGTTGCGCACAACGCATTTCCAAGCTTTTGGGCAAGCCGATCTTTCCAATTTTGTATTTCCATATCTGAAAAAGCCGATTGATAGTCAGGCATTTTCGGAATAACCGTCAATTCAAAGTGACTGCTTTCAACGTCTATTTCCAATAACTCAAGATTGTTTTCTTGCAAATTTGCAACGTACTGTTTGATTCCGGATGTATCTTTGATGATTACTTCGCAATTATAAAAGCTATTCGAAAAAATCAATGATAATCTCATTTGAGCTCCTTTCTGTCTGACTGCCGGCTTCACCTTTGTATCAGAAAGGCACAGGGCAAAGCCATGATCGGTCGCCTTATTCCTCGGTGAAGCGGATCGAGTCGCCCTCATCCTCCTGCAAGATCTGATTGAGCACCCAACGGTTCTCCGATGTTCTCGTGAACTGCCAATACTCGGCAAAGCTTGACGTCATCGTGGAGCCATCGAGCACCTCGTCGGTTTCGGTATCAACCGTGTAATCCACCATTCGCCCCTTGATATAAAACCAGACAAAATCCTGCCTATCGTCCTCGTCGTCATGGAGCGCAACGGGGATCGCCTCAATGAGACGAATGCGTTCCAGCACGTTTCTCTGTCCTCGGATCTCCATCCAGGAAAGCTTCGTTTGAAAGGAGTCGAACAGGGACGCGGAAAGATATTGCCGCGCGGGCTGCATGTCCGATGCAGTCCACGCCCTCTGAATGGCGTAAAAGGCTTCCTTGACGCGAGATTGTATGTGCTTGTATTTCCATGCACTATCCTTTTTCTGCAGAAGCTTGAGCAGTCGTCTTGTATTTCTTGCATATCGGGAAAGACGGAAACGGAACACGATAGCAGCCGCAGAGCTGACAAGCAAAAAGATGACAAATCCAATCACCGTGCTGATTGGGTCGGAGCGTCCCCTGCCCGTTGAATGGTGTCCCGAAGTGCCGCCTGACGAACCACCGCCGCCCGAGCCGCCCGACGAGCCGCCTCCCGCGCGCATGCCAAGCGTTGATTGCACGGGTGTAGGCGCGTGACGTGCCTCGGTGGTTGCGCTGACGGAAAGTGTGATACACGGCAGGAGCAGGCAAACGCTCAAAAGCAGAATCCAAACGCGTTTCATTGTGTCCCCTTTCTTTTTTCATCGCTAAACAATACCAAATAAGAGAGCCCGTGCGGACTCTCTTATTTTTTTATTCTTCAATCAAATCGCGTGCACACCAAGTGCCTTATCGGCATGCTCGGGGTCGAGATTATATTTTTTCGCCTTGCGGAACTCAAAGAATTTCTTGGAAACCTCGGGGAACAGTGCATAGGAGAGCACGTCCTCATCCTGCTCGAGATACTGTGCGATCTCACCGCGCAGCTTTTCAAGCTCGGGCTTGAGCGCATCGGCGGGACGGTAGGAGATCGGAGTCTCGTCGCCGATGATCTTCTTGACGAATGCAGGATCAATCGCAACGGGAGTCTTACCGTACTCACCGCGCACGATGCCCTTGAATTCCTTGGTGACGGTCTTGTAGCGCTCGCCCATGATCACGTTGAACACAGCCTGCGTTCCAACGATCTGCGAGGAGGGCGTAACGAGAGGCGGATAACCGACGTCGGCACGGACGCGCGGAACCTCCTCGAGCACCTCGACGAGCTGATCCGACTTCCCTGCCTGCGCGAGCTGGCTCATGAGGTTGGAGAGCATGCCGCCCGGAACCTGATACAGAAGCGCGTTGACGTCGACCTTGAGCGCCTTGGGGTTGAGCAGACCGTTTGCCATATACTTCTCGCGCAGAGGCGTGAAATACTTGGTGATCTTATCGAGTGCCTCGAGGCTGATGCCCGTGTCGTAGGGGGTGTCCTGCAGAGCGGCAACCATTGCCTCCGTGGGAGGCTGGGAGGTGCCCATTGCCATCGGCGAAATCGCGGTGTCGATCACGTCGACGCCTGCCTCAACCGCCTTCATCAGGGTCATGGAAGCCAGACCCGAGGTGTAGTGGGTGTGGAGCTGGATCGGAACCTTGACCGATTCCTTGAGCGTCTTGACGAGTTCATAGGCATCGTAAGGCTTGAGCAGACCTGCCATATCCTTGATGCAGATCGAATCGGCACCCATCTCCTCAAGCTGCTTTGCATACTTGGAATAATACTCGAGCGTGTAAACGGGTCCGGTGGTATAGGAGAACGCCGCCTGCACGTGTCCCTGCTCGCGCTTGGTTGCGCGGATAGCGGTCTCGAGGTTTCGGGGATCGTTGAGCGCGTCGAAGATTCGGAGAATGTCGATGCCGTTTGCAATCGACTTCTGCACGAAATACTCAACCACGTCATCGGAATAATGGCGGTAGCCGAGGATGTTCTGTCCGCGGAACAGCATTTGCAGCTTGGTGTTCTTCACACGCTCGCGGATCTTGCGCAGACGCTCCCAGGGGTCCTCATTGAGAAAGCGCATGCAGGCGTCAAAGGTAGCGCCGCCCCACGCTTCCAGAGAATGGTAACCGATTTTATCCATCTCCTCGAGGATCGGAAGCATCTCCTCGGTGGTCATACGGGTTGCGATCAGCGACTGATGGGAGTCGCGGAGCACCGTTTCAGTAATTTTTACTTTAGACATTTGATTACACTCCTATCAGAGAGAGATTTGGGTGATTAGAAGCATGCGAGCAGCACGCCTGCGGCAACCGCAGAGCCGATGACACCCGCAACGTTGGGTCCCATCGCATGCATCAGGAGGAAGTTGGTGGGATCCGCCTTCTGTCCCTCCTTCTGCGCCACGCGGGCAGCCATCGGAACAGCCGAAACGCCGGCAGAGCCGATGAGAGGATTGATCTTACCACCGCTGAGGAAGTTCATGATCTTTGCGGTGAGCAGACCGCCCACGGTGGAGATGATAAACGCGGTCAGACCAAGCACAATGATCTTGATCGTGGACCAATCCAAAAAGTCCTTTGCCACGGCAGTTGCACCAACGCTGATGCCGAGGAAGATCGTGACAATATTCATCAGAGCGTTCTGCGCCGTATCGGAAAGACGTCCCGTTACACCGCACACGTTGAGCAGGTTGCCGAACATCAGGCATCCGATCAGAACGAGTGCCTCGGGCACAATCAGCGCAACCACAATGGTAACCAGGATCGGGAAGATCACCTTTTCGGTCTGCGAAACAGGGCGCAGAGCCGTCATTTTGATCTTTCGCTCCTTTTCGGTGGTGAGCAGGCGCATGAAGGGCGGCTGGATCATGGGGATCAGCGCCATGTAGGAATATGCGGCAATCGCGATCGCACCGAGCAAATGCGGAGCGAGCGTTTTGGTAACCGTGATCGCCGTGGGACCGTCCGCGCCGCCGATGATACCGATGGAGGCAGCCTCGGGACCGGTGAAGCCCAGGAAAAGTGCGCCCGAAAATGCCACGAACACGCCAAACTGTGCGCCGGCACCGATGAGCAGGCTCTTGGGGTTGGAGATCAGGGGGGTGAAATCGGTCATCGCACCGATTCCGATGAAGATGATGCAGGGATAAAGTCCGGTTTTTACGCCGATGTAAAGCAGGTCAATGAGCCCTCCGTGACGGAGAATCTCACCGTAATTGATTTCTCCTGCCGTCATAAAATAATCGGGATGGAACATATTTCCGCCCGGAAGGTTGGTCAGAAGCATTCCGATCGCGATCGGCAACAGAAGAAGCGGCTCAAAGCCCTTGACGATTGCAAGATACACCAACACGCAAACGATCAGAAGCATCACGAGCGTTTGCCACCAGATCGCATCCAGACTGTTGATCAAACGGTAGATACCGGTTGACTCCCAGAAATTGAGCAGACTTTGCAAAAGATCCATGAAAGCGTATCCTTTCTATCAAATTTCAATGCACAGAAAGGATTCAGTTGAGGGTAACGAGCACTGCGTCGGTTGCAACCGATGCGCCCTGCGAGGTCTCAACCGATGCAACAACGCCGTCCTCGGGAGCGGTGATGTCGTTTTCCATCTTCATTGCCTCAAGCACGCAAACAACGTCGCCTCTCTTAACCGAGTCGCCGGGCTTGACGTTGATCTTGATGATAGTGCCGGGCATGGGAGCCTTCACGCTGATCGCACCTGCCTTGCCTGCAGGAGCGGGAGCTGCTGCGGGAGCGGGAGCTGCTGCAGGAGCGGGAGCTGCTGCGGGAGCAGGAGCTGCTACGGGAGCGGGAGCTGCTGCTACGGGAGCGGGAGCTACATAGGTGGGAACGGGAGCGCCGCCTGCAACCTCTTCAACAACAACGTCATATACAACACCATTTACAGTTACACGATAGTTTTTCATTTGATTCACCAAAAAACCTTTCTTAAATTTGAGTTTTGATTGTATTTGTTCTCGAAAATTGATTTTTGAACTCAAAGAGTTCTGCGGGAGCCTGCGCGTCCCACACGCTTAAAGGATACCACACGGAAGGCGGCGGTATTCCCCTCCTCTGCACGTGCGGCAATGATTGCGGCTGTGATCGCCGCAACGGTTGCGCCCTCATCCTCGGATGCGGCAAGCGCGGCAGCGATCGCTGCTGCAATCGCGGCATCCCCGGCGGGAGGCGCAGGAACGGGGGCACTTACGCCGTCCGTTTTTTCTTCAGCCTTCTTCTTTCCGTGAAGGATGCGGTGCATGATCTCGATTGCCGCCCAAATGAGCGCAAGAACAAGGAAAATAGTGAACATGCCCTGCAGGGTAACAACACCTGCCGTGGATGCCTTTTCACCGAGACCGTCCGTCGAGCCTGCGAAGAAAGCAAATAATGCGTTCGTCATATGATTACCTCCGTCTTACAGAGGAAGATTGCAATGCTTGCGCGAGGGGGCGCCGCCGTTCTTCATGAGAAGCATGTAAACTGCGGAGCAGATACGCTGACGAAGCTCTGCCGCGTCGATCACGTCGTCAATGCTGCCGTCGGATGCCGCCGCGATTGCCGATGCCTGCGTTTCACGCCACTCTGCCTCAAGGTCTGCACGGGTGGTCTCCTCGGTGATACGATCGTTCCAGAGGAATGCGACCGCCGAGGCAGGATTCATTACGCTGATCTCGCTATCGGTGAGTGCGTAGGTCATGTCGGCACCGAGCGCCTTGGAGCCCATGAGCGTGAACGCCGCGCCGTATGCCTTACCCACAACAACCGTGATCTTTGCGGTATCGGCAGTGGCATAAGCCATTGCGAGCTTTCCGAGCTGCGCCGCGAGAGGCGCGTTTTCCGCCTCCTCACTTGCCTCCACGCCGATGCTGTCAACAAGCGTGATGACCGGGAGCGAGAAGCTATCACAGAAGCCGATCAGCTTTGCAGCCTTTTTCGACCCGTCAACCGAAATCACACCGCCTCGCTCTGCGGGATTGCTTGCAATCACGCCGCAGATCACGCCACCGAGCGTGCAAAGTCCGGTGATCATTTCGGGGGCATAGGATGCACCGATCTCGAGAAAATCGTTTCCGTCTGCAAGAGCCGCTACCAGCTCTCTGCCACTCACACCCGCAACCGATACACGGCGGTTGGCATCGTCTGCCACGCTCTCGATCACAACTCCCTCGGCATTGTTCGAGGGGAGCCATGCGATCAGCTTGGCGATCTTGGCGTTGAGGTCAGCATCGTCCTTTACTTCGATCGAGGAGAGACCGTTTTGTGCAACCGCCTCAACCGTTCCGACCTCCTTACCAACGGTAAAGGGGGCGTTGACAAAGATCTGCGAGCGACCTTCAACCGTCACGGTCAGGTCGAACATTGCGGCAACGGTTGCAGCCATACCTGCACAAACGCCGTTAATCACAGCGATCTGCGGGATCACACCCGATGCGTCGCTGACGACCTTGAGAAGCCTGCCGTATGCCGACATTGCCGATGCGCCGTCACAAAGAACTGCTCCTGCGCTGTCAAACATGCCCACGACAGGGGCTCCGTTTTTCATTGCCATGCCGTAAAGCGCGGCAATTTTTTCTGCCTGAAGTGCGTCGAACGCACCCTTTTTCCGATCGCTGTCCTGCGCAAATGCGTAAACCAGCTTTCCGCCGATCGCACCGTAGCCGCAGACCGCACCGGTCATTTCTCCGTCTGCTCGCTTGACATAGGCGCCTGTTTCGACAAAGGTGCCCGCATCAAAGAGCGCGGCAAGTCTTTCCCTGCCGACGGTTGCGCGAATCTCCATAAAGATCTCCTCCGTTTTGGGTTTGTTAAGCGGGGAAAAAATGGCTATTTCTAAAAAAACACCATCCTACCCCATTTTAGTAAAATTATATCACACAATCCGCTCGTTGTCAATGCGAAAAAGAAACTTTTTCATCTTTTTTATGATAAAGCTTCAAAAAGAAAAAGCATCGGGAGGAGCACGGGGCAACGGTGTGCCCTTCTCCTCCCGACCGCAGTCAGGCAATATTCGCTTGCTTCATCAGCTTTTTGAGCTGCTCCGAGAGCGGCAGGACCAAAAGCCCCGCGAACAGATTTCCGACGCAATGTGTGACGTCCCATCCCAGCCCCACGGCAATCCACGTTAGCATTTGCTCAAAGCTCATACCGTACATCAGCGCTTGCGCAGGTGCATAGAGAATGCCAAAGGCAAGCCCGTGCAGACAGCAAATGGCGGGATATAGCACACATGCGAGCCATTTCGGTATCTTGCGCGGAATGAGCATGGTGATCGCCCACAGAACCGTCCAGATATAGAGATACGGAACCCACCATGCGGCAAAGCCCGCATAGAGTCCGTTGAGAAGCACGTAGACGTAGATTGGTGTCAAAGCTTTTGCGCGAAAGCAGACGGTGTATGTCATGGTCAACATTCCGAGCAGGTGAATGTTGGGCAGCACCTCCATGATGATCTTGGAGCAGAACATCAGCGTTCCCAGCATCGCAAAAATGCACATCTCACGGACATGCTGCGAGCGATACCAACGCTTTGTTTTTTGGCTTTTTGTCATTTGGAGTAAACGATCTCGTAGTGCTCGCCGTCGGCGATCTCGGTGCTGTCAACGCCCGTCATCAGATACTCTCCATCCTGATAAAAGCCCCAATAGCTTTGGTTGACGTCATAGTCGGCGGTGATGCCATTGACGACCTTGACGTAAAGACCGTACTGTGCCACGTCTCCCGCGATCAAGCCGTGCTCAAGGAGCGCGTCGCCGAGCGTGGTCTTGTCGGTGTGAAGGGTGAAGGTGATCGCTCTCTCCCCTGCCTTGACCTCAACCGCAACGGTGATTGCCCCCGATCCGAGCTCGGTGTCCTCACCGTAGGTGGCATTTGCCCAAAGCTTTTCGGTATCGGTCTTGCCGCAGGAGGCGAGAGAGAGGATGCAAATGAGCGCGAGCATGGCAGAGATGATGGTTGTGACTGTTTTTTTCATTGTTTTTTCCTTTCGTGATTAAGAAATTGGCACAAAAAGGATAAATGAAAAGCACCCTCCATGGGGTGCTGAATGCGCGCGAAAAATCGGATACCCTGCCCGTATCCGTAAAACGCCCATCCCCCCATTTTGCCCGAGAGACCTTCCATAGGCACAGAACGATAAGCATTCCGACTTGACCCGCCTTGCATATCAGGCGTGAGATACGGTAATGGCTGTTGCTGCAGATTCTCACTGCGATTTCCTTATCCCCGAGCAGCACTGTCACGCAGTGTGCCCGACAACGAAGGCCGTGCTTCGACCTTCAGATGAACTGTGATATTCTTTTGTGTAAGAACATTATATCACAAGGTCGGCTCTTTTTCAACAGTTTTTTTCATTTTTTGAAAAAAAGTGGGACCCGAGGCAAATCTGCTCCGAGTCCCTCTGCATCAAAGCGTCAGAAACGCACAAAGTGCGTGATGGTCCGAATAATAGCAGCCGCACGAATCATCGTCGGGAACTGCGTAAGACGCGGTAGGATCAACCTGCATATTGGTGAAGATATAGTCGATCTTGCAGGTGCCAACGTCGCCCTTGAAGCCGTGGAACGAGCCCTTGATGTGACGGGTTGCATCTACCGTTCCAAGCCGATCGGCTGTGGAAAGCACCAGCGCAATGGGCGCGCTGTCGGGATAATCGTTGAAATCTCCTGTGATCACAAAAGGATTTTTCGAACTTGTCACGTCCTGCATTAAAAAAGCACATTCGAGCAGACGCGCGTCTGCGCCCTTGTGGTCGGTGTGTATATTGTAAAAATTGAGAAATTTGTTGTTGTCCTTGCAGATCAGCTCGGCACATGCATATGCTCTCGGATATTTACTCTGATCAATCCCCTCAAATCGGCTTCCTCCCTCCTCGGGAAAAAGAGACAGGATCCGATTGGAGAAGGCATGCAGGCGGAAACGATCCTTTCGGTAGGCGATATAAGAGCCCTCGTCGCAGAAATTGCTGTCTCTGCCGTGCCCGATCACGGTGTAATCGGTCAGATTTTCGGTCAACCAATCCGCCATGTGATCGTTCGCTTCCTGAAAACCAATCAGATCGGGGCGCTCCTGCGAGAGCATTTGCAGAATTTTCTCTTTTCGATAGTCGAAAAAGTTTTTGCCATCGGTAATCAAACGGTGGCGAAGATTAAAGGTCATCACCTTGATCGTTGCGTTCATCCTTCTTCTCCTTTTCTGAAACAAACATTTTATAAGCTTCATTGGTAATCTCCAAAAATGGGAATGGACAGGATTGCCCATTCCCATTTTGTTGTTCAATTATTCCTCAACGGGAGCTTCAGCAGTCTCCTCGGTTGCGTACTCCTCGGGCATAGCCTCGGCAGCAGCTGCTGCCTCCTCCAGGAGCGAGCGGATCGAAAGGCTGACCTTCTGCTTCTCGTCGTCGATCTCGATGATGCGAGCGTCAACAACCTGACCAACCTCAAGAATGTCGGCAGGCTTTGCAATTCTCTGCAAAGCGATCTGCGAAATGTGGATCAGACCGTCCACACCGTCAACGATCTCTGCAAATGCACCGAAGGGCATCATGCTCACGATCTTAACCGATGCGATGTCTCCAACCGCGTACTGCGACTTAAAGACGTTCCAGGGATTGGTTTCCTCGGTCTTGTATCCGAGAGAAATTCTCTTCTTTTCGGGATCGAAGCTCTTTACAAATACCGTAATAGCGTCGCCGACGGCAACAACCTCTGCGGGATTCTTGATGCGCTTCCAGGAGAGCTCGGTCAGGTGAACCATTCCGTCCACGCCGCCCAGGTCAACGAACGCGCCGTAAGAGGTCATGCTCTTAACGGTTCCGTTGTAGGTCTTGCCAACCTCGATGCCTGCCCAGAAGTCTGCCTCCTGTGCACGGCGAGCCTCGCGCTGAACGAGACGGATCGAGCCGATCGCCTTCTTGCCCTGCTTAACCTCGATGATCTTGAACTGAACGGTGGTGCCAACAAGGGTGGAAAGATCTCCATCCTTCGGAACGCCGGTCTGAGATGCGGGAACAAACACGCGGTTTGCATTGCACCAAATCACAATGCCACCCTTTACTGCCTCGGCAACCTTGCCCTCGAGAACGGTCTTGTCCTCGCATGCGGCAACGATCGTCAGCCAGTTTCTGTCTGCATCAACTCTCTTTTTGGAGAGTTCTGCAACACCCTCAATGTCGCTCACACGGATAACAAAGGCCTCAACCTTGTCACCGTTCTTGAAGTTCTCGGTCAACTTAAAAGCAGGATCGTTCGTGATCTGGTCTGCTTTGATGTAGCCCGTCACGCCGGCGCCAACGTCAAGCTGCAGTTCAGCATCCGACACGTGAGTTACGGTTCCGGTAACGACATCTCCTGTATTTAAAGTTGAGCACTCAGACTCGTTGAGCATTTCTTCGAAATTTTCTTTCATTTCGCTCATGGTTTTATATACCTCCTCTATTTCATCGCTCGGTGTCGATGCACCCGCGACGATTCCAATGTTAGTAGCGCCTGCCGCCATCGTGCGATCCAGCTCGGATGCGTTGGCGATCCAGACGGTTTTGCCACAGTGTCTGTGGCAGATTTCAAACAGCTTGGCGGTGTTGGAGCTCTCTCTGCCACCGATCACGATCATGAAATCGCATCGCTTCGCAAGCTCCTCTGCCTCGGTCTGTCTCGTTTCAGTCACACTGCATATTGTATCAAAAATTATCGCGTTTGTATATAGTTTTTTGAGTTTTTTTTGCGTTTGGTGCCAAATGCCCAAATTCTGGGTCGTTTGAGCGACCATTACGGGCGTTTTTTTGTGCACTTTGTCAATAGGCTCTTGACAAAGTGACGATTCCATCTCCTCTGCGGAGGAAAAAACGTACTTTTCGCCGTCAAAGCAGCTCATAATTCCGATCACCTCGGGATGGTTGGCGGCACCGATGAGAATGAAGAAATGCTCCTCGGTATCGGTCTCCCCCGCAATCTTATGAATTTTCTTGACGTAGGGACAGGTGCAGTCGATCCAATCGAAATGCGGATTGCGCTCTGCCGACTCGCAAAGGAGCTCAATGGTCTCGCGCGGGCACCCGTGCGCACGCACCAGCACCTTTACGGGATGCGCCGCATCAGCCCGATCCACCAGCGCGGGGATCGCATCGGTGTCGATCGCCTCCACGCCGCGACGTTGGAGCGACTCGTTATAGGTTTCATTATGGATCAAGTGTCCGAGCGTGTAGATCCGCTCGCCCTCGGCAGCGTTTTTCAGCGCCTCCTCCAGGCGGTCGGTTGCCCGCTTAACGCCAAAGCAAAAGCCCGCGTTCTCGGCAACGGTAACGGTTTTCATAGCGCTTCCCTCTTTACCGATCAGAGCTTGTCGGCAATGCCGCCGACCTTCTCATCAATGATGCGCAGCAGATTTTCAATGCTCTCGTCCGGAGTCATCCAGGAATTGTCAAAGGGAATGGCATCCTCGGCAGCAACTGCGGGTGCAACCTCGCGTGTGCTGTCGGCAGAGTCGCGTGCCTGCATTGCGGCAAGCACCTCCTCATAGGTGGTTTGCTGTCCCTTGGCGATCAGCTCGTCGAAGCGTCTCTTGGCGCGGCACTCGTTGCTTGCGGTCAAAAAGATCTTCACGTCGGCATCCGGCAGGATCACAGTTCCGATGTCTCTGCCGTCCATGATCACACTGTACCGACGCGCGAGGTCTCTCTGCGTGTCGAGCAGGAATGCGCGAACCGCGGGGATCGCCGAAACCGCCGATGCGTAGAGCGACATTTCATTGGTGCGGATCCTGTCGCCAAGATCCTCGCCACCCAGGAGCACGTGCTGCGTTCCCTCAACGTATTGCAGATCAATCTGAATTTCGGGCAAAAGTCTTTCAACCGCTGCCGCATCCTTGGGGTCAACGCCCTTGGAGTGAACGTAGTAGCCGATCGTGCGATAAAGCGCGCCGGTATCCACGTAAAGAATTCCAAGCCGCTTGGCAAGCGCCTTTGCAACCGTTGATTTTCCGGCTCCGCTGGGACCGTCAATGGCAATTTTGATCATAGTAACCTTCCTCAAATCATGATTTGTTCACCGCATAGCGGCGGCAGCGCCTGCCAACACCGCGGTGGAAAAAGCAATTTGGAGATTGAAGCCGCCCGTGTAGGCGTCCACGTCGATCACCTCGCCCGCAAAATACAGACCCGAAACAAGCCTTGATTCCATCGTTTTTGGGTCGATCTCCTTCACCGATACGCCGCCGCGCGTCACGATCGCCTCGTCGATCGGGCGGAAACCCGAGAGCGGGACCGTGAGATGCTTGAGCGTTTGCACCATGCGCTCGCGCTCCTCCCGTGTGATTGAATGGACCTTTTTTCTCGGGTCGATCTCACACAAACGGACAAAAGGTGTGATCATTTTCTGTGGAAGAAGATCATCGAGCGAGTTGACAAAATCGCGGTTCTTGTATTTTTCAAAATCCGAGCGAATTCTGGCATCAAGCGTTTTCTCGTCAAGCGCGGGCTTGAGATCAATTTGTGCCGCATATTTTCCGGGGCGAATATCCGCAAGATGTGCCGAGGCAGACAGAACCAGCGGGCCTGTCAGACCGAAATGCGTGAACATCATCTCTCCGAAATCCTCAAAAACGGTCCTCCCCTTTTCCGAGTCAGTCACCGTCATGCGAACGTTTTTGAGCGAAAGCCCCTGCATGCTGCCGCAGAGCTTCCCTTGCGCAACGAGCGGAACGAGTGAGGGACCGATGGGGGTTACCGTGTGTCCGAGGCGCTCGGCAAAACGGTATCCGTCGCCGTCCGATCCCGTTGTGGGATAGGAGCGACCGCCCGTGCAAACGATCACCGCATCAAAGTCATGCACGCCGTCCGAGGTCTGCACGCCCGAAGCGGAGCCGTCGGTCTCTATGATATTCTGCACTCTTTTGTGCAAAATATGCACGCCGCACGCCTTACATTGGCGCTCCAGCGCCGCAACGATGTCACCTGCTCTGTCCGAGACGGGAAACACACGTTTGCCTCGCTCGGTTTTGAGCGGAACGCCCGCGTCCTCAAAGAACGCAACCGTGTCGGCTGTGGAAAACCCCGAGAGAGCCGCGTAGAGAAAGCGCGGATTGGTTGGAACGTTAGCAAGAAACTCGTTCAGATCGCAGTCATTGGTGACGTTGCATCGTCCCTTTCCCGTGATCCGAAGCTTTTTGCCCATGCGATCGTTTCGCTCGTAAAGCGTGACGTCCGCTCCGCTCCGTGCCGCCGTGATCGCCGCCATCATGCCCGCGGCACCGCCGCCGATGACCGCAACGCGCACTGCGTCACTCATGCTTTTTGTCGTAGACGTCATAGCGATCCCACACCTCCTCCAGAATCCGCAGTCGCTCGGTCAGCTCGTCCTGCTTTTTTCGCGAGACCGCAACCACCATCGCATTGATGATGCTGAGCGGTGCCACGAGCGAATCGACGAAGGACGCCATATCGCTCTGCGCAATCAGGAGCTGGCTGGCAAACGCCGCAATGGGAGAAAGCCTGCTGTCGGTGAGTGCCACCACGTTTGCCTCGCGTGTGCGAGCATACTCGACCGCGTTGATAATTCGCTTGGAATAGCGCGGAAAGCTGATGGCGATCATCACGTCGTCCGGACCGATCTGCATGATCTGCTCAAACATTTCGCTTCCCGACGTGGTTTGGACAAACTTTACGTTGTCGAAAATCATGCGGAAGTTGTAGTTGAGAAAACCTGCAAGAGCGGCAGAGGAACGCACGCCGATGATATAGATGTTTTTCGCCGCAATGATACGGTCGATCGCTGCCTCGAAGGAGGCGTGATCAATCTCCTCCATCGTGTGGCGGATCTTTTCGGCATCCGACAGAAGCACCTTGTCGAGCACGTTGCCGTCCCCGATGAGATTGTTGGTGACCTCTATGCGTTGGAACGAGGTCAGACGGTTTCGGATGATCTCCTGCAAGGAGTGCTGAAAATCGGGGTACCCGTCATATCCGAGCTCGATCGCGAAGCGCACGACGGTAGATTCCGACACGCCAACGATCGCACCCATTTTGGATGCGGTGAGGTACGCTGCCTTTTCATAATGCCCCAGAACGTAGCCTGCGATCAATCTTTGCCCCTTGGAAAACGAGGGCATTTTTTCTTCAATCAGCTTAAGCAGATCAGCATTCATTCGAAGAAGCCCCTCCTCCAATTAAAAAAATCCGATTCCGTTCGACACTTTTATTATTATAACCGAAAAAAAAACGTTTGTCAATATCATTTCGTCGAAAAAACGTAATTATCATAATATTTTATATTATAACTAAAGACCTTGGAGTTGCTGCAATCGTTCAATCAACGAAAAAATCCCTGCCCTGCACAAGCGGGACAGAGATTTTTTGGGGGATTCCGATTGAAAAACTGCCGTTTGTTTCAGCGGACATCCACGATATCAACGGTCACCTTTTTTCCACTATTGGCGGCTGCTGCCTTGATCACGGTGCGGATCGCCTTTGCGATCTTGCCGTGACGGCCGATCACCATACCCATATCGTCGGGGGCGACCGTAAGTGTCAGGGTGATGCTGCGCTCATCCTGTGTTTCGGTAACCTTTACTTCCTCGGGTGAATCGACGATTGCCTTGGCAATGTCCAACAAAGTTTCCTGCAAGTTAATCATGATGTGTCTCCTTATGGCACATTACGCGCAGATCAGTCTACGATGCCGCTCTTCTTCAGCAGAGACTTTACGGTCTCGGTGGGCTGTGCACCGTTGCCGAGCCACTTTTTAGCCTTCTCAGCGTCGATCTTGATTTCTGCGGGGGTGGTGAGGGGGTTGTAGTAACCGATCTCCTCGATGAAACGGCCATCTCTGGGCGAGCGGCTGTCTGCCACGATCACACGATAAAAGGGAGCCTTCTTTGCGCCCATTCTTCTGAGTCTCATTTTTACTGCCATGATTTGTTTTCCTCCAAAAAATAAAATTAAAATTGTTTTTTCTATCAATGAACGGTGAATTCAGAACGGCAACTTCATTCTTCCGAGCATTTTCTGTCCTTTTTTGGTCTTTCCCATGTCGCTAAACTGCTTCATCATCTTGAGCATCTGCTCGAATTGGCGAAGCACCTTATTGACCTCCTCGACCGACGTTCCCGAGCCTGCCGCGATACGCTTTTTGCGCGAGGCGTTGATAATCTCGGGCTTCGTTCTTTCTCTCGGCGTCATCGCGTGGATGATCGCCTCGGTGTGTGCCAAAACCTTTTCGTCGATCTTGGCATCCTTCATCGCGCCCGGCTTCATGCCCGGCATCATGGACATGATCTGCTCGAGATTGCCCATGTTCTTCAGCTGTGCAAGCTGTGCCAGATAATCGTCAAGCGTAAAGGTTTGCTGACGCATCTTCTGCTCAAGCTCTGCCGCCTGCTTCTCATCGTAAGCCGCCTGCGCCTTGTCGATCAGGGTGAGCACGTCACCCATGCCGAGAATTCTCGACGCCATGCGGTCGGGGTGGAAGGGCTCGATCGTGTCGAGCTTCTCGCCCGTTCCGACAAACTTGATCGGCTTGCCCGTGACGAAGCGGATCGAAAGAGCCGCACCGCCGCGCGTATCACCGTCGAGCTTGGTCAGGATCACGCCCGTGATATCGAGCAGATCGTTGAAGGTTTGCGCCACGTTGACCGATTCCTGACCGATCATGGCGTCAACCGTGAGCAGGATTTCGGCAGGGTTGACCTCTGCCTTGATGTTTTTGAGCTCATCCATGAGCACCTCGTCGATCTGCAGTCGACCTGCAGTGTCGATGAATACCATGTCATAGCCCTTTTGCTTTGCATGCTGCAGGCTCTCCTTTGCGATCTGCACGGGAGAGACCTTATCTCCCAACGTAAAGACCGGAATGTCGAGCTTTTCGCCCACAACCTGCAGCTGCTTGATTGCCGCGGGACGGTAAACGTCGCAGGCAACGAGCAGCGGGCGCTTGCCCTGCTTTTTATAGAGACCCGCAAGCTTTGCGGCGTGCGTGGTCTTACCGGCACCCTGCAGACCGACCATCATAATAACGGTTGGCGGCTGCGAGGCGATGGTGAGCTTGGATTGCGAGCCACCCATGAGTCGGGTGAGCTCCTCGTTGACGATCTTGACGATCTGCTGCGCGGGAAGCAGAGATTCGAGCACCTCAACGCCTACCGCACGATCGGACACGATCTTGATGAATTCGCGCACGACCTTGAAGTTGACGTCTGCCTCAAGCAATGCGAGCTTGATCTCGCGCATGCCCGCCTTGACGTCTGCCTCGGTCAGTTTTCCTTTATTGCGGAATTTTTTGAATGCATTATTCAGTTTTTCTCCAAGACTTTCAAACATAGGCACGTCCTCCCTTCGTCTCGGTTTGCGGCAGGATCAGGAATTGACCGCCTGTGCCAGCTCCTCAACCGCATTTTGAATGGTTTGGTCTACCCCTGCGTCACGAAGAAGCACCTGCAGGCGGTCGGCATGCTCTCTCACGCGCCGAAAGCGTGTTGCAAGCCCAAGCTTCTCCTCATAAAAGCGCAATTCCTCCTCGGCTTTTTTGATCAGCTCCCGAACACCTTGACGCGAGATGCCGATCTCCTGCGCGATCTCGGCAAGCGAGAGGTCGTCATTATAATAGAAATCCAGAACGGTGCGCTTTCGCTCCGAAAGGATCTCACCGTAGAAATCCAATAAAAAGCCGATTTTCAGATCTTTTTCAAACATGTTTCTTCATCCTGTATCAGGTGTAAAGCAAAATACTTTACAAGTATAGCACAGACTTTTGATTTTGTCAAGTGTTTTTTGCGATTTTTTTATATTTATTTCTTTTTCCGAGCGCGGACGGCAGGTAGCCGAGCTCAACCCACGATCAGCTCTGCGAGCGGAATGATTGCGGCGGGCAGAAGGATGGCGGGCATATAGTTCATGATCTTGAGCTTGGTGACGCCAAGCATATTGAGGGCAAGTCCCATAATCAGGATCGAACCAACACCCGACATGCAGGCGATCACCTCGGTGGAAAGAATGGGGGCTGCCCAATTGGCAAGCAGGGTGATGCTCCCCTGGAAAACCAGCACGAATGCCGCCGAGAACGCCACGCCGACACCGAGCGAGAGCGAGAAGATAATCGAGGAAACGAAGTCGAGGATCGACTTCGTGTAGAGCATGCTGTGGTCACCTGTGAGACCGCTGTTAAGCGAGCCGACGATGGTCATGGACCCAACGCAGAACAGAAGCGAGGCACTCACAAAGCCCTGCGCCACGTTTCCGAAGCGTGCGCGCGCCAGATGCTCCACGCGTTCACCGAGATAACTGATGCCTCGGTCAAGGTCAAGCAGCTGACCGATCAGTGCGCCGATCGCCATTGAAACGATAATCACAAGCGTGTTCTCTCCCACAAGCTCGCTCATCAGCTGCAAAGGTCTCGAGGGGTCGCCGACAAAGCTGCCAGAGAGAGCCGCAAGAATCTGACCGTTCACAGCCGCTTTAACCGTTCCCGTGATGCCAATGGCAAGCACGCAGAGTCCCACGCCCTTGAAAATGCAATCCGAGAGTGCGGAGGAGCGCTCGCTCTTCCCTGCACCGATGAAGCGCTTTATCAAAAGACCGATCGCAGAGCCGCCGATCACGGCAAGTGCATTGACGATCGAACCCCAAAGCTTGATCTGTTCCATAGTAGTTTGTTCCGTTTCCTTTATTTACTTGCACTGAATATTATCGGGGATCAGTTTGGAGTAAAAGCCGTCCCCAGCCCTGCTGTGGTGGTCAGGCTGCCGTCCGATCCGATCAGGATCGCCTCAAAGGAATAAGCCCCCGATCTGTAAAATTCAAGTGCACGGTCCTTCCCCATTACAAGCAGAGCAGTAGAAAGTGCATCGGCGAGTGCGCCGTCGAAGGTGATGACCGCAACGCTCGAGAGCCCCGACTCGGCGGGATATCCGCTCGCAGGATCGAGAATGTGATGGTAGCGCTTGCCGTTGACCGTGACGTAACGCTCGTAGTCCCCCGAGACCGAAAGGACCTCCCCTGCCTCGAGCTGCAGCACGCCAACCGTTGCGCCCGTTGCCTTGGGGTCACGCAGAGCAATGCGAAAGGGCTCGCCGTCGGGCTTTTTACCAAAGGTGGCAACATTGCTCCCAAAGGTGATCAGTCCGCCCTCGACATTGCTCGACTCCAACAGCTCCAAGAGCGCCTGGATCGCCGCCCCCTTGCCAATGCCGCCGAGATCAAGCGTCACGGTGGGATCGGTCTTTTCGATGCGTCCCTCGGTGATCTGCACGCGCTCAAAGCCAACGAGTGCAAGTGCCCTGTTGAGCGCCGCATCGGTGGGTAGCACGCCGCTCTCGCCCGCCGCCTCCCAAAGGTCGATCAAAGGCGTGACGGTGGGATCAAACGCACCGTTCGTTTTTTTTGCAACGTCGAGTGCCGAAGAGATCAAAGCCAGCGTGCGCGCATCGGGCGTGTTGAGTCCTTCTGCAGAGGCATTGAATGCCGCGATCTCGCTCGTGCTCTCCCGACGCGACCAAAGGCGGTCGAGCTCACCGAGCAACGCGCGGCAACCGTCAAAGAGCGCGTTTGCCTTTGCGGTATCCTCCGTGTAGAGCGTAACACCGATCACGGTGTCCATAAAGAAAAACGCCTCGGTGTGCACGGTGGGGGCTCTGCAGCCCGAAAAGGTCGAAAAAATCAGCAAAATAGCAAGAAAAAGTGAAATGATTGATATTTTTTTCATACGGAGCCTCCCTTTTTCAGAATCGGAGTCAGGCGCGGCACGAGCAGATTGAGCAAAAGTCCCACCGCGCTGCCAAAGATCACCGAGGCGATCAGAAGCACGGGCAGATAGGACAGGATCACAGATGTGCCGAACAAAAGGGACGCCGCTATAATCTGTCCGCAGTTATGCGCCGCGGCGGAGAGGATCGAGGTGCCGAGAAAGCTGAGTCGCCTGCCAATCCGAGAGAGCAACAGGAGCATCAGATAGGAGAGCAGCCCTCCCATTGCCGAAAAAAAGAGCGAGGTGACCGTTCCGAACAGCAGCCCCATCAAAAGGATGCGCGTGGCAGAGATCACGGCGGCGTCGAGCTTGGAAAGCCCGAAAAAGGCAACCAGGACCACGAGATTTGCAAGCCCCAGGCGGAAGCCCGGGAGCGGAATGATCAAGCCGATCGGCAAAAGCACCTCAAGATAGGAAAGAATCATGGCAAGCGCAGTCAGAATCGCATTGAGTGCCACGCGTCTCGCACGCTTATCCTGCGACGAAATCGACATTTCTGTCCCCTCCCTTCACGGTCAGCGTCACGCCTGCAGGAGCGCAGAGGATCGTTTCGCCGCTCCTTGAAATCGAGCCGCTTCGGTAACATACGCCGTCGCGGCAATTGCTCTCCAGAACGTATGCCGTACCGTTCTCGATCACAACCGTGAGGGTGACCTCACGCGAGGTGACGGTGAGTGTTTGAGATTTGGAGAGCAAATAGGACGTGCTGCCCTCGGGCGTTGTAATCACCAATACGGTAGCGTTGGGGCGGCAAAGGACAGGAATGAGGATCATGGCGAGTGCAACGAGCAGAACAAGCAGCAGAACGGCAACGTCCTGCCACGTGATTTTCGTTTGAAGCATGCAATCCCCTCCTCTCGGCAATTCTATCTATAATATTATATCAACTATTGCGCCCGAAAGCAAGAGAAAAATAAAAAATGTTTTGTGTTGACATCACGGGCGAATTGTGCTACAATATTCCTGTTGGAAATATCACGATTAAACAGACAAAGGAGAACAGATCATGAATCCATATCAGATCGGTCTTGCGGTTTCGCCCTCGTTCGGTTTTTCAACCGAGGATTGCTTTGCACATCTGAAGCAGCATGGCTTTGAGGCAACCTTCACAGGGTTGGGCACCCCCGAGGAACTCGACGTTTGGGCAGAAAAATGCGCTCAAAACGGTCTTTTTTATAGCTCGATCCACGCCCCCTTCAAGCGATCCGCCGCTATGTGGGAGGATACGCTCGACGGTGACGAGGGTGAGCGCGAGCTTTACGCGAGCATTGACGCCTGCGTGCAGGTCGGTGCGCCGATCGCCGTTGTGCACCCCTTTATCGGATTCGACAAGCATACGCCTACCCCGATGGGTCTGACCCGTATGCGCCGCGTTGCCGAGTACGCCGCGAAGAAGAATATCAAGGTGGCAATTGAGAACGTGGAGGGCGAGGAATACCTCGACTACCTCATGGCAGGTCTGCGTGACTACGGTTCGATCGGCTTTTGCCTTGACACGGGTCACGAAATCTGCTACAACCGCGGACGCGATCTGCTCCGCGACTACGGCGACCGCCTGTGCTATCTGCACATCAACAGCAACGTTGGCATCACCTCCCCCGAGGGGATCATCACCTACAAGGACGATGCGCATATGCTTCCCTTTGACGGCAAGGCAGACATGGAATTTTTGGTTGAGCGTCTCAAAAAGCATCAATACAACGGTGTTTTGATGATGGAGCTTTCGCGCAGAAATCACACAGACCGCCACACCAACGATCGCTACATCGCCATGGAGCCCGACGAATACCTCGCCGCAGCAGCCGCACAGATCAAGCGTTTGCGCGAGATGATGGAGCAATAATTTTACTTTTTTGATAAAGAACGGTGCCTTATGCAGCTTGCATCCGAGGCACCGTTCTTTTTTTCATAAGAACAACGAACATAAAAACGAACGCTTTTGCTCCTTCGGCATAAAATGGTATCAAGACAAACCGAAGGAGGGCTAAAAATGAACGTAGAGCAGCAATCCGATTATACTCCGAGCGTGGGCGAGGGTGCCTTGATTGTCCACGTGACCACCGCACGCGGCTCCATTCCGCTCGAGGGTGCGCAGGTGCTGGTGCGTGCATACGGAGACGACGGCGCGGAGGGGCGCGGTGACGTGATCACGTCAGTCATTACGGGACGCGACGGAAACACATCTCGCATTTCTCTGCCCGCCCCTGCCCGTGCCGATTCGCTCAAGCCAAGCGCAAACGGCGTTGCGCCCTTTGCATCCTATATTGTGGAGGTCTTTCTGGAAGGCTATTTTGCGCAGAATTATATTAACGTGCCGATCTTTGACGGGATCACCGCCATCCAACCCGCCGATATGATTCCGCTCTCCGAGAATGACAAAACCGACTCGCGCACACCCGACGGAGAACGATTTTTTGAGTCCTCCGCCCCCGATCTTTGATCTCTTATCGAGCATCCTCACAAAATTTCAAGGGAAGGAAAATTTACCATGCCGCAATTACCGATCATTCCCGAAACCATCACGGTGCATCTCGGTCCACCCGACAGCGAGGCGGAAAACGTGACGCTCCCCTTTCTCGACTACGTTGCAAACGTGGCGTCGAGTGAAATCTATCCCACCTGGCCCGAGAGCGCCATCCGCGCCAATATGTACGCGCAGATTTCCTTTGCGCTAAACCGCGTCTACACCGAATATTACCGCACGCGCGGCTATGATTTTGATATTACCAATTCGACAGCCTTTGACCAGTATTTTGTAAAGGGACGCGATATTTTCGGCAATATCCGCGAAATCGCGGGCGATCTGTTCAATAACTACATCCGCCGCGTTGGCAACGTGGAGCCGCTCTTTGCGCAATACTGCAACGGCACTACGGTGACCTGCAACGGACTTTCGCAATGGGGCTCGGTGGAGCTTGCAAATCAGGGGCTCACGCCTTACGAAATTCTGACCTACTACTACGGCAACGACATTGAGCTGATCCGCGACGCACCGATCCAAAACGCCACCGAGAGCGCGCCCGACGTGCCTCTGCGCCTCGGACTTGCAAACGATGCGGTGCGCACGCTCCAGATTCGGCTCAATCGTATCTCCTCAAACTTCCCCTCCATCCCAAAAATTGCCGCCACCGACGGTATTTTCGGCACCGACACCGAGGAAGCAGTGCGCCGCTTTCAGGAAATTTTCAACCTCACGCCCGACGGCGTGGTGGGAAAATCAACCTGGTATCGCATCCAGAACGTCTATATCGGAGTTAAGCGCCTCACCGACCTCAATTCCGAGGGCATCACGCTCGACGAGGTGACCGATCAATATCCGGGAGTGTTGCAGCTCGGGGACACGGGCAACGCCATACTCAATCTGCAATTTTTTATCGCCTATCTCTCGCAATTTTACGAAACGATCCCGCCCGTTGCCATCGACGGCGTGTTCGGGGAGTCGACCCGCGCGGCCGTGGAGGCGGTGCAGCGTACCTTCGGGCTTCCCGTTGACGGCATCGTGGGTGAGCGGACGTGGCATGAGCTCTATCGCGCCTACGTTGGGATCGTCAACACGATTCCGCTCGAATACGTGGAAGGCTACACGGTGCCCTACGGCGGAGTTCCGCTTCGTATCGGTGCCGATTCGGAGTCGGTGCGCCTGCTTCAGGAATATCTCAACTATATCGCACGCACCTACACCGAAATTCCCGTGACCAATCCCACCGGATATTTCGGTCCGCGTACGCAGGAGGCTGTGCTCGCGTTTCAGAGCCGCTTCGGGATCACGCCGACAGGGGTGGTCTCCGCCACCACGTGGACCGCGATCACCGAGCTCTATAACGCCCTCTACAAGGGAATGGAGCTGCAGGACGGTCAGTTTCCCGGCTTTGCTGTTGGCAGCTGACGGAAGGAGGAACCCATGCCCATGCATCAGAACCACGCCGTTGCCGTGGAAAATCTGCAACGCTATCTGCGTCGCCTTTCCTTTGGAGAGCCCACCATCCCCGATCCGCCCGTGGATGGGATTTTTGAAGCACGTACCGAGGAGGCGCTGCGCGAGTTTCAGCGCCTGCGCGGTCTTCCGATCACGGGACGCGCCGACCGTGACACATGGGAGCGGCTCTATGAGGACTACCGTGCCGCACTTGCCCTCGGCGTTCAGCCGCAGCGGATCGCACTCTTTCCGCTCACACCCGACGGCTATCTGCTCACTCCCGGAAGCCGCGGCTTTGCCGTGACCGCTTTGCAATACATGCTTCGCGAGCTTCATCACCATTACAAGGAATTGACCGACCTGCCCCAAACCGGCGTTTACGATGCCGACACCGATCGCGCCGTTCGCTTATTTCAGCGTCGAAACGGTCTCGTCGAGAACGGAGCGGTGGGACTGCTCACCTGGAACGCGCTGACCGACCAATACAATCTCTTCTTTTTCCGCTCCGAGCAGGATATTTTTTAGGAGTCCTGCAAAGCCTTCAAAAAACGTTGCAGTTCAACGTCACATAAGAAAAAACCGCTTCTCCGTCACGTTTTCGTTCGGGGAGCGGTTCCTTCGGTTGTATTAAACGATATTTTTGGGAAGCGTGCTGGCGATATCCCCCTGATGCGCGTCATAGCCATAGCAGACGATGCGGTGACTGCCGTCATCCTCGTATTCAATGATTGAAACCGACGCGTTCGGGCAAAACGGCACGCGGAACGCCTCGTCAAGGGAGTATCCGTACCATTTACATGCCATCATACGCACTGGCGTTGCATGCGTGAAAACCGCGATGCACTCACCGCGGTGCTTTTGGAGAAGTCGGTCGATCTGTCCGTTCACACGCTCGTACAGATCAGCAACGCGCTCACCGTGATCGGGATGCGCATGCCCAATATTTTGCCGCCACATACCGTAGCTTTCCGGAAAAAGTGTGTCGAGATCGTCAAAGCGCTTCCCCTCCCAATCCCCCGCAAAAATCTCGCGGAAGGAGGGCTCGCGCGTGATCTGAAGTCCGTGCACCTCGGCGGTCGGTCTTGCAGTATCATAGGCACGTGAGAGGTCGCTTGCATAGACCGCATTGATCGGGTAATCCTTCAAAAAAGCAGCCGTGCGTCGCGCCTGCTCGCGCCCCTTTTCGGTCAGCGCGGTTTCGCCCTGTCCGATAAAGCGCTGTGCTACGTTGCCCTCGCTTTGTCCGTGTCGCACAACAATCAAGGTGGTGCTCATGTCATTCTTCTCCTTTTTGTTTTCCGTCTTTTTCAGGTTCGGTTTTTCGTTATTTTTCGTTATTTTTCGTTATTGGTCACTCTTTTCGCATGACGCGATCATCGAAACCGCAGCGGGGATATGCGCCACCGTATCGGAGGCAAGCATGCTCACAGAGCCCAGGTCACGCTCGGCAAGCTCGCCCGCAAGACCTGCCAAATAAGCTCCGCAGGCGGCGGTTTTTGGGGTCAGCTCAAGATATCCGAAGAGCCCCGCGAGAATGCCCGAGAGCACGTCGCCGCTCCCTGCCGTTGCCATACCTGCACATCCGCGGTCAACCAGATAGGTCTCGCGTCCGTCGGTGATCACGGTAGTTGGTCCCTTGAGGAGGACGGTAACGCCGTATTTTGAGGCAAATTCGGTGGCAATGCCGATGGGATCGTTCAGAATATCTCCGACGGGTCTGCCGCAAAGACGCTCCATCTCCTTCGGATGCGGAGTGAGCAGAATATCGCTCTTGCTTTGACGCAGAAGATCAAGCTCAAGCTCGGAGAGCGTGTTAAGTCCGTCGGCGTCGATCACAAGTCTTCCTTCGTAAGACCGAAGAAGGTGTGTGAGAATGGCTGCGTTATCGGGAGATCGTCCCCACCCCATGCCAATGGCAAGCGCACGCTGCCCCGTCAGGGCAAGGTCGATCCTGTCAAGCGCGGGGAGCATATGCCCCTCGCGGTCGGGAACGGTTGCAAGCGTGCTCTCCAACAGATACGGCGCAACGCTCGGCGCCACCGATGCCGGAACGATCAGCTTTGCCACACCGCAGCCGGACCGAAGCGCGGCGCAGCTCATATTGGCGAGCTTGACCGCCCCAGCATAGTCGGTGCATCCGCCGAGCAGGGATACGTAGCCGTAGCTTCCCTTGTGGGAATCACGCCGACGCGGTTTGAAAAAGTCGGTAAAATCCTGCATTTGTGCAAGATAGAGGCAGTCTCCGTGGAGATCAATTCCAATATCGACGTTAACGAGCTTGCCAATCTCGTCCTTTGCCTGCCCAAGAAAATGCCCCGACTTATAAAACCCGATCGAAACGGTGAGATCCGACCGAACACACAGAGGCGAGCGTCCGTTGTCACCGTTGAGACCACTGTTGATATCAACCGAGATCACAGTTGCGCCGCTTGCGTTGATGCGTCGGATTGCCTCTGCCTCGACCCCCTCGGCTTGTCCGCGAAAGCCCGTTCCAAAGATGCAATCCACGATCTCGTCAAACACGGAGAGGTCGGTTTTTGCATCAAAATGCGTAATTTTTACACCGATTTCCTTGCATTTTCCATAATAATAGGCACCGTCCGAGGAAAATGCATCGCCCAGAAGAATGACCTCACAAGGAACGTGTGCCTCATGGAGAAGCGCCGCGAGCACGTAGCCGTCCCCCGCATTATTGCCTGAACCGCAAACGATCGCGGTCCTCCCACGCCAAGGGTATGCCTTCCAAATCGCTTCCCCTGCACGTCGCATCAGCTCTTTGCCCGACGTTCCCCGACGGATGGTTTCGGAGTCGCTCTCGCGCATCACACGAACCGTTGTAACCGTTTGCATAGCATAGCCTCCTCCGTTTTTTTTGCAATCTGCCCATCATTACATATATTGTACCACAAAAAAGTCGGGAGGTCAATGAAAATTACCATATTTTTAGGGGTTCCCTTTTTGAAAAATCCGACTATAATATAAATAAGTGATCTTTTCATGCCCGATAGAAGGAAAGGAGTGACTTTTTTGTATGGAACTGATCCGAATCAGCGAGCGCAAGCTCAAGATCATGCTGACTCCTACGGATATGTGTCACTTTGAGCTTTACGACAGTTGTTTCAACGGAGACAGCGAGGAAATGCACCGCGCATTTCGGCTGCTTCTTGAGGAGGTGCGACGTCAAACCGATTTTGAGGGAGACGATCGACACCTCTCAATTCAGTATTTCCCCTCACGTGGCGGCGGATGCGAAATGTTCATCAGCCGTCTCGGGGACGACGGAGAGAAGCACGTGGCACTCACCGAGGCCTCTCCTCCCTCTCCGAAGGGAAATGAAAAAGCCACGGCGCTCGGTCGGCATCTCGGGTGCTTCAGAAGGGATTGCGTTTACCGATTCATCGAGCTCGCCCATCTGCTCCCTGCCTGCAGTCGACTCATTGGAGTCAGGGCGGTGTGTGAGAGTCACGCCTACCGAGACGAGGTTGGCGATTACCTGCTCTTTCTCACGGTGCTCTCGCCGTCACCCTTCTCGCTCCCCAACGAGCTGGATTTTCTCGCCGAATATGGGAGTCAGGAAAACGCCGCTCTCCTTCGCCTCTACATAAAGGAGCACGCCAAGCTCATCTCCTCACCCAATGCGGTTGAAATTCTCGGAGCACTCTGCTGACAGGGAAAAGGAAAGCGCTCGGAACGCAGTTCCGCAGCACTTTCCTTTTCTTTTTGCAAAAACACAAGAAAAAGCAGAGTAAATCAATGTTCGCGACGAATCGTTTCGATTGCTCGAATGAATGCGGAGAGCTGGCTCTGCGTGCTCTCAAAGCCCGGACTGACCCGCACCGCGCCACCCAACGGAGTTTGCAGTGTTGCATGACCGAGTGCAGAGCAATGGTATCCCGTTCGCACGCAAAAGCCGAGACGGTCGAGCTCACGTCCTACCCGGTCGGCAGGAATTCCGTCGAGATTGAAGAGCAGGATCGAGCCCGCGTGGTGCGGTAGGTAGACCGTTACCCCCGCAATTTCCTGCAATCGCTCCCGCAACTCCCGATTCCATTCACAGATATGCTGATGGATCCGCTCGATGCCGAGTCGCTTCACCGTTCGGATGCCCTCGCAAAGCCCCGCGATTGCAGGGGTGGCAAGCGTTCCCGCCTCAAAGCGCTCGGGCGCCTCCTCGGGCATACTGCCCTCCAACGAATTATAACCGCTGCCGCCCTCAATCAGTGTTTCGGCATGCACCCCCGAGCCGAGCAGTAGAAATCCGCTCCCCTGCGGTCCAAGCAGCCCTTTGTGTCCCGGGACACAGAGCGCATCAATCTGCATGCGCTCGGTGTCAATCGGCAAATGTCCCGCCGACTGCGCGGCATCGACCACGAACAAAAGTCCACGACGTCGGCAAAGTGTGCCGAGCTCGGTGAGCGGAAGGGTTGACGAGCAGATATTGGAGGCGTGCGCCGCGATCAACATTCGTGTGCGCGGTTGAATCAACGCCTCGATCGCCGCACAAATTTCGTCTGCCGTGCGATCCCTTTTGTCTGCCATCGTTGGAAAAACGTCATAGGTGATCTGCCCCGCCTCAGCTAGCTTCCAGATCGGACGAAACACTGCGTTATGCTCCATATCCGAGATCAGAACGTGGTCCCCCTTGGAGAGCATCCCTTTGATCGCCATGTTGATTGCCATCGTTGCATTTGCGGTAAAAATGACTCTCGTGGGATCAGAAGCTCCGAAAAATGAGGCAATCTCGCATCGGCAAGCAAAGATTTGCTCCGCTGCGCGCATAGCAAGCACGTGAGATCCCCGTCCCGGGTTTCCGCCGTCACGCCGCATGCATTGCGTGATTGCCTCGATCACCCCCGGAGGCTTTGGATATGAGGTTGCCGCATGGTCCAGATAGATCATCGCAGGTCTCCTCCGTGATAGTAAAGCACGCGGATATTGGCATTCCGCAAAATCCGCTCCACATTTTTCGCCTGCTCGCAGGGGTAAGCCAGCGCGTAAGTGCATCCGCGTCTGTCCTGTAAGGAATCCGCCTTGATGATCTCCGCGCGGACGGCAGCCATTGCCAGCACGCTCTGCGCCTGCATGCTTTGCGTCATCGAGCCGATCACGGCAACGCATTCCCGATTGTTGGTTTGATTGCGCATTCTCGCACCTCCTCTGCTGTCAGTATATGCCGAAAAAATGCGATCCGTGCTGTGCGGACAATCCGCCCGAGTGTATAAATTAAGCCTTTTGTGTGCATACTGTTTATATCACAAAAAAGCAAAAGAAAGGAACATAAAACCATGAATAAACCGCAGATCACACGCTGCTGTGCACGCGAAATTCTCGATTCCAGAGGCAATCCCACCGTGGAGGCAACCGTTTTTCTTGCAGACGGAACGGTTGGCGTTGCAAGTGTTCCGTCGGGAGCCTCTACCGGCATCTTCGAGGCATGCGAGCTCCGCGACGGTGACCGCCGACGCTACGGCGGACGGGGTGTGCTCGAAGCAGCCTCAAACGTTTCCAAGATTATCTCCCCCGCCCTCTCGGGCATCTACGCCTCCGAGCAATCCGAGGTCGACCGCATCCTTTGCGAGCTCGACGGAACCGAAAACAAGAGCCGACTTGGAGCAAACGCAATCCTTTCGGTCTCGCTTGCCGCCGCAAGAGCTGCCGCAAATTGGTATCATTTGCCGCTCTACCGCTATCTCGGCGGTGCAGGTGCCGAGCGCCTGCCCGTGCCCATGATGAACATTCTCAACGGCGGTGCACACGCTGCAAACAACGTGGAAATTCAGGAATTTATGATCGCTCCCGTGGGTGCCACCTCCTTTGCAGAGGCTTTGCGCATGGGAAGCGAAATTTACCATGTGCTCGGCAAGCTCCTGCGCAACGAGGGATATTCCTCAACGGTTGGCGACGAAGGCGGCTATGCTCCCGATCTGCATGACGATGAGGAAGCACTGGAACTGATCTGCCGCGCCATTGAGGAGAGCGGCTACAACACCGAACAGGTGAAAATTGCACTCGACTGCGCGGCAAGTGAATGGTGCGGCGAGGATGGCGGCTACCGACTGCCCAAGCGCGGAAAGACCTACACGCGCACGGCACTGATCGACCGCTGGGAATCGCTCGTGCAAAAATATCCGCTTTTCTCGATCGAGGACGGACTCGATCAACGCGATTTTGACGGTTGGCGCGAGATGACGGCACAGATCGGAGATCGTGTGATGCTCGTGGGCGACGATCTGTTCGTTACGAACGAAAAGCGGCTCTCCGAGGGAATCCGCTGCGGTGCCGCCAATTCGATTCTGATCAAGCCCAACCAGATCGGCACACTCACCGAGGTAATCCGCGTGATTTCACTTGCAAGATCGTCGGGATATTCCTTTATTCTTTCGCACAGAAGCGGTGAAACCGAGGATGTGACGCTTGCCGATATTTGCGTTGCGATGGGGGCTTCGTATATCAAATCGGGCGCTCCATGCCGAAGCGAGCGCGTTGCGAAATATAACCGCCTTTTGCGTATCGAATCGGCACTCGGTGCAAATGCACGTTACGGATGTGAAAAAAATGCAAATCCGACCCTGAAAAGATAAGAAAAGGGCTGTCTCAAATTTACAACTTGAGACAGCCCTTCCGAATTCACAATTCAGTTAAGAACCTATTCTTCCCTTAAATTCGGAAGTATATGGGGCTCGTCGGCAACGAGCGGTGCACGCTCGCCGTCCCGCCCCGGTAGGAATGGGTAAACGGTGAAGTCGGTTTGCTCATAGAAGCGCTCGTAGAACGAAGCGTCATATTGCTGTGTAACGGGAGAAACGCGGAAATATCCGTATTTTTCCTGCATAATCGAGGAATATTTGCGGTCGGCAAACACCAGGTGATCCAAAAGTGTCACCTTCATGTTATCCACGTAGGTGCGAAGAACCTCAGTTGTTTCGCGGTCAACGTTTGACGGAATCGCAAGCCCGTTGGGATGATTGTGCGCCAACAGGATCGCCGACGCTCCCGTTGAAACGATCAGCTCTGCGATCTTTCGCGTCATAATATCGGAGCAGTTGACAATCCCCTCCGAAATACACTCACAGCCGAGCATATTCAGACGATTGTTGAACAGCATGATGTAGAGGCACTCGTGATCAATCCCGATAAATTTGGGGTAAATATACTCGGTGATCTTTCCGATCGTATCAAAGCGGAAGGCACGGCGCGGCTCATCGGTGAGATAGCGGCAAAGCAGCTCCGCCGACAGACGAATCAGATGCGCGCTGTTCTCCCCCACGCCCTTTACCGATTGCAGATCGCTCACGCTCGCATCGAGCACACCGCGAACCGAGCCGAAGCGCTCGAGCAGCGCATGTGCGATTGGGTTGGTGTCGACGCGCGGAACCGAATAATAGAGCAACATCTCCAGCAGCTCGTGATCGGCGCAATGCTTCATGCCGTTTTTGAGAGCGCTCGTCCTCATGCGCTCGCGGTGTCCGTGATGCACGCCACCTGCCGGCTTTTTATCAATTTCTTTCATAAATAATTATTGCAAAGCCGTTCTGCGAATCGGCTCACTTCCTTTTTAGTTTTCCGATTACACGGCCCTTGCATACCACGCTCGAAAAATCCTTGAGCATGATCGGCGCATACGCTGCGTTGAGCGAGTGCAGACGGTCGCCGTCGTAGCGCTTGAAGAAGCCACAACCGTCGAGCAGGAAGATACCGAGCTCGCCCGCCTCCACGCTCTCGGCATTCTGAACCAAGAGAATATCTCCGTTGCGGTACTTGGGCTCCATGCTATCGCCGCTGATGCGAAGCGCATAATCGGCATCCATCGTTTTGTCGGTGGCGGGAACCGTAATCACCTCAAGGCTTGCATCGTCGAGATATTCGCCGACACCTGCCGAAACAGGAAGCTCAAAGAGCTTGAGGTGACGCTTGTCGGTGCGCACCGACACCCCTGCATAGCGACCTGCCGACGGGGTCATGCGCAGAACCTTGCCGCGCTTTTGGGGCGCCGAAGCCGCTTCCTCCGAAGCACTCTCCTCATGCTCTGCAGCCATTTCCTCTGCCCGACGAAGCTCCTGATCCAGCACCGTCTGCAAGAGCGACTGACCCCAACGGTCGAGCGAACGGTAGTGCTCAATCATGGTGATCTCGTCCTCGCTCAAGGTGTAGTTATTCGTGTTCTCGGGCGTGCCGCTGACAATATACTCAACCGAGCAGCCGAGCGCCGAGCAAAGCGCCACGAGATTGGAGAGCTTTGGCGAATCGCTCATGCCTGCCAAAATCTTGCTCAAGGTGCCGAGCGGGATACCCGAGCGCTCTGCAAGCTGCTCGTTGGTGAGCCTTTGTTCATTTTTTAATAATTTAATCCGATCAAGATAGGTTTCCATTTCTACCTCCGCTTTTCCGATTACGACATTATTATATCACCTTTTTTCGCGTTTGTAAATACTTTTTTGAAAAAATTTTCTTTTTTTGGAAAAATCCTATTGACAAATCAAAAAAAGTTTGTTATAATATGCTCGTAAGAATTCCAAAATTGGTATTTCGAGGTGGATTATGAACACTTATTTTGAACACGAAGGCGAATTCAATTCCAATAAAAGAATAATCGACGCATATCTTGCAGAGCAAACCGTATCAACCGGAGCGTGGAGAGGTCGCCTTGAGCAGCTTCTTTTCGTTCTGCTCTCAATCGTTCGCGTGCTCACCTGTGCAAAGGCTCGCCGCATCTGCAAGGCAATCTCTCTTGCGGTTTGTCTCGTTGCATTCGTTGGCGTGATCGGTGCGATGGAGCATGGCACGCTCTCTCTCGGAGCAGGACTTCTGATCGGTCTTGCAATCATTGCAGCCGAGGCACTTTGCCTGCGTCCTCACCGCTCCTGAAGCAGTCGAGCCAACGTCTCCCCTACCAAAACCGCGGCGCGTTGCGCCTCGTCAACCGAGTTTGCCGCCGTTCCGATTTCCAGCAGCAGCGCATGCGGAGCCATCTCTTGATTATAGGAAGAATTCCGCAATGAAACCGGACGGCAAACCGATGCACCGTCGGCGTTGAGCAGCTCTCGAAGCTGCAGGGCGAGTGCAAGGTTTTCCTCCCAATGATCGAAGGAGGTTCCGTTGCCGTTCGTACCGACAACCGCCATCACCTGTGCGGTTGTTTCCTCCCCACCCATCTCGGCAACCGAGCGAACAAAGGCTCCGTCGGCGTTTGTGATCGCATCGCGGTGCAGATCAATCACCAGCGAGATGCTTGGATAGCGTTCCAGATATTCTTCAATCGTCGCATCGGCACGGGCATAAGCACCGCCGAGCGTCGGATCATCGTGCATCACCGTGCAATGAATGGCGGTGATGCCTTTTTGTTTGAGGGTTTCACAAAGAACTGCCCCAACCGAAAGAATATTCCGAGACTCGTCTCTTGAATAGGTCGCGTCTCCGAGCCTGCCCTCTATGTACCTTGTTCCGCTCGGCAAAAAAGCCTCGCTCGTGTGCGTGTGCAGAATCAGCACGAGAGGCTCTCCCGCATTGGTTGCCTCAAACAGAATCTCTCTTGCGAGCAACGCATCTACACTCGGATGATAAGGTGTTTCATTGTGAATATAATCCCGCCCCAGCGAAAGATAGGCAAGGTCCCTTGAAAGAATTGGAACGGCGTCATTCGGGATTTCATCGGTCTCCCCGTCCTTGACCGTGCCATCCCCGTCATCGGGCGCCGCAGTATCGGGGGGGGCAACGGTGTCCGACGGATCGTTATTTTTCACAGTCTCCTCTCCGTCAAATATACCGCCCAGCCCCCAAAGCCAGGTGCTGCCGCCGTGATCCAGCCAGACCGAGCTGACGGCAAAGGCTGCAAGCAACAACGCACAACAGATCAAAAAAATTGCAAAAACGCGGTATTTTCCGCTAAAAGTGCCATCTAAAAGCACGCGCTCCCCCTCGGATGGCAGGGTTCCCTTCACGATTTGCTTTTCCATTTTCGGTCACGTCCCTTTCGTTTTCTTGCTTCACTCTATGCAAAACGGAAAGGAAATATTCCGAGGATCAGTCGCGCGGCTTACTGTTCGAGTTGACCTACGAACGCAAGGTCAATTGCACGCGCAAGGATCTCGGAAAAGCATGCGGTAACGGCGTCGCTATCCTTAGGCGAAACGAAAAAGCTCCGCCCACGCTCCAGAACGCGGATCAGCTGCTCGGAGGGCTCTTGAATTCCCGCCTCGGCAAGCGCATCATAAACGAGCGTTGCAGAGTCAACCACGGTTGGAACGCCCACCGCGATCACGGGAATACCAAGGGTTTCTCTCGAAATGGCAGACCGACGGTTTCCCACCCCCGAGCCGGGTTGGATACCTGCGTCGCTGATCTGCACGGTTGACGCCAGACGGTCGCAGCTTCGTGCCGCAAGCGCGTCGATCACGATTACAAGATCGGGGCGCACGCATGCAGCTGCACTCTGCAACAGCTCCAGAGTCTCGATTCCCGTTTGTCCAAGCACCCCCGGTGCCAGAGCCGACACCGATGCGCACCCGAGGTCAAGGTAAAGCGATGCCTCATGCTCCTGCAGATGGCGCGTTGCAGTCAGTCTGCGTGCGGTTCGCGGTCCAATGGCGTCTGCTGTCAGGTCCTCGTTCCCAAGTCCCGCCACCAAAACTCCGAGATTGCCGTCGGGCAGGCGCCCCGTCAGCTGCTTCGTCATCCGTCGCAGTTCTCTCGCAAGCAGCTGCGAGAGCAATCGACTCTCCTTTGCACCTGCTGCCGTGACCGGTCCGCATTCGACGGTGATATAGGCTCCGATCGGTCTGTTGAGCAGCGCAGAATCGTCGGAATTCTCAACCCGAAGATCGCAAACCCGAAAATCTCCCTCCGTTCGCTCGCAATATTTGGCACGTGGAAGCACCCTGCCCACCTCCGCCATGCTTTCACATGCAAGGTCTGTTCTGGCTCTAAATTTCATAAAAAAGCTCTCCTCGCCCCAAAAGTTTTCATTCTGTTCTTAAAGTACCAAGAAAATTAACAAAATATACATTAAAAAATTTGGGAATCTATTGAAATTTTATCGGAAATAGGTTATAATATAGGAGTAAATCAGGCGCTCAAGGCGCTGTTTCCGATTTTTTATTCATGAGGAGGTTTTTCAACACCATGTCAAAACGGATTCTTGCACTTCTTTTGTGCGTCGTCATGCTCGTTCCCGCCTTTGCAGGATGCTCCAAAAAGGCTGAGGGCGATCTCGGCGCATACATCACCATGTACCTGACGGACGAGGTCTTTGATTTCGACCCCGCCAACGCATACTACAATCAGAATGCTCTGAACGTGACGAGTATGCTCTTTGATACCCTGTTCACACTCTCTGACGGTGGCAAGGTTCAAAAGTCTCTGGCAAAGTCCTATAAGGTTCGTGAGGACCAAAAAACGGGTGAGCACTTTATGGAAATCACCCTCAACGAGGCTTATTGGAGCAACGGCATCCGCCTCAGCTCCGAGGACGTTGTGTTTGCATGGAAACGTCTGTTGAAGTTCTCGAATAACTACGAGGGCGCATCTCTCCTTTTTGATATCAAAAACGCGCGTGCCGTGAAGGAAGGCGACGAAACGATCGACGATATCGGTATCGAAGCAGTTGCGATCGACATGATCAAGGTTACCTTTGAGGGCGACATCGACTACGATCAGTTCCTTCTCAACCTCACCAGCGTGGTTACCGCTCCCCTGCTTGAGACCTACGTTTCCAAAAACGAGGACTGGGCAAAGAAGCCCTCGCTGATGGCAACCAGCGGTCCCTATAAGCTCGGCAAAATCAACTACGTTGAGACCTATGACGAGGAAGGCAAGGAGATTAAGTTCCGCGATGACAACGCCGTTAACAAATTCGGCGAGGTAGGCAGCAAGAACTCTCTCGTGAAGGATATCAACTACTTCTACCTTGAAAGAAACGTTTACTACTACCGTGACACCGAGCGCGATGCAATCGACAAATCGGTTTCCAGCTACCGTATTCTGGTAGACTGCTCAAAGTCCGACGCGGAAATTCTTGCAGACTACAAGGACGGCAAGATTTTCTATATGGGCTCGATCCCGATGTCTCTGCGCGACGATGCGTTCGTAAAGGAGCACGTTCAGGTAACCAACGCTCTTTCCACCTTCGTTCTCTACCTCAATCAGAACGCCGTGTTTGATACCGACGCAAATCCCGAAACCCCCGGCGAGAAGCTGTTTGACAACAAAAAGGTTCGTCAGGCACTCTCTCTTGCAATCGACCGCGAGGCAATCGCAAGGGCGATCGTTTACGCAGAGGCAGCAACCGGACTCGTTTCCCCCGGCGTGTTTGAAACCAACAAGTACTCCAAGAGCACCGACTTCCGCACGGTTGGCGGCAAAATCCTCGAAACCACTGCAAATATGCAGGCGGCAAAGGACCTTCTCGCAGGAATTGACACCTCTAAGTTCGCATTTGAGATCGACGTTGCAGCTTACGATGAGGAAAACGTGAAGATCGTTGAAATGATCGCAGAGGCATGGACGCAGCTTGGCTTCACCGTTACGGTTGACAAGCGTGTAACCATCGCGAACAACGACGTGCACAAAGAGCTTATCGGTACCGCAAACGATACCCCCGAGGACGTGCTCGACGACCTCTTTATTGAGGCTTACAAGCGCGGCACCTACGACGTGATCGCATTCGACTACAATGCATTCTCGGCAGACGCCTACTCGGTGCTCTCCAACTTCGCACTCTCCTTCTCGGGCATGGCACTCAACGTTGGCGTTGATGAAAACGGTCATCCCACCTATTCCTCCACTCCCAACTCCACCGGCTACAACAGCGCAGCCTACAACGATCTGATCGAGGCAACCTACTATCTGCCCTACTTCGCATCCTTTACCGAGGAGCAACTGGCAGATGAGAGCTTCACCTTCCTTTCGATCTACGATACGCACGCTGAATTTTTGGATGCCTACAACAAGGTGAAGGCTGTCTACGAGGCAAACGGCGTCACGCCCTCCGCAAAGAAGGCCGATTGGGCTGCTCAAAAGGCGCTCCTGCTCCACAAGGCTGAGGAGCTTTTGATGGAGGAGCTTCCCGTGATTCCTGTTGTGTTCAACAAAAACGCCACGATCAAGAGCTCGGAGATCACCGGAGTTTCTTCGACCTACTATATCCCCGCAACCTTCCGCAAGGCTTCGCTGAAGAACTACAACGATTACACCTACGTTGATAAGAGAGGTACAACCGTTTCGATCTTCTCCGAATTCCCCACCATCTCCTGGGATAAGCAGGGCGAGAGCTACTTTGTTGAAACCGAAAAGCCCGCAAAGAAATAATAAAACACAGTTAAAGAGAGCATCAAGCGCATCCGCGCTTGATGCTCTCCTCTGTTTCATCGGGATTTTCCCTTTCATTTTCAGGCTTTTTTTGAAAAAAGACTTGACAAAAAAAGAAAGATATGATATTCTATACTATGTTATAGAAATGCGATGATGAAGCTCGCAAACGGATGAATCCGATATTACAGAGAGCGCCGACGTGGCTGGAAGCGGCGTATATCCCACCGTTTTGCATTTCCCTTCGGAGCAGACCGAATCAAAGCTAAAAGCCATTAGTTCGGTACGGTGGGCACCGTTATATGCCGTCAAAGTGTTGGCTTTGAGCCGGAATTCGGGTGGTACCGCGGGAGCTTTGCGCCTCGTCCTGATGTTGGGACGGGCTTTTTTTATTGCCTGCACCACAAGCGCAAAAAAACACAATATCGTTGTTGCCAATCGGCAACAGAAAGGACTTATAATAAAATGAAAGAAAAACTCTCTCAAATCCGCACGGAAGCGCTCGCGCAGATCATGGCAGAGGGCGCAGATCTCGAGCAGATCAAGATCAAATACCTCGGAAAAAAGGGTGAACTCACCGCCGTTCTGCGCGGTATGGGCGCACTTTCCGCCGAGGAGCGTCCCGTAATCGGTCAGCTTGCAAACGAGGTTCGTGCCGACATCGAGGGCGCGATCGGCAAGCGCGTGCAGGAGCAGCAGGCAAAGGCGCTCGAGGAAAAGCTCCGCGCCGAAAAGCTCGACGTCACCATGCCCGGCTCGCCCGCTCCCGTTGGTCATATCCATCCGCTCACTCGCGTACAGCGTGAGCTGGAGGATATTTTCATTGGCATGGGATTCTCGATCGTGGAGGGTCCCGAGGTTGAGCTGGATTACTACAACTTCCAGGCGCTCAACATTCCCGAAAATCACCCCGCGCGCGACACACAGGATACCTTCTATATTGCACAGAACGTCCTCCTCCGCTCGCAAACCTCTCCTGTTCAGGTGCGCACAATGGAGCATCAGAAGCCTCCGATCCGCATCATCTCCCCCGGTCGCGTTTACCGCTCCGACGCGCTTGACGCCACACACTCTCCCCTGTTCCATCAGCTTGAGGGCCTCGTGGTTGACAAGGGCATCACGATGGGTGACCTGAAGGGTACACTTGAGATTTTTGCCAAGAAGCTCTTTGGCAACAGCACCCGTATTCGTTTCCGTCCTCACCATTTCCCGTTCACCGAGCCCTCGGCAGAGGTTGACGTTTCCTGCTTCGTTTGCGGTGGCAAGGGCTGCCGTCTTTGCAAGGGCGAGGGCTGGATCGAAATTCTCGGTGCCGGCATGGTGCACCCCTTCGTGCTCTCCAACTGCGGCATTGATCCCGAGGAATATTCGGGCTTTGCGTTCGGTCTCGGCATTGAGCGCATCACCATGACGAAATACGGCATTGACGATATTCGATTGTTCTATGAAAACGATGAACGTTTCCTGGAACAGTTCTGAACGGAGGTAGCATAAGATGAATCTTTCCAGAAATTGGCTTTCTGATTTCGTCAACGTGGACGAGATCGACAATAAAACCTACTGCGACCGTCTCACCATCACGGGCTCCAAGGTTGAGGGCTTCGAGGTGCTTGGAGACGATATCGAAAACGTGGTTGTTGCAAGAGTTACCGCAATGGAAAAGCACCCCGACTCCGATCATCTCTGGGTCTGCCGCCTGGATGCAGGTGAGGTGCACGGTCATGATATCCAGATCGTGACGGGGGCGCAAAACGTGTTCGTTGGTGCGATTGTTCCTGCTGCCCTTCCCGTTGCAAAGCTCCCCGGCGATATTGTGATTAAAGCAGGTAAGCTGCGCGGCGTGGAATCGAACGGTATGCTCTGCTCGATGGGTGAGCTCAAGCTGACCGTTCACGAGTGCCCCGGCAAGGAGGAGAACGGCATTCTGATTCTCGATGAGGACTGTGCCAACCGCATCGGCGACGATATTCGCGACGTACTGATGCTCCGCGACACCTCGGTGGAGTTCGAGATCACCTCCAACCGCCCCGACTGTCTCTCTGTGATCGGTCTTGCGCGCGAGACTGCCGTTTCCTTCGACAAGCCCCTCACCGTCAAGGCACCTGTTGTAAAGGGTGCAAATGACGGCGACAAGGTGGAAAACTATATCAAGGTTGGCATTTCTGCTCCCGATCTTTGCTATCGCTATGCCGCAAGAGTGGTGAAGAATGTGAAGATCGCCCCCTCGCCGCTCTGGATGCGCATGCGTCTGCGCGCGTCGGGCGTGCGTCCCATCAACAACATCGTTGACATCACCAACTACGTCATGCTCGAATACGGTCAGCCCATGCACGCATTCGACTACAAGCAGCTCGAGGGCTCCGAGATCGACGTGCGCCGCGCGGCAGACGGAGAAAAATTCCGTTCGCTTGATGACGTGGACCACGTGCTTGACAACAGCATGCTCGTGATTGCCGACAGCAAGAAGGCGTGCGCGCTTGCAGGCGTGATGGGTGGTGCAAACTCCGAGATCACCGACGATACCGCAACTGTGGTGTTCGAGTCGGCTTGCTTCAACGGCGCATCGGTTCGCGTAACCGCAAAGAAAAACGGCATGCGTACCGAGTCCTCGGCGCGCTTTGAGAAGGGGCTTGATGCAGAAAACTGCATGGCAGGTCTCCAGAGAGCCTGCGAGCTGGTTGAGCTTCTCGGCGCGGGTGAGGTTGTGGACGGTATCATCGACGTATATCCCACCAAGACTGCACAAACCGTTCTGCCCTTCACTCCCGACCGCTACAACGAGTTCCTCGGCATGAATATTCCGCACGAGCACATGACGAACACCCTGATCGGTCTTGGCTGCCGCATTGAGGACGGCAAAATCTACGTCCCCTCCTTCCGCGCAGACCTCGGTTGCATGAATGATATTGCCGAGGAGGTTTGCCGTATCTACGGATACGATAAGATCGAATCCTCGAGCATGAACGCCGAAACCACGCTGGGCGGCAGAACCGCAAAGCAGCTCTTTGAGGTGAACACCGAGGCGGCGCTGGTTGGCATGGGTCTCTCACAGATTCACACCTTCTCCTTCATCAGCCCCAAGTTCTACGATCGCGTGCGACTGCCTGCAGACAGTCCGCTTCGTCGCTCGGTTGTGATCTCCAATCCGCTCGGTGAGGACACCAGCGTGATGCGCACCACCGCACTCCCCTCGATGATGGAGGTTCTGGCACGCAATAACAACTTCAACAACGAAAGCGTTTCGCTCTTTGAGATCGCAAAGATTTATCTGCCGCGCGAAAGCGCAAACGAGCTGCCCGACGAGCAGGTTGTGCTCACACTCGGTGCATACGGCAAGACCGATTTCTATGCGATCAAGGGCATTTGCGAAAATCTGCTCAAGCTGGCAGGTGTGAAGGCAACCTACACTGCCTGCACCGACAACGCCGCATACCACCCCGGCAGATGTGCCAAGATTCTCGCAGAGGATGGCACCGAGCTCGGTATTTTCGGTCAGGCGCATCCGCTCATGGCACAAAACTATGACATGACGGCACCCGTTTACATTGCAGAGCTCGCATTCGACACGATCTTTGCACTTGCAAACACCGAAAAAGCATACAAGCCCCTGCCCAAGTATCCTGCAACCACGCGTGATTTCTCCTTCGTTTGCGACGAGGATATGGAGGTTGGCGCGATCGAGGGCGTGATGGCGAAGGCGGGCGGAAAGCTCGTGGAAAACGTTGCACTCTTTGACATCTATCGCGGTCCGCAGGTTGGTGAGAACAAAAAGTCGGTCTCTCTGCGCGTCACACTCCGTGCTGCCGACCGTACGCTCACGGTTGAGGAGGCGGACAAAGTGTCCAAGAAAATTCTCAATGACCTCAAGTTCAAGATGGGTCTGGAGCTCAGAGGCTGATCGCAGAAATCGAAGCAATCTGCTCTGAATCAAATAAAAATGCAAGGCACCGCCAAAATTGGCGGTGCCTTGCGCTTTGGTTGTCATGACTATTTGTTTGGAATCTGCTTGATGTGCGCAAAGGTCTCGCGCTCACCGCGCTCGGCGAGCATGGTGAGCCATTCCTCGAGCGTGTCGGCGGTGGTTGGATGCATCTTGACACGTGCGTTGCCGCGCTTGAAATACTCGAGCGGATGCGCGTCGGTGTAGTGCTTTCCCTGATAAATTTTGCTTGCCGCCACGCGGTCGCAAAACATTTCCTTGATGTAGCGCGTGGGCATGGGGACGGGCTCATAGAGCTTGGTTGCGGGGTTGAGATCATTCCAATACTCAAAATGATGGCGGTTTCTGCCTTTGTGGTGCAGCCATGCAGCGGAATACCCGAACAGCTCACGCTCGCGCTCATTTGGACTACGCGTGCCCTGGTAATAGCGCGCGCTCGGCAAAAACTCAGCGGGAGAATACTTGGAAAGATCGTGAAAAAGCCCCTGCCAGCCGATGCCCACGCGGAAGCAGTGTGCGATCACGCGGTGGCGGTGCTTGGTAATCGTGTAAAAATGACGGAATGGGTGTGCCATATTTTTCTCTTTTCTTTGAAATCTGGAATTCTATCGTATGAAAGTCGGTCACGCAAACCACAAAAGAAGCCCCTTGATGCCACCATAGCCGAGCCTCAGGGAAAGCATCAGGATCAAAAGAGCCTGAACGTCAAACATCACCGGTTCGTCCTTGAGATAGGAAATGAACGGGATCTTTTTGAGGTAGAAAACAGAGGTGAGATACGGAACCTGCCGCGGTGTGGTGAGGTAGTGCGTGATACGCCGTCGATAGGTGCGGCCGTTGACGGTGTAGCGATAGACCGCGTGTGTCAGATTTTTGATAAACATGGACTTGATCGGACCGAAGGTATCCTTGCCGTAGAGCGTAACATCCTTTTTATGCTTGGTGCTCTTGAGATGCGCAGGTGCACGACCGACCCAGGCAGTTTCCTTTTCTTTTGCGGCAGAAAAAGCACGCGCGGCGAGGAACAGAAGGACAGAAAGACAGAGTCCGATCGCTGCCAAAATCAAAAACAAAATTGCAAAAACGAGCTTTTCCATTCAGATAGTCCCTGCCCTCCCCTGTTCAATCACATTTTATGTAGAAATTATAACACAAATTCAATGCTTTTTCAAGTCCCTCACAAAAAAAGCTGTTTGCAAACAGCCTTTTCGCATCATTCCAACGGAAAGTAGCCACCTCGGGAGTGCTGTCAGGGTCTTGGCGGTGCCTGACAGCAATCGGCAGTACCTGCGCCTTGAGGCAAATGACATCCCCTTGACGCCTTGATCTGCCTTCGGGAAAGCTCTTGAAAGGGGTGTGGGGAAAACTTCTCTCGAGAAGTTTTCCCCACAAAAAATATATTCCTTCCTATCACAACAATATACAAATCAAGCCATTGCTGCCCTCGTTGATGATGCGCTCGAGCGTTTCGGAGAGACGCTTGCGCGATTCGTCGGGCATATGATCGAGCTTGGTGTGGAGTCCCTCGTTGACCAGCTCATAGAGCGATTTTCCAAAAAGATTGGATGCCCAGATGCTTTTGGGGTCCTCCTCAAACTCGCGCAGCATGTAGCGCACGAGGTCCTCGGACTGCTGCTCGGTGCCAACAATGGGATTGATCTCGGTTTCGATATTGGCGCGGATCATGTGCACCGACTGTGCCGCCGCGCGCAGCTTGACACCGTAGCCGCCGCTCTGCTTGACGATCTTGGGTTCTTCAAGATGCAGGTCCTCCACGTCGGGCATCACGATTCCGTAGCCCGTTTCATTCACCTGCTCGAGCGCCTCGGCTACCTTGTCATATTTCTCCTTGATCGCCGAGAGCTCCTGCATCCGCGAAATCAGCTCACGCTCGCCCGAAATCTCTTGCCCTGTAAGCTCGCTGATCACGGTGTAGTAAAGTCCCTCGCGCATGGTGAGCGTCATTTTCGCACATCCGCTCCCAAGATCGAGCAGATCGGTGCGTATCGACTCCACATATTCGTTCTCTGCCATTGCCTCAAATGCAGGCTTTACGTCCCCGATCTTATTCACACGCTCGGCACAGTGACGCAGAGACGCGGCGATTGACGCACGGATGCGGTGCGGCTCGTCGATGGCGTTCATCCATTCGGGCATGCGAATCGAAATTTCGCTCACGGGAAATTCCTCAAGCACGAGCCCCAGAATGTGGCGGATGTCCTCGGCATCGAGGTCAAGGCAGCTCACAAGCGCCACGGGGACGCCGTATTTTTCCTCCAGAGAGAGCGCCAGCTCGCGTGCCGACTCGGATGCGGGATGTGCGGAATTGAGAATGATCGCAAAGGGCTTGCCGATCTCGCGCAGCTCGCGCACGATTCGCTCCTCTGCCTCCACGTAGGACTCGCGCCCGATCTCTCCGATCGTACCGTCGGTGGTGATGAGCATGCCGATGGTGGAATGCTCGGTGATCACCTTGTGCGTACCCATCTCCGCCGCTTCTACAAAAGGCATTGCCTCCTCCCGCCAGGGCGTGCGCACCATGCGGGGCTGTCCGTTCTCCACACCGCCCATCGCCTCGGGAATGAGATAGCCCACGCAGTCGATCATGCGCACGCGCATCTGCGCGTTGTTGTCGAGCACGATCGAAACCGCCTCCTCGGGGATAAACTTGGGCTCGGTGGTCATCACGGTCTTTCCTGCCGCCGACTGCGGAAGCTCGTCACGCGCGCGCTCCTTGGAATAGCCCTCCGCGATATTCGGAAGCACCACCGACTCCATAAAGCGCTTGATAAAGGTGGATTTGCCGCTTCGCACGGGTCCGACAACACCAACGTAGATGTCCCCACCCGTCCGCTCGGCAATATCCTTGTAAATGGAATGCTCAGGCATAATAAATCCTCCCATATATTTCACGTTGGTAAAATATATGGGAGGCTCGGCTATTTTAGAACGGATCGGGCAGGCTGATCAAAAAAGTTGCACCGCAAACGCCGCCAGGCATGCGGCAAGAGAGACCACGATCAGCGAGCGCTTGAAGAAAGCCAACACCATCGCAACTGCAAGACCCACCGATGCCGCGAGCAGGCTGCCCGTAGAATAAAATATGGAAGGAAAGGTCATGGCGGCAAGCACGGCATAGGGGATGTAGAAAAAGAAGCTGCGTGCAAAGCGCGAGGTGATGCGTCGACGGAAAAGCGTGAACGGGATCATGCGAACGAGATAGGTGGTGAGCGCCATGGCAAGCAGATACCAAAGAATTTCGGGTCTCATTTTCCATCCACCTCCCCATCATGCTCGATCGGATCGGCAGGGTCGGTATCCTTGATTGGGCGCAGAAGCGCCATCAGGGCTGCTGCGGCGATCGCGCAGATGATAATCGAAAAGCCCGCAGAGATCCACGAAAGGAAGGGCAAAAACGCAATGGCACAGCTCAATCCCGCCGCGATCAGCACAACTGCCAAAACGCCACGGTTGTTCCGCATGGGCGGAAGAATGATGGCAATGAACATGGCGTAGATCATGATCCCCATCGCCGTGCGCAGGCTCTCGGGAAAAATCTGCCCCGCAAGAGCCCCGAGCAGAGTGCCGCTCGCCCAGCCGACGTATGGCAGGGTCATCAGACCGTAAAAATAGGAGGGACCAACAGGATGCGGCTTGGATGCTGCAACCGCAAAAATCTCGTCGGTGATGCCAAAGGACATCGCAAGACGATGCGGCGTGGTACAGCGTCGATCCAGACGCTGGGTGAGCGTGATGCCCATGAGCGAATAGCGCAGATTGATCACGAGCTGCGTCAGAATCATCTCGAGAAGCGTGCCTGCCGCAACGATCACCGTGACCCCTGCAACCTGCCCCGCCGAGGTCAGGTTTGTCATAGATATAATCAGCGCCTCAAGAGCGCGGAGTCCCTCACCTACAGCCGAGATACCAAAGCCAAAGGACACCGAAAGATACCCGAGTCCGATGGGTAATCCGTCGCGCAGTCCGTGATGATAGCGATATGGGGACGTTTGATGCGACATAAAAAAAGCCTCCTTCACTGGGAGATATGCATATTATAGCACTTGTCTGAAAAAAAGTCAAGAAAAGCAAATTATTTCTTTGTCTTTTTTTGTAAAAAAGGTTTACAAACGGTCGAATTTGTGGTACAATGATAAACGGAAAACACGAACGGCAGATCTGCGTTGGTGAAGAATTGAATACCCCACCCTCACCGGGCAAAGCATGTCAGATTTTATTTCCACGGCGTCTTTGTCCCTTTTTTTCGGTCTTTGCGGTGCACACACCGTACGGATAAATAAAATATTCATCGGGAGGAAACAATCCAATGAAACTCGTCTACCAAGTCCATGAAAAGCCCCCCATCTCAAAGAACCTGATCTATGCGTTCCAACAGGTGCTGGCAATCATGGCGGCAACCATCCTTGTTCCCGCGCTCATCAACAACAACAAGGACATTCTTGATCATTTTACAAGAATCAATCCCTCGCTCCTTCTTTCGGACGGCGTAAGCCCAAATATGTCTGCCGCAGCTGCAATGTTCGGTGCAGGCATTGGTACCCTCATCTACGTGCTCTTCACCAAGGGTAAGAGTCCCGTATTCCTCGGCTCGTCCTTCGCATTCATCCCCTCAATGACCGCCGCATTTACCGGTGCGATTTCGATTGCACTCGGCTTTGCAGGTCTTATCATCGGTGCGATCATCGCAGGTCTTGTTTACGTGCTCCTCGCCGTAATCGTGAAATTCGTTGGCGTTAAGTGGATCGCAAAGCTGATGCCCGCGGTCGTAATCGGCCCCACGGTTGCCGTGATCGGCATCTCACTTTCGGGCAGCGCGATCGACAATCTGAAAACTGCAGATGCAGGCGGATCGGTTTACGCTGCAATCGCTTGCGGTCTGGTGGCACTCTTCGTTACCATGCTCACCTCGACCTACGCCCCCAAGAGCATCAAGCTCATCCCCTTTATCGTTGGAATTCTCGCAGGCTATGTCCTCGCGCTGATCCTCACGATCATCGGCAATGTCGCTTCGATCAAGGAACTCATGGTGCTTGATTTCGAGCCCTTCAAGGCGCTGACCGCAACCGGCGTGGAGGTTAAAACCTTTGTTGCACTCCCCGAATTCTCCTTCCTGCGTGCAATTGAGGGCATGGGAGACTTCTTGCCCGAATATCTGTTCACTATCTTTGTGGCATATGCGCCCGTTGCATTCGTAGTATTTGCAGAGCATATTGCTGACCACAAGAACCTCTCCACCATCATTGAAAAGGATCTGCTTGAGGATCCCGGTCTTTCCAACACCCTCCTCGGTGACGGCGTTGGCTCGATGGCAGGCGCATTCTTCGGCGGATGCCCCAACACCACCTACGGCGAGTCGGTTGGTTGCGTTGCAATCAGCGGAAACGCTTCCACCAGCACCATCACACTCGCATCCCTGATGTGCATTGCAATGTCGCTCCTCTCCCCCTTCGTTGCATTCCTCGATTCGATTCCCACCTGCGTTATGGGCGGTATCTGCATCGCGCTCTACGGCTTTATCGCAGTTTCGGGTCTGAAGATGCTCCAGGGTGTGGATCTTTCCAAGAACCGTAATCTCTTCACGGTTTCCGTGATCCTGGTTTGCGGTATTGGTGGACTTGCAATCACCTTCGGCAAGGTTACTATCACCAACGTAGCTTGCGCGCTGATTCTCGGTATTCTGACCAACGTGATCCTCTCCAAGGAGAAGGACGAGGCATAACATCTGACGCGTCTAAAAATATTCACATAAAAAGCAAGCCTCCCGCGCTACTTGCGCGGGA
>ERZ780157.228-NODE-228-length-80690-cov-12.032455_pt1 | contig 80690 bp, 87 predicted proteins | sample MGYA00511169_ERZ780157 | MGnify/ENA primary metagenome ERZ780157 (study PRJEB29588, sample SAMEA1965149) | human gut metagenome | biome: human gut; feature: human-associated habitat; material: faeces | place: Denmark | collected 2008/2010 ...
GTCATCGGTTACATTTATAAAAAAGAAGATTGCGACTGCCGCTACTGCCTGTACTACAGGCGCAGGAAATGCCGTGCCGTCCGGTGCGGATGCCTGGAAGATAAGGTTCGCACGCGCTCCCCCGTTCTCAATGAAAACGACAAAGAAATCTATGAATTCTATACGAAAGGAAAAAACGAACATGAAAGCAATCATCACAAGAAACGATCAGACCGCCATCCTTGAACTGCCGACCTCCCGGATGGAGCTTGCAGGCTCTTTGAGTCGGATTGGCATCAGAACCCCAGCGTACATCATCCCCTGCTCAGATGAGGAAGAAGATTATATCAAAGTGAAGCTCTTCGGCGAGAGTGACTTTGAAAATGAACTCACGGCACTGGTTACCCCCAAAGACAGCCTCGGCAGCGTCAACACAATGCTCGATCTCTATCGGGAGCTGCCTCAAACGCAGAAGGAAAAACTGAAGGCGGAGCTGTCGCAGAATCCCCCGGACAGTCTCTCCTCTCTCTGCCGCAAGGTCATGGACTTTCAGCCGAAGTATGTGACCGAGGATTACTATTTTCCTCTGACGGTCTCGGTCTATGAATACAACGAATATTAAAACGCCTCCGCTAATCCGTTTGTGCGTCCAAGGGCAACTTCACGGCAATCGTCGTCCCCTTTTCCGAGCTTTCCTCAACACGAACCTCGCCGCCGTGCAGTGTGACGATTTCCCACACCAGCGATAGTCCCAATCCCACGCCGCCGTTTTCGCGGCTTCTGGATTTGTCTACACGAAAGAAAGGCTGAAAAATGCTTTCTCTGTATTGCTCGGGCACCCCGCAGCCGGTATCAGAAACTCGTATAATAAGCCGTTTTTCTTCTTCTGTTACAGTAATGCGCACTATCCCGTCCGGACGGTTGTATCGTATGGCGTTTTCGGTAAGATTAAAGAGCAGACGATATATCAGCGTGTCACTGCCGGTCATAGTACCATCGCCTGTACTTTCAAGGATTATTCCGTTCTTCTCTGCGAGCGGTGTAAGGTCGGCAAAAATCTCCTCAATCATCGGGGCAATCTCTATGCGATCGTTACACGGCACCGTCCTAAGTTCGCTCATCTCAAGCAAAGTTTTTGTCATCTGCGTCATCCGCTCGGTCTGCTCACGTAGCAGATGAAGAAAGTCCGCCGTTTCCGGCAACACCTTGGGATGCTCGGTGGAAAACAGCTCAAGCTGTGCCTGCATCAGAGCAAGCGGCGTGCGCAATTCGTGCGCGGCGTTTCCGGTGAACTGCCGTTGTGCGGCAAAGCCCTCGTCAAGACGGTCAAGCATCTGATTGAAAGACTTGCTGAACTGCCGGAACTCCGGGAGGACATCTTCAGCCATCTTCATGTCCGACAGATTGTTCGGCTGAACCTTTTCCACCTGAGAAGTAAAAGCGCGCAGGGGATTTAGTGCGCGCCCGCTTAAAAAGTATGCAAGCACACCGCCAAGCAATGTTACCACTGCCGTGATACACCAGTTGGTAGCGATAAAGGATTCCTGCGCACCATGAATGATGATAGTCAGCTCTTGGTCAAGCTTTTCGCGCTCGGGGTCGAAAAAATCCGGCTCTCCCTGGTCCATATCTCCGTAGTTTGTAATATGAGAACTTATGGAATCCATATAGTGCCTACCGGAATAGCTGAGAAGGAGATTCATTGCGACACAGGTCATGCAGGTTAGAAATGCGGTCATCAGGGTGATTCGCCATTGCAAGGACAGCTTTTTCATGATTTTCCTTCCTCCATAACGTGTCCTTCGCCTATGCGATTCCGTATTGGGTCATAGCCGAGAGCGGCACGCAGTTTTTTTCGCAGTGCGGAAATATGTACACGGATCGAATTGCTGAAATTATCCACGCTGTTATCCCACACATGGTCGATAAGCTCCTCTTGGCTGACCGGTCGTCCCTGGTTTAGCAGCAGATATTCAAGTATCCCTATTTCTTTTCGGGTGAGGGTCAACGCTTGTTCGTCCGCCGTGGCGGTACGGGCTTTGGTGTCAAAAGCGACCCTTCCACAGGTTAGAATTACATCACTTTGCGTAAATTGTCGACGGGTCAGGCTGCGTATCCTCGCTTCGAGTTCATCCAGATGAAAGGGTTTGGAAAGATAATCATTGGCTCCTGCGTCCAGCCCCTCCACTTTGTCCGCAACCTCACTGCGTGCCGAAAGTATCAGCACCTTGGTGTCTCTGTCGGTCTGACGGAGCGTCCGAAGTACAGTCATACCGTCAGCTCCCGGAAGATTCAGATCCAAAAGCACAAGATCGTACCGCTCCGAGCAGAGCAGTTCGATTGCGTTGTTCCCGTCATAGCAAAAATCCACACTATATGCAAGGCGACGCAGACTACGGACAATTGTCTCGCAAAGGGAACGTTCATCTTCGATTACTAAAATATGCATCAAAACCTCCTTGTACTGAGTGTTCTTTTTGCTCTATTATACCACAAGAATATAAGATTTTTGTTAAATTTTCGTCCTTAACAGAGATTTTATGCCCGCTGTGCTAAAATAGAGAAGAATAAAGGGGGGAATCGAATTGGTTCGATCGAAAAAAACCATACTTCAGGTCTTCTTTCTTATCTGCGGGGTGGCAATGCTGTGCTATGGTGCTTTGCGCGGCGAAGCGGACACCGTGTTGAGCAAGGCAATACGATTGTGTTTGGAGTGTGTTGGAATTGGATAAGAAAAAAGTAGAAAAAAGAAAAAGAGAAAAGAAGAAAAAGTCGGGCATATCGCAAAGCATCTCGCGTTTTCGCGGTTGGATCCAGGCGGGAGCAACGTTGCTTACCAACATTCACCTGCCGAATTTTCTGAAGGGAGGAATTTATCAAGGGAAGGGTAAGGCGGTTTGTGTGCCGGGTCTGAACTGCTATTCCTGTCCTGCTGCATCGGGTGCCTGTCCCATTGGTTCTTTTCAGGCGGTAGTAGGATCATCGAAATTCCGGTTTTCCTATTATATCACAGGATTTCTTATCCTGCTCGGCGTACTTCTGGGACGCTTTATCTGTGGGTTTTTGTGTCCGTTCGGATGGTTTCAGGAACTGCTACATAAGATTCCGACCAAAAAATTATCTACAAAGAAGCTGAAGCCGCTGACCTATATAAAATATGTGGTTTTGCTTGTTATGGTGGTTCTTCTGCCGGTGCTTGTCACAAACGATGTCGGCATGGGTGATCCGTTCTTCTGCAAGTACCTCTGTCCGCAGGGTGTGCTTGAGGGAGCAATACCGCTTGCCGCCGTCAATTCGGGAATTCGTGCCGCACTCGGCGCACTCTTTTCTTGGAAGCTTGGCATTTTGATTGCGGTAGTAGTGCTGAGCGTGCTGTTTTACCGTCCTTTCTGCAAGTGGCTGTGCCCACTCGGTGCATTCTATGCACTGCTCAACAAGGTGTCGCTTCTCGGAATGAAGGTGGATAAACACAAATGCGTTTCCTGCGGGAAATGCGCAAAGGCCTGCAAGATGGATGTAGATGTGACAAAATCTCCAGATCACGCAGAATGCATCCGTTGCGGTATGTGCATTCGTGCCTGTCCCACAAATGCCGTCAGCTTCCGTTACGGTTTCGGCAAGGGAAAGGAATGCGGGTGTCACGCCGCAAAACCGGAAGACAATAAACAAATAGAACAAGAAGAAATTTCAGAAAAGGAGTAAGATCAATGAAAACAACAAAAATTTTAGCCGTGATGACACTCATACTGCTGGTATTCAGCCTTGTTGCATGTGGCACAACCGGAGACGGAAAGAAAAACGACGGAAACAGGAAAAGCGAAATCGCCGCGCTGATAGCAACGGAGCCGAAATCCATGGATGAAGCAACAAAACTGCATCAGCAACTGATGGCACAGGAGACGGCAATTTTGTCCGAGAACAGTGCTCTTTGGGAAAAGGTGTTTATGTCGGCGAACAAGGGTTCGACCATGATTGAGGACGGCAGCAACTACGGCGACTTCCTGCTCAAGACGATCGAAGGAGCAAAGGATCAGTTCAAGGCAGACGAACTGAAGTTGCTTAAAGAAGGTGCCGAACAGATACGCGAGATAGAAGGTAAGCTTACGATATTGGAACAGAAGTATCCCGGATGCGGAAAAAAGCCATCCGACGGCGATATGAGCGTTCCTGCCGAAAACGGTAAACCGACAGAGAAGGGTGACCAAATGAAATTTCCCGCATTTGAAGGAAAGGATTTTGACGGAAATGAAGTGAACAGCAGCACTTTGTTTGCTGGAAATACTGTTACCGTAGTCAACTTTTGGTTTACCACCTGCAGCCCATGCGTTGGTGAGCTTGCCGATCTGGAAGAGCTGAACAAGGAGCTTGCCGAGAAGGGCGGCTCGGTAGTCGGCATCAATTCCTTTACGCTGGACGGTGACAAAACGGCAATATCCGATGCAAAGGATATTCTGACGAAAAAAGGCGTAACCTATAAAAATGTCTGGTTTGATTCAAATGGTGAGGCAGGAAAGTTTACTTCGGAGTTGTATACTTTCCCCACAACCTATGTGGTCGATAAGAACGGCAATATTGTAGGTGAGCCAATCGTTGGCGCTATAACCGGCAAAACGCAGGCAGAAACGCTTCGGAAGCTTATCGATCAGGCGATTGCAAACAGTAAGGGATAATCGCGTTTATTCCTGACCGCGTCTTCCGGAAGCGGAAAACAGCATAAGCAAGAAATGAAAAATGATTTCAAAAGAGTGTGTTCTATATCTCACATGATACGGTACATACGAAGTTTGGATTTTATTATTTTGTGTTCTCCGAAGAGTTCAGCTACTTTACGATGAAAGTATTTTGAGTGACATTTACCGCTAATGTGCTTTTGCAACATTGGCATTTGATGATACCTGAACAACGTCCGGGTAGATCTCTTTTTTCGCCCTTTCACCTGTATTTATCCAGAACAGCTATATATTTGGGATTTTTCAGAAGCTCGGCTCGCCTGCCATCGGTAGCGCCCGTGCGGCAAGCAATGGTATATCGGAGAATATTCTGCCGCGCCCCTTCGGAATAGCTATCAAAAGCCCTGTTCAAAGGCTCGTTTTCGCCCCTCGCTTCTTCCAGCAGTTTCTCTGCGTAAAGATTTTTGTCCATAACGGCGATGATTTGCTCGTCGGTTCCGCCGCGGTAGCAAAGATCGTTCTCTATTCTTCCGAGAAAAGATTCCGCAAGCATCAGGAAGAACGCTTCTTTGGTTTCTCTGTAAGCGTTCAGCATCAGGTTGCCATACAGAATGGCGCGGCCCACTTTCTCCGAAATCGACAGCGCGGGATCGAAGAACACGGTTCGTCCAAGTTTGTCTGCCGCAAAATCACCAAGCTCATACATGTTTTTCCGCACGTGAAAATAGTATTCGTCCGTGTCCTTTGCGAACAACTGCTCGGTTTTCTGCCCGCTTGTGGTATACCAATCCGCGAACTTTGTCTGATATATCCGGAGTGCTTCGTCTGTCTTTCCCTCCGCGTGAAGAATTTTGGCGCGCATGTTCCATGCGTTCAGCCGCAACGCTTCTTCGGTGCAACCGCCCAGAATCTTTTCGCAGATTGAAAGAAATTCCTCCTTGTGTTCTATCAGAACCGTCGGGTTGTTGTCTGCCATATCACCTCCGATATTCCACATATAGTAATGCATGATCCGATAGTCGTTCGGATAATCATGATATGCCTTTACGATAATTTCACGTCCTTTGCTATCTTTCCAATGCTTTCTGTAAAGAGCGATTGTTTCATCAATATCAGCCTGAACTTTTTTCTGATCGTATCCCATAAGCTCGTCAAGTGTTACTTCAAAGAAATACGCCAACGGCTGAAGAAGTGTAATGTCGGGATACGTTTCGCCGCGCTCCCACTTGCTCACTGCGGCGCACGTGACGTTCATTGCCACAGAGAGCTGCTCCTGGGTAATATTTTTTGCTGTACGCAAACGTTTTATATTTGCGCCGATAGTCATTTCCATAACTGTACCTCCGCTAAAACCAAAATAGTAAGCCGACGTCTGCTTCCAATGCTATTATAGCATAAAATAGTTTTTTGAAAAGGCATTGTTGGGATATATGGGATTAACCGCAGGTTAAAAAAATATACTGCGAGAATAATTGCAGTCATAGATAAAGTCGGAGCCGGCTGTGTAGCGAACCTAAAAATGGCAGGTATTCGGTAATGCCTCCCGGATTTGAAAGCGATATCTTTTTTGGCGGCGCGATACAAAAACGGACACACCCGAGCGGGTCGTGTCCGTTTTTTTGACTGCGATACAGAAATTCATGAAGCCCGTTTTGCGGAAAAAGCAGAAAAATATCATTGACCTATTGCAAAAAAGCGTTCTCTGTAATATAATAATGACTGCATATCATTATTGACAATATCCGCAGGCGCGGATTTTCGGAGGAAATCCAAAATGGCAAAGCATTCTTCTGCCGTTCACAAAGAACGCGGCGAGATACAAATGACGCAAGGCTCTCTTTGGAAAAATATGCTCTTTTTCAGCATTCCGCTTATGCTGTCGCAACTTTTGCAGGTGCTTTTCAATATGGCGGACGTTGCGGTCGTAGGTAAATTTTCAAGTGCGGAAGCCTTGGGAGCGGTCGGTTCGACAACGACGCTTGTAACGCTTTTCACGGGCTTTCTCATCGGAATGGGAAGTGCTGTCAACGTTGAGGTCGCACGTCACCTCGGCGCGAAGGACAAAGCGCGCACAGCCGCTTCCGTCCGCACATCGTTTGTGATATGTCTTGCGACGGGCGTCATTATCATGGCTCTTTGCCTCCTTTCCGCACGTTTTATGCTGGAACTGCTCGGCACAAAGGACGACCTTATAGAGGGCGCCGTGCTCTATTTCCGTATCTATGCGCTCGGAATGCCGGCTCTCGGCATTTTCAACTTCGGCAACGGAGTACTCAGCGCAAACGGCGATACGAAGCGTCCGCTTACATATCTTATGATTGCGGGCATTCTGAACGTTCTTTTTAACCTGTTTTTTGTCATCGTTTGCGGTATGGCGGAGGACGGCGTCGCGCTTGCCAGCATCATCACGCAGTATGTTTCCGCGGGACTTATCCTTATACACATGGGACGGCAGGAGAACGACTGCACGTTCCGTTTCCGTGACCTGAAAAAGGGGCTTGACAAATTTGAGGGAAAACATATTCTCGGTCTCGGTATTCCCGCGGGTCTCCAAAATGCCGTTTTTGCAGTAGCGAACCTGTTTATACAGGGCGCTGTCAATTCCTTTGATTCCGTTATGGTCGAGGGAAATTCCGCCGCAGCAAACGCAGATGCGATAATCTACAACGTTATGGCGGCATTTTATACAGCCTGCGCTACATTCATGGGGCAAAATCTCGGGGCGAAAAAACAGGAACGCGTACTGAAAAGTTATTTTATCGGCATTACATATTCTTTCGTTGCAGGGGCGGTATTCGGCGGAGCTTTGTTCCTGTTCGGAAGAGAGTTTTTGTCCATGTTCGCCAATGACGAAGCAGTTATTGAGGCGGGACTTCAACGAATAAAAATAATGAGTTTTTCCTATGCCGTCAGCGCGTTTATGGACTGCACGATAGCCGCCTGCCGCGGTATTGGCAAGAGCCTTGCGCCCACCGTCATTGTTATTATGGGCTCGTGCGTATTCCGTGTGGCGTGGATATATACCGTTTTCGCCCATTTTCATACGATACCGTCCCTGTATCTGCTGTATATTTTCTCATGGACTATCACGGCTGTTGCGGAGATCGCATATTTCACCGTCAGTTACAAAAAAACAGACAGACTTCAATTTTCGGAAAATTGCAATACATAGACAGCCGAAAAGGGCTCCCTTTTTCGGCGGCGCAAACAAAGAACGGACACTACCCTTTCGGAAGTGTCCGTTCTTTGTTTTTATTAGGAAATGCCTTTCAGATATACTGTAACGAGTTCGCCCTCTTTGGCGAGTTCGTCTGCTGTTTCCGAACAGGCGGTTGCCTGAAACACGGGAAGATTCGCGCCGTCGTTAATAAGATTCATAAAAAGAAAGTCGCTGTCAACACAGGCAACGGCAAGCGCGTCTGTGTTCAAAGTTTTCGAAAACGGGTGCAGAATTTCGGCGAAAGTCTGTTCGTCGCCGATTTCCAGCACGTCCGAAAAAACGGTTATCCAGTCGCTGTTGTCGGACGTATAAATATACGCCGTATCGTCGGCGTCATCACCGTTTTCCATCAGCTGTTACCCTTTGCTTTTAAGATATTCAGTAAATTTGTTCTTAACCGAACCGACATCCGCCGTTTCGTTTTTTCTGATATGGAGATTGTTGAAAAACGCTCCCATAATACACCTCAAAATCCTTTTTTATTCTGTTTATTCGGGCTGTTCGCCCGTAATTTCTCTGCCTATCTGCTTGAATCTGTCAAAGAAGTTTTGCCAATATCCCTGTTCGGTGATTTCTTTCATGCCGTAAAAACCGAGATGTTCGCCTTTCCAGCAAAACGTCATCAAGCCGCCCTTGTGTTCTTCGCCGTCGAGGAACTCTTTCATTCCGTTCAGATGCGCAAGCAACTGATTTTCCATAAGTCTGACGGCAGGCATACTCTTGTCCGCAGTCGTATATGCCCACGGGATATACCAAATGCGGCAAGCGTCGGGCAGTTCAAGTTTCATTTTTTCGTTTATGCGCTCGTACTTATCTTTATACGTTTCAAAATCCCAATACATATCGTAGGCGGCGTCCGTGATATATGTCGAATACTGTTTTGTCATATGTCCGTTGGTCACGCCGTCGTTGTATTCTGACGGAACTATTCCCTCAACCGCAAAACAGATAAAGTAGCGTTTGCCGAACGTGTCGTGATTGTATTTTGAAAAGTCATAGATTTTTTTGACGGAAAAGCGGTTGAGCAACGGCTCATCCATATAAAAACCGAGGAAGTAATTGAACGCGCCCTCTTCGCGCACGGTCGCAACGACCTTGTCCATTTCGCTTTGCCAATCTTCGGCAATCGCCATATAGCGTTTGCCCCACTTATCTTTGACAATTCCTCTTTCAAGGAACTGGGTGTTTATCCAAAATGCGTTGCCGTTCTTTATCGCAAGGCGTATCTGCCCCGCAAGGTCGTCTTGTGCATAAGCGGAAAGAATCACGCAGTTGATGTAGTCCGTTCCCTCGACATCTTCGGAGTTTGCAAAGTCAAGCCCCGGGGAGCAGTAAAGCCCGTTCATGACCTCGGGAACATCGAAAACAAACTGTCCGTTTTCATCGCGTTCGCGCTCCGGTTCGGGCGGTTCGGGCGCTGTGGGTGTTTCGGTCGTTTCTTCGGTTCGTTTGCCCACAGTGCACCCAGCCAAAAACGTGCAAAAAACGGCGGCAAGCAGCAACATTGCAAAGAATCTTTTCATCTTCGTTACCTCTCCAATTTGAGTTCCGCGCCGAGCATGGTGCCTTTACTTTCACAAAGATATGCGAAAACGCGGAAGTCCTCCATATCAAAGTCGAAGTGAAGAGCGTAAATATCTATCTTTTTACCGCGCATATTTTCATCGACGCGGATATAGTGCGAGGATTTGTGCGAGCATTCAACAACCCAATGTCCCCACCAGTTGACGGGGTGTGCGGGCGCACGGTCAAAGCAGCCGATATATTCCCCGTCGCAAACGGCGGCAACATAAAGGCTGTCGTTGCCGTAAATATCGTCAACCGCAACGGTTATAAAAGCATCGGGCGACGCGTCGGCGGGAACTTCGACCGTAAGTTTGCGGGTGCTTACAATGCGGTCAAAATCCTTGAATGCGGCAAGCATATTGTTTGCTTTCGGAGTTCCGACATCGAGTTTTTTGCCGTCCTTATAAAATTCAAGCGCGTGGATATGGTCGGGCGGCGAGGGCAGACGAAGATAGCGGAACGGCGCGGCGGCGGAATAAACAAGTTCAACGCGAGAGCCTTTGTCATATATCTTTCTGTCCACGTTCTCTATCGGGAACGGCTCTTCGGCGCGGCGGAGTTCCTTTTTCGAAACAAGCGGCATATCGTGCCACGAAACGCGATCCCTCGAGGTCTGTCCCAAGTCGGGGAAAACATTCGGAACGCAACCCTCAGAGCCCTCATCGGCGGCAAAAACCTCGATGCGAACGCTGTCCGCAAGGATTTCTTTGCCGAGATCGACGCGCAGGCAGCCGTTCTTTATGCGACGGCCGTATTTTCTCGAACGCGCGTCATAAAACGTCTCGTCCTTGCCGTCAAACATATATTCGGGGTCGCAGCCTCTTATCCAATAGCCCTCCTGACCGAAAAATGCGTTTCTGGCGGCTTCGACTTCGGGATATTTCGTCTTGCCCGCGCGGATAAGGGACTGCATTTCAAGGCTGTGTCCGTCCGTGGCAAAGCAATCCGCCTCATAAAGCGCTTCCGCGAAGTCGGGAGTGTCGCAGAGTTCGAATTTTCCGAGATACTCGGGTTCTTTATTTATAACGTTCACATTTATTTCCGTGCCGTCAGCAAGCAATTCGGGCATCTTTTTGCCGTCAAGAGAGGCAGACTTGAAGCCCTGCGAAAGCACGCGGACATTGCCGTTTGCGCGGGCGATGTTCACGGTTACGGGGCTGCCCGCAACGTCGCGAACAACTTCGTAATCGCAGTTCGAAAGCAATATATCGTCAACCCCGTCAACGGAAGCAACGACAAGACAGGTGCGGAACTGTGCCACGGGCACACGGACGATATCGCCCTTTTTGAAAGTGCCCAGCAGACGCTGTGTCGGGTGATACTGCACAACGGTTATATCGCCGTCGGCGGAAAGACCTATTGTCTCATCAAGACGGATAACCGCCTCGAACGGCTTCCATTCAAGGTTCTTTAAAGTCATAACACGGGTTCTTGCGTCGCCCCTGCTCACGGCGTTTTCGCCGAAGCGGCAAACATCATCGTCTTTGAGCGGGAAGCCCTCGACAAGCTGTTTTCTGTATTTTGCGGCAAGATTGTATATACGCGCAAGACGCGGGAACTCATCGTCACGCAGCAGCGCGGGAGTTCCGTATATCTCGGGAGAAAGTATAAGCGCACGGGAGAAAGCCTGAACAACAAGTTCATCTTCAAAGTAATCAAGGCAGGACGAAAGGCAAACGCCGTGGTCCTCCGTCAGACGGAGCATATCGGGAACAAGTCCGCGGCGAAGTCCGCACTCACGGTGATGCGGCGCGCAGTTTCTGTTGCGGATAAGCACGTCCGTATACGATTCAAGCCCTTCCCAAAGGAACGTGGTCGCGAAACGCTGCGCGTCGCCGATATTGAGACGGTGAATAAGCACGATGAGTTCCGGGCAGATCTTGCGGCATTCAATAATCGTTTTTTCAAACATCGGTATCTTTTCGGGGCGTATATCGCCGCCGACAAGGTCGAATTTCAAAAGCCCAGCCTCGTATTTTTCAACAAGGTCGATTATCTGGCGGGAACGCTTTTCGGCGTCCTCTTCCGTTTCGCCGAAACCGTCCGGACCGCACCAATAGCCGAGCTTTATGCCGAGCTCTCTCGCCCTTTCCGCGACTTTTGAAAAGCCGTTCGGGAAGTTCTTTTTGAACTGTTCGTTTTCGGGGTCGAAAAACTTATAATCGGGGGAATCGAAATTTCCCGCGTCGAAAGCGTAAATTTCGATATTCATACCGAACTCGCGTTTAAGCCACGCGAAAAAATCAAGGTTCGTCAGAGTGATCTCTTCGGTCGTTCCGTCGTTGTTGTGGTTCACCCACGAAAAATATTGCGGCACGCTGAGGCTTTTTTCGGTTTTTCCTTTTGTGTTTTCCATCAGTTGTCCTCCTCTTCCGGAATTTCCGGAGCTGTCTTGTTGCGGTTGAACAGTTCGGCTATGCGGGCAAAAAATGACTTTTTTTCATGTTCAAAGCCGTGTACCCAGTCCGAACGTTTGTAATAGATCATATATATTATCGAACTGATACCCCACGTTATCGGGTAAGCCCAATAGATATAACTTATGTCGTGGAAAATATGAACGACAGCCTCGATGTAGATTATTCTGAACACGCACCAAACGGAAAGCATAATTGTCATCGGCACAAACGCCTTGCCCGCGCCGCGGCATATTGCGGCTATCGCGTGCGAGAACGCAAGCAGGCAGTAAAACAGCGCGACCGTGCGTGCCTGACGGACTCCGAGGTCAAGCACTTCGGGCGTCGAGTCGAAAAATCCGACAAGCGCGGGGGCGAAAACATAGTTCAGAACGCCTATGACCTCTGCGGCTATGGTCGCCGCCAAAATCCCGAAACGCGCGCCCTTTTTGGCGCGGTCGAACTCTCTCGCGCCGAGGTTCTGGCTGATAAATGTCGTGGTTGCCATATTGAAGCTCGTTATCGGCAAAAACGCGAAGCCCTCTATCTTGGCATGAACGCCGTAACCCGCGGTCGCGAATTTTCCGAACGAGTTTATCTGCGTCTGAACAATAACGTTGGCAAAGCCGATAACGGAGTTTTGTATGCCGGACGGAAGCCCGTAACGGACTATCTCTATCATCATGTCTTTGTGAAAACGTATTTTGCGCAAAGAAACGCTGTATATCTGCCCTTTTTTCATCAGCTGAATACAGCACAAAACGACGCTTGCAGACTGAGATATGACCGTTGCGACGGCAGCCGACCAAACGCCCCACTTGAACGCGCCGACAAAAAGCACGTCGAGCCCGACGTTCAGAACGGACGAAAAAATAAGATAATAAAGCGGTCTGCGGCTGTCACCGACCGCGTTCATGATGCCGCGGCAGACGTTGTACATTATCATCGCGATCGCGCCGAGGAAATAATAACGGAAATATTCCGTTGCCTGAGGCAAAACCGACGGGTCAGTTTTCATCCACCGCAAAAAAGTCGGGGTGAACGCAACACCGAAAACGGTCAGTATAACGCTGCTCACAAGCCCGAACGCGATGTTCGTATGTACCGCGCGAGATATGTTGTCCGCGTCACGCGCGCCGAAATAGCGGGATATAACGACACCCGCGCCCATGGAGGTGCCCATAAAAAAGCTTATCAATAAAAAAATCAGTGTTCCCGACGAGCTGACGGCGGCAAGCGCGTCCGTGCCGAGGAACTTGCCGACGATAAAAGTATCGGCGGTATTGTAAAGTTGCTGAAATATCTGACTTAAAAGAACGGGCATGGCAAACGCGACCATGTGACCGTAAGGATTCCCCTGCGTCATATCGCGCGTTATCTTCGCCGTTTCGACTTTCTTCTGGTGTGCGCTCATAATTTTCCTTTGCTGATATTGATTTTCCTGTGTTTTTGTGGTATACTTATTCAAATACGGGCGATATTTGTTCATTCTATCTTATTTATATCGCCGCTAAAAGGAGACATTGGTTTTGGGAAAGATAAAATATCTGTGCGGTCGTATCTTTTCGATGCACTTTGATAAGATGTTCGAAAAGATAGACGACATACATAAAAAGACCGGAAAGAGCAAAATTTATCTCTTTTTCGATATGATAAACTGCGGTCTGAAATATCAGGCGGGTTACATGGACTATTGGCTGTTTGAGATGTACGACCTGAATCGCGCGCAGCGAAAGACCGTTGTTACAAGGGGCATCAACAACGCGTTTATCAAGCGTTTCAACGACCCCGCGTATATGAAATACATCGACGACAAACTTGAATTCAACCGCCGTTTCGAAAAGTTTCTTAAACGCGATTGGCTCGATGTTCACACCGCAACGGACGAACAGCTTGCCGCTTTCTGCGAAAAACACTCAACGTTTATGGCAAAGCCCGAAAACGGAATGTGCGGCAAAGGTATTCAAAAGCTGAATTTTTCCGATTTTGACAGCGTTGAAGCTCTGCGCAAGCATCTTGTCGAAGCAAATCTCATGCTGCTTGAAGAGCCCGTTGTTCAACACCCCGACCTTATGCGCCTGCACCCCAATTCGGTCAACACCTGCCGTGTCATAACAATAGCGAAGGACGGCAAAACACGCGTCGTTGCGGCATATCTGCGCATAGGCAACGGCAAATACGTTGACAACTTCAACAGCGGTGGCATGGTTGTGCCGATAGAAGAAGACCGCGGCGAGATAATTTATCCCGCGCTTGACAAATCGGGCAACCTTTACGAAAAGCACCCGATGACGGGCGTTTCCATAAAAGGATTCAAAATCCCGCTTTGGGATGAAGTGATAAAACTCGTATGCGAAGCGGGACAGGTAGTTCCGCAAGTCGGACTTGTGGGCTGGGACGTCTGCGTGACGGAAAAAGGTCCGCTGCTTATCGAGGGCAACGAATTTCCGGGACACGACATCTACCAACTCCCGCCGCACCGAACGAACGGCATCGGCGTTCTTCCGAAGTTCAAACGCGCCATAGACGGGGAATAAAGCGAAAATTTTCGCAAGTCAGAGGCTAAAAGTCCGTAACGTTCAAATATTTTACCGCAATCGGTTTTTATCGCAATATTAAAATTTTATCCGTGAAGACGGAGGGTATATCGCTTGATATACCCTCCTGTTTTTCTGTTTACAGAACAGCAAAGACAAGATAAGCTAAGCCCCCTATGACTAAAAGGACTCCGACAGCGGGAAGAAACAGCGTCAGGAACGCCGAAAAGACCATTGCAAACCGATCGCCCTTTTCAAGCGGTTCTTCTCTTAACTTTTCTTCTTTTTCGGCGTCTGCTTTTTTAGGAAGTCTGCGCCATGCCTTAAAAATCATCTTGCGTTCGTTGTCTTCTTGACGTCGAACAGATAGTTTCCGTTCTCGTCAACTTTTTTGGTGTCCGCGAAATGGCAGGCAACGAAGTGTCCCGGTTCAACCTCCGTCAGCGGCGGCGGAACGACTTTGCACTTATCGCAAGCCATAAAGCAACGTGTATGGAACTTACAGCCCGAGGGCGGATTTATCGGCGATGGGATATTGCCTTCAAGGATAATTCTTTCCTTTGTAAGGCTGTCCGGGTCGGTCGTCGGAATGGACGAAAGCAGCGCTATCGTGTACGGGTGGCGCGGATCGTTAAAGATAACGTCCGTGGGCGCAACCTCCACCATGTTGCCGAGATACATAACGCCGATACGGTCGGAAATATAACGAACGACCGAAAGGTTATGTGAAATGAAAAGATACGTCAGTCCCTCTTTTTCTTTCAGTTCCTGCAACAGGTTGATTATCTGTGACTGAATGGAAACGTCAAGCGCCGAAACGCACTCGTCGCAAACGACGAACTTCGGTTTAACGGCAAGAGAACGCGCGATACAGATTCTCTGACGCTGACCGCCCGAGAACTGGTGCGGGTATCTGTTGTACATATAATTCTGCAAGCCGCACGAATTCATTATTTGGAAAACGTACTCCTGCATTTTTTTAGAGCCGCGCTTGAAGAACTTATGCGTTACAAGTCCCTCTTCGATTATCTGACCTACGGTCATACGCGGGTTCAGCGACGAATACGGGTCCTGGAAAATGACTTGCAGGTCTTTTCTCAGAAGACGCATTTCGGTATACTTCAATCTTCTCAGATCGACGCCGTCGTCAAGCATTGCTTCGTATTCGGCAAACTCTTCGTCGCCCGCATACTTTGCTTTCTGTTCGTCTATCGAAAGCTGGATTTTTGCCGCTTCGCCGAGCAACTTTTCTTTGTCCGATTCAAGCGGAGCCTTGGCTTTTTTGAGTTTTTCAATCTTTTTCTTTGCGGATTCCGCTTTTGCCGTATTTTCCGAAAGATCGGCTTCAAGTTCGGAGATGTCGAGGTCGATATCGTCTATCTCCTCCTGAATCTTTTCCGCCTTAAAGGTCAGACGGTACTTCGAAAGAAGCATATCCGCGCCTTTTTTCGTGTCACGGACGGTGAATCCGCCGAGAATTTTGGAAACATTGTCAAGCGCGGTTTTGGCGTTGCAAGCCGCAAGATTCTTGTCTTGCAGGTCAAAGAACGTTGCGGCATCGCCCTTTTCGTCGCACTCTTTTGCAAGTTTGTCTGCGTGCTCCTGCGCTTTATGATATTCCGCAACATATTTTTCGGCATTTTTCAGGGTGTCTATAACATATTCGGGGGCAACGGTGTCAAGCGTTCTGCCGTAATACATAGTGCTGCCCGCGGTCTGTTCGTAAAGTTGGAGAAGCACACGTCCGAGCGTAGATTTTCCGCAGCCGGACTCACCGACGAGACCGAACGTTTCGCCCTTATAAATGTTGAGGGTTATATCCTCGTTTGCTCTGTTGTATACCTGTTTGGAGAAGACGGACGCCTTCGGCATCGGGAAATACTTTTTAAGATTCGTAATCGACAGTAATTTCTGCATGAGCGGCGCTCCTCCTTTCTTCTTTATCCGGATAGAAGCAGCGAACAAGTTGGTTGTCCGCAACCTTTGCCAGCGGCGGCTCTTCCTCTATACATCTGCGCGTGCAATATTTGCAGCGGGGCGCGAATTTGCAGCCTTTCGGCAGATCGAGCGGGTGAGGCACAACGCCGGGAATCGGGTCAAGTTTCTTTCTGTCGTCGTTAAGACGCGGAATAGAATACATCAGACCCTCCGTATACGGGTGGCTCTTCTTGCAGTCCGTAAAAATAACTCTTGCGGGAGCCTGTTCAACAACCTGACCGCAGTACATAACAACAACGTCGTCCGCCATCTCGTTGATAACTCCGAGGTCGTGCGTGATAAACATTATCGCGGTGCCGTTTTCTCTTTGCAGGTCGTTCATCAGACGGAGTATCTGCGCCTGAATGGTAACGTCAAGCGCCGTGGTCGGTTCGTCCGCTATAAGAATGTCGGGTTTGCAGGCAAGCGCCATGGCTATCATAACACGCTGACGCATACCGCCCGAAAGTTGGTGCGGATATTGTCTCGCAACTACTTCGGGGTTCGGTATCTGAACCGCGCGGAGCATTTCGATACATTTTTCCGCCGCTTCTTTCTTCGACATATTCTGGTGAATCATAAACGGTTCGGAAAGCTGTCTTTTAACCGTGAAGACGGGGTTCAAGCTCGTCATCGGCTCCTGGAAGATGACCGATATACGGTTGCCGCGGATATGATACATCTGCTGAGTGGAGAACTTTGAAAGGTCTTTGCCCTCGAATTTGACAGTACCGCCGGCAATATATCCGTTTGCGTCAAGCAGACGGAGTATACTCATGGCGGAAACGCTCTTGCCCGAGCCGGATTCGCCCACGATGCCGAGCGTTTTTCCGCGATAGATCGAATACGAAACGTCGTTTACGGCTTTTACTGTGCCGTTTCTTGTTTTGAAGAACGTGTGGAGATTCTGAACTTCAAGCAAAGGCTCTTCGTTCGGATGTGTTGTTTTTTCGATATTTTCAGCCATTATTTCTCCACCTCCGATTTCGGGTCAAGCACGTCGCGAAGCGTGTCGCCGATTATGTTTATGCAGATAACGACGATAGACAGGAACAGCGCGGGGAACAGCCATCTCCACCAGAAGTTCTGAATAACCTGCGAGTTCTTTGAGCCGTCGAGCATATTGCCCCAAGTCGGGCGCGGAAGCTGAACGCCGAAGCCGAGGTACGAAAGCGAGGACTCGGTAAGCATACAACCCGCGAAATCGAGCGTTACCGTTACAAGAATAACGGAAACAATGTTCGGCAGAATGTGCTTGAACGCTATGCGGCTTTCACGGACACCCATTGAACGCGCGGCGGTAACGAATTCCTTTTCGCGCTCCGCAAGTATCTGACCGCGGACAAGTTTTGCAAGACCGGTCCACGAAAGGAGTCCGAGGATTATCATGATTATAAAGATACGGGTATTCTCTTTGACGTCCGAATATTTCAGAACGGCGGAAAGAACAAGCGCAAACGGCAGGAACGGGATAGCGCCGAATATTTCGGTAACACGCATAAGGATCATATCTACCGCGCCGCCGAAGTAGCCGGAAAGACATCCGATGATGATACCGATTATCGTGGAAACGATAACGGCAACGGCGCCGATGGACATGGTCATCATACCGCCGTTCATAAGACGGTTGAACACGTCACGACCCATTTCATCGGTACCCATAAGGTAGCCTTTAAGACCCCAGTTGCCGACGTTTTTGCCGTCCTTGAAAGCATAGTTCTGGAAACCGGAAGCGAATACGGTGTCAACCGAACCGGCATCTTCGAGAGACGAGGGAATATCGCACTGATTTCTGTAACTCTGTCCCCAGCAGTAAACTCTGCCCTGCTCGGTAACAGCCGTGTAGTGGCGGGTACCCGCGGAGATGGAAACTATCTTATCTCCGTCCGCAACGGTGGGAACTTGGTCTTTCATTCCGACAAGAACCACTTCGCCGTCGTCAAGAAGAAGAGCCAAAGATGTTCCGGTTGCGGCAATGTCAACGCATTTGCGGTTGCCTATCGCGTCTTCAACGGAAAGATTGGCGTTGATGTAATCGAATTTTGTGCTTCTGCCTCTGACGAATTTTCCGTTTTCGTCAATACCGTATATACCGTCGTTTGTAAATGCGATTTTAACCAATTTACCGTTTTCCTTGCCCGCTTTGATAACGGAGGAAAGGTTGGTGGCGGAAAGTCCGTCGTTGCCCCAGGCATATATCTTGCCGTCTTCCATAAGAATGGCGGTTACCTGCTGACCGCAGAGAAGTTGTTTTACTTTGGTCGGGTCAACTTTGCCGTCGGACGGAAGTTCATCGGTCATCTTGCGGCACATGGCTATCATTGAACCCTTGTCTCCGTACTGACCGTTGTCATATTCGCCCCATGCGTAAACATAACCGTCGTCGCCTATCGCCACAACGTGATCCGAACCTGCGGCAACGTGAATGATGTTTGCGTTTTTAACCTCTTCGGGAACGGTAAGAACGTCGCGCTGCGCGTCGTCCTTTGCGTGGTTGAAATAGTAGCCCCATGTATAAACATTGCCGTCGGTGTCAAGACCTACGGTGAACGTACCTCTCGAAGAGATGTCAACCGTTCCGTCTTTCATCGCGGACGGAAGTTTCATCATGTTCATCGTCGGCGAAACGTTGGCGTGAAGCATTTCGCTTCCCGTTTCGGTCAGATCGACGGGCGCAACAATGGGACCTATAATAACAAACAGGAACATTGCGGCAAGCACGATGACCGCTATAAGCGCGGACTTTCTTCTGAAAAATCTCTTGACCGCAAGTTTGCCCGGGCTGTCATATCTTTCATCCGCCGCGGAAACTTCTTTCGAAGCGCCCATAAACATACGGCGGAGCCACTTCAAAGGAGTGAAAACTCTCTTTTCGGAGGACTTATTCTCATTGCTCATTTTTCATTGTCCTCCTTTATTTATTAACGCGAACGCGCGGGTCGGCGATACCGTAAGCGATATCTATGATAAGGTTTCCGATAAGTCCGATGAAAACATAGAACATCTGAAGAAGAAGCACAACTTCAAAATCCTTGTTGTTCAGGGACTGAATATAAAGCCTGCCTACGCCGTTGAGTCCGAAAATATTCTCAATCATAATCGAACCGGAGAATATGCCGAGGAACCAACCTATAACAAGCGTTATAATGGGTATCAGCGCGTTTCGCCAAGCGTGACTGTAAACGACCGTTTTTTCGCGCAGACCTTTCGCCCTCGCAGTTCTTATGCAGTCAAGCGAAAGAGCCTCTGACATGGAAGCGCGGACATAACGCGTCATGCCGCCGAGAGAGGCGAACGTCATCGCGATAAGCGGCAGGCTCATATAATAAAGCTTGTCAAAAAACGCTCTTGCGCCGGTATAGTTCGCGCCGGGGGTTCCCATACCGGAAACGGGGAACCAGCCGAGCATTGTTGCAAAAATCCAGATAAAAACTATACCTATAATAAACGTCGGAATACTGTAACCGACTATCGTGGCTATCTGTATCGCCGTGTCACGCTTGCTTCCGCGGTGAACGGCACAGAAAATACCGAGCGGAATGGTTATTCCGAGCGCAAGTATCGTTGCAAAAATGTTTATAAATATGGTGTTCTTCATCGGCTCTATAAGAACGTCCTTGGCGTCTCTCGAATACTGATAACTGTAACCGAAATTGCCTTGAAGAATACCGTTGTAATGACCGTTTATCGGCGCGACGCCTATCCAGCCGAGATAACGAACGAAAACGTTCTGGTCGGTTCCGAGTTCTTTCCGCTTTTGCTCAATTAGCTGCTCGAACTTTGCGCCGCCGTCTGGCATATGCTTGTATGCGTCTCTTTGCTTTTCAGCCTCTGCGCGTCCTCTGTCAAACGGGATCATTGCATATACAAGATACATCAACAGAGAAAGGATAAGCATAACGACGAGCATATAACCGAGTCTTTTAAGTATATATTTGCCCATACTAAACTCCCCTGATATCAGATTTCCGGCAATATCCGTACGCATCCGCAAAACGGAAAACTCTTGAAAAGAGTCGCACGGAGATTTAATATCTGTACCCCACACCGAAAACGCGGGGGCATACGGATATTCCGGAAAGACCGAAGATGTTTTTACAAAGTTATAATAAAGATGTTTAAAAACGGGGCAGCCGAAACGGCTGCCCCGTCCTTTAACCTATGTAACTGTAAAACAGTTCTGTACTATTTATGCGATTACGCGTTAACGTCAGCATAGATGATAGCTCTTGCCATACCGAAGAACGGGCTGGTTACGAAGCCGGTGATCTTTGCGTTGAATACGTCGTAGTACATGTTGGAGTACAGCGGGATATCGGGCATAAGCTGATTCCATCTTTCGATGTAAGCTTCCCACCACTTGTTGTACTCTTCTTCGGTCTTAGCGTTGTAAACCATACCCATGGAAAGGTAGTCCATACCGAGTTTGCCGCCGGACTGGGTCATAGCTTCTTCAAAAGTAAGTTTTTCAGCAGTAAGATCGTACAGGAATGCTTTGTCATACTCGTCGTAGAGTTTGTTCGAAGAATATCCGAAGTAAGCCTCGTCAAGAGACCAATTGAAAGCGTAGTCATAAACGGAGTTGTTCCATTCGGTTGCAAGGTTGAACATACCGAAGGTCGGAGTTCCCGCATAACCGTAGGAAGCGTCACGGTAGATTTCGCCGAGCAGCTGAGTGAAGTCGCCCACGGTCGCACGGATAACAATGCCGAGAGCAGCAACGTCGGAGCTGTTTGCAAGTGTGGTGTTAAGAAGGTCGGTTACGCTGTTGGGCGTGGTGCCGAACCAGTTGATTGCAAGGGGCATGTAGTAATCGTTTCCGATTTTAACGGTCTTGTAGGTAACGCCGTCGGTGTTGTTAACAGACGCATAGGTCTTGTTAACGCCGTCCAAGGTCTCAGCCTCTTCAGCGGTAAGTTTCTTGTAACGAACCGCGTCAACGCCGGTCTGACCAGCCACGAAGGCTTCGCCCTTGGAGTTGTAGATCCAGCCGCCGTCTACAAGTGCTTTTTCAGCGTTTGCAACGGAGAAAGAGTAGTCGATAAGAGTGATGTTGTCTTTAACTGCCTTCCACATCGCGAAGTCCGGGCTGTAAGGTCCGTCAACAACAACGCCGTAACCGCCGGTGAAGGTCTGGCAGAATTCGGTTCTGTTAAGCGCGTAAGTAAGAGCCTGACGTACGGAAGCGAACATGGTGGGACCGAAGTCGCAGTCGAACTGGATCTTACCGTAGCCTGCGCGCTGGTAGTGAACTTCATTGAAGTTCGTTCCGTCAACAACAGCAAGAGCCGCCTTGGTAACGTCGCCGCCGGTGAGAGAGGAAAGAACGTCAACTTCGCCCTTCTTGAGCTGGTCAAGCTGGGTCTCGTCAACGAGTTTTCTGTAAACGATGGTTTCGATGGTCGGCTTCATGCCTTCGAAGTTGCCCTGGAACTCGGGGTTAGCGAGAAGGGTTGCTTCGGAAGTACCCTCATCCCACTTGGAGATGGTGTACGCGCCGGAGAACGGATACTTTGTGGTATCATATCTGTTTGCTTTGATTTCTTCAGCTTTAACGTAAGTAGCGTCTTTGCCTTCGGTCATTGCATAGAAGTCATCGGTGAGGTAGCAGCCGTTGCCGTCGTCTTTAACGTCAACGCCTTCGCCGAGAACGCATGCGAGGAAGTCGGGATCAATTGCGCCGTAAGTGTAAGCGAAATAGTACGGATAGTGATCCGAGGAAACGGTAAGAGAGAACTGGTAGTCGCCGAGAAGACGAACGCCCGCGAACTCTTTGGTAGCACCTTCCGGAGCGTCAGCGCCGGTGTATGCTCTGAACGAGGTGTAGCCGACGAAAGCCTGGCCGCTCATACCGGAGTGACCCGCAGCAACGGAAACGGGCGAAGAGAAGGAAAGGATGCCCGCAACGTAGTTTTTAGCGGTGATAGCGGAACCGTCGCTGAATTTAAGACCTTCGTTAAGAGTGATGGAGATGGTGTAAGTGCCGTCCTCATTCTCTGTTTCCTTGTGCTCTTTAACAGAGGTGGCGTTCCACTGATAAGCACCGTTCTGGTCTGTTTCCATCGTGCCGTAGCCGACGGTCAGTTTGTTGATATTCTGGTCGGACGCGCCCGCGGAAGACCCGCCGAAGCCGGGCCAACGGAAGTCGCCGCTGAGCTCTGTCGTGTTACCGAGAATAACTTTTGTGCCTTTTTTGATCTCACGAACTACCTTGACGGGCCCGGTCGTTCCGGTCGGGTTGTTATCATCTTTTTTACAACCGGTCAGCGCACAGCCGACAACCAAAGCCACGAGCAGGAGAAGCGCAATCAATTTCTTGCTCATAGAGATAATACCTCCAAAAAATTTTATAAACTCAGAGCCGCGCCTCCTAATGGCAAGGAGCGCGCCCTGTCGGTTATCCGAAAAAACTTCCCTTTCGGGAAGGGACCCGCGGAAACCAAATCGGACAGACGAACGAAAAATAACGAACGTCTCGCCTTTGACACCGGAAAAAACGGTTCTTCATCTTTTTTCTATTATATAATATCATGTTATGGTTGTCAAGTAACTTTTGTAAATTTTTCATTTTATTCACATTAAAAACACAAACATACATATAAAATAATGATTAAAAAGAATATTTCACGCATAATCACTTTTAATTGCATAAAAAACGGCGTTTTTTGACGAAAGACGCCCCCCAAAAAGGCAAAAAGTAACAGAGACTTTCGTCGGAAAGCAAACAAAACGGGAAAAAAGGCAAAAAATACGGCAGAAGGCTTTCGGAGGAAAGTAAAGAACGGCAAAAACCGCTCGGAATCGGCTGACGAGACTTTCGGCGGAAAGTGCCGAGCAAGCAAAATGAATTAAAATCGAAAGCAACGAATAAATAAGCAGTTTCGACTGTGTCCGAGTAAAAGCCTGTTGCGCTTACCGCCGTGTTTTCACGGAAAATTTTCGCGCCGCACTATTGATTTTTTCGTTCGGTTGTGATAATATATGCCTGTAATAATATTATAATATCGGAAAGCAGGTTTGAATTTTGAAGATAACCGAGAGATTTCTTAAATACGTTTCGTTTGATACAACATCGGACGAAGACTCGCCCTCCACACCGTCCACCGAAAAGCAGAAAGCGTTGGGGGCATTTCTTGCCGACGAACTCAAAAGCATCGGGCTTGAAGAAGTCCGCATGGACGAATACGGCTACGTTTACGGCTACCTGCCCGCAACGGAAGACAGAAAAGACGATGCGACGGTGGGACTTATCGCACACATGGACACATCCCCCGCAGTTTCGGGCACGAATATAAAGCCGCGCATTATTAAATATGTAGGCGGAGACGTCGAACTCGGTCACGGAGAATACCTGACCGTTTCGGATTTCCCCTCGCTTGAAAAATATATCGGACAGGAACTCATCGTCACGGACGGCTCAACGCTTCTCGGCGCGGACGACAAAGCGGGCGTTGCGGAGATAGTGACCGCCTGCGAATATCTTGTTTCTCACCCCGAGATCTCGCACAGGGCTGTTCGCGTGGGGTTCACCCCCGATGAAGAAGTGGGACGCGGGGCGGACAAATTCGATCTCAAAAACTTCAGGGTCGATTGGGCATATACCGTTGACGGCGGCGAACTCGGAGAACTTGAATACGAAAATTTCAACGCCGCGGGCGCAAAAATAAAAATCAAAGGCGTAAACATTCACCCGGGCGACGCGAAAAACAAGATGAAAAACGCAACTCTCATAGGTGCGGAGTTCATTTCCCGTCTGCCCGCGGCTGAAACGCCCGCGCACACTGAAAAATACGAGGGCTTCTATCACGTCTGCGACATCAAGGGTGATGAAAGTTCCTGCGTTGTCAGCATGATAATCAGAGACCACGACCGCGAAAAGTTCGAGAATCGCAAAAAATTCGTTTCCGACCTCTGCGATTATCTGAACCTTGTTTATGGTGCGGGCACGGTGACGGCGCAGATAAAAGACAGTTATTATAATATGAAAGAATACATCGTTCCGCACATGCACATCATCAGACGTGCGGAAGCGGCAATGAAAGAAAACGGCGTTGAGCCGATAATAGTTCCCGTGCGCGGAGGCACGGACGGCGCAAGGCTTTCGGAAATGGGACTTCCCTGCCCGAATCTTTCGACCGGCGGCGCAAATTATCACGGAATACACGAATACGTTCCCGTCAGATCAATGGAAAAGATGACTGATATACTCATATCGCTCGCACGTCAGAAAGACGATGAGCAGTTTTAACAACGGAAGGTAAGAGAAAGATATGAAAATTGTAGTTGTCGGCTGCGGAAAGATAGGTCAATCGGTCGTTGCCAGCCTCGTTTCGGAGGGGCAGGACGTTGTTGCCGTGGATCTTGACGGCGCAACCGTGACACAGATAACAAATGTTTACGACGTCATAGGCGTCTGCGGCAACGGCGTTGACTGCGAAGTGCTGCGCGAAGCGGGCGTTTCGGAAGCGGAACTGCTCGTTGCGGTAACGGGATCGGACGAATCCAATATGCTGTGCTGTCTTTTTGCGAAAAGGCTCGGCGCGAAGCACACAATCGCCAGAATAAGAAACCCCGAATACAACGAGAGCAGCCTCGGTTTTATGTGCCAGCAGCTCGACCTTGCCATGGCGATAAACCCCGAAATGCTGGCGGCAAAAGAAATATACAATATGCTTCGGCTGCCGTTCGCGGCAACGATAGAGACCTTTTCACGCGGGTATCTTGAAATGATAGAAATGCGTCTGAAACAGGACTCTCCGCTCAACGGGGTTAGGATAATCGACCTGCGCGGACGCTTCAAGGCGGCGTTTCTTATAACCGCCGTGCTCAGAGGAGACAAAGTATATATTCCCGACGGAAATTTTGAGCTGAAAAGCGGAGACAAGATAGGGCTTGTCGCGTCCCCCGACGAACTGACAAAACTTATGCGCGCGCTCGGACTTGTTCAGCGTCAGGCGCGCAATGTCATGCTCCTCGGCGGCAGCAGAACGGCGCATTACCTTGCAAAAATGCTTTTGAGCAGCGGCAACACGGTCAAAGTGATTGAAAAAGACAGACCGACGTGTCTCGAACTCTGCGAAGCGCTTCCCGGGGCAGACGTTATCTGCGGCGACGGCGCTGAACAGGAACTTCTGCTTGAAGAGGGCATAAGAAGCATGGACGCGTTCGTTTCGCTGACGGGAATGGACGAAGAAAACATTCTTATCTCTATTTTCGCTTCGTCGCTTGCCGTGCCGAAAGTTGTGCCGAAAGTCAACAAGGAAGAACTTGTAGGCATGGCGGAAAAACTCGGCGTTGACAGCATCATCTCACCCAAAAAGACAATTTCCGACCTGCTTGTAAGTTACGTTCGCGCGCTGCTCAACTCGGAGGGCAGCAACGTTGAAACGCTTTACAAGGTCATGGACGGAAAAGCGGAAGCGCTCGAATTCAGCGTTCGCCCCGGTTCGGAAGTGGCGAATATCCCGCTCAAAGACCTTGAACTGAAAAAGAACATACTTGTTGCAGGTATTATCAGGCAAAGAGAAACCATTATTCCCGGGGGTTTGGATATGATTCTTGCGGGCGACCGTGTCGTCGTTATCTCCGCGGACAGAAAACTCGAAGATCTCTCGGATATATTAAAATAGGTAAAAATGAACAAGAGAATGATTTTATCCCTGCTCGGAAAGATAATTCTGCTCGAAGCGGGGCTTATGGCGTTACCTCTTATCGTCGCCGTTATCTACGGAGAAAAAAACGTTGTTTGGGCGTTTTTGTGGACAGTTGTCGGGTCATGTGCGCTCGGCGGGCTTATACAGGCGTTCTGCCGTCCGAAAGACAGGGTGATATACGCAAAAGAGGGCTTCATAATCGTTGCGTTTGCGTGGCTGACGATGTCGGCGATAGGCGCCGTTCCGTTCGTTTTGAGCGGAGAGATACACTCTTACGTCGATGCGTTTTTCGAAACGGTCAGCGGATTTACCACAACGGGCTCATCAATATTGCGCAATGTGGAAGAGATGAGCCGAGGGCTGCTTTTCTGGCGCAGTTTCACGCACTGGATAGGCGGCATGGGCGTGCTTGTGCTTATTGTGGCAATACTTCCGTCCTCGTCTTCTTCGCGTTCCATTCATATTCTGCGCGCGGAAATGCCCGGTCCCACCATGGGCAAGCTTGTGCCGAAAATGAGAAACACGGCAAAGATACTTTACATAATCTACATTTGCATGACCGCAGTAGAAATAATACTGTTGCTTTGCGGCGGAATGCCGCTTTTTGACAGCCTTGTTCACGCGTTCGGCACGGCAGGCACGGGCGGTTTCGGAATAAAAGCGGACAGCATCACGTCCTACAATCATTATCTGCAATGGGTCATAACGATTTTTATGTTCCTGTTCGGGATGAATTTCAACGTCTTTTATTTCATTTTGATAGGGCGTTTCAGATCCGCTTTCAGAAATGCGGAACTTATCTGCTACGTCGGCTTGGCGCTCGTCAGCGCGGCGGTCATTGCGGTAAACATTTTTCCGCAGTACGGCAGCGTTTCAGACTCGATAAGGCTTTCGGCGTTCCAAGTCTCCTCGATAATGACGACCACGGGTTACGCCACGGCGGATTTCAACGCATGGCCGATACTTTCAAAAACAATACTGCTTGTGCTGATGTTTATCGGAGCGTGTGCGGGATCTACGGGCGGCGGATTAAAAATTTCGCGTCTGCTGCTGCTGTTTAAGATGTTCGGCAGAGAAAGGAAACGTCTTGTGCATCCGAGAGCCGTCTCCATCGCAAAAATGGACGGCAAAAGAGTTGACGACGCAACTTTGCACGGAACGGGAAACTATCTGGCAATATACTGCATGGTTTTCTTCGTCGGATTTTTGCTGATAAGCGTGTCCCCGCCTGCGGGTTTTGACATAGAAACAAACTTCTCGGCAATGGCGGCTTGCTTCAACAATATCGGACCGGGTCTCGGCATGGTCAGTCCCTCGGCAAGTTTTGCGGACTATTCCGCATTTTCAAAGATAGTGCTTTCCGTTGTGATGCTGCTCGGCAGGCTTGAACTTTCGCCGCTGATGATAGCGATAACACCGTCCGAATGGAGAAAAAACAGATAAACACCGGAATTGCCCCTGCTCGTTTATGCTGAACATTCAGCCTATGCAAGGAGAAGATATGATGAAAGAATACCTCAAAAGCGCCGACGAAGTGTTTGCGGACATAGGTTCGTCTGCAAACGGACTGACCTCGGCAGAGGCGCAAACGCGTCTTGAAAAGAACGGCAAAAACAAACTTGCCGAAGCAAAAAAGCCCTCTGTGATCAAAAAATTCTTTGCCGAACTCGCCGACCCCATGATAATCATTTTGCTTATCGCTGCGGCTGTTTCGGGGGTCACCGCAGCGCTTCAAAACGAATCGTTCACGGATGTTTTCATAATTCTTGCGGTAGTGCTGATAAACGCGGTGCTCGGCGTTGTGCAGGAAAGCAAAGCAGAAAAAGCGATAGAAGCGCTTCAAAAAATCACGGCGGCGACATCAAAAGTTTTGCGTGACGGAAGACCCGTAACGGTCAAGAGCGAAGACCTTGTTGTCGGCGACGTTGTATTGCTTGAAGCGGGCGACGCCGTTCCCGCAGATTGCCGCCTTATCGAAGCGGCAAGCCTGAAAGCGGAAGAATCCGCGTTGACGGGAGAAAGCGTTCCCGTAACAAAATGCGCCGAAAAACTCTGTGCCGACGGCGAAAAAGACGTCCCGCTCGGCGACAGAAAAAATATGGTATACATGGGCAGTTCCGTATCATACGGGCGCGGCGTCGCGGTTGTGACAGCCGTCGGAATGGATACCGAAATGGGTAAGATTGCAGGCGCACTCGCCGCCGCAAAGGATGAAGACACTCCCCTGCAAAAGAAACTGAACCAACTCAGCAAGATTTTGAGCGTACTCGTGCTGGGAGTATGCGTTGTTGTGTTCGCGGTGGATATTCTGCGCATCGTGCCCAATGTGACGTTCGACGCATTGCTCAAAACATTTATGGTCGCGGTCAGCCTTGCCGTGGCGGCTGTTCCCGAGGGGCTTGCGGCGGTTGTTACGATAGTGCTTTCGATGGGCGTTACCAAGATGTCAAAGCGCAACGCCGTTATCCGCAAACTGACGGCGGTCGAAACGCTCGGCTGCACGCAGATAATCTGTTCGGATAAAACAGGAACGCTGACGCAGAATAAAATGACGGTCGTTGAGCGCTCGTCCGACGATGAAAAATTGCTTGCAACTGCAATGGCGGTCTGCTCGGACGCAAAAGAGGGCGAAAACGGCGAAGCGGTCGGAGAACCGACCGAATGTGCGCTGGTGAACGACGCAATCTCACTCGGACTGACGGACAGTATAAACGGATACAAACGTATCGGAGAAGCGCCGTTCGACTCAATGCGAAAAATGATGAGCGTCGTAGTCGAAAACGGCGGGCATATCGTGCAATTCACAAAGGGTGCGCCCGACGAAGTGTTGAAACATTGCACGCATTATCTTGAAAACGGCGAAGAACTCCCGATGACGGAAAAAGTTCGCGAAAAGATTCTTGCAGAAAACAAAAGAATGGCGGACAAAGCGCTGCGCGTACTCTGCGCCGCGAAAAAAGAACATAAAGAAAAACCCGCAAATACAGAACCCGCGGAACTTGAAAACGACCTCTGCTACATAGGTCTTTCGGGCATGATAGACCCGATACGTCCCGAAGTCAAAGCGGCGATAGCCGAGTGTCGTGAAGCGGGCATACGCCCCGTTATGATAACCGGCGACCACAAAGATACCGCCGTTGCAATAGCCAAAGAACTCGGCATAATCACCGACGCATCGCAGGCGATAACGGGTGCGGAACTCGATGATATTTCCGACGAAGATTTTGCGGAAAGAGTCAATGATTATTCGGTATATGCCCGCGTTCAGCCCGAGCATAAAGTGCGCATAGTCAAAGCGTGGCGCGCGCTCGGAAAAGTTACGGCAATGACAGGTGACGGCGTTAACGACGCCCCGTCAATAAAGAACGCCGACATCGGCGTGGGCATGGGAATAACGGGCACGGATGTGACGAAAAACGTTGCCGATATGGTATTGGCGGACGACAATTTCGCAACAATCGTCTCCGCAGTCGAAGAGGGACGCAGGATATACGACAATATCCGAAAAGCCATACAGTTCCTGCTTGCTTCCAACTTGGCTGAAGTTCTTTCCGTCTTTGCAGCATCGTTGCTCGGGTTCACGATTCTCAACCCCGTTCACCTGCTTTGGATAAACCTTATAACGGACTGCTTCCCGGCCCTTGCGCTCGGAATGGAGCGCGGCGAAGCGGACGCAATGAAACGTCCGCCGAGAGATTCCAAAAACGGCATATTCTCGAACGGAGTCGGCGCGGGCGTTGCAATTCAAGGCTTTTTTATCGCGCTTCTGACGTTTGTATCCTACTTTGTAGGGCACTTTATGGAAGCGGGAAAATGGGAAATAACCGAAAGTCCCGACGGCATGACCATGGCATTTTTGACGCTTTCGCTCGTCGAACTTTTCCACGCGTTCAATATGCGTTCCCGCGAACGCTCCGTGTTCACGATAAAGAAGCAGAACGGCTGGCTCTGGGGTTCGCTACTGCTCGCATTTGTTCTGACTTCCGCCGTCATATTCGTTCCCGCGTTTGCAACGGCGTTCGGCTTTGAGACCATAAGCCTGAACGAATTTGCCGTTGCCCTCGCGCTCGCCGTGGCGATAATCCCGCTTGTGGAACTCGAAAAACTCATCGCACGGGCAATAAATAAGAAAAAGGGAAAATAAGCCGACTTTTCTGTTTTTTTTAAAAGGAGATGCCCGATGAAAAAACTTTTTTCTTGCAATACGAAAAAACGATTTTGAAACAGTCAAAGCACTTATCGAGAAAAAAAACCGAACTCGTGAATTGCACCGAAAAACAGCCACCGAATACACCGTCACGAAAATTTGCGTTTCCTTTTCAAATTTATTTTGCGGCGGTATTGACAAACGACAAAAAATCTGCTATACTTTATAAGCGCTTGGGGGCGTAGCTCATCTGGGAGAGCGCTACATTCGCATTGTAGAGGTAGTGAGTTCGAGTCTCATCGTCTCCACCATCGTAACCACACTCGAAAAAGTCACCTGAACCGTTGATATTATCAACTTCGGAGAGGGTGACTTTTTCTCCGTTATTGGAGTAATTGAATGCAAATGTAACACTTTCGTCATAGACAAAAACGGCATTGAGAAACGTATCTATAAGTTTCTTTTGTACGTCCGTATCGTCAATATCCTTTGAAGCGAGATCTTCAAGGAAGAAACGTATATGCTCTTTTGTCAACTGTATTTTTTCTTGCGCTTCAATGGACGCGAGTTCGCTTTCTATTTCTGACTGCTGCGCTGTCAACTCGGCTGTTCTGTCCTTGAATAACGGGCTGATCATTCCCTGCTCGATCGCTTTCAGGATGTTTTCCTGCGCAAGATGTATCTCCGCAAGTTTTTTGTTGAGCATGATTCGCTCATCGTCGTTGTTGTGCTCCTCGCGGTACACAGCATATACTTTATCAATAATCATATCGAGGAGATCTTCATTGTGCAGTATCTCCGCGATTTTGTTAATTACGAGTTTTTCAATCTTATCTTTTGGAACGGGCTTCTTTTTGCAAGCCTGTTTTTTGTTTTTTCTGTCGGTGCAAGTGTAGTAATAGTACACCTTGCCGGTCTTGCCGACGCCGCTCTCCCCTATCATCGGTTCTCCGCAGCGTCCGCAAAAAATTTTATCGGTAAGTAAAAAATCTGCTTTCTTTCCTTTTGCGGATCTTGCCGTCTGATTCTTTTTTAACATTTCTTGCACCCTCTCGAATGTTTCTTTATCAATAATGGCGGGTATTCCGCCCTCAACAAGTATATCGTCTTTGTATTTGTATACGCCTATATATTTCTCGTTCTTCAAAAGCCGCTTAAAACTGTTTTTGTTAAATTTATTTCCCCGAAGCGTTCGCAACCCCTTATTGTTCACCGTTCTTATTATATCGGCGAGAGGTATTCCGTTCGCGTACATCTCGAATATCATCTTGACGGTCGGCGCAGTCTCTTCGTCAATAACAAATTTCTTGGTTTTCGGGTCGGTTCGATACCCGAGCGGGCGGTTGCCGCCCGTGCATTGACATTTCTCCGCGCTTGCCCGCTGTCCGCGTCGAATATTTTGCGATAATTGCAGGCTGTAATATTCCGCCATGCCTTCAAGCACACTTTCGAGGATGACACCCTCGGGGCTGTCGGGAATGCTTTCCGCGACGTAAACAACTTTGACGCCGTTTTTCTTACAACGGTACTTATTGAAGGCTATTTCTTCCCTATTGCGTCCGAAACGGTCGATTTTCCAAAGTATAATCGTTTCAAACTGTTTTTTTGCCGTATCTCGAAGCATTTTTTGAAATTGTTCGCGATTATCATTTCGCCCCGTCATTGCACGGTCGATATATTCGTGTATAATCTTGATACCGTGTGCCGCAGCATACTTATACGCTTCCGCAAGCTGCCCCTCGATGCTCTGTTCTCCCTGCCGGTGACTTGAATATCGGGCATAAACGACCGCTTTCTTTTTTGGTTCTTCCTTTATTTCTTTTTTCATAAAAATTACTCCTACGGAAAATAGTTCTGTTTCTTTTAAGCTCTCATTTTTGTTATAATTGCATAGTCCGTGCAAAAAATAAAAAAAAAGAAAGGAATTGCAAAATGAGAGACCCGGACTATGACAAGTTAAGTGAGATCGTATTTCGAGTGTTGTTCGAATCAAAGATAAACGAGTTTCCGATAAATATGGTAGGCTTGTGTCAGTCGCGAGGAATAAAAATCAAATACCTACCTGACGAAGATATGCGCGAAGGTTGCTGTCAGGTACATGAGGGAAAACCGTATATCTTTATCAAGAGAAACGGCTTGCGACGCAGAAAGAGATTTACTATCGCGCACGAACTCGGACACATAATGCTCGGACATATCGAGGCTTGCAAGACAGAAGAAATAGAACGATCTGTCTTTTCGGCGGTCGAGGAACGCGAAGCGAATGCTTTTGCAGAGCGGTTACTCGCTCCTTTGTGTATACTTGAAGCCCTTGGGGTCACGGAGGCAGAGCAGATAATGCACCTATGCGACGTCAGCCGAGCGGTTGCAAACAGAAGACTGCGTTATTTACAGTCGTGGTATCAATGGTGGAATGAATTAGATTTTACCGCGGAAAGACACCGCCTTGTTGCTCAATTCAGAGGATATATCAGAACGATAAAGGGCTATTATTAAAGATCGGTTTCATCAACGTCGGGAAGATTTTTGTAAAACTCGATTTCTTCTTCTGTCATTTCGACGTCTTTGACGCCCTCGCCGCGTCCCGCCGTTCTTACGATATATGTTTTTTGAGCGGGCTTAATATGCGAAACGGTCGGAGAAAGTTTTTTCTCCGGCTGTTTTTCTATGCCGAGAAGCTTTTTTACCGCAGTCTGCATGTCTGGTTGTTTTCTATAAGATAGTATCACACTTTTTTCATCAGGGGACAAATAAACTGATTCCGTATGAGTTATATGTGCTTCGTCTGTAAAGCACATTAAATATGCAGGTGATACATCAAAAAAATCTGCCATTTTCTGAATTGAGATACGTGGTATATTTTCCACCATTCCGCTCTCGTATTTACGTATAGCGGACTGTCGTACTCCTATAACCTTTCCCAATTCCTCTTGTGTTACGCCCTTTTCTTTCCGTAATTCTCGGATGCGCTCACCCATATTCATATAAAATAGTCTCCAAAAGTCTTTTTTTTCGATTGTTATAATATCATTTTCTATTGAAAAAGTCAAGTATTTTTATATGCTCAACCATTTTTTTAGAAAAATAGTCTTGACAGGAATATTTTTTTGTGCTATACTACACGCATAAGAACAGTCTTTTAAAGACTATTTAAGAAAGGAAAGCGGTAATGAATAAAAATCTTTTACGCTCCAAAATGGCATTGCTCGGGGATACTTGTAAGGCACTTGGAGCATTTTTAGGACTGTCTCCTTCAAGTTTTTCAGCCAAATTAAACGGTTGGAGGGGCGCAGAGTTTACGCAAAACGAAATCAGAAAAATAAGAGACAGATATTCTCTTACAGCAGAAGAAACGGTGGAAATTTTTTTTATAAACAAAAAGTCTTATTAAGACTATAAAGGAGAAAAAAATGCTAACCCCAACATTAGAATTTTATCATTTTTCAGAGACAAAGACGGTCGAGCTGAAAAAAGACAAGAAGATTGACTTTCGCAGCACACCTATCACGGACATTGATTTTGATAAGGCTTCGAGGATCGCTTTTCGCCCCCTTATGAGAACACTTGAACCTATGATATTGAAGTTTTTCGAAGACCCTGAAAACAACCGTCGTTTTGAAGAGTGGAAACGTAAACGCGAAGAGGAGGCGGCAACAGTATGACACTTAACTATCTTATTTTCGCTTCTCCCGAGCACGTTTATATATCGGTAAACGGACGACTTATTTCCACGCATAACAGAGAGCGAAGATGTTCGAAGATTTCAAACAAACATACTCGGAAGAGGGTGTTGCGAAATTTTTCAACACATACGGGATATTACCTGTAATGTTCCATGCGGCAATGGACGGAGACGGACGGAGAAAGAGCCTGCCGGCAACGCTGATAGAGATTCAATGGCTTTGCCGCCCTCACCCCGATTACATCGGCAACGTCTGTTCTGAAATCGACTGCCCTCTTAAAGATGTCTGTCTCGGCGAAAAACAGTATTTTCTGAACGTAGAAAATTTGACCGTGACAGGCTCATTCAGTTGAAAGGAGAAAAGATAATGCAAAAAATTCAAAAACGCGATGTTCTTCTTACCTTCGCATTGATTGCGCTGTACATAGTTTCCTGTATTGTTTGCAGATAACAAATAAAAGAGGTGGTAACCGTGAATGTGGGAAGATGGTCCCGCAAAGAAGACGAATGGCTTATCGCAAATTACAGAAATTATTCTAATTCCGAGATAGCGGACATTCTCGACCGCCGTGTTAAGTCGATTGAGACGCGGGCGGCAAAGCTCGGACTTCGCAAACGTGAGTTTACCCGTCGCGGAATCCAATGTTGGGAGTGCAGAAACTTTTTAATTTTCGCGCACGACCATGCAATAATGATGTATTGTCGAAAAGATATCCGGGCTATAACGAACATGGAATCTACTTGCGGCAATGCAGAACGACTGTAATTTTTATAAAGGTGGTATAAAATGACAGTATATATGGCTGTTACGGCAGATAAGTTCGAATTGCCTGTTGCCGTGGCGGACACGGCGGAAGAACTTGCGCAAATGCTCGGAGTGAAAGCGCAGAGTGTCCGTGTTTGCGTATGGAGGTATAAAAATAATGTTTTGCGGCGGACGAAATATGTTGCCGTGAATATATAAAGGTGGTAACAAAAATGACAGCAAAAGAAAAAATCGAAGCGCAGCAGGAAAAAGTTGCGGAGAACTCTCCGGCGTGGTGCGTCGGGGAGCAGTTAAAAGACATGATAGCGAACGAACCGCACATCGAGGATATTATATCCCGAGATCTTGATATTGAGCAGATGTCCATATCGGAGGCGGAAAAGAAAATCAAGGCATTCGCGGACAAGAACCGTCACGGCGCTGTCGGGTTCTGCCCGCCGCAGGAAGCGGACAGGATATTGCGGGAGTTTTACGGGCTGCCGAAGCAAGAGGAAAAGCATGACGGCGGGTTTGTAAATCTCGACGATTTCATATAAGAGGTATCGGGCGTGGAAGAGCTGAATTTCGAAAAACTTCTGCCGTCAGAACCGACAGAAAAAGAAAAAAAAATAATCGCAAAGGAGTTTCTGACCGCCGATGCGGTTGTGTACCGCGCAGGAGTGTACATAAATCCGCTGTCGGGCATCGGTGAAAAGATGTGCAAATGCACCTGTTCCGCCTGCGGGGAAACATTTTTGCTTGACCGCGTTGAAACAGACGGCTGCCATAGGTATTCGCGCAGTAATTTCGGCTGTTTGGTTGGCAGTAAGGCGATACATTCGGGAAGTGCGGCAATATGTCCGGAATGCGGTAAGAAAGTTGATTTTATTCACGTTTCGGATTTTGGAGCTTACCCGAATTATTATATCAATAATGAAAAAATACTGACGCTCCGAATCGTTAAGAACTGTCTTGCCCTTATTTTCTGGCTGTGCAGCAGATCTGTAAACAAAGACGGTATAGCGTTCAATGAATATACCCCCTATGAAGCTTATGTCTTCGAGAAAAAGAAATGCACGCGCCTTGTCGGTTATGAAAAAAGAGGTATGTATTATTGCCGTGTAATACCGTTGGGATATTGGGAAAAGCGGTCAAGGAGCGAGGACCGCATCGGCAAAGGCTTTTCTTCGGCTGTTGTTCCGAATAAAAAAATACTGAACGGAACGCCTTTTGAGAATTGCCGGCTGAATAAATATTTGAACGACGCGAAAGACGATGCGTTTCCCGTCACATATATGAAACTTTGGCAGAAGCATAAGACTGTGGAGGGGCTTATAGATACAGGCGCGTCAATCCTTATGTCGTCATTTTTCGAGAGAAATGCTTCTCCCGCATCTTATTCGTACAATAACACGGATTTCAGATATTCGTCGCGCGTTACAGGCATTGACTTCAAACAAACAAAGCCGCACAAGATGCTCGGCTTGTCAAGACCCGAATATGCGGAAGTCATTAAACGTGAGTACGATTCGCCCGACTTACTGCGCTATCAAAAATTAAAACCGTTCGGGCTGACGTTTGATGACGCGGAACAGATCGGCTTTTTCGACCGTGAACTTATCGAAATAAGCAAATACGGCACAAACGTAAAAACCGTAGTAAATTATCTCCGAAAACTGCAAAGCAAGGAAAAGAACAAAGAAACACTCGGAAGTTATGCGGGAATGCTTCGGGACTACTATAAACTGTGCGACAAACTGAATATCTCCGTAGATAAGGACACCTTTTTCCCGAAGGATCTGAAAAAAGAACATGACCGACTTGTTAAGGAAGACAGAAGGCGGGAAAAAGAAAAAGAGCGTGAAAAAGATGCGGAAAGAAGTAAACGCATTTCGGAACGTGCGAAAATTCTTGCAGCACTTGTAAGCAGCAACGGCGTTTTGATGATACGCCCCGCTGCCTCGCTTGACGAACTGAAAAATGAGGGAAAATGCCTTCATCATTGCGTGGCGACTTATGCGGAGAGTGTCGCAAGCGGTGAGACGGATATATTCTTTGTCCGCAAAGTATCTGAGCCGGACAAGCCGTTTTACACGCTCGAACTTGACGAAAAAAACTGCACCGTGAAGCAAAACCGAGGTAGAGGAAACTGCGCAAGAACTCCGGAAGTGAGAGCATTTGAAGAACAATGGCTTGAATTTGCAAAACAGAACATAAAGAAAATAAGAAATCGGAAGGTGGCAGCAAATGGATAACATTATTGAAAAGAGCGGGCGCAGTATCGAGGTTGTGACAGACGAGATAAAAAGTCTTGTGTCCTCGGCACAGTCCGTAATGCTCGGGTATGCGGTCGAGATAGGACGGCGCCTTGCGGAGGCAAAAGACCTTTTACCCCACGGCGAGTGGGGAACGTGGCTCCGCGAAAAGGTTGAATTTTCGCAGAGTTCGGCAAACAACTTTATGAAACTTTTTGAGGAGTACGGCGACAAGCAGTTTACGCTGTTCGGCGCGGCTGTTTCAAATTCCCAAACGTTTGGGAATTTGAGTTATACCAAGGCTTTGCGGCTGCTTGCGGTGCCCGAAGAGGAGCGCGAAGAGTTCGCGGAAGAACACGACGTTGAAAATATTTCCGTGAGGGAACTCGACAGGGTTATCAAGGAGCGTGACGAGGCTTTGAAACGCGCCGAAGAAGCGGAAAAAGAAGCCCTTGAAGCGGCTGCGGCGGAAGCAAAGGTATCGGACGCGGAAGAACGCGTTTCGGAGCTTGAAAAACTTTTGCAAAAGAAGAATGATGAAATAGCCGAAGCGGCAGCAAAAGCCGACGCGAACATAAAGGCGACGGCAGACCTTGAAGCGAAGATAAAGGAACTGAAAAAGAATCCGAAGATACCGAAAGAAATGCTTGACAGACTACGCAGCGAAGCGGAAGCGGAAGCGCGGAAGAATGCGGCGGCAGCGGAAGAGAAAAGAAAACAGGAGATCGAGACTTTGAAAGCCGCAAAAGCGGAGGCGGAAAGAAAGGTTACGGAAGCGCGAAACGAAGCGGAAGCGTTGAGAAAGAAAGCGGAACTGAACGACGCTGACGCGATGCGCTTCAAGGCGCTTTTTGAGGACCTGCAAGAGACTGCGGCGAAAATAAAAGAAACAATAGGTAAGGTCAGAGAAAAGAACCCCGAATTGGCGGGCAAGTTTTCCGCTGCACTTTCGGCGGTTGCGAAACAGATCGGAGCGTGAAGGTAATGAAAAGTAAAAATCAAGGATATGTTTGCTATGCAGCAAACGAAATAAACAAATCGGTACTCGATTCAATCGAGGTCGGAGACTTGGTAAAGGTCAACGATTGGATAAAGCCCATGCGGGTTAAGTTTGTGGCTGAAAATGGTTTTGCGATGACACAGAAAAATTTTAGAGATACTTATTATTCCATTTTCCCCAAAAAGACATACGAAGAGGAAGTAAACCCCGAAGAACGCGGAATGTATCGTTGCGGCGCAGACAATTGGATTTGCGGTTCTGACCTTTGCGATGACTATGAAAAGTTGTACGAGTTTGAAAACCCCGAAGCCTCTGCGGCTTATTTCCGTGCTTTCGGCGACGGAGAAACCGACTTGTCGATGCGAAAAAGTATAGCGGTTTTCAAACTTTATATCAAGAAAGGAAAAGCACGACAATGACGAATGAAGAAGCGATTAAAGAACTGAAAGAAGATAGGGCATTGTATGAGAGCGATATTGTCGAAGCGGGTGACGGTACGCCCGACGGACAACTTTTGCTTGCCCTTGACATGGCGATTGAAGCGCTTGAAAAGCAGATACCGAAGAAGCCTGAAAGGCTTAAAGGCTCCCTATTCGGGGAAGAAAAATATTACCACAAATGCCCGAATTGCGGAGACCCTTATGTAGATGATAGTTACTGTCCGATTTGCGGGCAGATGATAGATTGGAGCGATGAATCATGAAAGCAATAATTCCGACGCTGTCAAAGCGGCAGTTAAGGCAAGCAGCGGAAGAAGTCAAACGCACCTACGATAACGAAAACCGCAAGGCACTTATGCGCGTGATTTATATTTCAGTCATCGCTTTGCATCGCAACGCCGGTTACGGTGCCGAACGGTGCCGCAAACATATAAAACACATACAGGACATAATAGACGAATACGGCGGGAACCGCGAGTGTAATCTCGATTGGGACAAGGGAAACGTCGCAGACGTAATGCTGAAACGCGAACTTGACGAAATCGGCATTACTTCGCCCGATGAACCGCTGTGGAAGGAGCAGCGGAGCGATAAGAATTATTAAGCTATGTTAAATATATGCTTGGAGGTATTAAAAAAATGGAATTGGCGATGACGAAAGATGAAATTATATCGTCGTGGAAAAATGCGATAAGTTCGAAGAAGCAGGTCGGAATACTTGCGGATTTGAACGACTGCCCGAAAAGCGAGATAGTGCGCATTCTCTACGAGGGGGGGGGTACTCTCCGGACAGGCGGTATATCAATACAGAAAGAGCGGGCTTTTGCCGCCCGCGGCGGAGGCGGACATGACGGAAGAGTTTGAAAAGAAAGTCGCGGCGGCGGGAGTGCCGGGCGAGGATAAGAAAAACAGATGTGCGGAATGCTTGTTTTTTGAGAGCGGCATCGTTGACATATACGGAAACATGCACGGAACCTGTTATAACGACCGTGTGTTTGACGTGCTTGCGAACAGTCCCGCTTGCGGCGGGTTTCTTGCGCAGAAAAAGAAATGCGTGGATAGCGACGAAGTATGCGAAAACTGCAAAGACGAGATATGCGAAAACTGCAAAGACGAGATATGCGAAAACTGCAAAAACTTCCGTTCCGACAGAACCGAATTTGACGAGGAGAACTCGAACGGCGGTTACTGTTACCGAGGCAACGAAGAGGTGCGGAGAGAATGTGACGACACTTGCAAAAGGTTTGAGCGCACAGAGGATTACGCGAACAGAAAATGCGGAGAGTGCGCGTGTTTCGAGGACTGCGACGGAACGGACGGGGGAAAGAGCGATCCTGCCTGCCGGAGTTTTACGGAACGCAAAAAAACGGAGAGTGAAAAGACGGTGATAAGAGTAACGACGGAAAAAGAAGCGGATATCGGGGGTATGCCGAAGAATGTTTCGGCTGAAAAGTGCGCGGCGCTGCCGAAGATGCCCGAGGTTGTCAGGGAGATGATAGCGGAAAAATATGCGGAACTGAAAAGGTCGATGAATGTTATCGAAAAGCAGATAGATGAACTGATCGAGGACAGGAACGCGTGCTTGTCGGATTTGGAAGAATTGGACGCGTTTACGGAAAGGTGGAATGACAAATGATGTATAACAAGTTAAGAAGACGCAATGCGGAGTTAACGGAGAAAAACAGGCTGCTGAAAGAAAGGCTTGCGCGGGCGGAAGCGAAAGCGGAGATAGCGGAAAAGAAAGCGGAAGAGTTTTGCGAATTGGGAATAGCGGCGACGCTCGGCGAGATAAAGGCAAACACGCTTTTGAAGAGGGAAAAAGAACGGACGGAGTTTCTGCGCGGACGTTTGGCGAAGTATGAAGCGGTCAAGTTCGGGGACTGCGAAGTGTTTATAGATCTGAAAGGAGGAAAGATATGAACGTCAACAAAGTTGTTGTTATGGGGCGGCTGACGTATGACCCGGAAGTGCGGCAGAGCGGCAACGGAAAATCATACAGCCGCGTATCGGTTGCCGTGAACCGCCCGAGGGCGAAAGACGCGGCGGAGAGCGCGGCGGACTTTATTGACTGCGTGGCGTTCGGAGAGCGCGCGGAATTTCTCGGAAAGCATTTCCGAAAGGGTTCGGCAATAATCATATTCGGCACATTGCGAACCGCGACACGGACGATAGGAGACAAAAAGGTCAAAACGACAGATGTCTTTATTGAAGAGATACAGTTCGGCGAATCAAAGAGGGACAAGCCCGAAGCGGCGGCGCCTGCGGAAGAGGGCGGAACGGCAGCAGCGGAGAAGAAAGACGAAGACGAATATCTTGCCGACCTTGCGGCGGCTGATGACGAGGATCTTCCGTTTTAGGAGAGATATATAATATGAAAGTATATGAACTTATGAATATGCTGTCGGAAATGGAAGCGGGGCTTGAAGTGAAAGTCAATTTTGAGGTCAAGACATCGAGGCTTGCGGAACTTGCGAACGAAGAGACAGGCAACGAAGGATATATCACCGTTGGGATAATGCCGTATGAGTGCGATAAGGCACACGGTTCACTCTTCTGTGTGGAAAGGTAAGTCTACATATTATATAATGCACTTTGACAGTTGAATACGGGACGGAAACGGAGCTGCGGGGCGGCTCTATTCCGACCTTGTAATCAATCGTATTAAATGGACGATATGCGGAGGTGATTTTGAAAATGCGGAGTTTTGAAAAAACGGAAGATGAAAAGATGCGCTGCGCTGCTCCGTCCCGTCCTGTCCCGTCCTTTCGGGCGATACTGAACAGGGTAACGGAAAATATTCAGCTTGAATGCTTCGATGAAGAAGACAGAGCTTTTGCGATAGAACTTGCGCGAATAATCGCGGACGTGCTTGTGCGCCCGGATGAGGGCTTTGTTAAAATAGAGGGGCGGCATGTGCCGACGCAGACCGTGAAAGAAGTTTACGGCGAAATCGAGCATGAAAATGTGTTACAGGTTATACGGACTTTTGAAAAGACGGAGACGCTTATCAAACATCGCAGAATGTATCTGCAAACCGCGCTGTACAACAGCGTGATGGAGACGGTGAGCGACACCGTGAACAAGTTCGCCGTGTTCGGCGCGTAGAAATAAAATCAAAAAGAAAGGCGGGAAAGAAAATGCAGAGAGAGAAACGAACCGTAAGCGGCAGATTGCTCGAAGCGGATTTCTTTCCCGTTTTTCGGTCGGGCAGAGCGATGCCGACGCGCGCGCCGAAAGAAAAGCAAAGTTCGGCGGCACAGGCGAAATATAACCGTCAACAGGCTATAAAAAAACTTATAAGGCTTGTCAATGCCAACTTCGACGACGGGGACTACCTGATGCATCCGACGTATGCGCAGGCGCAGGCGCCGAAAGATTGGGACGAAGCACAGAGGAATATTCGAAACTATGTTCGCCGCGTGCGCGACGCGCGGAAAAGAAAACTGCGCGAGGTGGAACAGAGCATCGAAGACACGGAAGCGCTTTGCCGTGTTGCGCCGAATAAGTATATCGAGCAGACTTTATCGCGTCTTGTACGAACGGCGGAAAAGTTGTCCGCGCCTTTGAAGTACGCGATAGCGATTGAAGAAGTTACATACAAAACGGGCGAGAAAAAAGGACAGACGAACTATCACTATCACCTGTTTATCACGGGAGGGCTTTCTCGCTCGGCGATGGAGAACCTGTGGAACAAGGGAGAACGCGTGAACTGCGACAGATTCCGTCCGGACACGTTCGGTCCCGAAGCGGCGGCGCGATATATCTCGAAGCAATGCGCGGGCAAAAAGAGAATAATCTATTCACGAAATATTGAAGAACCGAAAGTGAAAATCAAAGACGGCGGCGTGACAAAGCGACAGGTTGAGAAATGGTGTGCCGACCGCGTTGACGATGCGGAGTTCTGGGAGAAGCGATACAAGGGATATAAGTTTGTGAGGGCGTTCCCGAGGTGGAATGAGTACAATGCGAATTGGTATCTCTCGGTCGTGATGTATAAGACCGACGACGAAAGCCATATCCCCGCATGGTCTGCCAACGTGTGGGCGGGTTAGAAATGAGGTGATGAAGTGAGAAGACAAGAAGAAATTGAGCAGACGCACTTGTTTACATGGGCGTTTTATGAAGCGGCGGCGCATCCGGAACTGAAAAATCTGTTTGCCGTGCCGAACGGCGGGTTACGAAGCAAGACCGAAGCGGCGCGGCTGAAAGCGGCCGGAGTGAAAGCGGGCGTGCCCGACATAATGCTTGCCGTGGCGCGAAGCGGCTTTCACGGGCTGTTTATCGAAATGAAGGTCGGAAAGAATAAGACATCTGCATCGCAAGATGAATGGATAGAGCGTCTTATGCTTGCCGGCTATAAGTGCGCGGTCTGTTACGGTTTTGAAACGGCGAAATATGAAATTGAAAAATATCTCGGTATAATCCGAGACTGAAAGGAGATAAAGCAATGAGCGAAGCAACGAATGATAAGAAAATCGAGGTTGAGAACGGATTGGAGACTTGCCCGTTCTGCGGGCAGTTACATATCAAGGGCGGACGCTGCGACTGTGAACCCTCGGTGGCAGAGTATCTGCGAAAAGACAAAATAGCGCGAGCGGTATTAACGCTGAACGGGATGTGCCAGAATTTGCCGTCCGAAGTTTTTGACCTGCTTGCGAATGCATGCAGCCTTATAGGCTATGAACACGCGGATAAGGTATCTTTGACGGTGGACGGAACCGTGCTGACGGTTAAAGGCTGTGCAAATTATATAACCGTAGACCGCACGGACAAGCAGAAGAAGTCGGAGACGGTCTGATGTATCTTGTATACGGGCTTACCGACCGCGTGCGCCTGCTTATGCGCGAGCACAGAATGACGACGGCGGAACTTGCGCGGCGGGTGAGAATGCCGAGGGCGACGGTGACGAGAATACTCTTGATGAAGCAATCGCCATCTGTCAAGTTTGTCTTGCGGACGGCGCAGATCTTCGGCGTAAGAACTGATTTCATCTTGTCAGGGCAAGAATAACAAAGAAAGAGCAGGACGTTCAGCCCTGCTCTAAATATTTATCTATTGCGTTTTCAATGACGTCTTTTATTCGGTCGTTCCGTTCAGCGCATCGCGCCCGAAATTCTGCGGCTTTGTTCTTGTCTATGCGAATGGATATGTTTGCGTAGCGTTCGCGCTTGTATGCGTTGATATATTCTTTCTGGTTGAATGCCATATTCGTCACCCTATGCGATAACGACGTGTTCGCCGTTGTCGAAATCTTCGTGGTCCTCGATGTATGCGTTCGCTTCCGCGTAAGAATCGAAAGTTGCGAGTGTCTGCATATCGTCGTTGTCAACGTCAAAATTCGCGAAAGGACAGGCTTCTGCATTTATGTCGATCGTGCCGACTGCGTCGCCGTCTTCGTCCGTCTCGAACTCTTCTTTGATGAGCCAATATTCGTGGACGGAGAAGAAGACTCCCGCAGCGCAGCTGTTTTTGCTGACGGAAGATTTTTTTGAATTAAGAACTTTCAGTCCTGATTCCCATGTTTCGAACTCTTGCAGCACAGGGAGGTCGATATCATCGAACGAGGTGCAACCTCTTTTGAGGTCAAACGGGTTTTTGATTTCACTGTAGGCTTCTGTCAGATAGATTCGCGTTGTCATTTCTTTATCTCCTTTTGTTTTCAGGGGCTTTCTCGTCCCTTGCAAATATATTATACCACATTGGCGTGCCAATGTCAAGATGGGGTGATAACTTTTTTTGTAAAAAATGTGTGAAGAAAATAGGGTTGGTTAAAAATAGCACACTTTTTCATCTACGATGAATATGCAGGATAGGTTTGAAATGTTTTCGGCTTGGGGAAATCACGCGGAATAAAACGGGGAGGGCTGCTCGCGTGCGTGGCAGCGGAATAGCATGGTTCTATAAAACACCGGCATGGCGGCGTGCCCGCAACGCTTATATCAAAAAGCGTGAAGCGATAGACGGCGGGTTGTGCGAAGTCTGCCACAGCGACCGAGGGCGCATAGTTCACCACATCGTGTGGTTGACTTCGAAGAATGTTTGCGATGAAGATATCTCACTTAACGAAGAGAACTTTCGTTACGAATGTCAAACGTGTCACAACCGTGAGAAAGATCCTGCCGATGAATGCGGCGCGCCGAGATTTTTTTTCGACGACGAAGGGAATGTAATACTCCCCCCATCGGACGAAAAATAATCAAAGCCGAATGAACGAGTGCGAAGGTACGAAAGTTTCCGCAGGTGTGACGAGAGGGGGTGTAGTCTGAAAATGAGCGAAAAAGACAAAGAAAGCCTGATAAAAAAAGAAAAAAGCAGACTTCGGAAAGTGTTTTCGGAAATTGATCCGAACAAATTAAAAATTATAAAGCCTCTTATTGAAAGAGCTGCTTTTATGACGGTTTCATGCGAAGAACTTGAAAAAATCATAGCAGAAAAAGGCTACACCGAAGCATATCAAAACGGAGAAAATCAAAAAGGCATTAAGAAAACTCCGGAAACGGAAATATACAACGCCATGGCTAAAAACCTTAACGCGATAGTTAAGCAGCTTGTCGAACTCTGCCCTGCGGCGAAGAAAAAAAGCAAACTTGAAGAATTGATGTTCCGTGAATAAGTACGGAGCGATCGGCGAGTATTACAACGCGATAATTTCCGGTTCGGTAACTGTCGGAGAAGACATATTAACGGCATATAAGATCTTAATTGATGATCTTAACAACCGCAGATGCTTTTACAATTTTCACAAAGAACAAAAGGCAATCGCCTTTATCGAAAATTTTTGTCACCACAGTAAAGGGCGGAATGACCTCTTCAAACTTGAATTATGGCAAAAGGCTTGTATTTCCGCGATATTCGGTATTGTTGATTCTTTCGGAAATAGAAGATTTCGAGAGGTTTTTCTTGTTATTGCAAGAAAAAACGGAAAGAGTTTACTTGCCTCGGGAATTGCGCTTTATTTGGCATACTGTGACGGTGAAATCGGCGCGGATATATATTGTATCGCACCTAAACTTGATCAAGCGGCGATAGTTTATGACGGGTGTTATGCGATGATTAAGGCGGAGGAAGAACTTCGCCCTCATGCCAAAAAAACAAGAGAAGGCATCGAAATTGATTTTTCGGGGGCTATTATCCGAAAAATCGCTTTCAATGAAAAAAAATCGGACGGATACAATCCGCATGGCTGTATTTGTGATGAGATCGCGTCGTGGAACGCTGCGGCGGGACTTAAACAATATGAAGTGCTAAAATCAGCTCTTGGCGCAAGGCGTCAGCCCCTGATACTGTCAATTTCGACAGCCGGGTATATCGACAACGGTATCTACGATGAACTGATGATGCGTTCAACTGCGTTCCTTTACGGCGAAGAAGACCGGGAATACCGTTTTTTGCCGCTGATATACAAAATTGACGATGAAGACAAATGGAACGATATCGAGGAATTAAGAAAAAGCAATCCGAATATGGGCGTTTCTCTGCCCGAATCTTACTACCGCGATGAAATAATAGTCGCGGAAAAATCATTAAGCAAGAAAAATGAATTTCTATGTAAGTACGGGAACATAAAGGTTAACAGCAGCGTCGCATGGTTGCCCGCAAGCGTTGTCAGAAAAGCGAGTGAGTTAACATTTTCTATTGAAGACTTTCGCGAGACTTACTGTGTCGGAGGAATCGACCTTTCGCAAACAACGGACTTGACAAGTTGCTGCGTGATTATCGAGCAAAATAAAAAACTGTTCACATTTTCAAAGTTTTTTATGCCGGCAAACAAAATCAAAGAACTGCAAGAGGCAGAGGGCGTGCCCTATGAATTGTTTGTTCAGCGAGGAATTTTGACACCGTCAGGCGATAATTACATAGACTATGAGGATTGCTATAAATGGTTCGTCGGACTTGTGGAGGACCTCGAAATTCTACCACAAATGATAGGTTACGACAGATACACAGCACAGTATCTCATTAAGGACCTGCAAACGTATGGTTTTCACACGGATGATGTTTTTCAGGGAGACAACTTAACACCTGTTATTAGGGAGTGCGAGGGGCTTCTTCGGGACGGAACTCTTCAACTCGGGCAAAATCCCTTGCTTGTCTCCCATTTTATGAATACCGCAATAGTCTCGAATATGATGACGCGTAAGTGTAGAATTTCAAAAATACAGTCGCGAAAACATATTGACGGTTGCGCTGCCGTGCTTGACGCGCTGACGGTAAGACAAAAGCACAGCGAACAGATCGGAGACCGGTTAAGAAATGAGGATAACAACGAATGAGTGTTTTTGATATGGTTTTCGGAAAACGAAAACAAAAAAAGCAACTCTTTAAGTATTTTGAGTTGCTTAACGGCTACACCCCCGTTTTTACCACCTTTGACGGGGGTGTGTACGAAATGGAGTTGACAAGGGCGTGTATAGGTGCTTTTGCCCGACACTCGGCAAAACTTACGCCATCGTTTTCAGGGGCAGACAGCCTCGGAATCGAAAAAATAATAAGTCCGAAAGTCAATCCGTGGATGACGACATCGCAGTTCGTATACAGAGTGGCAACAATTCTTGATGCAACAAACACATGTTATCTCATTCCCCTGCTTGACAAGTACGACAATCCTGTTGGCTGCTATCCGATACAACCAAAGATGACGGAAATTGTCGAGGATGAGCAAGAACAGCAGTATCTTCGATACACCTTCGCAAAAGGGCAAAAGGCTGCAATCGAATTGTCACGCGTGGGAATCCTGACAAACTATCAATATACTTCGGATTATCAAGGCGAAGACAACAGGGCGCTTCAACCGACGATGGACCTCATCAACACTCAAAATCAAGGTATCGCCGAAGGAATTAAGACCTCGGCGGCGTATCGCTTTATGGCGACGCTCTCAAATCTCACTAAAAGCAAGGATGTTAAAGAAGAGCGCAAGCGGTTTACAGAAGAAAATTTTTCCGCTGAAGACGGCGGAATGCTGCTTTTCCCAAACACATACAACAATGTTCAGCAGATTAAGTCACAAGCGCAGATTATTGACCCCGAACAGGTCAAGACGATCGAGGAGCGGGCTTTCAAATATTTCGGCTGCAATCTTGACATTCTCGAAAATAAAGCGGTCGGAGATGCCTGGAGTGCATACTACGAAGGGAAAATCGAGCCTTTTGCAATACAGCTGTCAGAGGTAATGACTTCGATGTTTTACACTCCGCAGATGATAAGCGGAGGAAACGCCATTGTATGGAGCAGTAACCGACTGCAATATATGACAAATGCAGACAAGCTCTCTGTCAGCGCACAAATGTTTGATAGAGGTATATTCAACCGAAATATGATTATGGATATATGGAATCTTCCGCACGTCGAAGACGGGGATCTATACTACATCCGCAAAGAGTATACGGAGATACAAAAGTTAGAAGAAGGAGAACAAAAAGATGACACCCGCAGACAAAACAAAATTTAAGTCCTTTGCACAGGTCAGAACGCTTGTGCTCAATCCTGAAATAAAAGAAAAACTTATCGATAGTGAATACTACATCGAGGGGTATGCCGCGACATTTGAGAGATATCTTCTGTTTAAGGCAGAAGACGGTGAAGATGTTTTTGAAATGTTCGAGCGAAACTGCTTTGACAATGCAGATATGTCGGACATTGTATTGCATCTCAATCACGGAGGTCATGTCTTTGCGAGAACTTCAAACGGCACGCTTATCGTTCAGGTCAGAGAGCACGGATTATTTTTTGCGGCTGATTTGTCGAAGACGGAATCCGGACGCAAGATGTACGAAGAAATTAAGACAGGTATGATAACAAAATGTTCGTGGATGTTTCGTCCGAGGGAATATTTTTACGACGCGCCGACAAGAACGATTGTTCACAGGTCGGTTGAAAAAGTTTACGACGTGTCCCCTGTCACCTTTCCGGCGAACGAGGGAACCGAGGTAGAAGCGAAGTGCAGGAGTTTTGTTGACGGAGTGATCGGCGAAAATGCCCGGAGAGAGGCAGAAAAGGTAAATGCGGAACTTCGCGAAAAAATAAAAATCAAAATTAAAATCAACAAAGGAGAATAAAACGATGAACAGAATTGAAGAAATCAATGCACGCCTCGCGGAAATCGAGGGTCTTCTCGACAAAGCGACGGGTGATGAACTTGCAAGTCTTCGCACAGAAGTTGACAACCTTACACAGGAAAGAGCTGCGCTTTTGTCCGAAGCGCAGACGAGACAGCAGGCTCGCTCCGCGATTGCGAACGGTGCGGGTACGGTAATACCGACCCCCGCAGCCGCAGATCCGACGAGAGAGGCAAGGGCGAAAGAACTTGTTAAGACAGGACATATGACCGTTGAAACAAGAAGCACGCTTGTGTCGAGCGGTAAACTTGCTACACCGACCGCTGTTTCAGGAATCAATGACGTGGTCGGCGCGTCCGTGTCAAGCATTGTAGACCTTGTTCACACAGAGGATTGCACGGGTATGGGAAGTAACAAAGTTGCTTACATAGATAGCGACGCGGATGCGGCAGCGGAACAGACCGAAGGATCTGGCGCGACTGAAAAAGATGCCACCTTCGGATTCGTAACTATCACGCCTAAAAGTATAGCCGTTGTTTCTGCGATCAGCAAGCAGGCGAAGAAACAATCCCCGCTTGTGTACGAAAATAAGGTCCTTACGCAGTCCCTTGTCTCGTTGAGAAAAAAGGCTGCCGCTATCATAGTGGACGCACTCAAAGATTCGTCCCTTACGGCAAGTGTGACGGCGACCATCGACACCACAAAAAAAGGTGTTATCAATGAAAAGACCCTCCGTCAGATTACCCTCGCGCACGGAGGTGACGACGCCGTTGTCGGCGAGGGCTATCTTTTCCTGAACAAGAAAGACCTTATCGCCTTCGGAGACATTCGCGGCACGAGCGAGAAAAAAGCCGTGTACGAGATTACACCTGACGGGCAGAATCCGAATACGGGTACTATCAAAGATGGAGGACTTATTGTAAGATATTGCATCTGCAATGACCTGACAGCCCTTGCAGGAACGGCACAGTCAAGCACCGCAGCTGTAAAGACGATGTGCTACGGTAACCCGCAATGCTTCGAGCTTGACCTTTTCTCGGATTACGAAATAAATGTTTCCGCCGATTTTGCCATCAACAAATTGATGGATACTATCGTAGGAGACGCGCAGCTCGGAGGCGCCGTAACGTATAAGAACGGATTCACCTTCCTTACCATCGCGCAGGGCTCCTAAAAGGCAGGATGAATAATCGTGGCTAATACAGAAACTATCGCCGCTGTTAAAACGGGGCTTCGTATTCGACATGACATGCTTGACGCTGATATCGCAAGGCAGGTTACTGCCTGCCTTGCGGATCTGCGGCTGTCGGGCGTCACAGACAAAAAAGACGATACTGATCCGCTAATAAGACAGGCGTGTGTAATTTGGTGCAGAATACAGTATGCAAACGACGAAACACGGGCGGAGCGGCTGCAAAAAGCCTATGACGCACTAAAAGCGTCAATGACACTATCCGGAGACTACCGCTATGAAGAATGATGTTGTAACGCTTGTTGATATTCTTTCGACAGGGAAAGAAATAAAGACGGAAGTTTATGCCGAGGTTAAGAGCGTTGGCAGAAATGAGTTCTTCTCTGCGGCTCAAACAGGATTAAAACCTGAACTTGTCGTAATTGTTAACACAAACGAATATGACGAACAGCAAAGAGTTGATATACCGTCATATATGCCGCGAAATGGGCGTTTCACCATATATCGCACATACGACCGTGATGATGGTGATACCGAGCTTTATCTGCATAAAAAAGTCGGTGTACGGACGTGATATGAGTGAATGGATAACTATCAAGCCGGAAGATTTTTCCGATGCACTTTCCGACACTTTGCGATTGTACAGCGATCGGTTAACAAAAGAAGTTAAGGATGCGGTAAGCGACGCAGGCAACTATGCCCTTCGGGAAGTCCGCGCAATTGCTCCGACAGGAAAAGGAAAAGCCCGAAGAAAAGGTAAAAGCCGAGCTCACGGAAAATACCGCAAGAGTTTAGATCTGTCTGTTGTTAAGGATGATATTTTTTCGAGAGAAGTCAAGATATATTCGAAAACGGAATATCAACTTGTACACCTCCTGGAAAAGGGACATAACATCGTCAGAAATGGCAAAGTCGTAGGACAAGCATCACCTCACCCGCACATGAAGGTCGTCGAACTGCGAGCGCAAGCAAAGCTTAATCATGATGTCGAGAGGATTATCAAAGATGAAAGTTAAAAACATAATCGAGGCTCTTCTCGCCAAGACGAATATCCCGTTTACAGAGCGTCGTTGGAACGAATATAAGGATCGTTCTATCCCCTCTCCGCCGTATATCGTGTGGTTTGTCGAGGTTGAGGAGGGGTTCGGAGCTGATGAAAAGGTTCTCGCAAAACAAAGCACCGTTACAGTTGAGCTATACGCAGACACCCGCGACTATGAAAGCGAAGAGGTTGTTGAAGATGTTATAGCGCCTTACGAATGGACTAAATATATCGGAGAAATAGAAGACGAAAGTCTTATCTATGTTTCTTACACTTTTGATTTATACACGAAAAAAGGAGATTAAAAACAATGAGTAAACGTGATTCAGACGTGATTACCCTCGGCAGCGGCAAAGCGTATATGATGGAGTTTTCCGGAACCCTGCCGGAACTTACTGCTATTTGCGCAGAGGGAAATCTTTTAGGATGGATTAAGGGAGGTGCCGCCCTTACTTACACAGAGAGCACTTATACGGAAAAAGATGACCTCGGTAAAGTAATGAAGATCATCACCACAGAGGAAGAGGCGAAGTTGAAACTCGGATTGATAACATGGAACGGCAATACTCTGTCCAAGCTCACCGATCGTGCCGCAGTATCTGAAAAGGATGGAAAGCGAACCCTTAAAATAGGCGGTGCATCGCACGGTAAAAACAAGAACTACGTCGTTTGCTTCCACCACGAAGATAAAGAGGATGGCGATGTTTGGATTATGATTGTAGGCAGAAACACAGCAGGGCTGTCACTTTCGTTTTCTATGACAGCAGGCTCGCAGGTTGACCCCGAATTTACGGCTGTTCCGCAGGATGACGACGGAACTCTCGTCCAGTTCATTGAAGAGATTCCGAGCGGGACACCTGGGCAAGATCAGTCTGTTTGAAAGGTGAGCGCAAAAGTGGCAGTAAGCACACAGCGCGCACGAAAAAGGAGAATAAAAAAATGAGAGCCATTCTCGATTTTAACAAACTCACGCAGCCGGAAATGCCCGTTCTTATGCGCGACAAAAAGCAAACCTTGTTTCGGGTAAAACTACCTACGGTTGAGATATTCGAAAAACTACAAAAAAACGCTGACATTCTCGAACACATATCAGACGATCATGATGCGCTTGAAAAAGCGCGTGCGCTTGCGGCAATCCTCATATCGAACAACAAGGATCTCTACGAGATTTCAGGAAAGGAAATCGGCGATTCTTTCGGACTTACTGCCGAAGATCTCATAGTCTTTTTTACGGAGTATACAACCTTCGTAAAAGAAAACACCCAAACAAAAAACTGATACTCCCGCACGCTCCGCATGACGGAGACGATGCGGGACACGGGTTTGAGGTAACGACTGTTTGGAAGAAAATCGTGTCCGACTATTCAAGGCTGTCGTTCCGAGAGATCGACAGCCTTGATATAGTTGATTTTCTTGTGCTTCGCAGGGATGCTTATATAGATAGGCTTGAACGCACAGACAAGGGAACGGAATATCTGAAAACAGCATGGCGCTTACAGCAGACAGACATTGACCGCGAAGGGTTGCGCAAAAAATTCGGAACAAAGGAGAAAATCAAAGATGGCGGCAGACAAGACAAAGATTAAAGGATTAACCATCGAGATCGGCGCCGACACAAAGAAACTCGGAGACGCGCTTAAAAGCGTGTGGGACAAAAGCGCGTCCCTTTCGGGTGAACTGAAAAATGTAAATAAGTTACTGAAACTTGATCCGACAAATACCGAACTTCTCGCACAAAAGCAAAAAATCCTTGCGGAGGCTGTCAGTAATTCCACAGAAGAAGTTGAAATGCTTCGAGAGGCGGAAAAGAACGCGGCGGAGCAGTTAAAACGTGGAGACATCGGAGAGGAAACCTTTCGTTCCCTGCAACGCGAAACCATCAAGGCTGAACAAAACCTTCGGCGACTTGAAAAAGAAGCAGCAGACGTCGCGAAAGGAATAAACGATCTCGGCGACGAATCCAATAAAGCGTCAGAAAAAATTAAAGATGTAGACGAAAAAGCGGAAAAGGCAGAAAAAGGTCTGTCAAAACTTGATGTCGCAGCCGGAACACTCGCGGGAAATCTCGCGAGTAAACTCGTATCTGCCATGGGTAATTGCATATCCGAGCTATCGTCTCTCACACAAGAAACACAGGAATATCGCGAAGACATCGGAAAGCTTGAAACAGCTTTTCAATCGGCGAACCTCTCGACAGAGCTCGCGACGAAAACATATAAGGATTTTTATTCGGTTCTTGGAGAAGAAGATAGAAGCGTTGAAGCGGTTAACCACCTTGCGAAGTTCGTTTCCACAGAAAAGGACATGGCGACATGGACAGATATCTGCACCGGTATCTGGGGAACGTTCGGAGATTCGCTTCCCATCGAGGGGTTGACGGAGGCTGCAAACGAAACCGCCAAAACCGGCGAATTGACGGGCGTTTTAACCGACGCACTCAACTGGGCGGCGGCAGCAGGCGAAACATTCGGAGTAAGGCTGAAAGCAAATACAAAGGCAAACGAAGAATATAATAAAAAAGTCACCGAGGCAAAAAGCGCCGAAGACTTTTTTAAGATTGCACTTTCAGAGTTGTCGACAGAGCAAGAACGCTCTGCGTTTATAACAGAGACTCTGAACGAGCTCTATGCTGATGCAGCACAAAAGTACAGAGACAACAATGCAGGCATTATCGAGGCGCGCAAAGCGACATCCGAATACACCGACGCGCAAGCGGCTCTCGGCGCGGCAATGGAACCTGTTCAAACAAAACTTACAGCGCTCAAAGCAAGTTTTGTTAAGGAGTTTACCCCGCAATTAAAAAAGCAAGTTATCCCCGCTGTTCAGAATTTTATAACAACGCTTGAAAAAAACAGTACAATCAAAAAGTTCTCCGATAGTCTCGCAAATACCGCGAAAAAGGTGCTTCCGGTTGTTGCAAATGCCATATCCTTTGTGATCGAAAACCTTGAAGCGCTTATCAATATAACTTTTTCTGTCGTCGCCGCTTTTGCCGCGCTTAACGCTGCGATGAAGGTTACATCAGCTGTAACGGCTGTAACAACGGCGGTCAAAGGATTGACGGCAGGGGTCGGACTTGCAACAAAGGCACAAGTCTTGTGGAATGCCGCGATGTCCGCAAACCCGATAGGAGCTGTTATAACCGCAATAGCGCTCCTTGTTGCGGGAATAGCGGTACTGTGTGTGTCATTGGGTGAAGAAAAAACGGAAACCGAAAAACTCACAGAGGCGGAAAAAGAACATTATGACGCATTGTCTGAAACGGCAAAAGCGTATGATGAGGCAAAACAAGCAGCGATGGAAAAGGCGGAGGCAGAATTATCATCGCTTGCCCAAACGGAAAGGCTCTATCAGGAGTTGCTGCGCCTTACCGACGCAAACGGAAAGGTAAAAGAAAGCGATCAAGCGCGAGTACAATTTATTATTTCCCAGCTCAATGACGCCCTCGGTCTTGAAATTAAAATGATTGATGGCATTGTAGCGGGATATGAAAAAATCCCCGGTGCGATAGAAGAAGCTATCGCTGCCGAAAAAGCGCGGATAATGCTCCAACCTTATTTGGAGGCGTATTCGACAGCGGTGCAAAAAGTATCGGAGACCGAAGCGGAATATAAAAAATACGCACTCTTAACGTCGGAGACATGGGATGAACTCGTTGAAAAAAGCAAAAAATATGAAGAAGCCCTTGAAAGGTACAACAATGCCGGATGGAGTAGAAGAGAACGAGAAGAAGCCTCTGATGCGCTTGCGCAGGCAAAAAAAGATCTCGAAGATATTTCGGAGTTGTACAACGAACGAGATCACATCACTCGGGCACTTGAAGCGGATCTTAAAAAATACAACGATGACATAAGCAAGTATGAAAAGGCGCAAACACTCCTCTTGGAAGGAAAAACGAATGAAGCAATAAACATTCTTGCTCAATACAACAAGGGTATTACAACAACTGCCGCAGCGACAGAAAAAGCGGTTAAGGAGCAAAGAGAAGCAGCAAAAAAAGAGTATCTTGAATTGGAGGCAGTTCTTGCGCGAATGGAAGAAAAATATAAAGACACCGAAGCATCCATGACCGCAGAGCAAAAAAAACAAGCAGACGAAAGAATCAAAGAAGTTAAAAGTCAGATTGTCGAAGCGAAGGACAAATACCAGGAACTCGGTAAGAACATGGTGGAGGGTATCGCAGCCGGAATCCAAAGCAAGCATTATGCGCTCGTTCAGCCAATCAACGAAGTTGTAAACGAAGCTGTTCGCGCTGCAAAACAAGCAGCGCAAATAAAGTCCCCGTCAAAGGTATTTCGCGATGAAGTCGGCAAATTTCTCGCTCTCGGCATAGCGGACGGCATCACGGGCGAGACCGAAGAATTAAAGCGCAGGGCGCGAGAGCAGCTTGTCGAAATTAAAAATGCGTACAATGCGGATGGACAAACGAGAATGAATATAGTTACTTCATACGAAAGCTCTGCACTATCAGACTATTCGCGTATCGAGGCTAAACTTGACACGCTTGCAGAAATCTTAACAGGTAGCCAAAAGCAGAGTATATATCTCGACGGACGTGTTCTTGTCGGAGAAACGATTGACGACATCGACGAACGTCTCGGCGAACGCCGCGCCCTTGCCGAGGGAGGTGTATTCTGATGACTAAAAGAGGATTTATTCTCGGCGAATATGACACGGCGGCAGACGGACATTTCACACTTAATAAGTGGTCCTTGTCCGAACCGAAGCAGAAGACCAATTACCTCAGCATTGCTTACGGAGATGGTGAAATTGATTACACAGACGTGTACGACAACACACCTCGATACGAGATGCGAACATTGAGCATAACGCTGATTTCGTCTTTCGCGACACGCAATGCACGTCGGCTGATTATCGAGGATATGGTAAACAACCTTGACGGTTTTTTAACCTTGATTACCTTTCCGGATTTTCCTCGAAAAACAATGTCGGGAAGAATTTCTGTAACCGACAAGACGGAATCGCCGTACTATTCGACGGTTGTCATCACGGGAAAAATGGAACCGTACCTGTGGAGCGAATATCGAACACAGCTCGTTGTTCCGCCGAGTGATGGAAATGCAGAAATAACCATTTCGAACAATGGAAGACCGGCAACGGAGATCGTATGTGATGCGAGTAATTACTTTACAATCTTCAAAGGAGCTTCTCAAAGCTATACTTCCCCCGCAAAAGGAGGGATAAACCTCCAAACAGGAATATACATTCCTCGCGGAGAATCTGTCATCAGGATTGCCGGCGCGCCTACAACGATTAAATGGAGAGAAGGGAGTTTAATACCGTGATAACGATAAAACGAAATAACGAGATAATCTACACATCCGAAGAACAATGGAAAGATCCTTTACTTGAAATTAAAGTCAAAAGGACAACGAACGCAATAAACTCGGGAAATATAACTTTTCCTCTCGAACATAAAGTAATCGCCGCAGGTGGGCTTGCCCCCTATAAAGACTGTATCCGGATCTATCGTGATGATGATATTGTGTTTTGGGGACGCCCTCTTCTCCCCTCTCAAACTTACAATGGGTCTGTGACATATCAACTTGAAGGCGAACTTGCTTTCCTTAAAGATGTTTGTCGGTTTTCCGCGCCGTATACTGTCGGTGCGATCCGCCCTGCCCTGCTCGGCTGCATTGAGGCTTATAACGAAGATAAAGGCACATCGACCAATGCACTATTCGAACTTATCGGAGAGACCGACTGTCCGACAAAGGGAAATAATACATACGACTTTTTCGGTGGTTGGGAGAACGGACAGAGTATCTATAAATGTATCACAGACGCAGGATCAACAATAGGACTGCTTTTTCATTACGATGTAAAATCAAACGTGCGCCGTATATGGTTAAGAGACGATTTTTTTCTGTCGGATGGAAAAACGACATTTGAAAGCGGCAAAAATATAACCGACGTAAAAATAAATTCAACGAGTGGGGACTTCGCAACCAAAATCCTCGCAAAAAATAAAGACGGAACGCTCGAACGAATGGTGTACGATTATCAAAGTGTTCAAAAATACGGCAATATAATCGGACTTGAAGAAGTTGACACATCAGATGTTGATGAATTGATAGCCTACGCGAATCAGCGTCTCGCCGAAAGGAAAAAAGTTGTAACCGAATTTACTGCATCAGCGGTCGTGACCCCCGATCTTATTCCCGGGAAAAAATACAAGGTAAAAATCCCTTTCCTCGGAATAGATGACGAATATGGTTTGACCGCTATCGAAGAGGATTTCTTGAACCCGACAAGATCGAAAGCGACGTTATCATCCTCGATATTGACAGCAGCGATTGCGTCAAAAAGAAAGATATCCTCGATAAAATAAGGAGAAAAAAATGGAATTTAAGATTACTGTAAGTAAACGAATTGCGCAGACTACATCAACAGAATCTCTTATCTGCGGTAATGATGGCGACACGCTTACCGTCACGTTTGACGATGAATGGACAAACATCTCCGCAAAAACCGCTCGTCTTGTATGGATTAAAGGCGGCGAGTATACATATATAGATGTCCCGTTTACGGGAACTTCCTGCCCGCTGCCTGCGGTAATACAAGCAAAAATGCTTTTTGTTGGTTTTTTTGCAGGCGATAGCACCGAAAACACGCTAAAAACCTCTACTCCCGCACAGATTCCGTGTATAAGTTCGATCCTCGATGTTCCCGCCGAAGCATTCACACCTGATGTCTACCGAAACATCCTCGATATTATCGCAAACAAGGTAGACAAGGTTACGGGAAAGGGGCTTTCGACGAACGACTATACAGACAGCGCAAAATCTTTTCTCGAAAAAACCGTGCCAGAACAGATAGACAGAATAGACGCGAAGATCGCGGAAGTCGAAGCAAACGTTTATTCAAACTTCAAGAACAAGGTTGACAAGGTTACGGGAAAGGGGCTTTCGACGAATGACTACACGGATGCGGAAAAAATCGAGGTTGCGAAAGTGTCTGCCCTTCCGTATGCAACGTTATCGTTGGAAGATTACGACACGCGCAAGCGCGGATATATAGCCGCAGACGGTGAGTATACGGCAAGTGGGAGTTGGTTTTCGTATTATTTCTATACAGACAAATATCCAATAAAAAAAATTAGCGCAAAATTATATTCCAATTCAACCGCAGCTTATTCAATTGCGTTTTATTCCGCAAAGGATAGTATCGCAAGCAATTTAATTTCAGGCATAAAACCGACGGCTGCCGGGGCTAACCTTATCTCATTCGATAATGTGAGCGTTCCTGAAAACGCTGCTCTTATCGTTATTTCCACGCGTTTTGCTTCCGGGGCGAGTTCGGCGGCGGAACTCGTTGTTAATCTGAATATTCCCGCGGCAGAGATGTCGAATATCGGCGAGACTTCGGAAAAAACAGGGCAGATTAAGCGAATATTTACCGATTTCCCGAATGCAAATGACTTTACTTTTGTCAAGGGCGAATTATGGGGGTCTGCCGCAAGCGGCGACAAGACAGTTATTTCCCGCTACAAGATAACTGACGACGGGTTATTGATGCTTGGTATTATCCATACCGACTTCGGACACCTCAATTGTTTTGATTACAACCCCGCAAATGACTGTCTTATCTTCGGCAACGGCGGCAACGATTTTTCGACAGAGGGAAACTGGTTTGCCGTCGTCAAGAACCCTATGGGACTTGTGACTTCCGAATGGTCAGCAAACGCGACACTTGCCGCGAATGCGATTGTTTATAATGTAGATATTGGCTTTAAGGTGCAAGCCGTTTGGGGAGCGTCAAACCTTGGATTGAACAATATTGTATACCTGCTTTCGAACAATGCAAAGACCGTTACGAAGGTTCTGCTGAATGTTGACGACAACGGCGAACTCAATGGGCAGTTCACAGTTCTCGATACTCATACTTCGGAAACAGCATATCCTGTCGGCGGTGCAAAGTTTTGGGGAGATACCTTGTATTTTGGTTACTCTGACATAGGTTATAAAATTGCAAAAATGTCGATGTCTGATTATTCTGTATCGGTGACGAAAAGGCAACTATATGAAGCAAATGGAACAGAAATATCAGGAACCGTGCAGGGACTGCATATTGATGATAAGTATGTATGGGTATTTATCAATGCCACCAATCCTATCAGATACTATCTGATACAGATGTATCAATGCTTAGGAAGCCTTTCAGGCGGAAGCAGCGGTGCGGGAACAACTATAACCATAGACACCGAAATGCCGGCTTCGCCAACGGACAACAGCGTTCCGAGCACCAAACTTTTGAAAGAGAAACTCAAAAACGCACTCGGACTGTCCGATGCGGATTTGAAAAAATCCGGTTTGCTATTACAAACATACACAGAGGGTTCAACGCCCGATACAGTCGGTGTAACGGGATATATGATTGTTCAGCGTGAAGGAACAACTCTCGATGATACGATTACGGGCATGGCAAAAAACCCGTCGTCTTATGCGGTCGGCAAATATGTCAAAGAAAAGATAGCCGCAACGACCCCCTCGATAAACGAGAGCGGAAACTGGGTCATCGGCACGACAGACACGGGCGTTTCGGCAAAAGGCATAAAAGGAGACACAGGCGCGAACGGAAAAACGCCCGTAAAAGGAACGGACTATTTCACGGAAGCGGACAAGCAGGAACTGGTAAACGCCGTTATCGCGGCGCTGCCGAACGGAAACGGGGTGGCATACTGATGAATAAACTCTATGAGGAAAGCGACATTCAGGCAATAGCGGACGGCATACGCAAATTGACGGGTGGAACGGGAACATACACCGCTGCGCAGATGGGCGCGGCTGTCGCTGACTATTGGGGAGACTTCTCCCCGATTGCCGCTTCGACCGAGGATAACGGGCAGCCGTACAATGGCGGTTTGGGGTATAAGCTCGGTTACAGAACAAATTCGGAAGGACTTGAAAGCGCTGCGGCAGGGTCTGCCTGCACAGGTTTTATTCCCGCCGTTATGGGAGACACCGTCAGGGTCAATTTCGGCATCTCTAACGCCCGTCCTTGGTATATAAATATGTATGATTCGGGACACATACATATAGGAATAGTTCCATTGACGGGACAGGCTATGGCGTTCCGGACGTTCGAGCTGGAATTGCTGAAAGAGGGAACTTGCTATATCAGGCTTTCAACAGACGGCATTTCGGGCGCGGCGGATGTTGAAAAAATGAGAGTGAAAATTATCAAGGGGGTGAGCGAATGACGGAAGCGATAGTTGTGGCACTTATTACGGGCGGTCTCGCGCTTGCCGGAACTGTTATTTCGGTGCTTGCCTCGTCTCGTAAGACAGAACAGAGATTACAGGCAAAACAGGCGGTTACCGAGGAGCGAATAACCGAACTGACTCGGGAAGTGCGCGAACATAACAATTTCGCAAAGCGCATGCCCGTGGTGGAAGAACAGGTAAAAGTAATGAATCACAGAATTAAAGATTTAGAACAGGAGATGTTTCATCATGAAAATTAACTGGAAAGTAAGACTAAAAAACAAGACGTTTTGGCTCGCGATAGTGCCCGCATTGCTGCTTGTCGTTCAGACCGTGGCAAGCCTTTTCGGCTACGCGTGGGACTTTGTGGTGCTCAATCAGCAAATAGCGGCGATTATCAACGCCGTATTTGCGGTGCTCGCTATTCTCGGCGTGGTTACAGACCCGACGACCGCGGGTGTGACGGACAGCGACAGGGCAATGTGTTACGACAAACCGAAGGAGGATTGAAAATGAGTAAGAACTATCTGACCTTTCCGATGAAGATTATGGGCATAACCCAGACCTACGACGGAAAAACTTCACACTATATCAGTTCACATGGAACACCTGCGGATTATCCGATAGACATCGCGGGTAAGGACACCGGCAGAGAACCGTTTTATTGCCCCTGCGATGAAATGGAAGTTGTCAAAATCGCCGGTGACGTAACGGGTAACAATCACGCGAACGGCGCGTGGCTCGTTTCGACATCCGAGGTCGATTTTGCGGACGGAACGCGTGACATCTGCACGATAAAATTTGTGCACATGAACAATCCCGATTTCGGCAGAAACGGCATTTACGTCGGACGCAGATACAAACGCGGCGAACTTATCGGGCACGAGGGTACGTCTCACGCAAGCGGCAACCATGTTCACATGTCTGCGGGCAAGGGCGGTCTGAAAGGCCGCGGCTGGCAGAAGAACACACTGGGAAGTTGGGTTATAACCACGACGCACGGGACCGCAAAGCCCGAAAACCTGTTTTTCGTAGACCCGAAGTTTACGACGATAAAAAATGCAAGAGGACTTATTTTTAAGACACTTCCGAAGGGGGAAAAGAAAGTGATTAAATTCGGCGTTGTCAGCGGTGAGGTCAAAACGAAAGTTACGACCGACGCGCTTGCTCTTCGTAGCAAAGCGCAGACGCAGAACGGCAAGAGGTTCTTCTACATACCGCGCGGGCATGTTGTACAGGTCGTTCAGGAGGCTATCTGCAAAGCGGACGGGTATACTTGGGATTGTATTATCGTCGATTATGGCGGAAAAGACTATATAGGTTATGCAGCCGCAGAATACTTGAAGTAAAGAAGAAAGGGGCTGTTTTTACAGCCCCTTTACTTTGGTATTGACTTTTTTAAGGCATTGTACTATAATATGGCAAAATATTGTAGTAAGAGGGCGATGTCTTGTATATAATCAAGAACGGAAAAGAATTTACAATAGAAGAGAAAAAGAACCATTGGAATGTATTTCGTCGTGAGGGTACGTCGGGCGTGTGCTTGAAGATATATAAGACGACGTGCCCGACGATTGAGGACGTTGTTAAGAGGGTGCGGGAAAGTGATTTTCTTGCATAAGGAGAAAACACCAGCAAACCTTGTGTTTGTCGGTGTTTTTTTGTGTCTTAAATGCTTCTATTTTTCAACGGCTTCGCAATTATCGCTCACAGGACTATCTGTTTTTTCTTCGCAATTTTTGTTTATCAATACTTCCGTATTCTCTATCAGTTGTCCGAATCCATACATACAAAAAGAGAGAATCCATGACAAAATTGAACCGACGACCATCACAACGACACCTGTATATGATTCTGTCGAAGCGAGAATCACGGTACCCCAAACGAATGAAGCGAGAATACCCAGCCAGATAAGAACCTGTGCCGATGCCTTGATCTTTGCCGAAATGTCATTAAACATAAAAAAACACTCCTTAAATTTATTTTTCTTAAAATACAAAATTGTTGTATTTTTAATATGTTACAAATTGTTCACTTAAAACCTATTGACATACTTCTGAAAGTATGGTATAATATATACATAAAGAACAAAGGAGGTGTTAAAAATGAAAAAGCGAAAAGAAAAGCCTACCGCTTTTGAGATAGCAGAGTTCATTATCAAGGTCATTACCGCAATAATCTCTTTGATAACACTCATCCGAAAGTGGTAGGCAAAGCGGGGCGAAAGCCCCGCCCCCTTAGGGGGCAATAGTATTATAACACAAATAAGGAGGTTTTTCAAGTGGGAAAAAGAAATAATTTATTTTCCATGTTTATACTGCTTATGCTTTCTGCATATTACGGCATGACAACGCTGCTTAAAATCGGTATAATTCTCAATCTTACAATTCTCGTTGTGGATATATTCAGAACAGTTTGGGGGTGGCGAAATGGAAGAAGAGAAGAAGCGTAAAACAAAGACGTCTTCTGCGGTCAAAAGACGCTATAATGCAAAGACATACGGCACAATAACAGTTTGCCTACCAAAGGCAATGGTCGAAGAGTTTAAGACAAAGTGCGTCCGCGAGGGTATTTCTCAGGCGCAGATCGTAAGAGAAGCGGTCGAAGCGTTTTTGAAAAAATAAAATCATCGCAATGCGGACGTGGTTAAGAATACATTCTTGTAGACTATAAAGAGTTCGAGTGACGGGCGCAATTCTCCACCAAAAAACCGTACACATAAAGTGTACGGTTTTTTTTATTCTGAAAAGGCTCAAAAAGGACGTTTTTTTCACCACAAAATCAAAGCATTCAGGGAACATTTTTGTCAGCGAACGTGCTGCGGCTGCAGAATGACGAACAAACCTCTTTGTCGATATAAAAAAAGGGGCTGTAAAAAATGAAGTGCACCTCCAAAAGCGTCTGACTTTCGGGGTTCATGTCATTTTTACAGCTCCTTTTACTGACTTCACGCGAATAAATTCTCTTCTTTTCATAAAACATATTTGAATCGCAGTTTTGTTATGCCTTTATTTTTTCAAAAACGCTTCGACCGCTTCCCTTACGATCTGCGCCTGAGAAATGCCTTCGCGGACACATTTAGCCTTGAATTCCTCGACCATATCTTTGGGCAGACAAGCCGTTATTGCGCCGTATGTCTTTGCGTTATAGCGTCTCTTGACAGCAGAAGAGGTTTTTGTCTTACGCTTCTTCTCTTCGTCCATTTTGCCACCCCCGAACCGTTCTGAATATATCTGCAACAAGAACCGCAAGATTGAGAATTATGCCGATTTTTAGCAGAGTTGTCATACCGCAATACAAAGAAAGCATAAGCAATGTAAACAGTGAAAACAAACTGTTGCTTTTTTTCATGTAAAAACCTCCTTATTTTTGTTATATTAAAAGTGGTAGCAAAGCAGAGACGAGTTCAATCGCAGGATTTTCCTCCAAATGCCATACATTACTCCCGAACTTCGCCTGTGCTCAATGGTCTGCTTTACTACCAAAAGAAATTACACTACTCTCAAACAGGCGGACGGGTATACTTTGGACTGTATCAGTTTTACTACCAAAAGAAATTACACTACTCTCAAACCCTGAAATTAAATTGCTTGCGATACTATCCGTTTTACTACCAAAAGAAATTACACTACTCTCAAACTCTTCGCTGCTTATATCTATATAGAGTTTCGTTTTACTACCAAAAGAAATTACACTACTCTCAAACTTTAAGTTGTACTTCAATATTAAATTCAGAGTTTTACTACCAAAAGAAATTACACTACTCTCAAACTATACCTAATGTTGCTAAATTGGGTATGTTGTTTTACTACCAAAAGAAATTACACTACTCTCAAACCCCGGCGGGGTTTTAAGAACAAAAGTCGAAGTTTTACTACCAAAAGAAATTACACTACTCTCAAACGATAGCGCAGTAAGTCGGGCGAATCGTACTGTGTTTTACTACCAAAAGAAATTACACTACTCTCAAACCTCAAATTCATGAGGCAAAAAGTACCATGTTACTGCCGAACAGGGTAATTTCCGTTGATATATCAGCAAAAACTGCATAAATCCGAATCAACGATAAATGCTTTTTCACATTCGAGGAGATCCGGAGCTACATGCTCTACGGATAGTATAGCATATTTTTTTAAAAAAGTAAAGTTATAAAATGCAATTAGATCTTCTTTTGAGAGAAACGAGTGTAAGCCGAAAATAACAAAGTATCTGATATTAAATGTCTCTTTTAAAAGGGAAATATAATCTATGAGACGTTCAACAAGCGACCTTTCCTCATCTTCAACCTTTACATTAAACATCTTCAACAAACTATCGGGAGACGGCAGAGAATATTCAAGCTCCGCATCAATCTGCTCCGTCAAATCGGAAATATAGTCCTCTAACGCCGAAAGAACCCGCGCCGTTTTTTCGTAGTTTTCTTCTCCTGTTGCCCTTTTTGCAAGGTCGAAATATATCTTTGAAAGTATTTTCTTTTTATTCAACTCTATGTCAAGCAAATCGGTAATCAAGAAAACATTCCTGCCCGCAGAAACAATTTCAAATTCTTCAGAAAAGACAAACCGACCGTCTCCCGAATCAATTTGTTTTTTCAGTTCCAAAAGGAGTTTATAAAGAAAGTTCTCGTTTTCAATGACCAATACCGCCGAGGAATTTTCTTTCTCATCGATATAAAAATCAAGTTCAGGATGCGCAATCCTCATATAACGACCAGCCTCTCATCAGAATCAATAATATCACTTTTTTTCGATCCGACAATAAACTCCATCGAATTATACTGTTTTTCCGTAACGGTGAGCATTTGCACAATACCGTCCGACGGTTTGTTTTTTCGGACGCGACTTGAAACGGAATCAACCACAGTCATATTCAGCGCAAGTTTGCAATAAACCGATTCCTGCATCATAATAAAGCCCTCTTTGATAAGAAAGCGTCTGAAACGAGAATATTCCCTGCGGTTCTTTGCGGTTTCCACAGGTAAATCAAAAAATACAAGAATTCGCATAAATCTGTAATTACCCATATTCGTAAAATCTTATTTTTGTCAAATCATTCTCGCAGAGAGCATCTGTAACACCCTTGCAAAACAATCTGATTGTATTCCCCACTGTTTGCCTCTTGCCCGCAAACATCACTTCTTCATTCAATACATTAACCAATATCATTTTTTCATCATGTCCAAAATCGTCGAAGACCGTAGATACAACAGCGCGATCGACAAGAGGTCGGAACGGTTCCATAAGATCCGAAGACAGATTGAAAAAATTGAAACGGTTATCGTGAAACAGTCCGAGCTTTGTTGTATATCCGAGTGCAGAAATCTCACGATTAAAGGCGGAAAGAATTATACTGTAACCGTAATTAAGGGCAGCATTAACGGGAGACTCCCGTTGACGGGAGAACGACTTGCCGAAAAGTGCGTTGAAATACACTTTTGCGGCATGTCCCTCCCTGTTTGTCGGGTCTCCGGGCTTAAGTTCTTCAATATAATCGAAAAGTATTTCCGCCTCGAATTTTTCGAGTTTTGTCAGCAATATGGCTTGTTGTCGTATTTTTTCTCTGACAATTTCCGTCCAAACAGCTTCTTTTGTCTGTTCCGTCCACGCTATCTGTTTTTTCAGTTTCAAACTCGTGTCAAACCCGTCATTGTATGCCACAAGCTCAGCCTGAGGATTTCTTTTCTCATCGCAAAAAATGATTTTTATCTTTCTTCTGCATAGTTCGCAAATCAAACTTGCCGTAAGAGACACGGCGGTGCTTTCAACAATAAGAATCGCAATTTCTGAAAGATGAACTTTAATTGTTCCCGTCGCATCTCTTACATGCAGATAGTTCAATTTTGTTTCAAGTTTTGCGCTTTTTGAAACAACAACCGTGCGCCAACTCATACGGTCAGAAGGTCAACGGAGTTTTCAAACAGTCCGGTCGGGGATTGATTTATTATCATGATTTTATCGTTTAGAGATATTTTTTTTGACATAAGAACAGTTCCCGCACTTTTTGCGCCTTGCAAAGCCGTTAAATCCGCAAGCATTCTGTTGCACCGGAATATATGAAGTATTTGATATATCGTTCTTGCCTGCATTTCAACAGACATATCAACAAATATGCTCCTGTTCGCCAACAGAGATTTCAATGTTGCCGCATGATGGACCATAAAAATATCGCTTGAAAGTTTTTTGGTAAAGAAATCAAAAAGTTCAATATTCCTGTCTTTTTCGATGCCGTCAAACCCGCTTACGGTAAACGCTTTTTTGCTTTCTTTCTCTCGTTCGCAAAAACGAACGATTTTTTTGATATATGCGTAATCAGAGGCATTAACTTTCAACTGCAACGCAGGCTTGAAAATCAGTTGGTTTCCTTGTCTTCCCGTTATATGCATAAGAAATCCGTTATGATTGAACAATGTATTAAACTTAATTTCACGGATCCGGACAGACAATTCTTCTGTTCCCAATGCTTGCTTTAAATACTTTTCAAGATCCGACGGATCATTTTTGATTTTTGCGGATACAAGCAAAGGCACAGACTCGATTGACCGAACTATTTTTCCTTTATCCTTATACTCTACCAAACAGAAATATGCTCCGGACAGCTTATTATATCCGCCGTACTTATCGATCCATTCCTGCTCTGTCTGTCCCTGCATGTGCGGGTCGCTCGGCTTTGTGGGCAGCTGTCCCTTTCCCTTTTTCATTATCTGCTGATCGAACAGACCGCCTTTCTGTTCAAACGCATATCGTGTGAAAAGGATGTTTTCTTTTGAACAAGTCTTTTTGACCGTTGCTATCGTTCCGTTGTTACCTGCAACCCATGCAACATTGCTTCCTCTCCTGATGTCGCTGTCATACATATTCTCATTCAGAGAATATGTGCCTCCTCCCTTTATGAAATTAAGAGGGTTCATCGTAAACTTAACATCAAAAACATTTCCTACGACAATATTCAAATATGCGTCTCTTGCGTGATGATAGTCATTAACTTCGCGAACCTTTAAAATATCGTATCTTTTCTTGAACACATCTACGTTTGAGGCGCGGGAATATACAAGGCGTGTTTCCGGATAAACTCTTTTAAGAATTTCCGCCGCCGCTTTTGTCGCCTGATTTGTCTCAACGAGCTGTCTTGCGATAAAGCCCGAAAGTTCCGTATCGGAAAAGTTTGTTCTGCGCGTCAATCTTTTATATTTTTCTTCACTTATCAACCCCGCGGCTCTCAGACATTTCCAATGATTTTCTATTCCGGGAGAAAGAATATCTCGAGGAACGGGATATCTGTCGCTCTTTTGTCCGTTTAATTCTTTTTTGACAAGAACTTTATTGTTAAGGCTGTCATCTTTTGTTTTCGATTGCGGATAAATGTGATCTATATCATAGACGTTTTTATCAAAGAGATGTTCGAGTTCAATCGTTTCACCGCTGTACATACATTTTCCCATTTGTGTGTAGTACAGGTAAAGCGCATTATTCCTAAGCTCGGAATCCTCTCTTTTTTCAAGAGTCTTCAACAACTCGGAAGTTTCCTCTCTGCACTTTTTATAAAGTTCGACAAGCTGTTTTTTCCTTGATTTGGTTGCTTTCTTTTCTCTGTCCTCTCTTGTGGTTTCCATAAAGATTTTTTTCGGAGCATGTCCGGTGATTTTTTCAATCTCTTTTGCGATTGTCAACACTTGCCATATAGAACGCTTTACCGCAGGTGATGCATAACAGTCCTTTACAAGCGCATCATAAGAAAATTCCGGTATACCACCGTTGATTTTTTCGTTCTCTGCGTCAATTTGCTTTTTGAAATCAAGCTCCGCACTTAACAGCTGCATGAGGTTTTTATCGGTTGTGCGAAGCGCCTCGATTATATTAAAGGCTTCTCCCGTTTCTTTGTTGACGGAATATATTCCCGTAAGCATTTTTTCGGACAGACGTCCCCAGTCGGAAAACTTGAAGCCCGCCATACGTTTTATTTCTTCTTCCGTAAAATATCCGTTTTTTATGCTGCGAAGTTTTTGCAAAAGCATTTTTTTATCGTTTCCGAACAAAACAATTGCTTTTATGGCAGCCTCAACGGCGGATTCATCAAACCTGTCCCGCAAAATATTGAAAAACATATTATACGAGCGAAGAGAAGATTTTAATTCTTCATGAAAGCCCGTAAAATCATCCGGTTTAACCTCAAATCCCTTGCGTTTATAGTAATTTGCGATGTCTTTAATCTTGACCTTATTATTCTTTTTGTAGAGTTCATCGATAATTTCTGCTTTATCGGACTGTGCCAATGATTCGCCGCTAAGTTTTAAGTTGTTCAATTCATTCAGCACGGAGTATTCGCTGTAAAGCAAAGAATCTTTCGGCAAAACATCCTCCCCCACAAGATAAGAGCACTTATTTGTCATTCTGTTTATGAATTGCTCCGCGCTCGCGTAAAGATCGACTTTTTGCTCAAATTCCCAAGGAAGAATACGTGATGTGTCTTCTGTATTTTTTCTTACGATCCAACAGAATCCCGAATTACGGTGTTTGTCATTGAGGGGACCGACATAATATGGAATCCTGAATGTAAGCAATTTGATTATCTTGTCTTTTACAGTCAAATTCGAATCATCTTTTTTAAGCAAAAACGGAAAGTTCATTTCGGCATTACCGAGAATCTTTTCAAGTTCGACTTTATGCACCTGATACGGCAGAACGCTGTTTTCTCCCGTTCTTTGTTTCGGCATAAATGTTTGCGCATCTATTTGCCGCAAAATATCTTTTGCATCCGGATCATCAAAACTGCTCAATAATTTTGCGATGTATTTTCCGAAGTCAGAGGCAGTCGTTCTTTTTTCAATCGCCGTTTTCTTACCGTTGATAACGCACATCCCCGAATATGCACAATAATTGTTCGCCGTATTAGGAGATTTGAATACCTCTTTATACTTTTCCGGACAAAGACGCTTTATCGTTTTTTTCAAAAGAGCAAGATCTTTTTTATGCTTTTCATAAGATTGTGTTTTCGCGAAAGATATGTACGGAGAACCGCTTAGTATCTCGTCAAGTATCGCCCAATCATACACGGCTTTCAGACAATCGAGAAGCTGAATTCTGTCTTGGAGTATATTTTCCAATGCGGTGCGATCATCTTCTATCGACGAATCCGAAAGCGAAATTTTATCGGGAGTTTCGCCTGCCAAAGATTCATCGTTGAACAAATCCGTAAGCTTTATTCCGGAGCCTCCCGCAAGCAAATCGCAAACAGATTTCAGAGTTCCTTTTTCTTTTCCGAGCAGCTTGTATAAATCCTTTTTCTTTTGAGTTATTCCTTGTTTGTTTTTTAGGCTCTCTTTGAGCGCATCTGCATCTATATTTGAAAAGTCAAACCCGAAATCTTCTTCCCGCAGATATTCTTTGAGAATCGAAAAAGGCGTTTCAAAATCAACGACTTTACTCAAATCCATTCCTTCGAAAAGAAAATGTCCGCGATTATTTATTATATGATGAACCGCCAAATAAAGGAGGCGGGGATCTCGTATATCTTTGCCTTCTATAAAAGCGCGGCGTAGATGATATACGGTCGGATACTCTTTGTGATAATCTTTATCTGTATAATCGACATCATCAAAAAGAGCGTTTTGTTGAGGTTCCGTTTTATCCTCGGCATAATATTTGCTGTCTGCCATACGTATAAAAAACGCGCTGTCTTTTTTGCATATCTCCTCGGCAAACAATTCCTGAAGAAGCTTTGTTCTTTGAACTTTTCTTCCCTGTCTTCTTCGCGCGGTTCTAAAAGCGCGACGATCAGCTGCGGTTTGCGCCTCCTCGAAAAGTCTGACTCCCCACATTGCTTTTCCGTGAAATTTCAGAACGTTGTAATTTTCATCCGTAACCGCCCACCCCACGGAATCAGTTCCCGCGTCAATTCCGAGATAGTACTCTCCGAATGACTTCTTTTCATTTTTCATATTGACAACTCCTTTTTTATGTGCTATAATATAAACAATCTCAACTACCAAGAGATTGCACTGCAAGTTCAAATAAAATTTTTTCAAATCGCCGAAAGGCTTTCACAGGTGTGAAGTATAAGGGTTCGCTTTGCGAACCCTTTTTTACGTCCAGTAAATATGTCTTCACAGGTAATTTTTTGTTTCAAATATATTATATAACTTTTTTATATAATTGTCAACACAAATAAAGCGGAGTTCATAATTTAAATTCGCCGACTATCACTTTTCGCTTGTTTATATTATTTTAACAAATATGATATCCAATAAACAGGACTCTGCAATGAGATAAAAAAATCTTCGAGGTGAACTCGAAGATTTTTTTGCAGTTAAAACAATGAATAGCAGACGACCGCTTATCTATGAGCACGGTTATGTCTGTCAGCGAAGTATCTGTTAAAACAGATGAATATCAGACCACTTCGTAGCCCTGGGAAGTTATCGCCTGCTCGATGGCTTCGTCGGCGATGGCCTCGGTCAGGGTGACCGTTACGGTGCCCGTTTTGTGGTCCGCGACAGCGGAAGCGACCTGCGGGAGGCTCTCGACACTCTGTTTTACACGCGCCTCGCAATGCGGGCACATCATGCCTTTTACGTTAAATACTTTTTCCATATATATCGTCTCCTTTTCAGGGGTTTTTTGGGGTTCTTCCGAGTGAGTCGGAGAACCGAGTTTTATCAGATTGAGTCGGAGTGCGTTCATAACGACGCAGAAACTTGAAAGGCTCATTGCCGCCGCACCGAACATCGGATTCATTTCCCAGCCGAGCAGGGAGATGAATACGCCTGCGGCAAGCGGAATGCCAGCCGTGTTGTAAATGAACGCCCAGAACAGATTTTCTTTGATATTGCGGAGCGTTGCACGGCTGAGTTTTATGGCTTTCGGCACGTCCGAAAGCGAACTGTTCATCAAAACGGCGTCCGCCGCATCTATCGCAACATCGGTGCCTGCGCCTATCGCTATGCCGGTATCGGCTGCCGTGAGCGCGGGAGCGTCGTTTATGCCGTCGCCGACCATGGCAACTTTGCCGTCCTTTTTCAAGCGGGTAACGACAGCCTCTTTTTCGGCGGGAAGAACGTTTGCGATAACTTCATCGACTCCTGCCTGTTTGCCTACCGCCTGTGCGGTGCGTTCGTTGTCGCCCGTGAGCATTACCACGCGGATGCCCATTTTTTGAAGAGCGGCGACTGCCTGTGCGCTGTCGGGTTTTATCTTATCCGCAACGGCTATAATTCCGCAAAGACCGTTTTCACGGGCAAAAAACAGAGGTGTTTTTCCCTCTGACGCAAGAGCGTCGGCTTTTGCTTTCATATCTTCGGGAACGGAAACTTTGCTTTCTATAAATTCGCGTTTGCCGCCGAACAGAGGTTTTCCGTCGGAAAGAGCCGTCAGTCCGTTACCCGCCACGGCTTCAAAATCGGTTGTTTCGCGAACGGTGACGCCGTTTTCCTTTCCGTATTTCATAACCGCCTTTGCAAGAGGGTGTTCGCTTTTGCTTTCAAGTGTAACGGCAACAGAAAGCAGGGACGATACATCTGTTCCCGCACAGGGAACTATGTCGCAGACTTCGGGTTCGCCGCGCGTGACGGTTCCCGTTTTGTCGAGAACCACGGTTTTTACCTTGCCTGTTTGTTCAAGCGCTTCTGCGGTCTTGAAAAGGATTCCGTGGCGTGCGCCGACGCCGTTGCCGACCATTATCGCCACGGGCGTTGCAAGCCCGAGTGCGCAGGGGCAGCTGATTACAAGGACCGATATTGCTCTTGCAAGAGAAAAGCCTATGTCTTTGCCGATAAGCAGCCAGACGACAAGCGTTACGACCGCGATTGAGATAACGACGGGAACGAAAACGCCCGAAACCTTGTCCGCGATTTTCGCTATCGGCGCTTTTCCCGCCGCAGCGTCGCTGACTATCTTTATAATCTGCGAAAGCGTGGTATCTTCTCCCACGCGTGTCGCTTCGCATTTGATGAAGCCCGAACGGTTGACCGTTGCCGCGGAAACGGGAGACGAAACGTCTTTGTCCACGGGAATGCTTTCGCCCGTCAGCGCAGATTCGTCCACCGCGCTGTGACCTTCGAGAACCACTCCGTCAACGGGAATGCTTTCACCGGGTCTGACGATGAAAATATCGCCCTTTTTAACCTGTTCGGCGGGAACAGTTGTCTCTTTGCCGTCAACAAGCAACGTTGCGGTACGCGGCGCAAGTTCCATCAGTCCCTTTATGGCGTTGGTGGTTTTTCCCTTTGAATAACTTTCGAGCATTTTGCCGAGCGTTATCAGCGTCAGAATCATTGCCGCGGACTCGAAATAAAGTTCGTGCATATAAAGATGCATCGCCTGCTCGGGGAAAACTATCATTTTGAACAGGATATATGTGCTGTAACCGAATGACGCCGCCGCACCGAGCGAAACGAGCGTGTCCATATTCGGAGCACGGTGAAGCAGTCCTTTAACGCCGCTGATGAAGAATTTTTGATTTATTACCATGATGATCGCAGTCAGCAAAAGTTGGATAAGTCCGCCGACCGCCGCATGATCTTCGATTATCTGCGGTTGGGAAAGCCCTATCATGTGCCCCATAGAAAAATACATCAAAACCAAAAGAAAACCGAGCGACGCGAAAAGCCTTTTTCTGAGTTTGGGCGTCATTTCATCTTTCAGCGGTTCTTTTGCGGACGCAGCGTCGTTTTTTGCGCCGACTTTCGATGCGCCGTACCCTGCAGCAACGACTGCGGAAACAATTTCGTCTTCCGTTGCGGTTCCCGAAACCGTCATTGAATTTGTCAGTAGATTTACGCTGCATTCATCGACATCTTTCAGCGCCGATACCGCTTTTTCCACGCGTGCGCTGCACGCCGCGCAGCTCATTCCGGTTATATTGTATTTGTCCGTTTCCCTCACCCTCTCGCTTGAAAGCGGATTGTTTCAAGTCTATTATCTTCAATTACGCCGTAAGTATACCATAAAAGTATGTTTTAGTCAATACCCGAATGAAATATTTTCCGTTTCTGCCGAAAATGAGCCGTTCGGAGAGCAAAAAAAGACAACGCCTGCGACTGTAACGCAGGCGTTTGTTATGTTTTTAATTTAGATAAACAGAAAGCCTTACACTCTGCCGGAACTGCTGATTCCGCCGTCGGAAGAATCCGATGACGAAGATGATGAATCTGATTCTTTCGGCTTCGGAGTCGCCACAACGGTGCTGTAAAGATACAGTTCTCTTTCGTCGGTCACGTTCATGCTGTCGGGAACGGTATAATCCGTTGCATTGTTGCTGAAGCGAACGGTTTTAAGTTTGCTCTTCATCGCCAGGACAACTATCAGAGCGATAATAAAGCCTATTCCGAGACTGAGTACAATTGCGCCGAACCAACCGAACGGTTCTTTATACTCTTTGCCCGTTGACTCATAAAGATCGAGCAGTCTTATACATTCATCGGCATAAAGGACAAATCTGTCCGACTTTCCGCCGTCGCGAAGCGTTTCGCGAAGACGTTCCTGTGCGTCAAAGTTGACTGCGGCTTTTGCTTTGCCGTTGGAATATATGCACGAAAGGTCAAGTTCTGCGGTGTCGTCTATCACATAGAGGATAACACAGTCTTTTCCCGCTTCATTGTCAAATATCTCATTATAAAGATTTCTGACATAGCGGTTTATGTTTTCGTCAGTCTCTTCAACATTGCTTTTTTCGGTATATATGAAAAGTTCGACACCGTATTTTCTCGATGCGTCGCAGAGTTTTGTATAAACCGTCGCATAGTCGGCTTCCGTCAGGAAGTCCGCATTGTCAATAATTCTGATTTCATCAAAATCATAGGCGGCAAACGTGGGCAGAGCAAAACTCAACATGACCGCAAGCAGGAGTATCAGAGACAATATTTTCTTTTTCATCTTGAACCCCTCCTCACAACAACCAAATCAGATACGAGACGGCAAGTGCCGCAGCACTCAATATTCCGCCGAGAGCGAAAAACCACTTGAAGAAAGCGCCTTTGTCAAGAGGAAGATTACCGACGAATTTACCGGTCTGCCCGTTCATCGCAAACGTGAACTTCTGACCTTTCCACGTCGTGTTCAAAATCCAGACGGGATACATCGCATATTTTGCAACACCGTTTGAAAGTTTGATACTGCTCTGCTCGGTAGTCACGGACGCATAGCCCGTAACGGTCTTTGCAAATTCCTGTTCGGTGCTGCTCTTGACTCTTGCGTTCGCTCTTTCCACGGATTGTTCCGCGTCAACATCGTATTTATCCGCAAGATATCCCGCAAAATACGCCGTCGCGAACTCTTTTGCTTCTCCGAAATCAAACGGCTCGACGGATTCCATCAGATCGTCGGGCATTTTGGACGAGCCGTCAACGGGAACGTTTTCAAACGCGATGTTACCGCCTCGATAAACGGCATAGTAACTTGTTTCCGTGTAATCGTTTTCGCTGTCGCTCCAAGTTCTGACACGGGTCGCCTTATAACGAATGTTCGCGTTAACATCGGAATCAAACAGCCAAAACGGAACGTAAACGCCCCTTATCTCATCGATATGGTTCTCGCTCTTGAAGACTTTCGGCAAAAGGCGCTTGCCTTTCAGATGTTCGAAGAATTTTGCCTTTGCAGCCTTTTTATCGAGTTTGAACGGGATTATGTAATCGGGCTTCAAAAAGCCTTTGAGATTGCCTTTCATAACAACGGGGTTGCCGCAATAGGGGCAACTCGTCGCCGCCGTGTTTTCGTCGCAGACTATCTCGCCGCCGCAGGAATCGCAGACGTAAACGCGCATTCCCTCGGCTTCGCCCTCCTGCCACTCTTTTCCGGCTTCGGTCTGCCACTTCATATCGTCGGGGGTCTCTTTTTTAAGATCCTCGTCGTATGCTTTAAGTGTTTCAACATCAAATTCGGTATCGCAGTAAGGGCATTTTAGTTTTTGCGATGCGCTGTCAAACGCTATCGCGCCGCCGCAGCACGGACATTTGTATTCGAGCAAGGTGGACATAGAAGACCTCCTTATTTATTGAACGGGGTTCCGCATTCGGGACAGAATTTCGGTGCATGTGTCGGGTCTTCGGGTTTCCAGCCGCAGTTTGCGCATTGAACGGTCTCGGGCTTTTTGGCGCCGCAGGAAGTGCAGAACTTGCCGTTGTTCACAGCGCCGCAGGAACACGTCCAAGTCGAAGCCTCGGGCTTCTTTGCACCGCATTCCGCGCAGAATTTGCCGCTCGCTATCGCGCCGCAAGCACATTTCCATGTATCGCCGGCAGGTGCTGCCGCCTGCTGTGTCTGCTGTTGCTGCTGACCCATGGCAAACAGGTTCTGCGCATTTCCCGCCGCGCCGTTGTTCATCGCCATGCCCATGCCCATAAAGCCGGTCATCGCACCGGCGTCGTTCGAAGCCGCCGCTTTCATCGCGTCCGCCTGTGCGCCCACAAGAGTAGCCGCCGCCATGGTCGGGTCGCGCATGATAGCCGTGCGCTGTGCCTGTTTTATCATCTCCGCGTCTTCGTCGGGAAGCGTTACCGAACCGAGCGCAATGCTGACGATTTTAAGTCCGCGCAGTTCGCCCCATTTGGCGGTCAGCGTTTCGTTCATCGCATTTTCAAGGTCTGTGTTGTGCGTAACTATCTGATTGGGACGGAGTTCAAGTTCGGAAAGTTTGCCGAACGCGGGTTGAAGAGCGCTGATAAATTCGGGTTTCAACTGTCCGTCAAGTTCGTCGCGTCTGTATTCGTCCGCTACGTTTCCGCAAACATTCGTATAGAAAAGCAGGGGATCCGCTATTTTATAAGAATAAACGCCCGAGCAGCGCACCGCAACATCCACGTCAAGACCTATTTTGGAATCGACAACTCGGAACGGAATGGGATTCGGCGTTCCGAACTTGTTGTCTATTATCTCTTTAAGGTTGAAATAATAAACTCTTTGGTCTTTGCCCGTATCGCCGCCGTAAGTAAAACGTTTGCCTATCGTTTTGAAGGTTTCTTTGATGCTTTGACCGAGGCTGCCCGCAAAAATGCTCGGTTCGGTGGACGAATCGTATGTAAACTCTCCCGGCTCGGCGCAGACTTCAACTACCTTGCCCTGCTCAACGATTATCATACATTGACCGTCGGCAACTGCTATACCCGAACCGTTGGAAATTATATTGTCGTTTCCTTTCGTGTTCGAGGAACGCCCCGTTATCTGTTTTTGTCCTTTTACAACAAGAACTTCCTTATCTATTGCCTCACAGTAGAAAAATTCTTTCCATTGATCCGCAAGAGTTCCGCCGAGAGCGCCTATTCCGGCTTTGATAAGTCCCATAGTGTTCTTCTCCTTTTCCGGTTATATTATTTTAATTATATTATATAAAAATACCGTTTTGATTATATCAGATTTTTTACCTTTTTGCAATACCTTTCGGACAAAATTCGCGGTTTGTCGTTGACATTCTCTCTTTTGAGTGGTATCATAGTGTTACAACGTTGAACGGAGAGAATGAAATGAGCAAAAAAGAGACAAAACTTATAATAGTCCGACATGGGCAGAGCGTGGGAAATCTGACACGGAGATTCCTCGGCAGAACCGACCTCGACCTGACCGAAACGGGCGTAAAACAGGCACGGTTGACGGGCGAATTTCTGAAAAACGAACAGATTGACGCCGCTTATTCAAGTCCGCTTCGCAGAGCACTTGACACATGCCGCGAAATAGTCGCATTTCATCCGGGGCTTGAAATCGAAACAGAGCCGAGAATAGCCGAAATATATGCGGGAAAATGGGAAAATATGCCGTTTACCGAAGTTGAGGAGAAGTACGGACACGATTTCCAAATTTGGAAAGAAGACATCGGAAACGCAGTCTGCACGGGCGGCGAAAGCCTGAAAGACGTATATAAAAGAGTTTCCGAAGCGCTTGAAGACATTGTTCGCAAAAACGAGGGCAAAACGGTACTTCTGACATCGCACGGCGCGGCGATACGCTCGATGACTACGTTCATCTCGGGACTTCCCGTCGAAAGAATGAAAGAACTCGATTGGGCGTCAAACGCTTCCGTGACAGTCGCATATCACGGCGAAAACGGCTTCCGTCTCAAAACGCTCGGTTACGACGAACACATCGGGGATCTGCGCTCAACCCTGCCGAAAAGCGTCTGAACGGCATTGACAAGGATGTTAAAAATGCACGGACAGCAAAAAGTGTTGAAAACGGTTTACGTTTTTACAGTCCTGCTTGTAATAAATATTTGAAAATCTGCGACAACACTTGAAAACGGAATCACTCTGTGATATAATATTTTTTAAGAGATAGATTCGGGGGATAAGAAAATATGATAAACGAAATTGAAAAAGTCCTTATAGACACGGAAGAACTGAACGAAATCGTTTCGCGCATCGCGCACGAGATAGACATCGACTATGCGGGAGAAGACAGAAAACTTGTCCTTGTCTGCATTCTTAAAGGCTCCGTGGTCTTTATGGGCGACCTGATGAAAAAACTGACGATACCCGTTGAAATAGACTTTATGCGAGTTTCTTCCTACGGCGGCGAGACCGTTTCTTCCGGTCATGTCAACATAATTCTCGACCTGATGAGAGAAGACCTTGCAAAATGCGACCTTATCGTTATCGAAGATATCATTGACAGCGGCAGAACACTTTCGTATCTGATAGATTATCTTAAACTGAAAGGCGCGCGCTCCGTCAAGACCTGTACCCTGCTTGACAAACCGAGCCGCCGCGTCGTTGACTTCACACCCGATTACACGGGCAAGATAATCCCCGACGAATTTGTTGTGGGCTACGGGCTTGATTACGACGAAAAATTCCGTGCATTGCCGTACATAGGCGTTCTCAAACCGGAAGTTTACAGTAAATAATCCCAAAAAACAAAATTTAAGCGGAGCGACAAAGGCGTAACACCCTTGCCGCTCCTTTTTGCCGCATAATAAATTTTTTTGAGAAATACGGTAGACATTTTCGGATTTCTGTGATAATATGAAACCAACATAAAAAACCGTTTACATTATTCAGGAGAGAGCGATTTGAGAATTTACGAAAACCCCGAAAAAACAAGCGAAAACAGAATGCCGCCGCGAAGTTACTGTATCCCGAAAGGAATATCCGAATATCGTCTTTTGAACGGCGAATGGGATTTCGCATATTTCGAGCGTGATACAGACGTTCCCGAAGTTATAGAGAATTGGGACAAAATTACCGTGCCGTCCTGTTGGCAGCTCTGCGGTTACGGACACCCCAATTATACGAACATAAATTATCCGTTTCCGTATGACCTGCCTTTCGTACCAGACGACAACCCGTGCGGGGTATACCGTCGGACTTTCGATATCGCAAAAAAATTCGGGCGCGTGTATTTTGTATTCGAGGGTGTTTGCTCCTGCGCGTTTCTTTATGTAAACGGCGGATATGTCGGGTTCACGCAGGGCAGCCGGCTGCAAGCGGAATTTGACATTACCGACTTTGTGACCGAGGGCGAAAACACCGTAACGGTCAAGGTTCTGAAATGGTGCTGCGGCAGTTATCTTGAAGACCAGGACGCATTCCGTTACAACGGAATCTTTCGCGACGTGTATATTCTGCAAAGACCGAAAAACCATATCCGAGACTTTGAATTGATACCGAACGGCGAAAGCGTGACCGTTTCGGTCGAGGGCGGGGCGCACCTTGAAATTTTTGAAGATGACGCCTTGCTTTTTGACGGCGATATAGGCGAAAAATTCTCTTTCACGCCTGAAAAACCCATTCTTTGGAATGCGGAAAAGCCGTTTCTTTACACGGTTCGGCTCTCTCGGGCGGGAGAAGTCATCGAGAGGAAAGTCGGACTTCGGAAAATCGAGATATCCGACAAATACGAACTTCTCATAAACGGAGTTCCCGTCAAACTTCACGGGATAAACCGCCACGACACGGGAAAACTGCGCGGGTGGTGTCAGAGCGACGAAGAATTGAAAAAAGACCTCACGCTTATGAAATCCATGAACATCAACTGCATAAGAACTTCTCATTATCCGCCGACGCCGAAATTTATTGATATGTGTGATGAAATGGGCTTTTATGTTGTCTGCGAGACCGACCTCGAAACGCACGGCGCTTGCTACCGCATACCTAACGGCACGGGCGCTTACGATGTCGAATCGGGCGATTGGCCCTGCACAAAACCCGAGTGGAAACACGAATTTCTTGACCGCATGGAACGTATGGTCGAAACGTTCAAGAACAGCCCGAGCGTGATTTTTTGGTCAACGGGCAACGAAAGCGGACACGGAGAGAACCACGTTGAAATGATACGGGCAACAAAAAAGCGTGACGGTTCACGCATGCTCCACGCCGAAGACGCTTCCCGAAAAGGCGAGATACACAACCCCGACGTTTATTCCGAAATGTATCTTCCGCTGCAACGGGTTGAAGAACTTGCGAACGACAGCGCCGTTGATATGCCCGTTTTTCTTTGCGAATACTCTCATGCAATGGGAAACGGACCGGGAGACGTTTGGGACTACAACGAACTGTTTGACCGTTATCCCAAACTTATCGGCGGCTGTATCTGGGAATGGGCGGATCACGTAGTGACGGAAAACGGCGTGGAAAAATACGGCGGCGATTTTGACGGAGAACTGACAAACGACGCAAATTTCTGCTGTGACGGACTTGTTTTTGCAGACCGCACGTTCAAAGCGGGAACTTATGAAGCAAAAGCCGCATATCAGCCCATAAGAACCTCGTATGAAAACGGCAAACTGACCGTTTACAACCGACTTGACTTCACAAACCTTTGCGAATACGACTTTTCTTATTCCGTTGAAGCGGACGGAAAATTTCTGAAAACGGAAAAAATCCCGTTATTACTGAACCCGCACGAAACCGCAGCAATAGACATATCTGTGCCCAAAATAACGGCGATCTACGGCGCACATCTGAATATTTCTCTGACAAAAGGCGGCGTTGAATACGCCAAATGCCAACATGATATTCCGTTTGAAGCCGCCAGAAACGAACAGACTCCGACAGCACAACTTGAAGAAGACGGAAAAAATATCTATGCAGCAGGCGACGGCTTTTCGTATGTTTTTTCAAAACATTACGGCGCATTTACAAGCATAAAAATCGGCGGAGACGAGCAACTTGCGGGCAAAACCGTGCTTTCCGCATTCCGTGCTCCGACGGACAACGAACGGTATATCAAAGTCCTTTGGATAAACTCGAACGGACGGCAGGGCGAAAACCTTGACTGCACTTTTTCGAAAGTGTATTCCTGCACCGTTTCCGACGGTAAAATCGCAGTCACAGGCTCACTTGCGGGCGTTTCGAGAGTTCCTCTGCTGCATTACAAACTTCTTGTCGGAATATCCGCAAACGGGCAAATTACATTTTCGTTTGACTGCAAAATCCGTGAAAGTGCATTTTGGCTGCCGCGCCTTGGCTTTGAGTTTGAACTCCCGGGAGAGAAAAACAATTTCACTTACTACGGTTCGGGACCCATCGAAAGTTACTGCGATATGCACCATTGGGCTTGCGTGGGACTTTACGAAAGCGACACGGACAAGGAATATGTGAAATATGTCATGCCGCAGGAACACGGTAACCATTTTGCGACAAAAATGCTTAAAATCGGAAAACTTATCTTCACTTCACCCGACGGGTTTGAGTTCAACGCTTCAAAATACTCATCAAAAGCACTTTTCCGCGCCACGCACACGGACGAACTTGTATCGGACGGAAAAACGCATCTGCGCATAGATTACAAAAATTCGGGACTCGGCTCCAACTCCTGCGGTCCCGAACTCGGAGAAAAATACCGACTTTCTGAAAAATCAATCAAGTTTGGCTTCACGATTTATCCCGCAAGGGATTAAAACATAAAAAACAGCCCTTTTATTGGGTTGTTTTGCACAAGTCCGTAAAAAACGGACAATTGAAAAAAAGAGCCTTCTATGGTAGAAT